>MPMF02074640.1_pt1 | contig 11720 bp, 11 predicted proteins | sample 1617271 | NCBI WGS metagenome assembly MPMF02 (sample SAMN05944812, study PRJNA350692) | marine metagenome | biome: marine; feature: ODZ; material: water; isolation source: 120 m water sample prefiltered with 30 um filter, filtered on to 0.2 um... | place: Pacific Ocean | collected 2012-04-09... | reverse complement strand
CGAGAACTATCGAATTCGAATTCTCTTCTACTGCGGAAAGCTCCATCTGACGCCCACAATCACCCACTAAATTCGGCGAAGAAACACTTCGGGAAGACGGGCGCGTTGGCCTTCGATCTGGACGGCAACCGACTGTGGCAAACGGCGATCGGCACCGAATCCGATCCGCGAGGTTGGGGATCGGCATCCAGCCCAATCCTGTTCGGCAACGTCTTGATTGTGACTGCAACAGCGGAATGCGAAGGATTGGTCGGCTTGGATACGGAGACGGGAAAGGAACTCTGGCGCCAAGAAGCGGCCGGGTTCAACGCAACCTGGGGAACTCCCGTGCTGGTGCCAGTCGATGACCAGCGAACCGACCTGGTCATCGGCGTTCCCAACGAAATCTGGGGGTTCAACCCGGAAACGGGCAAATTGCGATGGTACTGCGAAGCGTTGGAAACGGATTCTTTCTGCTCCAGCGTAGTGGCACAGGAAGACACAGTTTTTGCCATTGAAGGACGTGGCGGTGGTGCGATCGCCGTTCGTGCTGGAGGCAAAGGAGAAGTGACTGATTCGCATGTCGTCTGGACGGACAAACACTCGAATCGCATTGGCACCCCGCTCGTTTACGAAGGGCGTATTTATTTTATCGCTCGCGGCATCGCCACCTGCATTGAAGCCAAAACCGGCAAGAAGGTTTTCCAGTCTCGCCTGGAGGGTGGTGCTGAGGCGAACCAGAGTGCAAATCGAGAGGGCGGTAGTGGTGGAGGTTTCGGCGGTGACTACGCGTCCGCCGTGATTGCTGATGGCAAACTATACTTCGTTACTCGGACTGGAAACATGTTCGTAATGAACGCCGGTGACAAGTTCAAGCTATTGGCCATCAATCGCGTTACCGATCAGCGCGAGGACTTCAGCGCCACACCTGCAATTAGCAACGGCCAGTTGTTCATCCGATCCAGTCGACATGCGTACTGCATCGCTTTTGAGTCAGCTCCTGCGAAAGAGACCGAATAACCAAGGGCGCTGCCCTCACGGTTCTCCTGATTGAGGAATCACGAACATGAGATTGTCAACGCTGTTGGTAGTCGTCGGTTGCATTGCCTTGATCGGTTGCCGCGAACAATCTGCCAACCAGGCTCCTGATTCCACACTGACAGTTCCCGGTGATGGTGAGCCATCGGATGGCGGTGGATACTCTGGTGATGGTGCTCGTGCTGGGCGCAAAGATAGACCGCAACGCCCAGAACTCGAAGAATAAATGGCAGCAACGTTCTTCGGCGGCGCGCGGTCTTCAAGAAGTCCTGGTTGTCGTGCCGCTGGAAGGGTTCGAGCAGATCGCGCCATACTGATAACAGGTGAAACACGCGCCGTGGCGCATTTGGAATGGCCCGGCTGATTCCGCCAGAACTTGTCCCAACACGGAATCGGGCGACTCGATCAAGATCGGGCAGACGTGGACGCCACGATCCGTCACAACCCGGCTGTGTTCGCAGACCAACTGGGACTGGTCAAACTCCGCCATCATCTCGTGGGTCACGCGCTCTGATTCTCGGTACGCGCAAGACCGCTCGACTTCGGCACCCAACTGCAAGGTCGGCAGTATCTTGATCCGAGGCCGCGCGTAACCAACGGCTCTGAGCATCCGCTCGAAGCTCCCGACAGCTTTACACTCTTTCTCGATCGGCCAGGTACGGGTGGCGGAAATGATCGGGAGGAATCCGAACTGGACCAACTTGATCACGCCCCGCAGCGCGCGAGCGAAAGTGCCCTCGCCACGAATCGGGTCATTCGTGTCGGGCGAAACTCCATCGATTGAAACACGAAACTCGAGCGAAAAAGGACTGGCCTGTTCGGCGTCACGAAGGGCCTGCAACCACTGGTCCTTGATCACGGTGCCATTGGTCAACACAGTCGCGGGCCCGTAGCGTAGCGTCTCCAACAGAATCGCGGTCATGTCTGGATTCAGAAACGGCTCGCCACCTGTGAAGTAGTATTCCTTGACGCCCAACGACACGGATTCGGCCAGTCGTCGCTGCACTTCGGCCAAGGGCATGAAACCAAACGTTTCATTCTTAGGGCTGCAACTGATGAAACAATGATGGCAAGTCAGGTTGCAAAGCGTGCCCGCGACTTGAAACCACAAATCATCCAAATGAGAGAGCTTGATGGCCGGTGCCGTGGAGGGGTTCATGAGCACACGTTTTCTCAAGTTGTGTCGAACCGCGTTCGTCACGACCAGACCGCAGCGGATGAGACTGAAGATTCGTCAGCCCAAAGGGGATTGCGACGGCATCAACGAGATTGCCGTGGCGTACAGATCCAGATCTGCTCGGTCGCCGATGATTGTAAACAGTTCGCGTACCTGTTGAATCCCAATGGAAGTCAGAAAGTTTGAATTACGTCCGTAGCTCTTGGCGCCCAAAATGTAGAAATCAGGTTCGGGATTGATCAGCGTTTGCCGTCCGTGCGTTGTCTGCGCTAGGCAGTCTGGCGATGTTGAATTCAACAACGCTGACGCCAAGTTGATCGGGCCGTCGGACGCACAACAGGTGTGCACCTGCAACTCGTCGAACAGCCGCAAGTCGGGACGACCGCCGACATTGGCGACGATTCGATCAAATTGCAAAATCCCCTCGTGCAGACCCTGAAATGTGACCCGAAAACTCCCTTGGGCCATCGCGATCGACTCGACCGACGTACCGGCCCAAAAGACGATGCCAGCCGAATCGCCGGCGGCAAGTGCATTGGCACAGCGCGCGAGCTCGGCACGCTGGGGCAAACGATCTTCCGAAATCTGCGCGACGGGGTTAGGCTCTGCCGTTTCGTCAGACGAATGCCGCACGATCCAAGTCAGGCGCGTGTCGGCATCTTCCTGGATTAATTTCGCCAGCGCCACAATCGTCGTCGCTGCTGAATGTCCGCTGCCTACAACCAAGGTGTGTTTGCCAGCGTAAAGTTCACGGTCACGACCACACACATCGGGAACACCATATTCAATCTCGTTTCGAAGTGCGCGTTCACCGCGGGCCGGGGCCCCCCCCTGCCCCATCCAATTTGGGTTGCCGAACACGCCACTGGTATCGATCAGGACTTCCGCTGCCGCTTCTGTCTCCGATCCATCGGGGTGGCCAAGCAACAGCCGAAACTCCGAATCACGACGCCGCTCGTCTCCCAAGAATTCTGTTTTGCAGAACTTCGCGCGCGCCACTGACACCACGTCGGTTTGTGTGTGCAGATGGTCCACAAGTAAGTCAGTCTGCGACAACGGTTGCAAGTACCGGTCAAACCACTCGCCGCCGGTCAAAATCGCGTCGTCCGCCGGAGGTTGATAATTCGGATCCTGTGCCGCGATCGCAGCGATGCCCAACGTCGACCGATTCATATGAAAAGGACTGAACATGCGGACGTGCCCCCAGCGCCTGACATTTTCGGCGACATCACCGCGTTCGTACAATTCAACACCGTATCCCAAAAACCGAGCATACAGCGCGGCTTCCAAGCCGATGGGGCCGGCTCCGATGAGAGCGATTTTTGCGGGGGAATCAACGGCCACCAGCGATCCAATCCTCGTAGATGACTTTGTTTCAGGCAAATGGAGTTTCAGGCAAATGGAGTTTCGGGCAAATGGAGTTTCGGGCAAATGGAGTCTCGGGCAAATGGAGTTTCTGTGGACATAGAGTTTCAGCGGAAATGGGCTTCTTCCGCGGAACACAATGGTCGCCCAGGCTTCATTGGAAACTCGGCGTATCCTATACGCTCGCCAAGTCAGGTATTGTATGATCGTTCACGTTGGGTTCCCAGCGGTCGGCAAATGACAATGAGCGATCTGAGAGCATGTCACTGTTGCGGGTTGATTCACCGACTGCCTGAATTGGCAAACGGCGAGTCAGCTTTGTGTACACGCTGTCACACGCCGATCGCCCGCTATGCTAGTGGAGCCGTTTCGGCCAGCCGAACTGCTGCCGCCGCGCTGGGCGCTTTTTTCTTGTTCTGGCCGGCGGTTATTCTCCCGATTCTGAGCATCGAGCAGCTTGGCCACCGCCACGAATCGAGCATCTTGACGGGCACGCTCGACCTAATCCGAGAAGGCAACTGGTTTGTCGGCGGCATTGTATTGCTGTTTTCGATTGTATTTCCGCTGCTGAAGATTCTGTTGCTGCTCGAACTGAGTTTGCTCGGCCTACTACATCGTCGCCATAAGGCGCTCACGTATCGGCTGACGGAGCAGTTGGGAAAATGGAGCATGATGGATGTCATGCTGCTGGCATTTCTGGTGATGTTGGTCAAGCTCGGCAGCCTCGTCGAATTTCAATTGGGACCCGCCGTATGGGCTTTTGTGCTGTGCGTGGCGATGAACATGGTGGCATCGCTCTCTTTCGATGCACACGCGATTTGGGAGGTGAAGGTTGAACGACAAGACACACAACGAGCCTAGCTCGGACGTGCCGATTCCAGAGGCAGCAGTCCATACCAACGGCGGATCGCTGGTCGGCGCGCTCAGGCAACATCCCAGCAAGTTTTGGTTGCTGACGATGCTCTGTCTGCTGGTCGCCATCGTACTGTTCTGGTCAGGATACGGCAGACGCACAACCACAATCACCGTACGTTTTGAAGAGGGCCATGGGATCAAACCGGGCGACCGCTTGCAACATCGCGGCATCGACATCGGCGAGATCACTTCGGTAACGCTGATCGAGCCCCTCTCGCACGTGGACGTGCAGATCGATTTGGAGTTGGCGGCCACGGCACTGGCCCGCGAAGGGAGCCGATTCTGGATCGAACGACCGCAGATCAGCCTGGCCCGCGTGAGCGGATTGGATACGGTTGTCGGTGCGAAATATGTTGGCGTCGTCCCTGGTCCGCTGACCGGCCCTCGCTCGACAGCGTTCATCGGCGACGAAACACCTCCTACGCTGCGCGGCACCCAAACGCTCGATATTCACATTCGTTTTGCCAACGGCTATGGGTTGGCCAACGGCGATGTCGTAGAGTACCGAGGGATCATCGTCGGCGAAGTTGTCGCCATAGAGTTGAACGAACCGCTCGACGGGATCGACGTGCACGTGCGCTTGGCGACCAGCGGCCAACGTCTCGCTCGGGCTGGGACACGCTTCTGGGTCGAACGGCCCCGCATCCAGCTAACGGGCGTGAGCGGCTTGGACACGCTGACTAGCGGGCAACATATTGGGGCGGTCGCCGGCCCTGCCAATGCGCCAGCGCAACGCGTATTTGACGGATTGGAAGATCCGCCAGAGATGTTGGAACGCCGGTCCGATGGCTTGGAGATTGTCCTTAACAGCCGCGATCGGCAAGGAGTCGACCGTGGCGCGCCGGTGACGTATCGCGGCCTGCGTGTCGGCCAAGTGGTTTCAGTCGGGCTTTCGGCCGATGCGGCGCAGATCGAAACACGTCTGTATGTCGAACCCGCGTATCGGCAGCTGATCCGTCAGAACTCCGTGTTTTGGAGCGTCGGCGGGCTTGACGTCAATTTTGGTCTTGGCGGTCTGCAGATCAACAGTGAAACGCTTGCCACGATTGCGGCGGGTGGTATCGCACTGGGCACACCAGATCCACCAGGACCGCTGGCGATCGTCGGTTCGCGGTTCGAATTGCGAGAAGAGCCGAACCAGTGGCGCGACTGGACACCCAGGATCCCAATTGGGACTTCGCTGCTGCCAGACGGCTCGATGCTCCCACAACCGGTTCGCGTGGCACTCGTTTGGAAGCAACGGTTTCTGGGGATCCCGCAATCCACTCAAGCCAACGGCTGGGGACTGTTACTCGCGGATAACCGTCTGATCGGCCCCGCCGATTTGCTGACCCCGCCGGAAACCGCCGTGGGCGGGGTGGCGGCATTACAATTCGAAGGAACACACATCGCGACGAAGGCCGAGCAAGCAGATATCGTCGAAGGGCTGGCGTTACGTCAACTTCAAGATCCTCTTCCCGGCGGCTGGCCACTTGATCGCATCCGTCAGATGACAACGCCCGAGGATTGCCTGATTGTCTTTGGCAATATCGATGACACGCGTTCGTTGCCCGCAACACGCATAAACGCTAAAGACGGACAACTTTCGATCGATCCGACGTTCACGCTGCCGAAGAACGCTCACGGTGCCAGCGTGGTCGCCACACGCGACGGCAAGTTGGTCGCGATCATCGCGATCAAAGCCGGTCAGCCAAATCTGCTCGGTCTCGAACCAGTGCTTGCTCGTTAGGGCGCAAACGCCAGCCTGTAAACGGTTACTGCGATCCGTTCAGTCCCAAGCCGTATTGCGTTGCCCAGGCGCGCTTTCTTGGGGTGGCGAATCGTCTACTGAACTGCCCTCCATCATGACAGAGGCGATTCCCAGGACGACAACGATGAGCCCTACGCCGATCACCGCCCACAGCCAGGCGGGCGGTTTCAGAGACTTTTGTGGCGCTGTGCTCTCTTTTGAACTGCCACTGGTCTTCGGCGATCGAAGGGTAACCTTCGACGACGCCACACCGCGACGTCTCAAGCGAGACGAAGGCACATCGCTGTCGATGTCGATGCTAAATATGCTACTATCGCCGTGAGACAGCGTTTCATCGATGATTTCAACTTCCGGAGGATCGTCCAGTCCTATCGTGGTCATCGGTGCCGTCAAGGGTTCTTGATCCGCCAGTGTGTCGCTCGACGAGATCGGTGTCAGTAGCGGCTCGTCTGGCTCGGCAGGTAGGGCTTCGACAATCGGTTCGTCTTCCGTGGCTAGTGATCCGCCACCCCCCGCAGGCACCTCAATGACTGTCGTAGTCTGTTTGATTAAATCGCCGGGCGCTGCGTGCCCTTTGCCGGTCAACCAGTTTGAGAGTTGGTCGGCGATTTCGCTGCAGGACATTTGCCGGTCCTGCGGCTCTTTTTGGATCATCTTGGTACAGATGTCGGCGAGCTCTTGCGGGCAGTCCCCACGTTCCTCACAAAGCGGTTTAGGCATCTGAGTTTGATGCAAAGCGATCCGTTGGGCCAACGTCCCTTCGTTGAAGGGAGGGTGTCCGGTCAACAGAAAGTACATGGTGCAACCGAGACCGTAGATGTCTGCGCGGTGATCGACTTCGTGACTGTTGAGTGCTTGTTCCGGTGCCAAATAATCCGCGGTGCCGAGCACATTTTCATTGTGGGCAATCGTCAACGAATCAAAGTCAGATTCCGAGAACAGCGCGAGCCCCAAATCCAGAACCTTCAAGACCCCATTTGGATCGATCAGCAGATTGGCAGGCTTCACATCACGATGGATCAGGTTGTTTTCATGGGCATTTGCCAGACCGACTGCCGCCTGCGCGATGTAATTGGCCACCAACTCAGGTGCCATCGGCCCCTCAGAGGTAACCAACGTTTGCAGGTCATTGCCGTCGACAAACTCCATGACCAAATAGTGTTGATTACCTTCATTGTCGACATCATAGGCCCGCACAATATTCGGGTGGTCCAGTGACGCCGTCGCGCGGGCTTCCAAATGAAATCTCGCCAGGTAAGACGAATCTCCAACCTTGCTGCGGGGCAGTACTTTAATTGCCCGCTTCTGGTTCATCAGCACGTGCTTCGCCAAATACACGCTGCTCATGCCACCCGTGCCCAAATGATCAAGCAATTTGTACTTGCCGAGATAGAAGCCCTTGCTCTTGCCCCTCATCAGTTTCTCGACTTGCCACGACGTGAGCAACTCGGCGTTTACCAGATGAGCGGCAACGAGCGCAGCGTCGGAGGGTAGTGTCCCACCTTCCTGCGCCTTCAATTCGAGCAACGATTTCTTCAACTGGTTCTCAGGAACCAGTTGGCTGCGTTGGACGAATTCAAGGAACTTTCTAACGCTAAGCTTCACCATTGGTTGGTTAACCGTTTACCACCATGAGTGGACATGCGCGATTCGAAGGAGACGCCCGCGCGGACCCGATCGACGGCGTACCTGTCAATTCGTGTCACGCTGCAAAATGAACCGGATGACAGGTCAACTCTAAAACTATCACACAGCCGCATTAGATTCCAGTTTCGAACTTCCACACAAAGATGCTGGGACAATTCGCGACACGAATAGCTCCTATTCCCATTGGATTGCGTCAATTCGTTCCTTGTTGACGATTGTGCGACAGCTCCCGATAATTGCCTCAGACGCAAGTTGGATCATGGCCAATTGGCCTGCAACAAGGCCACACTGAGAAACAGGTGCAAGGTCTTGGGGTCAAAGTTACGAAGAAATGCAAAGCGATTCTCGGATTCGACCACGCACGCGCTCCCAGACGCCGCGAAGGAAGATTGCAAGATGGCGACGCCAGACTCGGTGCTGCACACCCGAAAGGGGTGCCATTTGTGCGACGATGCTCAGGCAGAGTTGGTTCGCCATGGCCTGGCGCCGCGAGTGGTCGATATTGATGAAGACCCCGAATGGACCGAACGGTACACGGAATGTGTGCCAGTGGTTTGGATTGAGGGTCGCGAACGTTTTCGCGGCCGAGTGAATGCCGTGCTGCTGAAACGCCTCATGCCTTCGCTGTGACACCTCCAAGGCGCGACAGATCGTGAATCAGCTTGGCATGTTTGCGAAATACTGGCTCCCCGGCACCGTGAAGACGCGGCTGGCACGGTCGATCGGTGATGACAAAGCGAGCCAACTCTATCACCATTTCGTGATAACTCTGTTGGCACGATTTCAAGAACTGGGAGATCGCCGTGTTCTTGCCTACAGCCCCATTGAACGGCGCGCAGAGTTCGCCGCAGTCACTCCCGAGGCTTGGGAATTGATCCCACAATCGCCGGGTGACCTGGGCCGGCGCATGAATCGGTTCTTTGATTCTCATCTCGTTGGGCACGAAGACCGAGTCGTCTTGATTGGGACTGATAGCCCAACAATGCCCGCCCAGTACATCGATGACGCGTTTGCAGTCCTGCAAACCCATCCTGTCGTTCTGGGTCCGTCGCGCGACGGAGGATACTACCTGGTGGGTGCTGCAGGCCAAGTGCCACCAATCTTTGCGGAGATCGACTGGAGCACGCCGTCGGTTTGGCAGCAAACCGTCGACCGGCTCAGCAGTGCCGGTTGCCGGTTCGCGGAATTGCCGCTTTGGTCCGACGTAGATGATCTGGCAGATCTGACACGGATAGCTGACGAGTTGACGCAACTCACGCAGGCCGATCCGACCTGGACGAGCTTGTACTCTCACGTTCAGACAGCACTAATGGATGCGTCATGACGATCGATTGCCTGATATTGGGCGGGGGCGTCATCGGCCTTTCGATCGCCTATCAGCTTTCTCACGAAGGAAAATGCGTTCGAGTGATTGACCGCAGTCGCCACGGACATGAAGCTTCCTGGGCAGGCGGGGGAATCCTTCCACCCGCAAATCTACAAACCGCCGTTCACCCGCTGGAAAAGTTGCGGGGATTGAGCCACCAGTTGCACCCTGTGTGGTCTGAACAGCTGCGCGCGGAAACCGGAATTGACACCGGTTTTCGCCGTTGTTGTGGGCTGTACTTGGCCCGAAGTCCGGGCGAAGCTGCCTCGCTTCACGCGCTCGCGACGTCACTGGCGGAAGTGGAAATCGAAATGAACCGCATCACCGCAGCCGAAGTTGGCGAAATCGAACCAGCCTTGCAGCCGCTGGCCGAGTCGGGGCATTTGGTCGCCGCGTACCGGCTTCCTGATGAATCTCAGCTACGTAACCCACATCATCTGCAAGCACTCGTTGCCGCCTGCCAACAGCGCGGCGTCGAAATCACTGATCATGTTGAAGCGACCGACTTTAATATCAACGCGGGGAGAATCAACGGTGTCGTAACGACGGCCGGTACACTCTCGGCAGATCAGTATTGTGTCACGACGGGTGCCTGGACGTTTTCGCTGTTGAGCCGCCTTGGCATCAAGACCGGCATTCTGCCGATTCGTGGTCAAATTGTGCTTTTCCGAGCTCCGCACCGTGTTTTCAACTACGTTCTAAACGAAGGGCCACGGTATTTGGTCCCCAGGGATGACGGGCGAGTCATCGTTGGTTCGACCGAGGAAGAAGTTGGTTTCAACAAGCAGACAACTGCCGTGGAGATCCAGGAACTAACGGATCTAGCCTGTCGTATCGTGCCGGATCTGAGCAATGCCTGCGTTGAAAAGACCTGGGCAGGCTTGCGTCCCGACACGTTTGATGGATTTCCATATATTGGCTCCGTACCGGATCTGCCAAATGCGTTTGTCGCCGCTGGCCATTTTCGTAGCGGGCTTCATATGTCCCCCGGGACTGCATTGGTGATCTGTCAACTGATGCGAGGCGAGACGCCGGAGATCGATCTGTCGCCTTTCCAGGTTGGTCGTGGTTAGACCCAAGTGTCGCACGCGACGCAACTACAAGGGGCAACTACAAGGGGCAACTACAAGGGGCAACTACAAGGGGCCTGCCTTTGGCCGCACCACCCGAGTTGCAAGACCGCTCGGATGCCAGGACGACATTTCCTCCGGAACAAACGCGCGAACCAGCTGTTTCCGTGGTGCCACGAAAGCGCCCAAATCCCCAATCAGCGTGGTCCGAGGTCGCCGTAAGTTCACCAACTGAACTCATAAGTTGTTTATCACACGTAACTTACAATGTTCACTAGCGTGTCCAGGGTCTCGCCCCCTAGATTTGAATCAGTGTTTTAACGGCTGCGGCCTTGACCGTGTTTCTCTTCATCAACGGAATGTAGATCGGGTGACGTGACCTCTGAACGGAATGTAAGTCACTGCGGAAACGCGGAGAATTTGCGACCAGTTCGAGGTAATCCCATGACACGACGCTCACCTGCGAACCGCAAGCAGCGTACCTCCCACAAGCACGCCGGCCCAAGTTCGCGCAATCGCCTGCCGAAATCAACACGGACAGCTTCGAAGCTCGGTAAACGAGCCCGAGGAACGGGTCTGAACAACCATACTGCGTACGAACCGCCTGAAGACTGGCACGCACCGCAGGATGGCGAGGATTCCGCTGACTATCGAATCGTCGTGCAAGACGCCGGGCCCGGTTACTCGCATGTCGTGACGGAGAGACAGATCCGCAGACGTTTGGCCCAACTTCCTGAATGGATGTTGCATCCACTACATACGATCCAGCTGAGCCGTATGACTCGCAAGAAACGGTCGTTTCCCTGTTATGGGATGCAATGGGGAGCGACGCTGTACTTGTATCCAATCGAAGCCAGCTTGGTCGAGTACTTCAACCGACCGCCGCGGCCAGCAGAACATAACGAAACGAGGCAGTTTGGGGGGCGCTGGGTCCAACATTCTTCGTCGCTTTGGACATTGGTTTGGACTGAAACGTCGATTCGCAACTTCTACCTCAACAATATCTTGATCCACGAACTGGGGCATCTTCTTGACGATCGCAACACAAGCTACCGTGATCGCGAGCGATATGCCGAGTGGTTTGCCGTTGAGCACGGTCTTCGACCATCGAAACGGCAGCGAGCGGCGCGGCGTCGGTCAGGACGCCCATAGCAGGGGTTGATTGCGAATTCGGCGTCGTGGGCGAGTACAACTGGCTCGGCACTAGTCAAAGGCCGGATGACACTGTTATTATTTTGCAGCGGATGCAACCATCGTCTATCCAGTGAATGTCGTGGCAAACAGCTGGGTTATCGGTCTTCGCGAAGATCATTCCACCTATTAAGTGCCGGGCTCGCGAATCTGCGGCTCCATCACCTTCGTATTCCGCTCGATTGCCAGCACCACCGTATGCTTCTCGACGCCAGCTGAACT
>MPMF02267664.1_pt1 | contig 11724 bp, 7 predicted proteins | sample 1617271 | NCBI WGS metagenome assembly MPMF02 (sample SAMN05944812, study PRJNA350692) | marine metagenome | biome: marine; feature: ODZ; material: water; isolation source: 120 m water sample prefiltered with 30 um filter, filtered on to 0.2 um... | place: Pacific Ocean | collected 2012-04-09... | reverse complement strand
TAGGTATTGATGATTTATGGACTGTAAAATTTGCAGGTGCTGCTAATGCTCTATGGGCTGAACTAGAAGCTGCTAAAAAAGAAGGCCGTGGAACAGTTATCTTCAACTGGTCTCCAAACTTTACTGATGCAGCAGGGTTTACATTTATTGACTTTCCTCCTTATTTCGAAGGATGCAGGCTAGAGAATGGCGGAACGTTAGAAACTACTGGCTGTGGTTCTCCAAAAGGTTGGCTTAAAAAAGCTGCACATATTAAATTCCCACTGTCTCACCCAGATGCCTATAAGTTCTATACAAAAATGGCTTTTAATGCCCCTCAAATTGGTGAGATGGCCAATAATGTTGACAACCTAGGTATGAGTCATGCTGAAGCTGCAACTGCATTTATTGCTAATCACAGAGCTCAGATAGATCTTTGGAAGAATTGATTTAGAAGTTATTTTGCTAAGAATCCTCCCTGATTCAGGGAGGATTTTTTTTGCTTGGTAGTTCAAATATTGATCGATTAGTTTAGTCTTTAGTATTCATTATCATGTTAAAAAGAAATAGAGGTATAGATAGCTCGCCAGTAATCACGAGAGAATCTGTTTGCAATTTTTGTAATAACGAAATAGGCTTTTTAGAAGAAAACCAAGGGAAAGTAGATTCTCAAATATTCTAAGAAGTAGGATGCATAACCTTTGCTTGGCGTCATGCATCGATTCATATACGGTGAGACACACCCTTCCTACTTCCCGCTGCACCACAACCTCTCAACAAACTAATTATCTCCCCAATCTTGGACTGGGAGCCTTGATCCCAGATTCCCGGTCAAGGACCAGACCTTTGCCAGAGGCAAACATCTCGGATGAACTGTCTGGCAATTGTTTCTTCCACTTCACAACCACTTTGGCATTAACGCCAAATCTCTACGGTAGCTCATTCGATGTTTCATCGGCCCTGATTGCGGTAAAAGGGACTTTGGCTTCAAACCTGGGGAACGATTCCTACGTTTTTTACTCATGATATGTTACCTTCTGTTTCAATATACCAATACCCAGAAGATAACTATTTACTTTGACCGGTCACCTCTCCTAACCATGGGATACAGTTTAAACAACAACGTGCTGGAATGAAGAATTCTCGATCAATAGAGCCGAATATTTGGCTTTGGACGAATCTTTTTCAGGCCTTGATCCTTTAATAAGTAAATGCGAGATGAGTTCTTAAGATCGCAAGAAATGCTTCATAAAACGATAAGGTTTGTTACTCATAGTCTTGATGAGACTCCTCGTTTAGCTGACCGCATAGCAATAGTGCAAGATGGATTTCCCATTCCAAATAGCCCCCATCAACTAAAACAGCTAAAGATGAAATTATTGATTCTCTTGATCCTGTGACGGTTTTAAACGTTTCATTCGGTTCGTCTAGGAATAAATAAGAAAATGCTCAGTAATGTAAAACATTCCAGACCAATGCAATTCGGTCTCCTGATTTTAGTTTTCCTAGTTTCATATTTTATAGTCCCTCAATCGGAAAATAGTTATTTTTGGAGATTACCCCCCTTATTAAAAGACTTTCCTCTGTGGATCAATACATTGCTTGATAATTTGATGTTCAAATGGCTCACCGTTGATGTATGGGATCCAGTTTGGAAAGACTATGAAGAAAAAACTATTTTTCGAATCATTACTAGAACAACAGGCAGCTCAGTTTTATTTTTAATTATTTTTATTAGGGAAATCTTTCTTGGCGGGGCGCAAACTTTGGGGGCATTTGTTAGTGACACATGGATCAATGCTAATAAATGGTTGTCTTGGCCTGCTTTACCTTGGACCGCTGTAGTAGCTGGCGCTTCAATTTTAGGATATCACCTTCAAGGTGTTCGTTTGGCCTTGCTCGCAGGTATAGGATTTGCATATCTTTCTATTTTTGGGCAATGGGAGCCCTCTATGCAAACCTTATCTTTTGTTCTTATATCTGCCCCTGTTTGTTTCATTTTAGGATTGGGATTTGGAATATGGGGGTATCTAAACAAGACCGTCGAGGGAGCGCTTCAGCCAATATTGAATTGTATGCAAACCTTGCCTCATTTTTCATACCTGGTTCCGGTCATGGTTCTTTTTGGTGTCGGGGACCATGCGGGAGCTATCGCAACTATTATCTTTGCAACTCCTCCCATGATCAGGTTAACCATTCTTGGATTACGAAAGATATCTCCAGATATCGTCGACTCAGGGTTAATGAGTGGATGTAATAAGACTCAGTTATTATTTAAAGTTCTAATTCCAACAGCAAGAAGAGATATTTTAATAGGCGTTAATCAAGTCATAATGCAGTGTCTTGCAATGACGACCATTGCAGCCTTCATTGGAGCTAAAGGCTTAGGGTTTAATTTAAAGGTTGCCTTGAATTCACTGGAAATTGGAAAAGCTTCAGAAATTGGACTGTGTGTAGTATTAATAGCAGTAATTCTCGACAAATATTCCTTAGCGTGGGCCAACAAACAAAAAGATTATTTTGCTGATCTAAATTTTTATCAAAAGTATAAATCTTACATAGCATTTATTCTTTTAACGCTTTTGGCATTTATCTTCTCTTACTTAGGAGTTCTATACTTCAAAGATAGTATTAACTACTTATATTATGTTCCTTTTAATAAAGGCTTTACTATTTCTCCTTTTATAGACGCTGGTATTGATTGGATTTGGGAAACTTTCTTTGTTTATTTAAATGCATTTAATATTTGGTTAATAACTTCAGTCCTTGTGCCAATGAAAAATGCCTATTTAGGCATGCCTGTCATTTCAACGTTTATTATTGTAATGGGTGCTGGTTACATAATTGGAGGTATAAGATCAGCTGTAGTAGTTGGAGGCTTGGTCTTATTTATAGCTCTTTCCGAATATTGGGACAGAGCATTAATTACTGCTTACATGGCAACTTTTGCTGTTTTAATATCTGCTTTTTTAGGAATCGTCGTTGGATCTATTTGTGCCCAAAATAGTTTTGCTAGCAAAACAATACTTTCAATTTGTGATTTCTTTCAAACATTTCCATCTTTTATTTATCTGATTCCCGTAATCCTGCTTTTTGGAATCACAGACACATCCGTTATGATAGCCGCAATTGTTTATGCAGTGATTCCAGCCACTAGATATACTGTAGAAGGTCTTAATAGTGTTCCATTATCATTGCATGAAGCCGCAACGATGTCAGGAGTATCACGTTTGCAAAGATGGACTAATATCGAGTTACCTCTCGCGTTCCCCCACATAATGTTAGGAATAAATCAAACTGTCATATTCGCATTATTCATGGTCATACTTGGTGCATTAATTGGAACAATCGATCTAGGTCAAATAATTATGGGCGCTTTATCAAAAAAAGGTGGTGCGGGTATTGGTTTGACATTAGGTATATTTGTATCCTTTATGTGTTTGGCAGTAGATAATCTAATTCAAACTTGGGCGACTGAAAGAAAAAAACTTTTGGGAATAGATTAGTCCATTTTTCCAAAATACTGTCATCTAAAATAGATATGTCACTCATTCACTGTTTTATCACAATCTAGTCAGCTAACTGTCATCAATCCTGATCCTTCAGAACAAAAAACGTCAAAGCTCTTGCAACATCGGTGGGTTTGGTTAATTGTTTTAGTGAAACTTCTCCCTCAGCTTTTTTAATCTTCACAACCTTGATGCCGAAGGTTTCACCCTTATCGATTTTTCGCCTTACACCGATGGTTGCAGAAAAGTGGACGGTGGCGATGACAGTCGCGATTCGCCCAAGGGTTCGGTGAAGAAAGCGGCCAATTACAAATTCCCGAAAGTCTATTCGACTGCTTACACAGCGTTCTCAAACAGATCATTCAGTACTCAGGATATTGTCCGAGTTGCTGCGCTGGTAGGCAGTGACAAACTGAGCCATAAAGATACTGCCCAAGAACTGACTGACTGGCCACAAAGACGTATAGAAGCTTTTCACTCAAATACAAGGCTGTAAAATATCTAAATCTCGCCTCTGGCTTTACTGGCCGGGGAAGAGTTTTTTTCTAGTTTAATGTATCCTAGCGAGGCGATTCGATTACCTTTAACGTGTGTTAAACGATTGATCGGGAATTAATTTATGCCCTCCAGCATAGTGCCAACTAACAAGAAACAACCTGTCATCCTCTGCGATTCGGTTTTTAAGATATTTGGCGACAACGCAAAAAAGATGCTTGCGGGCGTACAGGGCAATGTAGACGCCAAAGCTTTTCAAGATGCCGGCTGCATCGTTGGTGTGAATAACGCGTCTTTTGAGGTTTCCAAAGGGGAAATGCTGGTTGTTATGGGTTTATCTGGCTCAGGAAAATCGACACTCCTTCGCTGTATATCAAAGCTAACCAACGCTACTGCCGGAAATATTTATATTGACGGGCAGGACTTGTTGGCGATGAACAACAAGCAACTCATCGAACTCCGTCGAAACAAGATGGGCATGGTCTTTCAGAGTTTCGCCTTATTACCCCACAAAACGGTTCTCGAGAATATTGCATTCCCCTTACAGGTAAAAGGAGGCAAGACTCAGGACAGTATTAAAAAGGCAATGGATATGGTCGAGCTTGTAGGTCTTGGGGGGCGAGAGAATTATTTTCCCAGAGAATTATCAGGTGGACAACAACAACGTGTCGGGATCGCACGCTCGCTTGCGATTGAACCTGATATTTGGTTCCTAGACGAGCCCTTCTCTGCTTTAGATCCACTGATCCGAAAAGAGATGCAAGATGAATTTTTGAGACTACAGGGCGTTCTGAATAAAACGATTCTGTTCGTTACGCATGATTTTGATGAGGCGCTTCGCCTTGCCGATCGCATCGCGATTATGAAAGACGGCGTCATTGAGCAGTTAGACACCCCGGCCAACATCGTACTCAAACCGGCGACTGAGTATGTCCATAAATTTACCGAAGAAGTCCCAAGGGAAAAGGTTCTCAAGATAGAGTCCGTGATGGAACCGATCAAATCCTCGGAAAATGTTGGAGACCTACGGGTTTCGAAAGACGCCATTATTGAAACCGTAGCTGAGGCAGTGCTCAGCGAGTCGAAGGCGGTATCAGTTGTAGACGCCAATAATAGAGTTGTTGGGATTTTGCACCCTTCTAAAGTGATTAGCGTACTCTTTGGGGGCAGAGCCAACCAGCCGGGTCAGTGACGGATCCACGATGACACCTTGCCTCACAATCAACTAAAACAAACCTTCTATTTCACCCTGCTCATTGACCGAGATGTTGTTTGCGGCGGGTGCTCGTGGCAGACCCGGCATGGTCATGATCTCGCCACAAATTACTACCAGGAATTCCGCACCAGCCGAAAGTCGAATTTCGCGAATAGGCACCATATGTCCCGAAGGTGCACCGAGCAGATTTGGATCGGTCGAAAAACTGTATTGTGTCTTAGCCATACACACCGGAAAATGACCATACTCCTTGTTGTACTCATCAAACTGCGCACGAACCTTCTTGTCCGCAATGATGTCATCGGCACCATACAGCGTTCGTGCAACACATCGGGCTTTTTCCCATAACGACATATTGTCATCATATAACGTACGAAATTGAGACCGTCCGCTGTCAGCAAGATCTGCCACATGCGTGGCCAGAGTTTCCGTACCAGCACCTCCATCTGACCAGTGTGTGCAGTCGAAGACTTCCACGCCGAAATCGGAGCAGAACCTTTTTATAGCACCCAGTTCTGCATCAGTGTCGGCCGTAAATCGATTGTTAGCAACAGCGACTGGCACACCAAATTGGGTAATGTTGCGCAGATGACGGCCCAGGTTCTCCAGACCCGCTTCAACAGCCGCCACGTTTTCTGAATTAAGATCGTTCCTAGCCACACCACCGTGCATTTTTAGTGCTCTGGCAGTCGCTACCAGCACTACGACATCCGGTGCCAAACCCGCCTTGCGGCATTTGATATCGAAGAACTTTTCGGCGCCAAGATCAGCGCCAAAACCCGCTTCGGTCACCACGTAATCAGCCAACTTCAGCGCCGCCTTTGTTGCGACCACGGAGTTGCAGCCATGCGCAATGTTCGCGAACGGGCCACCGTGTATCAGTGCCGGGTTGTTTTCCAGCGTCTGCACCAGGTTGGGCATGAAGGCATCTTTCAGCAGCGCCGTCATCGAGCCCGGTGCATTAACATCGCGGGCAAGAACTGGATTTCTCTGCCGAGTATAGCCAACGATGATGTTACCAAGGCGACGTTGTAAGTCATCAAGGTCTTCAGCGAGACAAAATATCGCCATGATCTCAGAGGCGACGGTAATGTCGAAACCACTCTCGCGCGGGAACCCGTTCGCTACGCCACCCAGTGAAACCGTAATCTGTCGCAACGCTCGATCATTCATATCAACGACACGACGCCAGGAGACTCGTCGGGAATCAAGCTTGAGTTCGTTGCTCCAGTAAACATGGTTATCCACCAGTGCCGAGAGTAGATTGTGGGCCGCACCGATGGCGTGGAAATCACCCGTGAAATGAAGATTAATGTCTTCCATCGGCACAACCTGGGCATAACCCCCGCCCGCGGCTCCGCCTTTCATACCAAAACAGGGCCCCAAACTGGGCTCCCGCAGACAGATCGCTGTATTCTTACCGATTCGATTTAGACCATCGCCGAGACCTACGCTGGTGGTGGTCTTGCCCTCCCCGGCTGGCGTCGGTGAGATCGCCGTAACCAGAATCAGTTTGCCATCAGTTTTTGACTGCAGTGACTTGAGAAAGTCATATCCCAGTTTGGCCTTGGTGTGACCATACGGGAGCAGTGCATCGGCGGGTATTCCGAGCTTTTCGCCAATTTCATGGATAGGCCGTATCTTCGCTACCCGGGCGATCTCGATGTCACTGAGCGGCTTTGGCATTGTTCTCTCCTTTGGGATGCGTCAACACCGGCATTCTTTCTTTGACCCAGTCCCAGTCGCTAGGGTTCAGGGGGACCGTTCGGGCCCGCAGCAATTGGGAGCCTATTCTTTAGGGCTGAACGTTACCAGTCTCTAGGTGCCCTTTCACAACTGCTGGTAGCGCTGGCTTCAGGTACCAGGATGTGACCAGTACTGGCCGCCCCCTCTAGTTAAAGCAGACCCCTTAAAACTTGGCGTAGGCCTTTCGCAGATCCACCAGTGGGTGCCTGGGTGACATCTGAAACTTAATCAGAAGCTCTCGAGCGATCATGTCCCGATCCTGTTGATTATCCGGAAGATCGATGTCTTCGGGTACCGTGACCCAGCCGTTTATGTTTCGGTCGAATACCGCTGGACGACTCTCCTCGTACCCCATATGGACATCTTCGAGCCAGTTGAGGTCCTTCCAACCCATAGTTTTGACGTATACCTCTAAAAAGGGTGTGATTCGGGCGTAATCGGGTACCAAGTTCACATCGTACCGGTACCCGATATGCTGTCCTATAGTCTGTTCCCGTTCAGAGTCTAGGCCGTCACCTTTTACAAAATGATCAATATCCTTTTCATATCCCATGTGCTTATCCTCAAAAACGAGTCAAATCTGGACGCCCGACGGTGTGCTGCGTTCCCGCCAGCGGGACTTGTGCCATCGCCGATGCTTCCATCGTCAACGCCGCTAGATCCTCAGGCTCCAACGAGTGGATATCCGTTTTGCCACAGGCTCTTGCCATCATCTGGCATTCGATGGTCAGTGTGTGGAGGAAGTTGTAGACCCTCTCGGCAGCATCGTCAGGGTTCAGTCGTTTACGAAGTTCAGGATCCTGTGTGGCTACTCCAACCGGGCAGCGTCCCGTATGACAGTGGTAACAGTATCCCGCTTCTACACCAATCTCTTTCTCATAATCGGCTTCTGGAATATCCTTGTTGCAGTTGAGTGCCATCATGGCTGAATGACCAATCGCGACTGCATCGGCACCAAGCGCGAGCGCCTTTGCGACGTCTCCGCCATTTCTAATGCCCCCGGCATAGACCAGAGAGATTTCACCCGACTTGCCGACATCATCCAGTGCCCGCCTAGCCTGCCGAATAGCAGCGATGCCGGGAACGCCGGTCTCCTCAGTCGCCAGATGGGGGCCCGCACCAGTAGATCCTTCCATGCCATCCATGTAGATCGAGTCGGGGCCCGTTTTTGCCGCCATCCGTACGTCATCGTAGACGCGCGCTGCACCGAGTTTAAGTTGTATCGGAATCTCCCAGTTGGTCGCCTCTCGGATCTCCTCGATCTTCAGCGCCAGGTCATCTGGTCCCAGCCAGTCTGGGTGCCGGGCAGGCGAGCGCTGGTCAATCCCCGCGGGCAGGGAGCGCATTTCCGCCACCTGGTCGGTTACTTTCTGGCCCATCAGGTGACCTCCCAACCCGACCTTGCAGCCTTGCCCTATAAAGAATTCACAAGCGTCAGCCAGCATCAAGTGATTCGGATTGAACCCGTAGCGCGACTGTATGCATTGATACAGCCACTTCGAAGAGTAGCGCCGCTCATCCGGGATCATACCGCCTTCACCGGAGCAAGTGGCCGTGCCGGCCATGGTCGCACCACGCGCCAAGGCGGTCTTGGCTTCGTAGGACAATGCCCCAAAACTCATCCCGGTAATATAAATCGGGATGTCGAGTTCCAGCGGCCGCTTTGCCTTTGGGCCGATCACCGTTCGGGTCAGGCACTTCTCCCGGTAACCCTCGATAACGAATCGAGTCAGGGTACCAGGCAGAAATGTGAGTTCGTCCCAGCTGGGTATTGTCTTAAACAGGGAAAATCCCCGCATGCGGTAACGACCCAGCTCCGATTTGATATGGATGTCATCCATGACCTCCGGTGGAAAAATAAAGCTCTTGCCAAGAAGATCCTTGTTTCTTTGCGCTGTCATATTTAGTTCCCTTCGCCCTAAAGCACGAGTTTCTTCTCGGACGGCTCGAGGTTATCGTAGTTCCAAAGCTGCTTACCCGAGACGATCTTAGTCATGTTCTCGACGCCGTTCGCCGCTTCCAATCCGTATAAGGCGAGCTTGGCTTTGAGCCATTGGCAATCGAGCTCGGTCATATCGCCCTCAACAGCATCGACACCAAGATCCGCGATCTTGCCACCGACATAGATCGTACCGTCGTACATGGAGTCGCCCAGATTCTTGCCGGCATCTCCCAATACCACCATCCGACCCCGCTGCATCATAAATCCCGAAAAAGCTCCGGTACGGCCGCCAATAATGATCGTGCCACCTTTTTGGTCGATTCCGGTTCTACTGCCAACGTCACCTTTACAAACCAGGTCACCACCACGAATGGCAGCGCCGAAGGTCGAGCCACCGTTCTTCTCGACCACCAGCGTTCCGGCCATCATGTTTTCGGCACAGGACCACCCAACCCGACCCGTGATAATAACGTTGGGGCCATCGAGTAGGCCACAACCAAAATAACCCAGACTACCCTCGAATTTCAGGTTGAGGCGGTTCAGGATCCCAACACCCAGCGAATGCTTAGCCCCTGGGTTCAACACCGTGATGCTGCCGTAGCCATCCTCCATCAGGCTTCTGATGCGACTGTTCACATCCATCGCTGATAACTTCTCGGCGTCAAGTTCTGTGTGTTTGCCAAAGTCCACTTGCGGCGACCAGGGATAGGTCAGGTTCTCCGAATCTTCAGGCGAAAAGAAGACCTGCTGGGTACGACCGGTCAATTGCTCGGTACGCATGCCCATCTCGCTGGACCGGCTGGCGTCTAGCTCTGCCATACCTTTACCTCCCCCTCGTACGGATCGTAAGTATCGATTTCATGCGGGAATACACTGCGGATCGCAACTTCTTCAGATGCCAACGCGACAAATTCATCGCTCTCATAGAGCACCATCGGCTTCGCTGCCATGACATCTTTGGCCATACCAAGCTGCCCCGAGGTGGCGACCACGTAGGTAAAGACTCCATCAAGTTCGTCGATTGATCGTTCCATCGCCGCCTGGAGATCTTCGCCTTGGCTCATGCGATCCGCGATGTAGACAGCGATCAACTCGGAATCACAGTTGGACATGAATCGGTGATTCCGTCGCTCCATCTCACGACGAAACCCCCAATAATTTGTCAGTTGCCCGTTGTGCACGACGGCGATATCGTTATACGGATATGCCCAGTAAGGATGGGCGGATCGAATATCAACATCTGACTCTGTTGCCATACGGGTATGTCCAATTGCATGAGTGCCTTCAAACCCGCCTAGCGAATACTGCTCGGATACAACCGTTGCGTCCCCAAGGTCTTTGACCAGCTCAAGCGCATTTCCTATGGAAAGAATCTCGACACCCTCAATATCTTCGACATAATCAGCGGTGCGCTTCATGTCTCCATCAAATGAAAATTGGTAGCGAAATGCATATCCAGTTGCGTCCAACTCCGCAGTTTTTCGTACGCCGCTTTCCTCAAGACGTCTGTCAACTTCTGCCTTTCTTTCTTTAACTTGGTCTTGAATAAGAAATCCATGCCGCATTTCTTCCTGTTCTGCGACTTTGAAACGCATCACATATTCGTCATCCCGAGAATTACCATAGAGGGCAAACCCAGTTGAATCTGGGCCCCGGTGCTTGAGCGCCTGTAACATGGAAGTCAGCTCGCTACCGACATCCGCACTCTTACCGCGATGAATCAGCCCGGCTATACCACACATAGAAAATCCCTCCGAAATGTAGTTGATCTATCAAACTGACCGAGTGAGTGCTGGCCTGCACATCAACTCGCTACGAAATAAATAGATATTAAGGCAAACAATCCAAATACGTTTCCATATCCCATTCCGTCGTGGTGTGCATAAAGCGTTCCCATTCGTCGCGTTTGTAGTGCTCGAATACCTTGTACATTTCACCAGGCATCGATGATTTGATGACCTCGTCTTTGCTCAATTCTTCCAGAGCCTCACCCAGCGACATCGGCAATTTCTTGACATCTTTACCCGCGTCAATCGCCTCATAGATATTGCGTTCTTCGGCTTCACCGGGTTCCAGATCGTTGTCGATACCGTCGTCGAAAGCTTTCAGCAGCGCGGAACCCATCAGGTAAGGATTCACCATCGAATCAACCGAACGGTACTCGAATCGGCCTGGTGCAGATACACGCAATGCACAGGTACGGTTCTGATAACCCCAGTCAGCAAAGATTGGAGCCCAGAAACCTGTATCCCAGAGACGGCGATAGGAATTAACCGTCGAAGAACCGATCGAAGTCAGCGCACCGAGGTGTTTGATAACACCGCCGATAGACTGCAAACCAATCCGGCCGGGGGCATGCTCGTCAACTGATGGATCGGGCATAAAGGTATTCTCACCACCGACCCGGTAGCTAAAAGCCCCTTCCATACCGGGTAAGGAATCAAACCCGAGCGTATTGACCACATCTTCACCGCCGCGCCATAGCGACATATTATGGTGACAGCCCGAGGCCGATACACCCATGAATGGTTTCGACATAAAACAGGCGATCAAGTTATCCTCGCGAGCAACCTGCGCACAGACCTGACGGTAAGTGGTCAGCCGATCCGCATTACGCAGCACATCATCGAACTGGGTATTCAACTCGAGTTGTCCGGGTGCATCTTCGTGATCGCCCTGGATAATATCGAGACCCATTTGTTGCGAATACTCTATAACCTTCATGAAAGTGGGGCGAAGTTCTTCGAACTGGTCGATATGATAGCAATTGGGTTTGGTCACACCACCGTTGGGCTTACCATCATCACCACGCTTCAGCCACATCATCTCAGGCTCAG
>MPMF02158520.1_pt1 | contig 11724 bp, 7 predicted proteins | sample 1617271 | NCBI WGS metagenome assembly MPMF02 (sample SAMN05944812, study PRJNA350692) | marine metagenome | biome: marine; feature: ODZ; material: water; isolation source: 120 m water sample prefiltered with 30 um filter, filtered on to 0.2 um... | place: Pacific Ocean | collected 2012-04-09... | reverse complement strand
CAATGATCGTAACGAAACCAATGTTAAAGGTGTATTTGCGGCAGGTGACTGTACGACTGTGCCTTACAAACAAATTATCATCGCGACAGGTGAAGGTGCGAAGGCTTCTCTCTCTGCTTTTGATTACATGATTCGTTCAGGTTCATAACAGAACACTCAAAAAACATGTGCACGCATTTACATTTCTAGATGTAAGTGCGTGTTTTTACAAGTTATCAACAAATTTTCAACTTTATTCGTCAACGTTTTTATGTTTATATTTTCGCTATCCATACTTGTTGGATGCCACAACGAAAAGGAAATATGAAAATGAATAAATTACTTGTTGCATTTGGTCTCGCTGCTACTGTTGCGCTTGTGGGCTGTAATAAAGATAAAGCGCCTGAAACTGGTGCAACTACGGGTGAGCACTTAGAAAATGCTGCAGAACAAGCAAGCGCTGATATCCAAAACGCGACTGCTACTGCAACTGACAACATCGCAACTGCTGCGGACAATGCTGCTGATCAAATCGATGCTGCTGCTGATCACACAGCTCACGCCACAGCTGAAGCTGCTGCTAAAACTGAAGCTGCTGCACGTGATGCAACTGCTGACGTAGCTGGTGCAGTAGAATCTACTGCTGCTGATGTTAAAGAAAAAGCTCAACAATAATTTATTGTTGATCATTAAAAAAGCCTCTGGAAACAGAGGCTTTTTTAATGGCGTATTAGATTAAGCTAATAAACCTTCGTCACGCATTGCAATTTGAACAGACTGACGCTCAGCAACTTTATTACGTAATGCAATGATGTTTATATATGGCATAAGGTCATGCTCAATATGATTTGACCAATTCGTCAACACAAACAAGTAAGCATCCGCTGGCCCAAAGTTATCGTCAACTAAATAATCATATTCAGACTCAGCCAGATGATTATCAATATATTTCAATAAACGATCTATCTCAGCATAAGCTTTGGTTTTCTCATCATCAGTTAAATGACCACCAAAGAACACCGCATAAGCATCGTGCAATTCAGAATTTAAATAACCTAACCATTCCAGAACTTTAGCACGCCCCATTCCAGATGGGGGGATAAGATCCTGTTTAGGATCATGCTGAGCAAGAAATGGTAAAATCGCAACGTTTTCAGTCAAAATCAAACCCGGATTAATCTCTAGAGCAGGCACGTAACCTTTTGGATTAATCTCATAATAATCTGAACCTTTTGAAGTTTTATGAGTCTTTAAGTCAACTTTTTCTAAATCAAAATCTACATTTATTTCATTTAAGATAATATGTGCTGCTAAAGAACATGCGCCTGGTGAATAATACAACTTCATATCTAATCCTTGTTTTCTAATAACTATTTATGCTCTTGAACATTCAAACGAAACCCGAGAGACAGATATAGACTCACATTTAAAATAACTTTAAAGCTAAAAATATCTACACACTTACTATTAATGAATTTTTTTCTGCCTTGCAAGTTATATTCCGTGACGATTGATTAAAATATGAAAGAACAGATTACTCAATGTCACGGATTTCATTTTTTATGCTCGACCAAATAATTGGCTTAACCATGAGAATAAAGCGTTCAAGAACTCTGAAATGATATTCTTAGGATTCTGATCAGGCTGCGTAGCAGAACCTTTCATATCCAAATCCACGATCACGGGGTCATGGTCAGATGAACGATATGGATCAGCAGAGTAGAATAGTTCCTTTTGCTCCTCTGTCTTATATTCTTCGTTGTAATCAAGGACTGTTGGCTCGTCGGCATTGATATGCCAAGCAAAAGCTTTTACAACACGTTTGTACAGTTCAGAATCTGCAATCGCATGATCAAGGTTGCCTGCACCACCATAACCTTCTGCATTACTTGAAACGCCGAATACATAGCTGTAGGCGTTTGCACCCTCCCCCACTTTTGCGTCGTTTAACAGAACTTTATAATTTGCTTTTTCAAAGGTCAAAATTGGATCTTCTTTAGCATAGCTATTCATATCTCCGAGCAGCAAAATGTTCGGGTTTTTAACTTGGGTTGGATTCTTAGCAATCCATTGTGTTAATTGTTCAACTGCTTTCACACGTGTAGGATTCCAACAACCTTGTCCATCATTTTGATCTGCATCCAAAGATGTTGAATCCACACCTGAACAGCCTTTTGATTTTAAGTGATTCGGAATCACTGTAAATATTTTCCCACCCTGAACTGGCTGGAACGATTGTGCAATTGTGCTACGGTTTTTATCACCTAAATCTAGTACTGCTGCTTTATTGACGGGTTTAACGCGTTTACTGTTATAGATAATCGCGACTGCAATCACGTCTGTACCTAATTTATCTTGTCCCTCAGGAATAACATACTTCCAATCATTGCCTAATGCTTTCGTTAAATAAGCGACTGCACTGTCACTACCATAACCATTGTTTGCAATTTCCATGAGTCCATAAACATCAGCATCAATTGTTTTTAGCGCACTCACAATTTTACGATGTTGCTTATCAAACTCAGCTTGGCTTGTCGCACCGCGCTCAGTTGGGAAACCATTTTTACCATTGTCATAATTCAAGACATTGAAAGCAGCTGCACGGATATATTGGCTTTGTTTTGCTGCAATTGTTTGACGTGGATTGGTATTTGCCACCAACTCTGGCAAATTACGTCCAACCACGGGCTGTACACGCCAGTTATTAAAACGATATTCTAAAATCCCTTCAGCATTTTTAAGTTGATAGCCTGAACGTAATGTATTCAATGCACTAAAGTTTTGTGGCAACCAAGGCGTTCTATTCTGATTGTTATAACCATCATCAAAAATGATTTTTGAAAGTAAGTTTTGTTGTGCTAATGCTTTTGCTTCATTTGATAATGCTGGATAGAGATTAGTTGGAATAAATAAGCGTCCTAAACTCAACGATAACTCGCCATAACGACCAAAGTTATAATTTTCACTGACTGTTAACGTTTGAGGAAGTTTAACCAACATCCCTTGATAGCGTTTTGCTGAATTTTCTGAACTATCACTTAAACTTGAAAATGGGAGATTGATTGCCAGTGGTTGTACTTGATCAGCCATATTCAGATTACAGGTTTGAATATCTTGTTGTAGTTGATCAATTTGTAATTGATTTTGATAACTGGTGAGACGACCTTTTAAGATCACTTCTTCACCTACTTGCCCACCTTTTATCGCACTGCTCGCTGGGATATATACAAAAATCGCATTGCTCACATTTGCCTTAGCTTTGCTATCTGCAGTTTGAACATAAAAACCTGAGAAACCATTGTTATAACGATAATCCGCGGTAATGATGCCTCGAATCGTATAAGTTTGATTTTGTGTTGCTTGAGCTAAATCTGCAATTGGCGTATCACTACTGCTACATGAAACAGTTTCTGTCGTTGGTGGTGTCGTCGTTGATCCAGTTAAATTTGAGAAATCATTGCGATCAGTCCAAGCTTGCCAAGATTGATCTAAATCAAAAGGACTTGTTGGATCAACACTTAAAACAGGATTTTCTGCTTGAATACGCTTAAAACTGTTCGCAATACTATAGGCAGTTGTCCCCCAACCTGAAGTTGGACGTTCACCGATACGACCAAAACGATCTACAGGCGTACCACGATAAACCAAGACAATCGCATCATCACCATTGAATGACAAACCTGCAACTTGATTTACCTTACTGCCAAGCTGTGCTTGTAATTCAGAACGACCAATTAAATATTTTTGCTTACTCGCTAAAGTCCCCTGCAACTGGAATGTTGCAGTTTTGGCTGTTCCACCATTGTTGAATTGTTGGATTTCATAATCAGCCAAATTCACAGTTGTTCCGTCAGGGTTATAGATTTCTAAACCCTTACGATTACTACTGCCATCTACATATTGGCTAAACATAAGTTGTGCATGTGCAACTGAAAATATAGATGATGCACCTAATAGGCTTAAACACATTGCGATCGAGTGAAATTTAAATGTTTTCATAGCTTTTTTACTTTATGTTCAAATCGACAATAGGCTATGCAATTTCTGTGACATCCACATGAAGTTTTCTTTACAACTTTTAAGCAATTTTAGAAATTTTCTCTTAAATAAAATGCCTGAAAAATTTGACTTGATCCCCTGAACACTTAAAATACGGCCTTTCTATATTTATACCTCCAGAATCATGTCAAACGATCAGTTAGAAACGCAAATTACGGAACTCGACAATTTACCTGAGCACCGTGAGATTGTGACGTTTATGCGTCGTTCAGCTCCGCTCAATACTTCGCAACGTACTGCTTTAGAAGATTATCGTGATTTAATTTTGGAATATCCTGTTGGTGATTTACGCCAGCATTTTGAACATCCTGAACGTCCTTTGACCGTTGAAATTGGTTTTGGTATGGGCCGTTCTTTGGTATTAATGGCCAAAGCAAATCCTGAGCGCAATTTTGTCGGGATTGAAGTTCATGTTCCCGGTATCGCACAGTGTGTCTATGAAGCAGGTATGGCTGGCTTAAAGAACTTATTTGTATTGGATGCCGATGCAATTCAAGTATTACGTGAAATGCCAGATAACAGCATTAACTGTGTACAGCTTTACTTCCCAGACCCTTGGCAGAAAAAGCGTCACTTTAAGCGTCGCTTTGTGATTCATGAGCGCATGCAATTGGTTGAACAAAAGTTAGAGCTTGGTGGTACTTTCCACGCTGCCACAGATTGGGAGCCGTATGCAGAGTGGATGCTTGATATCCTAGACAATCGTCCAGATATGGAAAATCTAGCAGGTAAAGGCAATAGCTACCCTCGTCCAGAATGGCGTCCAGTGACTAAATTTGAGCGTCGCGGTCTTGAATCTGGTCATAAGATTAATGATTTTATCTTTAAGAAAATTAAATAAGTTGATTTAGTTTTTAAAGAAAGCCACTAATTGTTTAGTGGCTTTTTAATCTCAACTGATAAAATTTAATAAATGATATAAAAGTTGTATTAAACCATATCAATCAAATGTGTACTCATTCCATTAATTTCAGTTCGAGAGATCCAGCGTTTTCATACATTTTGTATAGGTGATATTTTCAAAATCCCGTACAGCTTTTCTTTTCTGTTCAATATCTTTAAAAACTTGATATTTATATGCTTCTTTAATCGTAGCTTCTGAGAACTGATACGCTTTTTTCTGAACATCTTCTGGCTCATTTGAATAAACCACTTTTACATTACTCAGTAAGCGTTTCGTTATTTCTGCTTGATCATGGTCACTCTGTCGTTGATATTGAGCTGTGTAGCCCATGATTCCTAGTAGTTTGCAATTTTCTTCTTTCGTTTGTGCATAGGCATTAGGAATGAAACACATCATAAAAATGATAGGGATGATTTTTTTCATGGCTTTAAAAATTCTCTATTCACTGAAATATTAAAACAATTAAGCACAAGTCAAAAATGCAAAACATCAAATGTACAATCTTAGCCTGAATATAAAAAGCATGTGAATAACAATAGAACTATTTGAATATAAAATTATACAAAACACCGACGCTTCAACATGATTGATTTTAATATCAAAAAATATGGCCTATTTAGCTAAAATGATTAAGTATTTAATTACTCCCCTTATTAAGTAACACAATAATACTTCCTCGCACCTATATAATCTTTTAAGATGTACAGATAATACGTTTATTTTTTAGAAAGATGATTAAACAAAACCTTGTAATTATTCTATGCTCCAGTCTTTCTGTAACTGCTTGTGCCAAATCAACATCAAATGCAAATCAGCAAGCCTTCCTTCCAACTACTAAAGAAAACCTCTCACCAGAGCAACAAAAACAGTTGCAACAATTACTGGATAAAACCAAGAAAAACCTTATTTTTGTAAAAGGTGGCAGCTATATGATGGGAGACTTCGGCCCTGAGCATAGTATTGATAAACTTCCATACGATGGCAAGGGCGATAGCAAACCTCTACACAAAGTCACTCTTGATGACTTTCATTTAAGCGCTACCAAAGCCACCTATGCTGATTTTGATATTTATACTGATGTTACAGGGCAAAAAACTATCGGTAATTTTAACGAAGTAACACAGAAATATCGTATTCCAACCTCTGCAGCAGGTATTAACTGGCAACAAGCTCGAAATTATTGCCAATGGCTTGGCACGCAACTCAATTTAAAGATGGACCTACCCACAGAAGCACAATGGGAATATGCAGCGCGTAACCGGGGACAATATATTCTCTATGCAACTGATAATGGAAAAATTGATAATGGGCGTAATGTTTGGAGCTTTGAACAAAGACAAACATCTAAAAAGCCATTTAAAGTAACTAAAAGTATTGCCTTATTACAACAATTCCCACCAACACCTTTGGGCTTTTATGACATGATTACTGATAATTATGAGTGGATGCTGGATTGGTATGATCCTGAATATTACAGTAAATCTCCAGAGAAAAATCCTCAAGGCCCAAAAACAGGAACTTTAAAAGTGGTACGAGGTTCTGCAACAGATGATGGACAAAATATGCGTATGGTGGGCAATGGGTTAACTATGCAACGCCATGCAATTGACCCTATCGCTGATCCTGAGTTAGTCAATGAATCTAAGAATCAAAAATATTATTTCGATTTTAATTTAAATAACTCAGTGCGTTGCGCAGCTAACTTAGAATAAACTAGTTTAAAGTACTTTCTTTTTTGCGCTAATTAATATGAGCGAACTCTGACTGTAATCAGATTGATGCTTTTGTATACTTAACACAATGTTTCTTTTCAACAGCGATAAACTGCCTTAAAATCTTGGCAATATTTGCAACCCAATGATTTTAAAAAAGATGATTAAACAAAACCTTGCAATCATTTTACTCTCTAGTCTTTCTTTAACTGCTTGTGCCAAATCAACATCAAATGCAAATCAACAAGCCTCCATTCCAACTACTAAAGAAAAACTCTCACTAGAGCAACAAAAACAGTTGCAGCAATTACTGGATAAAACCAAGAAAAACCTTATTTTTGTAAAAGGTGGCAGCTATATGATGGGAGACTTCGGCCCTGAGCATAGTATTGATAAACTTCCATACGATGGCAAAGGCGATAGTAAACCTCTACACAAAGTCACTCTTGATGACTTTCATTTAAGCGCTACCAAAGCCACCTATGCTGATTTTGATATTTATACTGATGTCACAGGGCAAAAAGCTATCGGAGATTTTAACGACCGTATAAAGAAATATCGTATTCCAACCTCTGCTGCAGGTATTAACTGGCAACAAGCTCGAAATTATTGCCAATGGCTCGGGACGCAACTCAATTTAAAGATGGATCTACCCACAGAAGCACAATGGGAATATGCAGCGCGTAATCGGGGACAATATATTCTCTATGCAACAGATAACGGAAAAATTGATAATGGACGTAATGTCTGGAGCTTTGAGCAAAGGCAACAAGCTCAAGAAAAATTCAAAGTTTATAAAGATATCTCTCTATTACAACAATTCCCACCAACACCTTTGGGCTTTTATGACATGATTACTGATAATTATGAGTGGATGCTGGATTGGTATGATCCTGAATATTACAGCAAGTCTCCAGAGAAAAATCCTCAAGGCCCAAAAACAGGAACTTTAAAAGTGGTACGAAGTTCCGCACCATCAGATGGACAACCTTTAAAAACATTTACGGGTAAAACCATGAGTAGACATGCAATCGACCCAGTAGCAGATCCTGAATTAGTCAAAGAGTCTAAGAACCAGAAATATTACTTTGATTTTAACTTAAATAACTCAGTACGTTGTGCAGCTAATCCTTAATCTTTAATTGTGTATCAGGCTATGCCTGATACACAATTGGATTTAACTCATCCTGCTCGAAAGGTGCTAGTATTTCTAAATTACTTGCCATTAAAGGTTGTTCATCAAAACCAATCGACATACCTTGTTGCATCTCGAACTGCTTAAATCGATTATCATCCTGACTCTGCACCAACATATAATTCCATGAAGTCCCAGTTACAGCTTTTGCCCCTTTACGATACTTTAGATAATCTTTAAGCCATTGATTAATGTTCTGCCCTTCATATTCAATCCCGCTATTGATACAACGAATAATATCTTCCGCATATTTATTATCATTGCCATAATTTAAAAAGCGAATCAAATCCCCTTCAACTTTACCAAATTCAGATAAATTTAATTTTTTCGCTCTAGGATGAATATGTTGAATGGTATTCTGCCATTCTGCTGTCGTCACACAAGTCTTTAAAATATTAATCACCGCTGTTTTGCGCGCAGGGAAGAACTGTACTTCACGCTCACTAAAGGAGACATAGATATCAAAAATCGGGGCTGTACGACTTGACCAATGTGTTACTGCATATAAAAGAATACCTTTGGTCTCTGGCGTCGCGTAAATTAACTCCTCACGACCTTTGGCTGAATTAATATTATTAGCAGTCTTTAAACGCTCTTGATCGATATCTAAACTATCAATCCAAATTGCGAATTGACTGGCTATTTGCCTTACATTTTGTGTTAAAGGGTGATTATCACCTATGCAATAAGCTAGCATTTGTGCCATTAATGAAAAAGCTTGAGCATGAATATAAATAAGTGTTCTAAATCCAGCCTGCAATAACTGTAATTTAATAAAACCCAAATAATTTAAAATATGTTCTGAACCAACAGTAAATTCTGCCACACCTTTCGCACCAACACCCCAACATAAATGTGCCGCAACCAGTATTTTAAAGCTACCTGAATCATAACCGATCTGGAACTGTCCTTCAGCCCCAGCCCCCATACTGACGCCACCACCAAGAGCAGCTGCGGCAATCGAAACAAATTCTCCCTCACCGCCCTTATCATTATTGGGTTTAAACCACTCTATTCCGCCCTTTAATTTCCCTTGCACTTGTAATCCTGCAAATGCCTTAATCCCTGCATTTGCCTGATTTTTTGCATTTTCCTGATTTGTAGCAATCATTTTCAGGCTACCCTGCGCAGGTTGGAACATTGGTTTTCCCTGACGATCAAACATTTGTGACATTGAGCGCTCTGGTTGACGAACCATCGCTGTCAGCATCTGTGTCGTCCCTTGGTGGGTAATATCGACAGATAAGTTTCCTGAAATACCCAGATTCGCTCCTGAAAAACCAGCAAGTTCAGCACCAATCAAAAAGCGGATTGTTCCTAAATCATAGTTTTCAAGTTCAAGTTTCCATCCTGATTCACATGGAAAGAACTTACGCCACTCTTTTACCCCTTCAAAAAGTGTCCATTTGCTTGATGCATCTCCACCAAGTTTCATGGTTACACCTTTAGATGAAGCACTAATCATGCCTTCACCACTTGCACCTGCAACCATCCGCATCCACTGCGCTTCAGTACTGACATTTATGTCATGACTATTCTTATATTCTTTTGCAATTTCTCCACCCAGACCGCCAATCAAATTGTAAACAGCCTTTTCTTCGCTACCAACACTCCCTTTTGCAGTCAATAACTGCTGACCTAATTTCTCAAAGCTACTTTGAATCTGAGCATGGCGTTGTGGTGTGTATTGAGTCGCACTAAGATCAATAATATCTGCTCTTATTTCATTATTGCGGCGCTGTCGTTTCAATTCCTCGTATTCTGTAACTTTTAAATAACGTCTTTTTAAATTATATTTTGATGCACTTTGATTTGTTTTACCGGTACTTTCTACCACCCAAACCTCTTTCAGCTCACTATACTGCTGAAACTCACCATTAATTTTTTCAATTGCTTTTTCCTGATTAATATTCAGGCGACTTTCAAGCTCTTTAATTTCATCCAGTTTTCTATCTTGGATCGCACGAGTGAGTTCAGCATTTGATTCATGAACTTTCTTTACAGCCTCTGATAAAATTTTCGTTTGTCTATCAAATTCTGCATAAACATCTGGTGGTAAAACCAATACTTCATTATTTCGTGGATTAATAACAATCGGTGGTTTTTGTGATGCTCCCAAACTAACTTTATTATCTGGATTCGGATTGGTTGTACCAGTTGTGAGTGGAAATACAATAGGATGGATCACTTGCTTATCAACACAAGTAATCGGTTCGATCCATTCACTTTCTTTTACGGTACTTCCTAAACGATATCGAACTTTAGTTTTCAAATGAGTTTCTGCCAGTTTAGTAAAACCTTTTTCATCTACTTTGGCAGGCTTTAAATTGACAATAGGCTCATCTTGCCCTTGACCAAATATTTGATATTGAATGATAGAAATCCCTTTGCCTTTACTATCTACAAATCTATACATCGTATATGTCTTCAATTTTAAATATTTTGTCTTTTTAATCAGATATGTATTTCTTTTTTTATATTCTTCATAAGACAAATTAAGATTTTCATCCAGATTTTTTTTAAACGTTGACAAAGGCGAAATAGGAGGTGCAATTTGAGAGTAATTAAAAAAACCACCTGTTTTAACTTTACTCTCAGAAGCTCTTTGCTTTATTTCTTCTAGATTTTTTTTCGAAGCTTGTTGCTTTAACTCATATTGCTGTTTCGTTATAAATTTTAAATTTTGCTCTAATTTAGTTTCTTTGATCTCAACAACACTATCACCCGTCGCTAAAACAGGTTTAATGATTTTTCTTGGACTAAAAATTGTTTCATGCCCTTCGACAAAAATATGCAACCTTCCATTTTGGGTCAAAAGAATAGGTTTCGTACGCCCCTTTTCATTGGTAACGTCTGTAAATGTTTCTCGATTTCCTGAAACAGGGAAAAATACAATGCTATATTTAACGTTAGCGAGCTCTTTATTTCTCTGATTATAAAAAATAACGCTATATTCTAATGTGTTATATTTATTCATTGCGCACTAACCTTCTGAAACCAACTTATATTTAGATGCATTTTTATCAGAAATATGGATTGAAACCTGTTCTGAGCCATCTGTTTGAAATTTTTGAGTTTTCCCAGATGCATCAGTTCGACCAATTTGTTGGCTGCCATCTGCTCTAAAAGCAATATACTCAACATTTTTTGCTGGTTTACCTTCCAAATCAACGATTTCAAAAGTTAAATAGCATGGTTTGTTTTCGAGCTTCATTTTGGGAACTTCGACCTTCGCCCCTCCCATAAACAAATGTTGCCCTGCCTTCACTTCAAATTTACCACCCGTGGTCGGAAAAATACCTGAACCATCAAGCTTGATCTGAGAACCTCCCGCAGTAATCACAATCTCTTTCGGACTGGTGATTTCAATTCGGTCTTCAGTAGAAATAATCTGAATCCCCTGCTTAGCAAGCAACTCCATTCCATCTGACTGTGCCTGAACCTCAAACTTGCCTTTTGCTGCAACCTGTTTAATCCCATTCTGCGCGGCAAATAGACTCGCTTTACCACTGACATGGGCAATCAAGTTCTTTTGCGTACTTAGATTGATACTATCACCCGCTAACTGATTGATCTGTCCATCTGCTGATAAATAAATATCTTCATTAGTGCTGAGCGCAATGCCTGCGGGCGAACTCAATAGCAGCATCGCTTTATTGAACTTAGCAATATCAGACTCAATTTCATCAGCAAATGCTTTAAGTTGCTCAACGGATTCAATCTCATCGGTCTGTTGGTTCTTCGCAACTTCACTCAAGGCTTTGGCATTGTTTTGGTTGCCTTCCAGCTGTTGCTTGGCAGGTTGGGCATCAAGGTGTTCACCCTCAGCTTGTGCTTGGCTATGAGTGGTGATGAGTAAGCCTTCACCTGCACGT
>MPMF02021807.1_pt1 | contig 11730 bp, 5 predicted proteins | sample 1617271 | NCBI WGS metagenome assembly MPMF02 (sample SAMN05944812, study PRJNA350692) | marine metagenome | biome: marine; feature: ODZ; material: water; isolation source: 120 m water sample prefiltered with 30 um filter, filtered on to 0.2 um... | place: Pacific Ocean | collected 2012-04-09... | reverse complement strand
AGACGGTCTTGTCGCGATGTGCCGATTGCATGCAATCGCATCGGTTCAATGAGGGCCGACTCCACCGTCATGCGAGGATTGAGCGAGCCGTAGGGATCTTGGAAAATGATCTGCAGATCGCTTCTCATCTTACGCAGCGCACTTTTCCGTAAAGTCGCCATATTACGACCGTGGTAATGAACCTCGCCACCGGTCGGTTCGATGAGACGGAGAATGGCACGTCCCGTCGTTGTTTTGCCGCACCCCGATTCGCCGACCAGCCCCAGAGTCTGTCCCCGGTAGACCGTTAAATCAATACCATCCACTGCCTTTATGGTACCGACGACCCGTTGAAACAGTCCCCGTCGCACCGGGAAATACACCTTCAAATCCCGGACCTCCAACAGTGGCTCTGTTCCCTCCGGAAGGACCATCGCATCGATCTTTGCGTCGGCACCTTCTGGCGATTGGGCAGCAGGAATCGATCGACTCCCCGGATGGAGCAGTCGCCCACGACCGGTCGTCATCAGTTGTTGCATCTTTGCATCATCGACTCGCTTCTCCATCAGCTCCCGACGGCCATCGGGCCCTCGAATCTCCATAAAATCACTTATGGTGGGCAGACGTCTGTAGGGTGTATCGAGCCGAGGCCGACAAGCCAGCAACCCTTTCGTGTAGGCATGCTGTGGTGCGGAAAAAATCTGCTCGACATCCCCATACTCCACCACCTTCCCCTGGAACATAACGGCAACGTCATCCGCGATCTCAGCGATCACTCCAAGGTCATGTGTAATAAACATAATCGACATGCCCCGCTTGTCGCGCAACTGGCGGATCATATCAAGGATTTGCTTTTGGATGGTTACATCCAATGCCGTTGTGGGCTCATCGGCAATCAATATTTTTGGATTGCAGCACAGCGCCATCGCAATCATCACTCGCTGCCGTTGACCTCCGGACATCTGATGTGGATAGTCATCCACCCGCGACTCCGGATCGGGAATACCGACCTCGTCGAAGAGTGCGATTGTCTGTTGGCGAGCCTCTGCGGGCGAAACTTTTTGATGAAGCATAATCGCTTCGACCACTTGGCTTCCCGTAGTAAAGACCGGATTGAGAGAGGTCATTGGCTCCTGAAAGATCATACTGATATTGCCACCGCGAATCTTTCGCATCTCGCGTTCCGGCAATCCCACCATATTGCGACCGAGAAAAGCAATGCGGCCGCTTTCAATTTTGGCACTACCGGCGAGCAATCCCATAATCGAAAGGGAGGTGACTGATTTGCCCGACCCCGACTCACCGACAATCCCCAAGGTATGCCCCTCTTCAAGACGAAGCGAAATGTCATCCACGGCCTTCACCACACCTTCATCGGTGTGAAAATAGGTCCGCAAATCTTGAATATCGAGCAGGTTCGTCGTCGGAATAGCGTTTGTCACAGGTAATCTCTGCTGGCGGACTCAACGTTTGAAGGAGGACACAATGAACTCGATTCTAAAAACAGTTGTATCATTCTAGGGCTAATGCTTTGATGCTTTGAGCGTCGGGTCGGTCGCCTGCTGGATCCCTTCCCCAATCAGGTTGTAGGCCAGGACTGTAAGAAAAATAGCCGCTCCGGGGAAAACGATCAGCCACCACATTTGTAAATTTTCCTTGCCCTCGTTAAGAAGCCTCCCCCAGCTGGTTTTGTCTGGCGCACCGATCCCGAGAAAACCAAGTGTGGTCTCCAAAAGAATTGCTGCGGCAATGCCGAACGTGATGGGAACGATCACCGGCGCAAGCGCGTTGGGCAAAATGTGACGGAACATCAGGCGTGGCCAGCGAAAACCCAATGCGCGTGCGGCAGTCACATACTCCAACTGCCGCAATTTCAGAAATTCGGCGCGGGCCAACCGGGCAATGCCGGTCCACCCAAAGACACCAATCACCACCATCAGATGCCAGATCGTCGGTTTTTCGATAATGGAAATGAGCGCGAGAATCAATACAAGCGTGGGGATACACATCATGACCTCGATGATTCGGGACAGCAGCCAGTCGATCCAACCACCAAAAAAACCGGCCGCAGAACCAATCACGATACCGATCACAGCTGCGATGCCTGTGGAAACAAAGCCAATAAGCAGCGCAATCCGGGTCCCATGGATCATCTTGGCAAACACATCCTCACCGAGGTCATTGGTACCAAAAAGATTGTGGCGATTCGGTCGCCCTGCTGACCCAATCGGATTGCCCGAAAAGTTTTCCCTCTCACCGGCGCGCACGCGCCGTAAAGGATCCTGATAAATCAGCGGCCATACCGCCCAACTCTGCGGATCTTTCTCCTTAAGCTTTTGCGGATAATTATAAATAACACCATCGGTGATAAAGATCGGATTCTCCCAACTCTCCAGAAAATATCCCATTGCCGGAAAGTAGGTCGTTCCCTTGTAGTGACAGACAAGCGGCTTGGTACCGACAATCGCCGGAGAAAAAACGCCCACAACAAACAGCATGCCTACAAATACCAAAGCGGTCATTGCCAATTTCTGTCTGCGGAAACGGCTCCAGGCCTCGGCCCAGAATCCTGGGGAACGACCCGCTTTTTCGCGCAACGTGCTTTCGAAGTTATTGGGAGCAACAGGCATAAGTATTTCGGACTTTTTCAGTCCGCCCACTTTCTGAGTACCCGCAATGTGGATACACAGTGACTTTTCATTGGTAGGAAATCCTCGGATCGACAACCGCGTACAAGACATCTGCCAGCAATTGGCCCAACAGCGTGAGTGCCGAAAACATCAACGTCAGTCCCATGATCACCGGATAGTCCCGCTGGGATAACGCCTGCAGATACAAAGTCCCCATTCCGGGCCAGTTAAAAATATATTCCAACACAACCGAACCCCCGATCAGCGCGGGCAGCGTAAGGCCGATCATGGTGACGTACGGAATCAAAGTATTTCGGAAGGCATGGTGCAATAAGATCCGTACAGGACCAACACCCTTGGCTTTGGCTGTGCGGATATAATCCTGCCTGACGACTTCTTCCATATTCGATTTGATAAATCGGCTGTAATAGGCAAGAGATCCGTACGTAAAACAGATCACCGGCAAAATCATATGTTTTGCAACATCCAGAATCTGTCCCATCGTACTTAACTGGCTGTAGTTACGACTGAACATCCCCGGCTCCAACTGGAAGGGTGTGCCGGCAAGATCTTTGTAGAAAAAAACCAACAGCAAAAGACCCGCGACAAATGTCGGCACTGCGTAGAGCATGTAGAGAAATGTACTGGTAATCCGCTCATCCAACCGACCGCTGCGCGCTGTACTGTAAAGCCCTAATGGCAGCGATAACAGGTAAGACAAAATCAGCGATGTCCCCGAGAGCAACAAGGTCCGGGGCACGCGCTCTCCAATCACCCTTGAAACAGGTTTTTTTTCTTTGATGGACCGGCCGAGATCTCCCTGAAAAAGATTCGCTGTCCAAAGCCAATAGCCAACGTACCAGGGCTGGTCGAGATGGTACTGCCGCTCCAGCCGTTTCATTTCTGAAGAGCTGATCTGCTGGTCAAGGCTCATCTCCGCCAAATCGAGCGTCAGAGGTGTGCCCGGCATATGGCGGACCAATGCATACACTGCACAGGTAATCACCAGCAGCGTGCCAAATCCAAACACGATACGGCGGATGAGATAATGAAACATGCCGAAGTCTTAGTGCCCGGAAAGCATTGCGTCAACGTCGGACCTAGTAACTCGGCATCGGTTGGCAGAAATTTTCACAGGTTTTCAATGCCACTTAATGTTCTGCCGGCATCCACAGGCTTCCGAATCCGGGACCGTAGCCGAATACGCCCCGAGGGCTGAAATTGTAACCCCGCAGACGCTTGTTGAACCCGTGGTAGGCATTGCGATAGTAGAGCCACGTATAAGGCTGATCTCGCCAGAGAATCGCATGAATCGCAGCATAACAATCCCCCCGAGTCGGACGCTCTTGAGCCAGATTTTCATCGATGTTCAGATATTCGCGGGTATCCGGGTCCTGCCAGATTTTGAGCTCCTTCCACTCTTTGCGATGTTTCTTAAGTTTGCGACCCTCTTCGAACAATTCATCCACCATTGGATTTGCGTAACTCACAAAATTTCGCTGCTGCTCTGTACCCCAGATATTGTCGGACGTGTCGGGATCGGCTCCTGTTCCCCAACCGCCAAATGCAGCAACAAATTGCTTGTTGAACATCTTGTCCTGCAGTGTCGCCGACTCCAGCGGTTTGACATTGCAGGCGACTCCCACCAGTCGCAGATTTTGCTTGAGCAGTTCACAGAGATCAATCCGTTCTTTGGCGCTACGCACGATAATGGTAAATTCGAACTTCCGTCGCTTTCCGTCAATCTCCTTGTCGCGATAGCCATCACCATCCGTATCGACCCAACCCGCTTCATCGAGCAATGTTCCAGCTTTTTCCAAATCTTGCGTTACTGGTTCAATGTTTACGCCGATGGCATTGTCATTTCCCGGATACCAACGCGAAGTTGGGTGGTACGTTCCGGTACAGGGCTGGTCGAGACCCTTGCGATAGACTTTAAGCATCTCGGCGTGATCGAAGGCATACGTCATTGCCTGCCGGACACGCGGATCACTGAAATAGGGTGTATTGGCATTCCATTGAAATGAAAAACTGGTCCACTCCAATCCACGTGCTTTTGTGCAGCGCTTGTAAAAATCCTCTCCGCCCGTCTGATCACTCCATTGTTGCGGTTCGAGATTCATCTCATCGATATCACCCGCTTCCAGGCTCAAAAGCCGTACGCTCGCTTCGGGAATAATCCGGAGGCGCACGGACTCAAAAAACGGCTTGTCCCGCACCTGCGAGCCCTTAAACATATAGGCCGATTCTCTCCGCTTGAGCACAATTTCCACCTGATCTCGCTTCACTACTTCAAAGCTACCACCCGTAACGGGTGTTTCCTCAAGCTGGACGTGGTATTCGCTATCAATGAGGGTAGGATCTTCAGCGATGGACTTCTCATAGACATGCTTGGGAATCACCGAGAAGTTGACGTTCCACACATTTGTCGCAAGCGGGTTGTTGTGAAAGAATACAACCGTCTGGTCGTCATACGCTTTAACATATTTGATCTCATCGGTACCGGTTCGCTGCGCTCGAATGGGCACACGTGAAGACATGATGACCCGGAAACTAAATTCAATATCGTGTGCGGTAATGGGGGTACCATCACTCCAAAGCAAATCATCACGCATGACGACCTTGTCGTAATAACCATCTTTGCTCGTCTGCCAAGAGACGACGGAATCGGAGGAGGCGAACGGCATAAATTTCCAGTCAAAGCCGAAAAGCCCAAAACCGGTCAATCCACTTACTTCAAACTCACTCATGCTGCTGGCCAGCAATGGATTCTGATTGTTGAGCGCCTGGGGCGTGGCACGGGTGATTTGCGCATTAAAGTCGACGTCCTGTTTGTTTCCAGGAAGACGGCCCAGGGCACTGAGTATCTTGGCGTTGGCGGCGTCTGAAGTATTGCGGATATCCATAGCCTCGCTGACGGTCGCTAAAACGGGTTCCTTTGCCTGGCGCTTTCGGAGCAACTCAAGGCTATCGAGGACCGGGCGATCTACCCAGCCACCGTTCTGGGAAACTTTTTTTTCCAACTCCTCTGCCGTGGGGGGATCGAAAGGTTTGATCAAATCTCCCAAAACAAAAGGGCCTTCCTCAGAATCATCTGTCGCCGATCGACCGGCATCGTCGCTAGCAGAATTACAGCCAAAAAATATTGGCACCAACAATAATGCTAGCAGGAGACCGCGTGTCGATTTGAAATGAGACATTCCCGAATTTTCCTTGCTATTTAGAGGCTTGGACTGATTTAGCGTCCAATCAGAAATCGTGACCCCCGCGTGGACAAGCAAATCGTACAAAAAGAAATGCCATTGAGCAAGAAAGCACCAATGGACCTACTGCAATGGACAATGGCCCATTTCATCCATTGACAATTACCTCTCCGGGGCCGATGGAGACCACCATAGCGACTGGTGCATGACAGCAATGCATGTGTCTCAGAGGGAACCTATGTTGTCACTGATGTGCTTTAGTTGCTACACTCCGCGACGCTCGGTGTGATATCACCGGCCTGGAATGGAATCCCGATGCATCATTTATCAGCGGAGATCAGGATGAACTCTGCGACTATTCTACGCACTCGTCGCACGCTTCTCGTCACGGCACTTCTGGTCGCGGGCCTTTTGGCAAACGTGTACCACACAGTACCTCTGCGCGCGCAAAGTGTCGACCCGATTGCCGCAAATTGGATCTGGGCGCCTCTTTCGGACAATGCAAACAAAGCAGCCGGCACCTGTTATTTTCGCAAGACTTTTGTACTGCGAGAAGATCGTGATGGCTCGATCGATCTGGCCTGTGACGGTGACTACACGTTGTTTGTCAACGGCATAAAAATCGCGGCCGGCACCGGGTATGCCCAGATGAAGCGGCATCCGATCGGAGCGTATCTCCGCTCCGGTCGTAACGTTGTGGCCATCAAGGCAATCAAGTCAGAGCCAGGACCCGCCGGTCTCTTGGCGAGCATCACACTTAACGGGGCAAAACCTTCCGCGTTTCAAATGGTGACAAACCGAACTTGGAAAACCAGCCGCGGAGAAAAAGGGGGATGGCAACGAGCTGACTTTCTTGACAGCCGTTGGCAAGCAGCTTCCATTATTGCAGCAGGCAGCGACACGCGGGTCTGGAAAACACCCGTTGCAGTTGCCTCCACTGCAAACGAAGCAGACAACCCCAGAAGATCCGAAAAAGCCATCGCCGGCAAAGAAGTTTCACGATTCAAGGCGACACCAGAATTCAGAGTTGAGTCGGTAGTCCCCGCGAAAGATGCGGGATCATTGATCGCCATGACGTTCGATGAATTTGGCAATATTATCGCTTCACGTGAGAGTGGTCCCCTCCTGTTGATCCGCGACATGGACAGGGATGGCATTACAGAAACGGTAACCACGTACTGCAAAGAAGTTACAAATTGCCAAGGCATTCTCGCGATGAATGGACAGGTTTTGGTCACTGCAGATGGCCCGAAAGGCAGTGGGCTTTATCGTTTGTCCGATGATGATCGGAATGGGGTTATCGACCATATTGGCCTTGTTTTATCCTTCAAGGGGAAAATGCAGGAACATGGTCCCCACGCCCTACGTTTGGGGCCGGATGGGATGGTCTACCTGCTTGCCGGCAATCTCTCGCGCATCAACGCACCCATTGAAGAGATGAGCCCGTACAAACATTTCTATGAGGGGGATCTCATTCAACCGAGACACCTAGACCCTCGCGGCCATGCCAATTCGGGCAAGGCTCCCGGAGGTGTCATCTACAGAATAGATCCGTCAGGAAAGCACGTTGAGAGATTCGCCGGCGGCCTTCGGAATCCGTACGACATTGCCTTCAACGCCCTCGGAGATCTTTTTACCTGGGATGCCGACATGGAGTGGGACCAGGGGACTTCCTGGTATCGCCCGACAAGAGGCAACCATGTGATTGCCGGCGGTGAATTTGGCTGGCGGAGCGGCTGGGCCAAATGGCCCGATTACTTCGTTGATAGCCTGCCGTCCTTGGCAGAATCGGGGAATGGATCCCCAACCGGAATCACCGCCTACGAACACTTCATGTTTCCCTTGCGTTATCATGGCTCGTTGTTTGTCGGTGACTGGGCACAGGGACGCATTCTTGCGGTAAAACTCAAACGTCAGGGTGCCTCCTATCAAGCCGAAGTTGGTGTGTTTCTCGAAGGGAGCCCCCTCAACGTAACCGATCTAGAGGTCGGACCGGATGGCAGACTCTATTTCTGTACCGGTGGTCGCGGAACGGAGGGTGGCGTGTATCGCGTCACCTGGACCGGCAACGTGCCTCCAGAGATTCAGGACCCCGGTGTGGGAATTGAAGTTGCGCTAAAGCAGCCTCAGCTACATACTGCATGGTCACGCCAAAAGATCGCATTGGTCAAAGAAAATTTTGGTGAGCGATGGGGTGAAGAATTGCTCTCTATTGCTACTGATTCAAAAGCTTCTGTTCCACACCGTACAAGGGCCATTGATCTTTTACAACTTTATGGACCCCAGCCATCGGTTGATCTCCTTATACAATTATCCAAAGATCGTGATCGGCGAATTCGCACCAAGGCTGTCTACTTTCTTGGACTGCATACCGAACAACAGGCTGTGGACCGTCTCGTTGAACTCGTTGACGATCCTAACATCGTTGTCCAGCGGACGGTCTGCGAATCACTCAGTCGTACTGGTAACACAGATCTCCCAACGGACAAATTGGTCGCCCTGCTCTCTCATGGTGACCGTTATTTAGCATGGGCCGCCGCCAAAACATTGCAAAACCAACCACGCAAAACGTGGCAGCAGCCTGTTATCGAATCGGACGATCAACGAATTTTTCTGGTTGGATCAGCAGCCCTTTTAGGAACCAAACCAGACAGTGAAACTTGCCAGGACATTCTCGAGAGAGCCCACACATTAATGGGGGGCTTTATTGCAGACCGCGAGTTTGTCGATCTGCTCCGTGTCCTGCAACTCGCGCTGGGACATGGAAAGATTGCTCCACAGAGCGTTTCGGAACTGATGCGACAGCTTTCAAGCGAATTTCCATCCGGCAATACAACCATCAATCGGGAACTGGTCCGATTGCTTGCCTATCTGGAATCACCACTGGTTGCAACCCGCTATATGGAAAAGCTGAAAAGCGATCTGCCTCTACCTGATAAAACGCATTTAATCGCGCATTCACCCTATCTGATCGAAGGTTGGTCGGTTGCACAACAATTTGAAATACTCAGCCTCATTTCCGAGATTCAAAAAGGAGCAAGCAGTCCTTCACATGCACGCTATCTCGACGATGTAGCCCGTCGACTCGTTTCGCGAATGGCCTCCTCCGACCAAAGACTGGTTTTGGATCGGGGAGCCGAGTGGCCCGGTGCAGCACTTGGCGCCATTGCAAAACTTCCAAAACAGCCAACGCCAGAAACATTCAGTATGCTGAGAGCGTTGGATGGAAAACTGGCAAAAGACGAAGGGGATGCCGCCGATCGACTGCGTGTTGGAATTGCCGCCGTCATCGCCCGAAGCGGGAACAAGGAAGGTTTGGCTTATCTACGAGAGCTCTTTGAAAGCGAACCGGAACGCCGCGGCATTCTCGCCGTTGCCCTCGCACAGCATCCCAATAATGACAATTGGCCGCTGCTGGTTCGCTCTCTCACGGTACTGGAAGATGATATTGCTTCAGCGGTAATGGCAAAAATGCTCTCTGCCGACCAGACCTCCGCCGATCCACATGTTATCCGTCAGTTAATTCTACAAGGGCTCAAGCAAAAGCAGGATACCGGCAGGCGACTGGTAACGACACTGCTGGAAAAATGGACCGGGGAACTTCAGAGTGAATTCGGTGAGACCCAGATTGAAAAGATTGCTGCATGGCAGTCATGGTTTCGCGAGACCTATCCCGATTTGCCCGATCCCGTCCTCCCTAAGGAAGTCGATGAAGATCGTTACAGTTTTTCCGAACTTGAGCAATACCTGGAAACCGACGAAGCTCTCGTTGCCAAGCCCGAGTTGGGACGTCTTGTGTATGCGCAAGCAAACTGCATCAAATGCCACCGTTTCGGCAAATTGGGCGCGGACGTTGGTCCCGACCTGAGCACCATCAGTAAAAGATTTCAAAAGAAGGAATTACTGGAATCGATCATTTTTCCATCCCATATTATTTCCGACCAGTATGCAACGAAAACCGTTGCCACAGCAAGCGGGCGCATTCTCCGGGGCATCGTCAACGAGAATAACGACGGGAGCATCATCGTCATCGATCCTGAAGGCAACAGGCTTACTGTGGCAGCTGCAGATATTGACGAAATCGGCCCCAACAAGGAGTCGACGATGCCTGCAGGCCTGCTCAATGCCCTCTCCCTGGAAGACATCGCAAACCTCTTTGCCTTTTTAAGCCAGCAGCCACCCACGATCGTCTCGCAGCGGCCTTGACCGCTCAGCGATCTTTACTGCACTTGTTTATGGGCCGAGGCGGGTTGTCATACGCTGCCTTTTGATCCATTCTCTTAAGGTTGCATCCGTCGCATTAAGGTGATGTCGATGTAGTGGAAAGCGCAGCGAGTCACACAAGAGCACGAAACGGACGGCAAACAAACCGTGAGCCATTGCCCACCATCCTCTGGACTCCCCACTAGGTCGGATCGCAATTGCATTATTTTTGCACTGATCTTTCCGGCGCTGCTCACCTTTGTTTACTTCTCGCTACTGGCAAATGCACCGACGATCCTTCAGAACAGCGTCTATAGCGTTCTGAAAATAACCCAGTTCAGCATCCCTTTTGTCTGGGTGCGGTTTGTGCAAGGCCGCAAATTATCGTTGCGGGCAAACCCTTTTCGCGGCCAGCTCCCAGGGATCGTCTTCGGCTCCCTCGTCCTTCTGGCGATGTGGTGTTTGTACAAGTACTGGCTGGAACCTACAGGAAGAATGGAAGTGGCCGAGGGACCAATCCGCAATAAGATCGAAGGGTTCGGCGTCGCAACGCTTGTACCCTATATCACACTGGCAGCTTTCTATTCACTGATCCATTCGGGCCTCGAAGAATACTATTGGCGATGGTTTGTTTTCGGACAACTTTGTCGCCAGGTCCGATTTTCTGCAGCGGTCCTGCTCTCGAGTTTGGGGTTCACCGCGCACCACATTTTGGTACTGGCAACGTTTTTTGGCTGGACCTCTTTGCTAACATGGATTTTTTCTGCCGCCATTATGGTGGGAGGAATATTCTGGGCGTGGCTCTACAGTCGAAGTGAATCCATCTACCCCACCTGGGTCAGTCATATGTTCATCGACATCGGTATTTTTGTGATTGGGTTTGATCTAGTCGGCATTCAATGACGAACCGCTTCTAGACTGGCATACTTCCAATGGTGACTCCTCGGCGGCTTATTCCCGAATGAATGACCATCGGCTACATTGACTGCCATGGATTCTTCTGTTGACCGCCAATCGATGCAGCGACTCGATCGTGACTCCCTCGAGCAGCACCAACTCCAACGACTGAATGATCTGCTGGGAGCAGTGCTCCCTACAAACCATTTCTACGCGCACAAGTTCTCCGGAGTCGCTCCGCAGCTTGCATCACTCGATCAGTTAGGCAATCTCCCCTATACATCGAAAGCGGAACTTGTCGGTGAAGATGAGGATGGATGGGCAACAAACCGAACCTTTGAACGGACTCGCTATACCCGGTTCCATCAAACTTCCGGCACGCGTGGTCGCCCGTTAATTGTCCTGGACACTGCGGAAGACTGGCACTGGTGGATTGAAGGCTGGCAATATGTTTTGGATGCTGCGAAAATCACCAGTGGGGATGTCTGCATGCTGGCTTTCTCATTCGGCCCTTTCATTGGCTTCTGGTCCGCCTTCGATGCGGTTTTGCAACGGGGTTGCCTCGGCATCTCCGGTGGCGGTCTTTCGACGCATGCACGACTCGAGAGGATGGAGACTTTGGAGGCAACATGCCTTTTTTGTACACCCTCGTATGCCCTGAGAATGGCGGAGGTTGCAAGTGAGGTGGGGATCGACCTCCGGCAACTATCCATCCGCACGATTGTAGTCGCCGGGGAGCCTGGGGGGCATGGCGAGAGGAGTGACCAGGCGCAGCGTTGCCTTTTGCGAGCTGGGCGGAACCTGTTGATCCTCCTGGT
>MPMF02017181.1_pt1 | contig 11730 bp, 9 predicted proteins | sample 1617271 | NCBI WGS metagenome assembly MPMF02 (sample SAMN05944812, study PRJNA350692) | marine metagenome | biome: marine; feature: ODZ; material: water; isolation source: 120 m water sample prefiltered with 30 um filter, filtered on to 0.2 um... | place: Pacific Ocean | collected 2012-04-09... | reverse complement strand
TACGGTGAGGAGGTGTACAAGGCCAATGGCTGCGCGGCATGCCACACTCAGCAGGTGACTCACGAGGGTGTCACGCTGGATGTCAAGGCCATGGCCGGCAACAAGAATCACGCAGCGGTGCAGGATGCGATAAGCCGCTTCTATAAGGATATCGGTCGTGAGGATTCGAGCGGTGCGGTGCTTGGCTTGCCGGTGGGCGAATGGGACAGGGTGGTCGCCGACGCCAATGCCGGGGATGCCCTAAAGGCGCGAAACTTCCTGAAGGCGGCCGGCGCCTCAGTGGATGTGCAGGTGCGTTTCAGGGGAGAGGATCTGATGCAGCACGAATACCTGAACCCGGAAGGGCGAGGGTGGGGCAGGCGCCGCTCGGTGGCTTCGGACTATTTGTTCGCTGAACCGCCGATGCTCGGTTCCGTTCGTATCGGCCCTGACTTGGCCAACATCGGCGCTCGCACCACGCGTGAGGCGTTGATGAGACTTCTCCTGAACCCGGCATCGGCCAGGGCGGGTGCCAGGATGCCGCAGCACCGGTTTCTGTTTAAGAAAGCCGGTAAGGACGAGCAGGGCCAGCACATCATTCACGACGGCGAGCAAACCTATAAACCAACCAGGGATGCCGAAGTGCTGGTCGCCTACTTGATGAGTCTCAAGAGTGCGAACTACCCATTGGCCGAGGCGCCGATCAACAAGCCATTCACTTCCTCCCTCCCGAATCCGGCCCCTGCCGAAGCGGCGGCTTCCGGGGCTGGAAAGTAACCCAGTATTTTACGAGCAAAGATGGCCGCCAACAAATCCAAAGAGGAAACCGAAAAAGCCAACACTGGCGTGGAGGGGCCGAAACCGTGGGTGTATGTCCTGATGGGGGTGACACTTTACTGGGCCATCAACTATCTCGACGCTCACAGTGGCGGCTTCGACGCCAAGGTTTATGCACCCCACAAAAATGCTGTCGTGGTGGCTAGCCTGAAGGTGGAAAAATCCCCAGAGGAACAGGCTTTCGATAATGGTGCCCGGATTTATCGAGGCGTTTGTGCTGCCTGCCACCAGCCCAATGGCATGGGCAATGACAATGCAGGATTCCCGCCGCTGGTGAATTCAGAGTGGGTGCTCTCCTCTTCGCCGGACCGCATCGTCGCGATCATTTCAAACGGGTTGCAGGGTCCTGTGGATGTGGCGGGAAAGACTTACAACAAGATTGCCATGCCGGCGCAGGGAGTTGCTTTGAGCGACGAGGACATCGCCAATGTGCTCAGCTACATCCGCCGCAACACCGACTGGGGTGACGCCCACAACCTGCCGCTGGTGACGCCCGAGCAAGTCGAGGCTGTACGCGCAGATGAGGCCATTGCCAACCGCTCATCGGCATGGACGGCTGATGAACTGAAGCAGCAGTTTCCCGAAAGCCAGTAGGCTGACAAAACAATTTTCGATTGGCGGTCAGTCGGCCGCCTTTTTTTGTGCCGTAAGGGCCGGCTTAAATGTGGCTTGGCTGTCCCATGCAATTCCGGTTCAATTCCTTGGCTGCTGTTGATGCCGTGATTCACAAAGGATGACTTCTCGATATCTGGCCATTGATCTTGGTGCTGAGAGCGGCCGGGTGATGCTCGGCACGCTTGAGGACGGCCGCATTGCGCTCGAGGAACTTTCCCGCTTCAACAACACGCCAATTCGCGATGGCGAGCGGATGTACTGGAACATCCCGGCGCTCCTCGACGGCATTCGCGTCGGCTTGTCCAAGGCCGGCGCGCTTGGCCAGATGATAACCAGTGTCAGTACCGACGCGTGGGGTGTGGACTACGCGCTCCTAGACGAAGCTGGCGAGATCATCGAGCCGGTGTTTCACTACCGCGATCCCCGCACCGCCGAAGGCGAAAAAGCTGCTCTAGCCAGGGTCGACTGGCCCACGCTGTTCGACGAGACCGGCATTCAGTACATGCTGCTCAACACCAGCATCCAGTTGTGTGCCGAGGCGCCCGGGCGCTTGGCCAAGGCCGCCCAACTGCTCACGATTGCCGATGCGGTCAACTGCCTCCTCTGTGGCGTGGCCAGAATCGAGGTGTCGATGGCCAGCACCACGCAGCTTTACAATCCGCGCTTGGCCAACTGGAGCGACAAGCTCATCAATGCGCTGGTCCTGCCGCGATCCCTTTTTCCCGAGGTGGTGGACTCGGCGACACCGCTTGGCCCGCTCAAGCCGGACTTGGCAGCCGAGACCGGCTTGGCCAAGCTCAACGTCGTCGCATCGCTTTCCCACGACACTGCGAGCGCTGTTGCGGCTGTGCCGGCCGAGGGCGGGCGCTGGGCCTACATCAGTTCCGGCACCTGGTCGTTGATGGGACTCGAGTTGCCGGACCCAATCATCACCGACGCCTGCCGCGAGTTCAACTTCACCAACGAGATCGGCCACGGCGGCTCCATACGCCTGCTCAAGAACATCGTCGGACTCTGGCTCGTGCAGGAATGCCGGCGAGCCTGGGCCGCGCAGGGAAATGACTACAGCTATGCCGATTTAACCGAACAAGCCACGGCCGCTGAGCCGTATCGATCCGTGATCAACCCGTCAGATCCCCGCTTCCTCTCGCCGGACGACATGCCGCAACGCATCGCCGATGCCTGCCACGAGACCGGCCAGCCGGTTCCCGAGACGCCCGGCGCAATCGTCCGCTGCGCGTTGGAGAGTCTTGCGCTGCTGTACGCCCGCACCCTTCGTGAGTCGGAGCAACTCGTCGGCTGGCGGGCCGACACCGTGCACATCGTTGGTGGTGGCAGCCGCAACGGGTTGCTCAACCAGTTGACCGCCGATGCCGCGAACATCCGTGTCGTCGCCGGCCCGACCGAGGCCACCGCCTCCGGAAATGTCCTCGTACAGGCCATTGCTGCCGGGGCTGTGAAGGATCTCGCCGAGGCGCGGCAGATCGTTCGCGACTCATTTGACACCAAGCTCTTCGATCCGAATCCGACGGACGCCATCGAGGCGGCTCGCACTCGTTTCGACCAGCTCTGAATCGATGCCAGCCGATTCACTTCACGGCTATCTTAACCAACAAGGCGCGCAGTTTGGCGACGTCGCCGGCGAACGTGTCGCCCAAAAATACGGCGACACGAACACCGAATATCGGGCGCTGAGAGAGTCCGTCGTCCTCGTCGATCTTTCCTTTCGAGGCTGTCTTGCCGTACTGGGTGACGATCGGGTGAAATTCATCAACGGCCAGGTCACCAACGAGGTCGCCGGGCTCAAGCTGGGCCAGGGCTGCTACGCCGCGCTCGTCAACGCCAAGGCCAGGATGCAGGCCGACCTGCACGTGTACCGCCTCGACGACGAGCTGATCCTCGACTTCGAACCCGGCTTGCTCGATGCCGTCACGCAGCGACTCGAGAGCCACATCGTCGCCGACCAGATCGAGCTGGTCGATGCCTCCCCGCATTTTGGACTGCTCAGTTTGCAGGGCCCGAAGACAGCCGACACGCTGAAGGTGCTTGGCTTGGCCTTGCCCGGGGAACCGTTTGCGCACACCAAGACGACGCTCGACGACTTGGGCGAGGTTTACCTCATGAACAACGGCAGATACGGCACTACCGGTTGCGACCTCTACATTCCCACTGCCAGCCTGGCCAAGGCCGCCGTGCGCTTGGCCAATGGGATTGAAGGGCAGGGTGGTTGCCTGGCAGGTTGGCAGGCGACTGAGATCGTCCGGGTCGAGGCAGGTATCCCGCGCTTCGGTATCGACATGGACAACAACACGCTGCCGCCTGAGGCCAACCTCGAGACTCGAGCCATCAGTTACACCAAGGGCTGCTACATTGGGCAGGAGATTATCGCTCGCATCCGCACCTACGGCCGCGTCAACCGAACCTTCGTTGGTTATTGCTTGGATGCCGACTTGGCCACCGGAACTCAACTCGACGACGACTCCGGCAAGACGGTTGGCACGCTGACCAGCGTGATTGACTCACCTAGGTTTGGCCCGATCGCCCTCGGCTTGGCCAAACGCGGCAGTGAATCCCCCGGCCAAGTCTTGACTGCACGGGAGCCTGTCCAAGGCCAGGCCACCGTCGCCGAAATCCCTTTTCGCTAAATTGAGGTGCTTGGCTTATTCGCCTGGCGGATTTAGCTGTTTTTCTGAATTGGCGATCACGGCGCAGACGGCGGCATCGCCGGTGACATTGGTGGTGGTGCGCAGCATGTCAAGGATGCGGTCCACGCCGAGGATGAGGGCGATTCCTTCACTGGGCACGTCTATCGCCTCAAGGATGATGACCAGCATGATGATCCCGGCCCCGGGTACAGCGGCGGTGCCGATGGAGGCCAGCACGGCGGTGATGACGATGGTCAATTGCGCCCCCATATCGAGAGACATACCGGACGCTTGGGCTATGAATACCGCCGCGACGGCCTGATAAAGGGCGGTGCCGTCCATGTTGATGGTTGCGCCAAGAGGGAGAACGAACGAGGTCGTTTCCTTTGAGGCACCCAGTTTCTCTTTGCACTGGCGCATGGTGACCGGCAGCGTGGCCCCGCTGGAACTGGTGGAGAAAGCGAGCAGTTGTGCTGGGCCAATGGCCTTGAAGAATTGCGAGATTTTCAACGGTGTAAAAAGCTTCAACAAACCAAGGTAAACAATGGTGGTGTGAAGCAGCAGGCCGATCACCACAGCGATACAGTAGTAGCCCAGCGCGCCGAGTATCGCCCCGATTTGGTCTAAGTTGGCTTGGCCTCCTTCGCCGGTAGCCAAGCTGGTGATGGTTTTTGTGATGAGCGCAAAGACACCAATGGGTGCCATGAGCATGATCATATTCACCAGCTTGATGACCACCGCCTGCAAGCCCTCGAAGATCGACAGAACCGGCTGCCGATGCTCGCTGCTCACCTGCACCAGCGCGATGCCGATCAGTAACGAAACGAAGACGAGTTGAAGCATGTTGCGGTTGCTCGATGCCGAGCCGAAAAAGTTGTCGGGCACCATGTCCACCAACGGCTGCAGCGGGCCGCGTTGACGGGCGGTCTCGGCGGTTTCGCCCTTGGCCTTGTCGGCGGCATTGGCTTGGAATTGTGCTTCGAGTTTGGCCTTGGTGTCGGCTGGAAGCTTGGCTCCCGGTTGGATGCTGTTGACAACCAGCAGGCCGATGGTTACAGCAACAGCGGTGGTGGCAATGTAGAGGCCGATGGTTTTGCCCCCCATCCGGGACAGTTTTTTGAAATCGGACAGCGACGCTACGCCGGCGACGAGGGAGGTGAGCACCAGCGGCACGGCAATGAGCTTGAGCAGGTTCATGAAGATGTCGCCAAACGGGACAATCCAGTTCGTTGCGAACTCGGTCCATTGGAATTGCGCGGCGGCAATGCCGTAGATCAGCCCAAGAATCATGCCGATGATGATCTGCCAGTGAAGTTTCCGATACCATTTCATGCCTGAAGGCGAAAAGGGTAGGGGGGAAGCCGGGGTGAGTGAAGAACTTTAGGTACCTGGCGCAGGCGGAGTGTCTTTTTCCGCAAGCAGTTGCTCCAGTTCACGAACACGCTTGAGCAGATCGGGCAGTTGTCGCACCGCCACGATCTGGCGTTTGGCTTGAATATCTGGGATTGCCGGAATCCCCATGTACTGTTTGCCGCCCTCAAGGCTGCTCATCACGGCGGATTTGGAGGCAATGATCGCTTTTGGACCGATCTTTATGTGTCCAATAACGCCCACCTGGCCGGCAAGAGTGGAAAACTCGCCTACTTGTGTGCTGCCTCCAATGCCGGTTTGCGCAACGATCAGGCAATGTTTCCCGGTGACAACATTGTGGCCAATCTGCACCAGGTTGTCGATCTTGGTGCCCGCGCCGATCTCGGTGTTGCCCAGCGCGCCACGATCGATGGTGACGTTGGCCCCGATCTCGACGTCGTCCCCGATCACAACGCCGCCGAGTTGAGGGATTTTCCGGTGATGATCTTCGTCAAAAACATAGCCGTAGCCGTCCGACCCCACAACGGATCCGGAGTGGATGCGGACGCGGTCGCCGATGCGACACTGCGAGTAAACGGAGACGTTGGGGAAGAGCCGCACCGCTTGGCCAAGCGCTGAGTCGTCGCCAACGATGCAGTTGGCCTCAAGCACCGTCTGGTCGCCGATGATGGCATTTTCGCCGATGACACAGTTCGGTCCGATGTGCGCTGATTCGGCGACTTGGGCCGATTCTGCAATAACTGCGCTCGGGTGGATTCCGGCGTCAAATTGTTTCTCTGGAAACAGCAATGGCAGCACTCGTGCAAAGGCGACGCGGGCATCCTTCACACGGATCACCGTCTTGACCTTGGAGGTGAATTCGCCGGTGGCCAGGATGGCGCTCGCCTGGCTTTGCTCGGCTAAGCGGAAGAATTTTTCGTTCTCGGCAAACGTCAGGTCGCCCGGCTTGGCTGCGTCAGCCTTGGCAAAGCCGGCGAGTTCGACATTCCCGTCGCCAACGACCTCTCCCTCGATACGTTCGGCAATCTCACTGGCAGTATAGTTCATGGCAGGCTAAAGGTTGCGTTCACCGATAATGGTATTCTTTTCGCCAAGGATGATGATGCGTGGCTTGTGGCTTGATACGGATTTCTCGTCGAGCAAGCCGAATACCATGATGGTCAACCGATCGTCCGCTTGACCAAGGTGTGCCGCGGCTCCGTTGAGGATAATGTCGCCGGAGCCACGTTTGCCGGGGATCGCGTAGGTCTCGAACCGGTTGCCGTTGGCCATGTTGCTGCACACGACGCGCTCGTACGGGAGGAGTCGCACCTTGTCCATCAAATCATGGTCGATGGCGAGGCTGCCCTCGTAATCGACGTTGGCATCGGTTACCAACGCCCGGTGTATTTTTCCCTTGAGCAGATGTATCTGCATGGTTGTCGCCAACTTGGCGTGCAAGCCGTCGGCCGTTTTGGTCGGGCTAGTTGGGTTCGTGAGTTCACCCGATAATCGAAGTCAACCGGGTATAGCCGCCTTGGATGGCAAGTCACGATTGACTTGTCGCACGGCCCGAACTATAAATCCCGTTCGCCTTGAGGCAAACATCTTTAAGTAAAACAATTCGTTTAACCCAGAATTATGAGCAGAAAAATTCGTTACGGAATGGTCGGCGGCGGCCGCGGCGCGTTCATCGGCGCAGTGCATCGCATCGCTGCAAACATCGATGGCCAGATCGAGCTGGTGTGCGGCGCGTTTTCGTCCAGCCCGCGCAAGTCCAAGGCCAGCGGCAAGGACCTTTTCCTCCCGGCCAGGCGCTGCTACGGCACATTTGAGGAGATGATCATCAAGGAAGCTGCGTTGCCGGCGGAGGATCGCATGGATTTTGTGTCCATCGTCACGCCCAACCACATGCATTTTCCGCCCGCCAAGATGGCGCTGGAAAACGGCTTCCACGTGCTCAGCGACAAGCCGGCCACGTTCAATCTCAACGAAGCAAAGGCGCTGGAGAAGCTGGTGAAAAAAACCCGCTGCCTCTACGGCCTCACCCACAATTACACCGGCTATCCGCTTGTAAAGGAAGCCCGTGACATGGTTGCCGCCGGCAAGCTCGGCAAGATTCGCAAGGTGGTCGTCGAGTACCCGCAGGGCTGGCTCGCCACGCGGCTGGAGTTGACCGGTCAAAAGCAGGCCGGCTGGCGCACCGACCCCAAACGCAGCGGCGCCGCCGGCTGCATCGGCGACATCGGCACCCATGCCGAAAACCTCGCCGAGTACATCACCGGCCTGAAAATCAGAGAACTCGCCGCCGACCTCACCGCCTTCGTCAGCGGCCGCAAGCTCGATGACGACGGCAACGTGCTGCTGCGATTCACGGGTGGCGCCAAGGGCGTGCTGCACAGTTCGCAGATTTCCGTGGGCGAGGAAAACAACCTCAACATTCGCGTGTACGGCGAGCGCGGCAGCCTCGAGTGGCACCAGAATGAGCCGAATACCATGCTCCTCAAGTGGCCCGATCAGCCGATGCAGGTTTACCGTACTGCCAACGGCTACCTCGGCGCTGCTGCCGCGGGCGCTGCACGCACCCCACCGTCACACCCCGAGGGCTACCTCGAGGCGTTCGCGAACATTTACGTGAACTTCGCCAACCACATCCGCGCCAAGCTCGATCGCCGCAAACTGGCCAAGGACGATCCCGCGCTGGACTACCCGAAAATAAAGGATGGCATACGAGGCATGGCTTTCATCGAGGCCGTTGTAAAGTCGTCCAAAAACAACGCCCGCTGGACAAAATTGGGGTGATTTTGGTGGCAAACGCTGCGGGCCGGGTTTGCCTTCCACTGTTCTTGGCCAAGTGCGGATGCGCTTGGCCAAGCGTTTTTCAGACATGGCAACCATAGGAGTGGGAATCATCGGCTGCGGCGGCATTGCGCTGCAGAATCATCTTCCGGGACTGGAGCTGTGCGCGGACACCAGGTTGGTCGGACTGTGTGACAACAGCGCCGAGGTGCTCGGGCGTGCTGTGCAGCAATCCAGCGCGCCCGTCCAAACGCAGGATTACAACGAACTCGTACAGCGCGACGATATTCACGCCGTCATCATCGCCACGCCGAATGTCACCCATGCTCCGATGGCGATTGCCGCCGCCAAAAACGGAAAGCACGTCCTCTGCGAAAAACCGCTTGGGATGAGCCAGAAGGAGACGCTCGACATGCTCCGTTGCGCCCGTGAGAACAACGTCCGCCACATGACTGCGTTCACTTACCGCTTCGTGCCGGCGATGCGCTACATGAAACACCTCGTCGAGAACGGTGACATCGGCCAGCCGTACCACATCCGCACCTGCCGCCTGCAGGACTGGGGCGAGCGCAACATCGGCTGGCGGCAGCTCAGCCACATGGCCGGCTCGGGCGAACTGGGCGACATGCTTTCGCACCGGCTCGACTACGCGCACTTTCTCATAGGCGATATGAGACGTCTCACCGCCGACACGCGCCGCTTCGTCGATGACCGGCAGGGGCACGAGTCGGATCTCGAGGACTGGGTTACCGTGATGGCAGAGTTTGAAAACCACGCCACCGGCGTGCTCGAGAGCAGCAAGCTGGCCACCGGCCGGGGCGAGGGCGCGCGCAGTCAGGATTACTGCGAGATCAACGGCAGCGAGGCGACGATGATCTTCCAACTCGCCAATCCCAACCAATTCCAGATCGCCCGCAAGGGCCAAACCGGCTTGGAGACGGTCGCTGTTCCCCGGGACTTTCTCACTTGGCCGGGCAGTAGCCGGGACCCGTCGCAGGGCGACCCCGGTATCACTTTTCGCTGGGATCAGAATTTTGAGTTCATCGATGCAATCCAAAACCAGCGCGAGTGCGATCCGTCCTTCCTCCAGGGCGCACGCGTCCAGACCGTGATGGATCTCGCGCTCAAGGCAGCTGCCGAGAAAGCCTGGTTCGACGTCGAGTACCCCGAGGGTTAAGTCATGCGCTGCCGCCTGGCCAAGCTGATTTGTCTGTTTGCGCTGGGCGTAACAGCGCTTGGCCAAGCGCATGCCGTTGATAACAAATTGGCCAGGCCAAACATCGTCATCCTGTTGGCGGATGACCTGGGTTATGGAGAACTGGGTTGCCAGGGCAACACGGAGATTCCCACTCCGCACATCGATTCGATTGCGGGCAATGGCGTGCGATTTACCAACGGCTATGTCACGGCGCCGTTTTGCAGCGCCTCGAGGGCGGGCCTGATAACAGGACGCTACCAGACCCGCTTCGGCTACGAGTTCAATCCCACTGGTCATCACAACGAGCTTCCTGGCGTCGGGTTGCCGCGGAACGAGGAGACACTGGCGGAGCGGTTGCGGCAGGCTGGATATGTTAGCGGCTTGATTGGCAAATGGCACCTGGGCGGACACGCCGAGTTTCATCCATTCCGGCATGGCTTCGATGAGTTTTTCGGTTTCACCCACGAGGGGCACTACTTCGTGCCTTCACCGTGGGACGGTGTGACGACATGGCTGCGCCGCAGCGTGTTGCCGAGGGGCGGCCGGGGGCGATTCACGAGTGCCGACGGCAGGGTCATCTACTCCACCCACATGAACGGGACTGAGCCGGCCTATGACGCCAACAACCCGATCGTTCGTGGCGGCCAGCCTGTGGTCGAGGAAGCCTACCTCACCGATGTCTTCACCCGGGAGGCGGTGCACTTCATCGGCCGCAACAAGGACAGGCCGTTTTTTCTGCTGCTCGCCTACAACGCTGTGCACAGCCCGATGCAGGGCGCCGATGCTTACATGAAAAAGTTTGCGCACATCCGGGATGTTCATCGGCGCATCTTTGCCGCCATGTTGTCCAACATGGACAACAGCGTGGGTGCTGTGCTGGCCAAGTTGCGCAGGGAACAACTCGAGGAAAACACACTTATTTTTTTCCTCAGCGACAACGGCGGTCCAACCCGGGAACTCACATCCAGTAACAAACCGTTGCGCGACGGAAAGGGGAGTGTTTATGAGGGAGGCTTGCGGGTGCCGTTCATGGCACAATGGCCGGATCGCTTGGCCAAGGGCAAGGTCTACGACCAACCTGTCGTCTCGTTGGACATCTTTGCCACAGCATCAGTTGCCGCTGGAGGCTTCCCGACCTCCAAGGACAAACGTAAACTCGACGGTGTCAACCTCATCCCCTTTTTGACACACAAAACCAAAGCAGCGCCGCATGAAAAATTGTTCTGGCGCCAGGACCGTCGGGCAGCTTTGCGAATGGGGAACTGGAAGTTGTTGAGAAACCCGCGCCGCGGCCAATCCGACGAGTGGCGACTATACAACCTGGCCAACGATATTGCCGAACAAAATAACTTGGCCACCGAAAATACGACCAAGCGCGAAGAACTCCTTTCCGCTTGGCGCGAACTGAATGCCGAGATGGTCGAGCCAATCTGGCAGCGGAAATAGAATGAACCGTGATCAGCACATTTTGCTGTGTTTCTCAAAATGAGCTTGAACATTGAGCGATTAGGTGGCAGGTTGCCCTGCCGTTCGGATCGCGGGGTGGAGCAGCCCGGTAGCTCGTCAGGCTCATAACCTGAAGGTCGTAGGTTCAAATCCTACTCCCGCAACCAATTTCCCTTTGTTTTAACCTTTTAAACAAAGGGTTTTTTCTTTTTTTGGACCAGTCAGTCTCGGTGCACCATGCAGGGCAATCTGGGGCAATTCAGGGCAAGACTATCCCTTAATTGACACTTTTTCTTCTTCGTTTCTCTCCAACTGTTTTCCACGCAAAAGAGGTAACAGAGTACAAGTGGGGAAGGAGGGGTGTAGAGCTTTTCGCCGGACGGGAATTACAATATGCTCTTCTCAACTTTCTGGGTCATCTTGTAATGAAACACCTCCTACTCACAACAATCGCAGCCGTGCTACTGGTGGGGTGTGGCAACACAGCACCCGGCATCTCAATTCACGAGGCTGCGAGGATGAGAATCGCCGCACCTACGACGGCATGCTGCTGGCGATGGACCGAAGCATTGGGCGGGTGCTCGACCGGCTGGACAAGCACGGCATCGCAGACAACACGATCGTCGTCTTTCTCAACGACAATGGCGGCGGCGGCAGTACTGATCTATACGCGGCCCACTCGCGAAACTATGCCAACAACAAACCGCTCAACGGGCACAAGTTCGACGTCCTCGAGGGTGGCGTGCGCGTCCCCATGATCATTCGCTGGCCAAAACATGCGCCGGCCGGAAAGGTTTATGGCGAAATGGTGTCGAGCACCGATGTTTATCCCACCCTGGTGACCGCCGCCGGTTTGCAGAT
>MPMF02045064.1_pt1 | contig 11736 bp, 9 predicted proteins | sample 1617271 | NCBI WGS metagenome assembly MPMF02 (sample SAMN05944812, study PRJNA350692) | marine metagenome | biome: marine; feature: ODZ; material: water; isolation source: 120 m water sample prefiltered with 30 um filter, filtered on to 0.2 um... | place: Pacific Ocean | collected 2012-04-09... | reverse complement strand
ACCTCTGCACATTGATTCAGCAATTCTTTTATGCGATCGGCTATAACACCTTTTAAAATTCTTTTTCTGTATTTTGGAGTCCAAACTATATGAAAAATGTGCCTATGCTTTGTATGTGCGCCCGTCTAATACTTAACCATAATATTAAGTATGACACCTGCACCGACACTTCGCAAACTATCGCTTGCTCAACTACCTTTATACGGATGACCATTCATCCCCAGGCTTAATAAGCCGTGGGGTTTTCTGCCCATATTTAATAAAAATACGAAATAATTAAGTAAAAGAAAGGAAAGCGAAATGAAAAAAGCTATAGTTGTAGCGGGCCTTTTGGCCTTAGGGTTTACTTTCAACAGTCATAGCGAAAGCGAACAGGAAAAGACGTGTTTGGCTTTTAATGGAACGTGGGCAAACGGGAAGTGTACATCTGCAATGAACTCAAACGGGAGCCCTTTTGGGGGCGGGCAACAGTAATTCCCACGGCTTCGTAGATTAACTCTGAGGGGTTATGAATACTTTCAAGTGCAACGCGCACAAAAGTTTCATAACCCCTCGTTATCTTTTATTTTACTATCGTTGAACAACGGACACACAAATCGCCATCGCCCTTTTCTACATCATAATGCCAGCAACGTGGACACTTCGTCCCTTGTGCTGGTTCCACTAAGACCGAAAGGCCGGAAAGTTCTGACGGCGCAAGACCATCTGAAGAGTCCTTAACTGCAAATTGAGAAACTACGAGAAGTTCCTTAAAGAAAGCACCTAAAGTCTGATCACCCTTCCCAAGATCTGATAGCAATGCACTCAGGTTTTCATCGTCAATATGTATAGATAATCTCGCTTCAAGCGGATGCTTAATAACACCCTTCTCGCGCTGTGCTTCAATTGCCTTTAATATTGCGTCACGAACATTGAACAATTGTGACCAATGCTTCTTCCATGACCGATCAAACTCAACGCGTTCGCCATCGCTTATACGATGACCAGGCAATGAAGCAGCTATACTTAGACCTGACCACTGATCAACCACCCTTTCCCACAATGCATGAATGTTAGCAAACTCCTGCAAATGAATTGATTCACGCTTATTACGCTGATAATTATCCGACACTAATTCTGCCGTAAACGATAGAACCGGTGCCATAAGGCGAGTCATGGTGTTGAGTATGTACCAACAAGCTGTCTGTGCTGACCGACGAGCTTTACCATCTGCTTGCTCAACATACAGCCTGTCCTTAATAATATCTAAGTACAACGCACTCAGATCTCCCGTGCAGTAATCACCTAACTGGTGATATACAGAGGTTAAATCTCGTTGCGCATATGCATTTTCTATCGTGCGTGCTGTGATACAAAGTTGCGCAACAGCATAACGATCTATGAACTGCATATCTGATATAGCAACAGCGTCCTTATCAATATCAAAGTCATATAAGTTTGATAATAGGAATCGTGCAGTATTACGAATTTTTCTAAATACCTTTGAAACGTTATCAACGAGCTCGTCTGACATAACAGCATCGCTTCCGATTTCGTTACTTATCGCCCAAAGACGAAGACCATCAATACCGATCTTTTTAACAACTTCCTCAGGAGATACAACATTACCAAGAGACTTGGACATCTTACGCCCTTTACCATCGACAATGAACCCGTGAGAAACGATCTCCTTTGTACAATTAGCTTCTTCAATGATGTGGCTAGTAAGTAAAGAAGATTGGAACCACCCTCTTGACTGATCCTTACCTTCTAAATACATATCGGCTGGAAAGCGTAATTGCTCAAAAGTCTTAAGAACTGCAAAGTGGCTTGTACCAGAATCAAACCATACATCAAGAATGTCGCGCTCTTTCTCCCACTTAGTACCTGAACACTCAGGACATGCAAAATCAGCAGGAGCAACCTGATCCATTGGAACTCGATGCCAATATTCAACACCCTCTTTAGCCACACCCTCAGCAACACCCTCTACAAAATTCTGCGACGTAAATGCATAGTTACAACCCTTGCATAATAATGCTGGAATCGGAGTCCCCCATCGCCTCTGACGAGACAAGCACCATTCTAAACGTGAGGAAATTGTCGCACCAAGCGTCGAACCAACCGAAGCTGGCGAGAAGGTAATATCCTTCACCCCTTCTAACGTTCTTTCCTTAAGTGAGTTATGCGCCAAATTGCAAAACCACTGACTTGTAGCACGGTACATAAGTCCGCCATGGCAACGCCAACAATGTGGATACGAGTGTTTAATCGATTTCTTATGCAGCAATCGACCATTCTCTAATAATTTTTTCATGACCCAGCCTTGACCATCAGCACAACGCATACCTTCAAGCTCTTCTATAATGATGCCCTTGGTATACTTTCCATCAGATGACAAAGGAGAGTAAATTTCTAATCCATTCCTTATACCAAGGTCATAATCCTCTGGACCACAACCTGGTGCGGAGTGTAAGCATGCTGTACCATCTTCAACGCTAACCATCTGGTCAAGGATGGTTGGTACCACAACATCTGCGCTAAGCGGATTATGCGACTTTGCATCTGAAAGCTCTTCAGACTTCACAGTCGCAACTACATTTTTTTCAATCTCCATCATGGAGCACAATTTATCAGTCAATGCTGAACCAGCAATAAAATACTTATCGCCATGCTTGATAATGTCATAATCGGTCTCAGGCTTGAGAACGATAGCCCTATTTAAAGGAAGTGTCCATGGTGTAGTTGTCCATATCAAAAGACCAACGTCCTTATCCTTAAGCTCTGGCAACACCTTTTCTTTGGATTCCTGTGTCATAGGGAACATGACAAAAACAGATGGATCCTTACGATCCTGATATTCAATCTCTGCTGTAGCAAGCACAGTCTCGCAAGATGCACACCAAGGTACTGTGCGTAATTTCTTCTCGATATAGCCACCACCAATCAACTTGGCAAATGCATCAAGAACACAAGCTTCGTACTTAAAGTCCATGGTAATATACGGATGCTTCCAATCCATAACCAGACCAAGATCCTTAAATTGCTTTCTTTGAACGTCTATCCAGCCCTGAGCATAAACACGACACGCCTTAATAAACTCTTCATACGGCAAATCTTTATTTTCTTGGGCAACCTTAATCTCAATAGGCAGACCATGGCAATCCCAACCTGGATTAACAGGAACCTGCTTACCTGACATTCGCTCAAACTTAGAAACAATATCCTTTAAAATACCATTATAAGCATGACCAATATGAATAGGACCATTCGCATACGGAGGTCCAATATGAAGTACAAACTTCTCCTTGCCTTCATGCAGGTAATAAGCCTTATCATAGAGATCTTCTTCTTCCCAACGAGCCAACAGTTCAGACTGCTCTAACTCTCGATTGGGCCGCATCGGAAAGTCCGTACGCGGTAAATTCAATGTATCTTTAAAACTTTGCTTCTTTTCAGACATTGTTATCCTTATACAAAATGCGCTCAAAATACTGTACAGTACAGCCTTTAGTATACCGTAACAACAGAAACTTTCTAGACGTTTGTCCGGCCCATTTGATCTATTACATAACTTCGGCATACTTCGAGCTTATCCGAAAATTCCAACAGCTCTAAAAACGTGAATTGAACAGGCGAATTGGAGAAAGGCTAAAAACGATTCCTTTGTTTTTGCCCAGCAAGTTTTGATTCCACGATTCCAATGTAGCCATCCAAATGTTCTTTCAACGACCCATCGACCTCTCGGTTGGTATATGTTTTTATCCTTTTTTCTACGTCTATTAGTTGAAGCTAGAAGTGCAATATTATTATTTTTTGCAAGCTTTCTTAAGTGTCTTGAGTCATACGCACTATCCGCAGTTAAAACTGAAATTTTATCTTTTGATAGATGTAGTTGTTGAATATTTTCTTCAAAGAACTTTGAATCATGTACATTTGCAGCTCCAACAACAATTGAAACGGGGATGCCATGGCTATCAACAATTATGCTTTTCTTGATTCCCTGTTTACCTCTATCTGTAGGGCTTTTTCCTGACCATTCATACGAAATTGGCGCTTTGCTAAAGGATGCATCAATCGAATAATGAGACTGATCTTCAGTTTGGTCGCCATACATTTTTAAGACCAATTTAATAATTTGATCGAAAACACCTGATTTAACCCATTTTCTGAATTTTCCATGAACTGTTGTTGGCCTTCCAAACTCTTTTGGTAACATATGCCAAGGTGAACCCGCCTTGATAATATAAAATATGCCTTCAAGTGTTTTGCGATTACACGTTTCAGGTCGACCTACTTTATGTTTTTCTTTTTTGGGAATAATACTTTTGATTACATTCCAGAAATCATCTGGTATTCTATTCATTGGGAGATCTCCTTTTTTTTGTTCAACAGCTATTATAGCTGATTTTAAAAGAAGATTCTCCCACTATTTAATTTTCGGATAAGCTCTAAATGCTTGCTATCAAGAATTTAAAAAGCCATCGAGAATTTTCGATGGCTTTTTGTTTGGTTGTTCCTAGTTGACACGTTCGGAAACAAATAAATTGAATTTAATTGGAATAGTTTTTTTAAATTGCTTTTTCTGAGTGTAGGATGTGATCTATTTTTTTCTATAAACCTTTTGTGTCATTCCCTTAATCACTCCAGAATGCCATTTAGTTTCTTTGACAAGTTCCATGCCTTTTCCCTCTACAATTTCCGGGAGTAGCGGTATGCCGGCACCAATTTTTTTAGGCATTATAGCGATTTCATATTCATCGATAACTCCCAGCCAGTAAAATGACTCTGCGAGTTTTGCACCTCCCATAAGCCACAATCGCTTGATAGCTTTAGCATCAAGATCTTTCATAAATTGGAGTATATCCACATGTACGAATTCAACATTGTTAGCAGCGGTTGTTGGAGCATCTTTATCGGCAAATATGTAACTTTTTTTATCAGGATAAGGCCATGGCTTAAAAGTCAGAACTTTCTCGTAAGTATTTTTACCGTACACCAAAGCATCGATAGAATTGTAAAAGGCCTTATATCCATGGTCTTGATCACTTGCGCCATATTCATCAAGCCACTCAACTCCCCCATTTTTATCAGCGATAAATCCATCGGCACTGACACAGATATATAAAATTACTTTTACCATGTTATATATTCCTTCAATAAATTTATATACAAACGATATATTTATTGAATATCATTTATAAACAAGTGTTGAATAATTTTGGGCAGGTCGCCCTTGCTTATATCGCCACTTTGCAAAAGAAATAATAATTTTTTTGGTGAATACCAAAATGATTCAATAAAATCATCTGTATTGTAATTAGGTTCTTGATTGCTTTGTAGTAAAAAAACTTTCATAAAAGCGGACACTCCATGTTGATGAGGGGTCAAAACTCCAAATTCTTGGAAAAAAACCTTCGTTGAGTCAATTCGCAATTCTTCCATTAATTCTCGGTTAAATGCTTCTTCATAAGTTTCACCGGCAGCCACATGTCCACCCATGCTTGCATCAAGACAAAGGGGAAAAACTCTTTTGTCTTTTGATCGACGAGGAATCCAAAGATCTCCATCATCATTCTGAATAAAAGCATTAACTACCCGAAAATTAGTTAATTTTTTGTCGTAAATTTCCGAACGTAATTTTTGCCCAATAATTTTATCCTGCTGGTCTACAAGATCTAATAATTCATCCATTATATTTTCCTTTTTAATTTTTATTACAACTTAATGACTCTAAATAGGTTTGCAATTTTACATAGTCCATTGGAGATTTTTTAATTATATTTTTACATATAGTTATTGCGCTGTTTAATGTCATTTTAGAGAAATGAACAACCCTTTTTCCATCAATAACTTTAATAGGATATCCTAACAGATCACAAACTTGCATTGAATTGTTTAAAATTTCAGAATAACAATTTCGCTCTATAAACTCATTTTTATCCTTAGCGAATGGGCACAATACAAAAATAGTTTTATTTCCTTGATCATCAATAAGTTCACTTTGGGTTGTTTGAAGAACTTCTGTAATAAGTTCGTCTGCAGAAAAATAAAAATAAAATTCTTCGCCCTCACGCTTAAGCCATTTTGCATGGTCCACATCAGAGTCTACTAAGAAGTCATTAAATCCATTACCAATTATTGTATTTATTTCATCATACAAAAGACCGAAAATTCTATAATCTAGCAAACAAGAATTATCACTGATCGAAATTATATAGCTTGAAGGCAACAAGGAGTATTTTTCTAGTAGTTTTCGTAATTTGCACTGTTCTTTTGAAGACGTAAAACACAGTGGAATGCCAAATTCTAATACATGTGTTTTGGCTTCAATCTCTTGATCTAGTTTGATTTTTTGCTTTAGGCTAATTTTTTTTTCTTTAAATGATTTTTCATTATCATTTAAAAACATAGACAACAAAGAATTTGTACTATGAGCAAAATAACTAATGTCATATTGTTCTTGAATAATATTGGGTGTACACTTTACATAACTTAAAGGATTGCATTGGTGCAAATAGGTCAAATAATGACGAGCAAGTTCACGATAAAGACCACACGGAAGTGCTATGGTATACTCTCTTGAAAAATCAATGTCATAAGAAGGAACATTCAAATATTCTTCATAGGTTAAAACTATTGGACTCAAAGAACCTTTTTTAAAAATAGTAAACTTAACTTCCTCCGGATTATACACTTTTACCTTGCATCCAGAATTTGCTAAAGCACTTCCACGACTATCTAAAAATTTATATAAAAAAATATGAGCAAATAAACGTATATTCTTATTCTTGAGAGAAAGTATTACCGGCTGTTTTTTATGAGCCACACATTCAGGATCTCTATATATTAAAACACCACCAATCTTTAATGTACGAAATGCCTCTTTAAAAAAACTCCTTATCCCCTCAAACCCACCAGCATAAGAAAAAATTTCATGTACCAATGAAGATGCATTAATACCATCAAAAAAATCGTTCTTAAACATACTCATATCAGTTGCGTCAAGCTGTTCTAATTTCAACTGAACTCCCTGCTGAGCATCCAAATAGGGTTGTAACTCAGGATGCCTTTTTGGAAGTGCCTTTAGCACTGTAGGTTCAATATCAGAAGCAATCAAAGTAGTATTCGATGTTAAGGGTATTTTCGACAACATTTTGGCAATAGGATCACCACCAGTACCTATTTCCAAGTAAATACCCTGCTTGTTTTTAAGTATATATGGTAATATTCCAATTTTTTCTTGTGTGTTATACCGAATCAAGTCCAAATATAAATCGAGCTGTTGATTTTTATGCTCAACACTATTGCCTACAGTTATGTTATTTTCAAGAAGAGTGTCGGCAAAAGTAAGCGATATATATACAAAACAAAGTACATATATAAAACAGAATTTTCTAATCGTTGAGTAATTTTTCATATTGTGCCTTTAAGCTTGATTGAGTTTGTTCACTTTGAAGTTTTTTAACCTTAAATTTCTTTTCGGCTATCTGTATTAATGGTTCTATGTGAGTATGAAAGTACTTAAGTCGTTTAAGCACAATCGCCATTGTGTCAGCTTTTCTTTCTGTAAGACTTGTTCCACAAGTGGTACAACTTTTCAAAATTTTTTGGTCAGGAGCTTTTTTGCTATAAACCTTAAAGCATTTTGTACAAACAAGTCTTTTTAAAATACGATCAATACAAAGATTATCACTAGCAATAAACTGTAAAATATAAGTATCTTTTTTTACTTTATATTTTTCCATTAAAGAGCAAAGAAAATCAAAAGAAACGGATGAACGAGGAAACCCGTCAATAATAAAACCTTTTTTTTGATTTTTAGCTTTATCTACATATTTTGCTATCAATTCACATACAATCTCTTCATCGACATAGTCACCTCTGTCAACAATAGGTTGAATTTTTATACCTAAATCTGAACCTATTGCAATTTCATGTCTAAATAAATCTCCTGGACATATTTGCAAATAACCATGATGTTCGACCAAATATTGAGAAAAAGTTCCTTTTCCACTTCCTGGAGCCGATATAAGAACAAAGTTGTTAATACAAAAAATAGAATTAGAAAAGAAAAAACCTATTAAAAAAAACAAAGTTTTATAAATTGACAATGGATTAATCATTCAACTCCACCATCTTTATTAGCGATAAATCCATCGGCACTGACACAGATATATAAAATTACTTTTACCATGTTCTATATTCCTTAAAATGAGAATCCTTTTGTTGTAAAGTATTTTTTAAAGAATGGCTGAATTAGCCAGTGAAGTAATGAATAAGATTAATTGAGAAAAAATGGTCGGGATGGCGAGACTCGAACTCACAACCCCTCGCTCCCAAAGCGAGTGCGCTACCAATTGCGCCACATCCCGACAGAAATTTATAAAAATTGGGGTGAGTGGAGGGATTCGAACCCTCGGCCCCCAGAGCCACAATCTGATGCTCTACCAACTGAGCTACACCCACCATCATAATCTCATTACAAATAAAAGTATATGGGTTATTGCAGGAAAAAGCAAAATTTAATCTGGTTTTATATGCTTGGGTTAGGAGTTTTTGATTTATTGCTTAGAGGGTATGCAAATTTTTAAGTTAAAATCCATAGCATTAACCAAGGTTGTTAATGTGCTTAACCTGGGATTGTCCTAGTGAGAAAGTGTTTTTGTAGAGGCTTTTTCTCGTCCAAGCCCAGATTTTTCTGCTAATGGTGTAATACCTCCTTGTGCTTGAATTACATTTTTAAATGCAAGAAGTAAAACAGCCTGAGATTCTTGTCCTCTATCCATTGCTTCTTAGTGATGCAATAAGTAAGTCATTAAAGCCTATAGATTGTTTCATGGGTTGCGTTCTTTATTTTAGGGATCATTTTCAGTGTGTTTTATTGGCATATTCGATCAATAGCCCTTTATTAGGAGGTTCTGCTTTCCAAGAATTGCAGTTGTGATATAATAATAGTAATATTTTAGTTAAACTTTTTACAGTTTTGGCCTTATGAAGAATACAAAGAAAAACAAGCAGATTCGCGTTATTGGTGCGCGAGAACACAATCTTAAGAATGTCTCGGTTGAGATACCTAAGGATAAACTAACGGTTATTACTGGTCCTTCTGGTTCAGGTAAGAGTTCTTTAGCTTTAGATATCCTTTTTACAGAGGGTAAACGTCGCTATATGGAGTCTTTGTCTTCATATGCTCGACAATTTCTAGGTATTGCCAGAAAGCCGGAGGTAGACTCTATTGATGGTTTATGTCCATCAGTAGCTATTGAGCAAAAAACGGTTGGAGCTAATCCAAGGTCTACGGTTGGTACTATTACTGAAATATACGATTATTTACGTGTTTTGTTTGCCCGTGTTGGTAAGCCAAGCTGTCCTGACTGTGGTCACGGTATTAGCCAAGAATCACCAGAAAAGATTGCACAGTTGCTGCATACGAACTTTAAAGGGCAGATGGTTACTGTTGCCTCTCCAATTGCGCAAGAGAAAAAGGGTGAGTTCTTTCATCACCTGCATCAGCTGTTCTTAGCTGGGCATTACCGATTTAAAATCGATGGTAAAAATTATAAATTTAGATCAGAAGAAGAGATAAAAGAGCTTAAGCTTAAAAAAACTTATAAGCACACGATTGATGTTATTATTGACGCTATCAGTGTTTGTGAAGAAGAGAAGGTTCGAGTAACTGAGGCTATTGAGAAAGCATTTAGTCTGACCAATGGTACCTGTAAGATTATTACAGAAAAAGAATCACAAATTTACTCTTCACATCGTATGTGTGTTAAATGTATGCAATCATTTCCAGAACTTGAACCTCGAATGTTTTCTTTCAACTCACCAGTTGGTGCGTGTAAGAAATGTTCAGGCCTTGGCATCATTCATGAATGGCCTTGGAAAGAGGGTGACAAGGACCACTGGAAGTCTCAATATCCAGACTTCTTTAGCAATAAGTATGCAACACAATTTACCTGTGACCATTGCGATGGCAAGCGCTTAAACAAGCATGCATTAGCAGTATTGATTGGTGATAAGACTATTTTTGACATTGGTAACATGTCGATTGTTAATGCTCGCGATTACTTTAATGAACTTAAGCTTGATGAAACTTCACAAGAGATTGCAGAAAGTCTCATTCAAGAAGTGCGACGTCGCTTAACGTTCCTGTTTGATGTAGGACTTACATACCTAACGCTTAACCGAACTGCACGGACTTTATCTGGTGGTGAAGGACAGCGTATACGACTAGCAACACAGATTGGTTCAGCATTATCAGGTGTATTATACATCCTTGATGAGCCAAGTATTGGTTTACACCAGCGTGATAATGATCGTTTAATCGAAACGCTTAAAGCTCTTCGTGATCAAGGAAATACTGTTCTTGTTGTTGAGCACGATGTTGATACAATTCGACAAGCAGATCACGTTATTGATATGGGTCCTGAAGCCGGTATTTTGGGTGGTGAAGTTACTGCTTTTGGTTCGCCAGCTCAGCTAGAAAAAAATAAAAATTCTTTAACAGGTGCTTACCTTTCAGGTAAAAAGAGCATTGTTATACCAAAAGAGCGTCGTAAGCCGACTGCTATTATGACATTGAAGAACGCTACAAGGAATAACCTTAAGAATGTATCAGTTGATATACCTCTTGGTGTTATGTGTGGTGTTTCAGGTGTGTCAGGTTCGGGTAAGAGTAGTCTTATTTTTGAAGAACTGGTACCGACACTGCAAGGTGAATTTACTCGTCCTTATTCGGGTCGTGATAAGTATGATGGTCGTTCTGAAAAAGCCCACCTTGAAGGAGCGCAATCAGTTGTAAATATGGTTGTTATTGATCAAAGTCCGATTGGACGTACATCACGTTCTAACCCAGCAACTTACCTTGGAGTTTTTGACGAGATTCGTGCATTGTTTGCAAGCTTGCCAGAAAGTAACTTGCGTGGTTATAAGGTTGGTCGTTTCAGTTTCAACGTACAAGATGGTCGCTGTTTTGAGTGTTCTGGTGACGGTACTATTAAAGTTTCTATGCAATTCCTGCCTGATGTGGTTACACAATGTAAGGCATGTAAGGGACAGCGTTATAATGCAAAGACGCTTGAGATTAAGTTTAAAAACCGTAATGTTGCACAAGTTCTTGAGATGACAGCATACGAAGCGCTTGAGTTTTTCTCTGCGCATCGAACTATTCATAAAAAATTACAGCTACTTTGCGATGTTGGTCTAGATTATCTTGCTCTTGGGCAATCTTCAACTACCTTATCTGGTGGTGAGGCACAACGTATTAAGCTGGTTAAAGAGCTTGCAAAGCGTGGTTCTGGAACACTATACGTTCTTGATGAGCCAACAACAGGTCTGCATAACCATGATATCGATAAACTGCTCAAGGTTCTTAACACTCTTGTTGATAAGGATAACTCAATGATTATCATTGAACATAATCTCGATGTTCTCAAGACGGTAGATTATGTGATTGATCTTGGTCCTGAGGGTGGTGAATATGGTGGTGAGATTGTAGTAGCAGGTACTCCAGAAGAGGTAGCCAAATCAGGCAAAGGGTATACTGGTAAATACCTTAAAGAGTATCTAGGTTAAATACTACCTCATTATTTCGGATATTCCAGGTTATACTTAGAGCTTATCCGAAAATTCCAACAGCTTTAAAAACATGAATTGAACAAGCAAATTGAACAAATGCTAAAAACGATTCCTTTGTCTTTGCCCAGCAAGTTTTTATTCCACGATTCCAATGTAACCATCCAAAGGTTCTTT
>MPMF02113827.1_pt1 | contig 11745 bp, 10 predicted proteins | sample 1617271 | NCBI WGS metagenome assembly MPMF02 (sample SAMN05944812, study PRJNA350692) | marine metagenome | biome: marine; feature: ODZ; material: water; isolation source: 120 m water sample prefiltered with 30 um filter, filtered on to 0.2 um... | place: Pacific Ocean | collected 2012-04-09... | reverse complement strand
CCACATGGTGCCACGCCACTATGGGATTCGCACCGAGCGCTACAAGCTGATGCACTTTTATCAGTTCGATGATTGGGAGTTTTACGACCTGAAGAACGATCCCGACGAGTTGGTCAACCGCTACGGCGACCCCGAGTACGCCGAGCAAATCGAACAGGTGCGTAAAGAGCTTGTGGCACTACGCAAAGAAGTCGAGGACGACAGTGATGTCTCCCTGGCACCTGCCGAGTGGCGGAGCCGCTTTCGCAACGCGGAAGCTTTGTAAATCATTCTGCTGGCCCCTTCTGACTGGCTCCTTCTAACTGACAGCGCGAGGACGGGCCGATCGTGTAGAGAATCTCGCGCCGCCGCTGCCAGCGAGCAGCAGAACGCGTCTGCCGAATCGGTGGTGGACTGCTTTGCGGGTCACCCGCTTTGTGGAGTGTCCAAAGAATGGTGGATGCGGTTTAAGAGCAGGACATGTCTGTTTTAGGGTTTGGCAGAGCGGGAAAATTCCGCCGGCACATCTCCATCGCCGGTCGGCTCTCCCTCGAGCAGCCAGGCGAGGTTGAAGCGGGCGAGTTTGCTGCCGCTAAGCGCCTCGTAGTGGATGTAGATCCAGCCCTCACTCGGCGTGCCCGGCCGGCCGGCATTGAGCGAAGAATACGCGCTTCGCCCCGGTTCGATGAGCCTTTTGAGCGGCCACGTTGTGCCGCCGTCAAAACTGGCCCACACGGTGACCCGATCCCGGTGTTCCGCCTCGGTGTCGATATTGCTGAAGAGCAAAATATCGCGACCGGCGATCGGCAGGCGGACCAATCCGCCCATGCATCCATACGAGGTATGCTGGCATCCGTCGGGGAGGATTTCGACCACATCGAAATCACTCCAGCTACCGCCGCCATCGTCGCTCATCGCCGAGCGCCGCCGCGTCGACTTTGGGTTCTGGTCCCAGTGGCAGCGGGAGTTGTAGTAGATCTTTCCGTCAGAGAGTTCGGCGAGTGTCGCTTCTCCCGTTCCGTTTTCCGGAAAAGGATCGCTCGTCTGCCACGACTTGCCGCCATCGTCGCTATAGATTGCCGTGGTGTAGTGGTTGGCGTACTGGTCCGGGCGGTTCCCCTCAGCGTAAAAGCGGGCAGGGCGCAGCAAGCGGCCCTTGTGTTCTCCGTGGCGGAGCGTGATGCCATGTTCGTTCATGTGCATCGAGGGAGTATTTCCGAGCGTGTCGGGTGCGATCTTCGTCGGCTGCTTCTTCCACGTTTTGCCGCGATCGCGACTGCGATAGATGGAAAGTTTCGCGGGTGGATGTTTTGCTTCAGTAAATGCCAACACGTCGCCGGTCGTTTCGTCGACCGTGAGGCCACCGGACTGAATTCCGGGGTCGGCAATCGCGATCTCCGGTCCAAACGTTTTACCGCCGTCGCTACTGCGCCGGACCAGCAGGCGACTGTTGCCGAGGGTCACCAGCACGGTGCCATCGAGGGCCACCGCGATGTTGGGGTGACGTTCTTTCTTAAAAACCTGCTGCTTCTCAAAACGAGCCTCACCGAGAAAGGGCGCAAGCGGGCCCTCCAGCTTGTTCTCTCCCCGGAGAGTGGCCGTTCCTAGGAGACAAGCGGAAAACAAAAGGACAGCGGAGAGTAAAAATCGGCAAAACATCCTGAATGGATCCTTGAGTAATGGTTCCCGTTAGAAAGTCAACAATGCGTATCGTAGGCGGTTTGAGCTTCTAGGGTCAAAGGGGTGCTTGCGCTTGTTGCCGTTCTTTTTTTACAGATGTGGTTTTTCACAGGTGGTGGGTCATTGCTCTGCATGTATGCCAATTTTAGGATGGGCGGGTACGAAAAGTCAGGAACGATTCTAAACGAGACAGTCCAACGGTCATTGAACGGGAGCCGAGAGATGAGCTGGAACTGGCAACTGCTCACGGCGGGACACTTTCGCCTCGACGGTGGCAGCATGTTCGGCGTGGTGCCGAGGGCCATCTGGCAGCGGCTCGTTACGCCGGATGAACAGAACCGCATTCCGCTCGGGTGCCACTGCCTGCTGCTGGAACGCGATGGCAAACGGGTGTTGGTCGAATGCGGCTATGGGGCGAAGTGGAGTGCCAAGGAGCGTGAGATCTTTGCACTCGAGGATCGCGAAATCGGCGCGGCACTCGGCGAGTTGGCCATCGAGCCGGAATCGATTTCGGCCGTTCTTTTAAGCCACCTGCACTTCGATCATGCCGCAGGAGTTTCACAGGTTGATTCTAGCGGTGATGTAGCCTCCATCTTTCCCGCCGCCCGCATCTACGTGCAGCAGCAGGAGTGGGACGATGCCCTGGCGGGGCGGAGTACGATGAGCAGAACCTATCTCGCCTCGACCTTTGAACCGATCTCACGGCAGGCAGAACTCGTGGACGGCGATACGACGGTACTCGGGGATATTCGCCTCACCCTGCGTCCGGGACATACCTGGGGACTGCAGACGATCGAGTTTGATGATGCGGAGGGGACGGTCTGTTTTGTCTCGGATGTGATGCCTACGGGCAATCACGTGCACCCTGCCTACAGCATGGGATACGACATGATGCCCTGGGACAACATGCGGAGCAAGCAGGCGCTGCTTGATCAGGCGTGCGAAGGTGGTTGGCGACTCGTCCTCTACCATGAGTGCGACCATCCGGTGGTCCGCGTCGTGCGAGACGAGGTCGGGCATTTTGAATTGCCACCCGTCGGCGAGTAACCGCTTTGGCGCCACACTGTTTTGGCGCCACACTGTTTTAGTGCAGTACTGTTTTAGTGCAGCAGTGTTTGAATGCAGCAGTGTTTGAATGCAGCAGTGCGCGTCGGCTATCCCGGGCTTGTTGGCCTAGCCTCTGGCGTTTTTTTGTGCCGCAGATGCCCGATTATTGGGCAAAGGTTTGCCGTTCTGCCCGGAGTGAATGAGAGAAGGCCGTAAAACGGCCCGTTTTTGGAGCCATCTATTTTTATGAAAAGTGGCACGAGAACTGCAACGGTAATTGAACGGGAGGGCAATCGCAGGGAAAAGTAAAGCATTCATGGTTTGTATTCTTTTTATAGGAGCGGGCGATGTCACTGGAAATCTCGACGTCCGGTCAAAGTGATTGCCCGCCGATGGTGCTCGCACCAAATCGGGCGTTGGAAACGGTTCGAGAGCGTTTGTCGGTGAGCGTCTACGTCTCTCTGCGGAGTGTCGTCTTGCACCTGCAGGATGGCAAGCTCACGCTTCGTGGTATTCTGCCCTCCTTTTACATCAAACAGGTGATGCTCTCACTCGTTGAGGATCTCCGCGAAGAGGGAATCTGTCAGATCCTCGATCAAACAGAGGTGGTTGCACAGTCCGAGCCGCATAAAGTGTGGGAGTCGATCTGACCGATTTTTGAATCGGACCGGCCGGCCAATCGGCTCTTGGACGCACGGAGATTGTCGCGCAATAAGAGGCAGGCTATTGCCAGTTGCAAACGGCGCCGGTCGCAAAGGCGGTAACCGTGCCCGCCTCATCGAGCAGTAGCCTTCCGGAGGCGTCGATTCCCCGGCAGCGTCCTCGCAGTTGGCGGTCGGCAAACTCGAGGGTGACGGTCCTCCCGGAAAGCAGGCAGTATTGATTCCACGCACCGGAAATGCTCTGCCCGGCTGCCACGTCTGCGAGCTGCCGCTCGAGCCGGCCGAGAAGATGCAGGAGGAACGCGAACCGATCGATCGGAGTCTCCGCGATGGAGTGCACCGCGACACTCTGCTGCGCTACAGCGGCAGGGAAGCGGTCAAAATCGTTGTTCACGTTCACACCGATCCCGATCACCACCGCGTCGGGCACCTGAGATACCTCGAGGAGGATGCCGGCAACTTTTTTGCCGGCAAGGAAGACATCGTTCGGCCATTTGAGACCAAAATCGCCCTGAGGCAAAAAATGCAGGCCCGTCTGGAGAACCGCGATTCCCGTTGCCAGGGCGGTGAGCGGCAGCTGCTCCCGGGAAAGGCCGAGTGCTTCTCGAGAGACGATAAGAGAAAAGGTCAGACTTCCCGGCGCTGAAAACCAACCCTTGCCCTGGCGTCCCCGCCCGGCCGTTTGTTGCTCCGCATAGACCAGATGCGGAAACGTAATCGGGTCGCGACCGGCTACGAGTAAAGCGGCACGAGCGTTTGTCGAATCGAGCCGCGCATGGTACTCGGCCGAGCCGAGGAAGCTTTGCGCGGGCAAAGAATCGATTTCATCGGCGGTAATGTTGGGAGGTCTGTCGGCGCGCATCAGAAATGCCACAAAAAAATTCGTTGCTTCAGCTCGCGCTGCCGACCCGGTCGGCAGCCAGCAGGGCGTCGTAGACCTTTTGGGGTGTTATGGCAAACGGTTCGTTCAGGACCAGAGATTCCGGTTCGCTAGCCACCTCGGCAATGCGCCGCAAGGTCGCCTCGTCGGCTGCGTCGAGTCCGACGCCACCGAGAGTGGTCGGCAATCCTACATCGCGGCAGAAACCGACGACAGGTTCAAACACCTCGGCCGGCTGCTCCTCGAGCATCAGGTGGACCAAAACCCCAAAGGCGACCTTTTCGCCATGCAAATAGGCGTGCGTTCCTTCACCGACGGTCATCGCATTGTGGATTCCGTGCGCGGCGGCCAGCCCGGCCGATTCAAAGCCGATGCCCGAGAGGAGGGTGTTGGCCTCGACAACCCGCTCGAAGGCGGGCGTGACGGTTCGCTGCTGCATATCGGCCAGGGCAGCTCGACCATCGGCCATTAGAGTGCGGTAGCAGAGTTCCCCGATTTCGGCGGCGGCGAGAGTCGATCGGCCCCCGCGCAAATTTTCCCGGCCGCTCTGCACGCAGGCCCGCGCTTCAAAAACGGTCGAAAGGCCATCGCCCATGCCGGCGATGAAGTAGCGAATAGGGCTTTGCACAATCACTTCGGTATCGACCAGGACCAGATCCGGGTTGCGGGAGCACGTGTGGGAGGTTTCGTACACGCCCAACGGGTTGTAGACGACGGCGATCGCGCTGCAGGGCGAATCGGTCGAAGCAACCGTGGGGCAGCAGATAAAGGGTTTGTTGAGATTTGCCGCTGCTGCGCGGGTCGTGTCGATCACCTTGCCGCCGCCCGCAGCCAACAGGGTGCCCACGGCGGAGATGCTTGCCGATTCGGCGAGGGCATCGATTGCGTCCATGTAGCACTCGCCTTCAAAGGGGTAAATCGCATAGGGGATGCCGACGGTTTCAAAAATAGTTTTCCACCGCTCGCTGAGGAGTTCGGTGACCGTGGGGCCGGCAACGATCAGGACCGGACCGACCAGGCCCAAGAAGGCCATCTCGCTGACCAACTGGTCGGTGACGTCGGGCCCCTGGGTATAGCGACCGGGAGAGGAGTAGACATTTTGCACGGTTGGCTCTTTTCTATTGGAGGGTGGGAATCGGTTGGCTCGAGGTATCCGTGATGATACCAAGTTGCCAGGGCAAGGTCGGGTAGGGGGCATGCGACTGGTTCCGCAAAATTCCCTGAATCAGCCATCGGCCATCGGCCGGATCGTACTCCAGATGCTGGTCGTAACCGCTGCGGATCGCCTCGCCATGGCTGACCATCTCGGTCCATTTTTTCTCCGTCGGAGCATGTTGAAGCCCGTCTCCGGTCGCATAGCGGTCGGTCACCTTGCGCCAGGGCCCCTCGAGCGTGCCGGCAATTGCCAGGCCCAAGCAGCGGCCCTCGGGCGTATTGCGCTCATAGATCATGTGGTATTCGGGCCGACCGAGCACCTTGTAGATGTGGGCCGCCTCGTGCACGTCGGAAAAAACCTGCTTGGCAGGTCCCCATGCGTGCGGAAACTTTTCGAGTGTGGTGCTGCGGTGCATGATGCCCTGATGCGCTTCGGTGTAGAAGAGGTGGGCGCGGTGCTGATCGCAGATGATCCAAAAGTCGATCCATTTTTGGGGGCTGTCTTTGCGGAGCAGTATCTCCGGCGTACTCCAGTCGCTCGCATCGGAGATATTTGCGTTGTGGCAGAGCATCGGCTGGTAATTGGAATCCCGGTTCTGAAACAGGAGATACCATTTTTTGTGCGGCGCAAAATAAAAGACCTGCGGCGCACAGCCATAGCGTTCCTTCTTGCTACGAACCTTTGTAAGCTCCCAGCGGGTCGCTCGGTGAAGCTCTTCGAGTCGCTCTGCGCGGACATAGCCGGTGGTGTAGTGGTCCTCATCGCGAGCGGTATAAAAGAGATGCCAATTGCCATCAAAAAAGACAATCGAGGGATCTTTGACCGCAACGGAATCAAAACTTCCCGCCCCGCCGGGCCGGAGCGTTTGCGGTGCGAGGTGCCAAAGCCGCTCGGGGTTCTCCGGTTCGCCAGCCGCGCTCTGCGGCAACAGAAAGGCTGCTGCGGTGCAGACAAGGAGGATTGCGGTCGATTGCGATTCTGAAAACGGCTGCATTTGTTCTCCACCCGATTTCGGTCTCTGCGCCCGTTTTGGCCGATCGCAGTGGGGTTGTCAAGTATCGCCTTGTGCGATCGGTTCGCTCTAGCTAGACTTCCGACTCGTTTGGCTTTGAAATAGGTTTGCAAAGGAATAGCAATGGGTGATGCGAAATACGATGTGCTCGGGATCGGCAATGCGATTGTCGACGTATTGGCGCGGGTGGACGATGCGTTTCTCGATCAGGAAGGTCTCAGCAAGGGGGGAATGGCCCTGATCGACAGCGACCGTGCCGCAGAACTCTATGCGGCGATTGAGCCCGAACGGGAGTTGTCGGGCGGCTCGGCGGCCAACACGATGGTGGGCGTTTCGCATCTCGGTGGCAAGACCGCTTTTGTCGGTAAGGTGAGCAACGATCTGCTTGGAGATACATTCCGGCAGGAATTGTTACTCAGCGGCGTCGCCTTTCTCACGCCGGAGGCCAACAGTGGTCCGGCGACCGCGCAGTGTGTGGTCCTGGTGACCCCCGATGCGCAGCGGACGATGAATACGTTTCTTGGCGCGTCCATCCATGTCGGTCCCGATGATGTCGAGCAGCAGACGGTGGCCGATTCGCAGGTCACCTACCTGGAAGGTTATTTGTGGGATCTCGAACCGGCCAAGGAAGCATTCTTAAAGGCGGCCAAACTTGCCCATCAGGAGAACCGGTCCGTGGCATTGAGCCTTTCCGACTCGTTTTGCGTCGATCGGCACCGTGCATCGTTCTGCCAGTTCGTTCGCGAACACGTCGACATCCTCTTTGCCAACGAAGACGAAATCAAAGCGCTCTACCAGCGAGACGCATTCGAAGAGGCGGTCTCCGCGGCACGCGAGGACTGCACCGTCGCGGCGCTCACGAGGGGTGCTCAGGGTGCGGTGGTGATCGCCGAGGGTGTCCAACACGAGATCGGAGCCGATGCGGTCCATCAGGTTGTGGATACCACCGGCGCAGGCGACCTCTTCGCCGCCGGTTTTCTCTATGGCTACACGCATGGGCTTTCACCCGAGACGAGCGGTTGCATTGGCGCCGCGGTCGCTGCGGACATTATCTCGCAGTATGGTGCGCGGCCGGAGCGGTCGCTCCGCGAGGTTGCTGCCCGGCATCTGCCGTAAAGGCTCTCTCGGATCGTTAGCTTGTGCCCATCAGGTGCGCGAGGATGTACTGGTCGAGGGCTTCGTAATCCCGATTGGCAATCAGTTCCGCTTCGAGTGTTCTGTCGAGCGAACGGACCTTTTCCAAAATCCGCTCAAAATTCTTGCGACTGCCCAGTAGGTGATCGGTCGAACCTTCCTGCTTCTGCGTTCGCATCACCTTCACGTCGAGTCCGACAAACTCGCCCCGCTCTCCGAAGCCGTTTTCTTCCAGGACGCGGATCTGGTTGAACGCACTGCGGAGGTTAAAGCTGCCGAAACATTTGTCCTGGTCGAACTTGAGTCCTCCCTGGTCGTTCAGATGCACACTGGCGAGTTTGTCGTGCGCCAGTGCGAAGGCCATGTCGTCCGAGGGATCGAGACCTGCAAGCAATGAGTGCGCCGTTTCGATCAGGCCGCTTACGCGCGACGGATCATTCGTCAGGTACGCCAGGGCCAGGGCATGGCCGATCGTGGGGATACATGCGCTGTCGACCGGTTCATTCGGTTTCGGCTCGATCCAGATGTTGATCTCGCTGTCGTATTCGAGCATCTTGTTCATTCCATCACGGAGTCGATCGATCGCGAGCCGCGCGTTTTTGGATTCCCGGATATAGGTGCCCTCGCGCGCGAGCCACATCACCATGTTGGGAGTGCCGACTTCACGGGCGATATCGACCGCCCGCAGGCAGCGGTCGAGGGCATATTGGCGATCTTCTGCCGAGTTGCTCGTAAAGCCGCCGTCGACCGTGCGGGGGTCGAACCAGAGTCGGGGGGCGACAAATTCTGCCGTGAGGCCCCGGTCATCGAGCATCTTTTTGACAATCCGTGCCCGTTCGAGGGCCTGTTGGGGTGAGTGATCGTCAATATCCTCCACCACATCGTCGTCGTGAAACTGCACCCCCTCAAACCCGAGCGGGCCGTACATATCGAATTTCTCTTCGAGCGAGTAGGGCGATCGTACCTCTGGACCGAACGGGTCGGCTCCTTCGGAGATGTTCCAGGGACCAAAGGAAAAACGATACTTCGTGGCCATGTCTCTGATTCCTCGTGAGGCTGTGTTGTGGAAGGATAGGCCCCGCATTGTAGCGGGGAGGACTTTGGTTCGTTAGTGGCGAGAGCGGTCGCGACTGGCAAGAGTGGCAAGAGAGCGGTATTCTGAGAAGCTATGAGTCTCTCCTGTAGCGAAACCTCTGTCGATTCTGGCCCTGCATGGCAGCGCGATGCGGCGGACCATCTTTGGATGCCGTACACGCAAATGCAAACCGCGCCGCTGCCGTTGCCGGTGGTGGCGACGGAAGATGTCTATCTGGTACTCTCCGATGGGCGGCGTCTGATCGACGGGCTCGCTTCGTGGTGGACCGCCTGTCACGGCTACAACCATCCGCATATTGCCGAGCGGGTCGCCGCGCAACTGGAGGTGATGCCGCACGTCATGCTCGGCGGCATCCATCACGAAGGCGCGGTGACGCTCGCGCGCCGACTGGCCGATCTGCTGCCGGGCGATTTGTCCCACGTCTTTTTTTCAGACTCCGGTTCGGTGGCCGTAGAAGTGGCGATGAAAATGGCGGTGCAAATGTGGCGCAATCGCGGAGAGAGGGATCGCAACCGCTTTGTCACCTTCAAACATGCCTACCACGGCGATACGACCGGCGCAATGTCGCTCTCTGATCCGGAGCGGAGCATGCACGCACACTTTAAAGGTTTTTTGCTCGAGCAGTACTGCCGGCCGATCCCCGAAACGGATGAGGAGCAAGCGGCGTTTTGCGCGTTTCTCGAGTCTCATCGCGAGCAGCTTGCCGCGGTGGTGATCGAACCGCTGGTGCAGGGGGCAGGGGGGATGCGGTTCCATTCGCCCGCCGCACTCGCTGCGGTGGCCCGTATCGCGCGCCAGCAGGGTCTACTGCTCGTTGCCGATGAGATTGCCACCGGTTTTGGCCGCACAGGTTCGATGTTCGCCTGCGAGCAGGCGGAGGTGGTTCCCGATATCATGTGTCTCGGCAAAGCGCTTACCGCCGGCACGCTTGGCATGGCAGCCACCCTCGCCACGGGCGAGGTCTTTGAGGCATTTTTGGGCGATGAGAGTGAAAAAGCCCTCATGCACGGCCCGACCTACATGGCCAATCCGCTCGCATGCGCCGCCGCGCACGCATCGCTCGATCTCTTTGAGCAGCATCCGGACCTTGCGCAAGTGCAAGCGATCGAAAAGTCGCTCACCGAACTGCTCAAACCGTGCCGGTCGCTGCCGGGGGTGGTCGATGTCCGCACTCGCGGTGCGATCGCGGTTGTGCAGGTCGAGCGATTGCACTCCGAGGAAAAACTGTGCGAGCGATTCGTGCAGGCGGGCATCTGGCTGCGACCGTTTCACGATATGTTTTACCTGACACCGCCACTTTCGATCACGCCCGATCAGCTCCACCAACTCGCCGGGGCGACTGTCGAGGTCATTGGCGATTGGAGCCGCTCCTAAGCGGGCGAGAGAACTGTGATGAACACTCCCTGGAGTTTTGCTTCTGCCGGAGAGATTATTTTTGGCACTGGTACCCTTGCGCGACTCGGTCCGCTCTGCAGCGATCGCTGTTGGCATCGGGCCCTGCTGGTGAGCGATGCGAATCTGGCCGCTGCCGGGGTGTTGGATAGAGCTTGCGAGGTCCTGAAAAGCTCGAGTATCGAGGTCTGCACGTTCACCGAGACGGAGAGAGAGCCAACGGTCGAGTTGGCCGCGGCCGCGATTGCCGCCGGAACGTCATTTGCACCGGATGTCGTGATCGGTCTTGGGGGCGGGAGCAACATCGATCTGGCCAAGGTGGTCGCGGCGGTGCTCGCCTGCGGCGGGGAGGTGGGCGATTATTTTGGATTTGACCGGCTGCCAGGGCCCACGCTTCCGCTCGTTTGCATGCCGACAACCGGTGGGACCGGAAGTGAGGTCTCGCATTCGGCGGTGCTGACTGACGAGGGTGCCGAGATGAAGGTGAGCATGCAGAGCCGTTTTTTGCGGCCCTCTGTAGCGCTGATCGATCCGGCGCTCGCGGTGAGTTGTCCGCGGCAGGTGACGGCCGAGAGCGGCATCGATGCGCTGGTGCATGCGATCGAGGCGTTTACGGCGATCGATGCAGCAGAGATGCCACCGGGCAACGCCTACAGCGGCCGTACGCCGCTGACAGACGCCTTGGCTGAGCAGGCGATCTCGTTGGTCGGCAAATATCTTGTGCGGGCGGTGGAGGTTGCCGATGATTTAGAGGCCCGCGAGGGGATGGCCACAGCTGCGCTGCTTGCCGGCATGGCCTTTTCCAATGCCGGGGTGGCGGTGGTCCATGCGCTTGAGTATCCGCTCGGCGGTGCGCTGCACTGTTCGCACGGAGGGGGCAACGGCATGCTGCTGCCGTTTGTGATGCGGTTTAATCTTCAAGTGCGGCAGGAAACGTTTGCCCGCATTGCGATGCTATTGGGTGAACAGACGACGGACTTTGCGCCGGAGGACGCCGCGGAGCGTGCGATTGTGGCGGTGGAAAATCTCCGAGGGCGGATTGGCATTCCCGGTTCGATCCGGCAGCTTGGCGGGCGCAAGAATCAGTTGACCGCCTTTGCGGAAAAAGCGTTCGCTGTGAAGCGACTGATGCTGGTCAATCCCCGACCGGTCACACTTGCAGACCTTAAAGCGATTTTGCGAAGCGCGTTTTAGGGTACGACGGGGCGATAATCGACGGTACTTCATCGACAGTACTTTATCGACAGTAGTGAAGCGCGCCGTGGTCCATTCGGACTCTTCCCGTTTTTCTGCCCGCTTCGGTGGAGTTGGAAACGTTGAGGCCGTTCTATCTATGATCGATTTTCCTGAATCAGGTGGGAAAGGCGCCGCTTCTGCGAAGCGCAGGCCACTGTGAGGCGCAAAAATGAGGAAAAATAAGAGACATTCGCCCAAAAGCGGTTGTTCTGCCTGGATTTCTCACATGCCATATATTGTCGCAATTAGTGGTATTTTTTATTGCTATCTACCTGAGATCCCCGACTGCGTTTTCAGGGACACTTTGCACGCTACAGAAAGGACCGATTCGATGAACGTTGTAAGTACTGCAAAAAAGTGATTGCGGGAAATTACTGAAATAGGACTCCTGCTAGTGGCTTTGGGTGTTGTGATTCAAATTCTCTTTGGTACGGTCAACACCACCTTTATTGGGAACGTCACTGAGAATCT
>MPMF02186837.1_pt1 | contig 11760 bp, 4 predicted proteins | sample 1617271 | NCBI WGS metagenome assembly MPMF02 (sample SAMN05944812, study PRJNA350692) | marine metagenome | biome: marine; feature: ODZ; material: water; isolation source: 120 m water sample prefiltered with 30 um filter, filtered on to 0.2 um... | place: Pacific Ocean | collected 2012-04-09... | reverse complement strand
TTCCTCTTCCGGATGGCGACTACGCAGCAATCACAGTCGGCATCGAGAACGACGGAAACCACTACAGCCTTCAGAAAAGGTGGGGTTCACAGGCAGCTTCTAGTCTCACAACTCCCGATGGTTCAAAGATCGGTGAAACAAAAACTATTGCTGCAATCCTTGAAGAATTATGTGCCCATAACGAAGCCACCTTTCGCCATGTCTTCTTCACCGGGCATGATGAATTGGAGAGTACAATTGCCAAACTCGATGCGCACGCATTAGACCTACGCGATATTCGTAGCCTCGCTCAAAGTGGAAAAGAAACTGCGGGTGACGTTGATCAAAGAAGGCTCGAACAAGTACTCGAGGATCGCATCAAGAGCTATTTCAGTCGCTGGGATGATTCTCGCCAGCGACCGATGCGACAGAATGGTCAAGAAAAAGTTATTGGCAATGAATGGAAACAGGGTGTCGGGAAAATTCTTGCTGCCTGGTACACCTGGCAACGGCTTCTAGACGATCATAAAAACATTCTCTCGCTTGAGAAAGAGATCGATGATATTACTTCGCAACTTCTTACGATCGAAGACCAAATAAAGACCGATAGGAGCTTTCTCACCAAGTTTGGAATGATGCGGGATCAGTTAGCCGAGCGACGCATTATGGTGGAGCGGATAACACGGCTCAAAGGAGAAGTTGGGGTACTCAAGAGAGCATTTGCTGCCTGGCCAACCGCCAAAGCGGCAGTGGATGCCTGGGAAACACAGCGGAAGACTCTCACTAATCAGACCAATAAACTGCAGGATGAACTTGGTACAGCAAGAGCACGTGAACAAGCCGAGGGTTTTACGGCAAGCTACAATGCAATTCAGGCAGCAAAAAAAAGTATGTCGGAGGCTCTGGACGCTGTCGGTGATAAATCTCACCTCGATCCAGACACACTCTCTCGTATTGAATCCTTGGACTCTGAAATTGACCGTCTCTCGCACAAGCTTGCTGCTCACTCTTTGACATACTCTATCGAGTCTCGATCAAACAAATCTGCTCTCGTCACAGATGCCAACAAACCACCAACACCGATTACGTTAGGGACCGATCCGATAATTGGAACGGCATCCGGCCGCGTCCGTATTGAAACAAACGATACCATTATTACAGTTGATAGTGGTGAGGAGAACATTCAGACGGTATTGGAAAACCTCAACACAAAATGTGAATCACTTCACGAGTTGTTGGAAAATTGCTAGGTTGCCTCTGTTGTTGAGGCCAAAGAACAAGCCGCTCTACACGCTGACCGAACCCATCGCCTGAAAACAAAACAGGAAACGTATTCTGCACTCCTGCAAGGAAAGACGCAGGAAGAATGGGATCAGGAGTTCAAAACTCTTGAAAGCCTCCCACAAACACGGGAAAGCAAATCAATTGAGCAGGAACTTGACGCATTACGTCAATCGGTTGCTACAAGTGAAAAAGAACTGGAAATACATCGACAGAACCTTCTGGCCTGGGAAGAAGCCCACACAGACCTCGAAACACTTGGAGAAAAACTTCTTATTGGGCAACAAACTCTCCGTAATACTGAATCCAAACTTAAATCTCTCCCGGAGGTTCCGTCCGGTTTCTCTTCTATTAATGATTTTTTACACTCACTCGATTCTGCACAAGAACGAATCAATGCCAGCAGTGAACCGCGTTCTCAACTCGGATCACAAAGAGGAACCATGGAAGGCCAACTAGGAGATCACCGCAGTGAAGATCTCACCGAGGAAGCGGAGCATGCACGACTACAATTTGATCGTATTCTTGAAGAGGGCAACTGTTACAAACGAATTGAAGAAACACTTGCACGAGTTTCTCCAAATGAAAGTGATTCTCTTGATCAACTAAGCCAACGCATCACTGAAATATTCTCTAGCATTTCATGCAGTGATTCTCAGATTGAATTTGATGACACACTTCCGTCACATATCACTCGCGGCCATGTCACACTATCGCCAGATAGACTTTCTCAGGGCGCACGTGGTGCTCTTGCATTTGCTATTCGTATAGCACTCGCCGAGTCATACCTTCAATCCTCAAATGGATTTGTCATGCTGGATGATCCATTCGTACACATGGACCCTGATCGCCTCGGGCAAGCTATTTCTGTTTTAAAATCTTTTTCTGAAAAACACCCTGTTATTTTTTTCACATGCCATGAAAACCAAGCCTCGATGCTCCTTCGTTAGACACTCATACGTAGAATACAGAACCAAATCTTACCTCATCCGTTCTATGAGGCCCGTGGCACGACGAATAGGTTTTTTTATCGCTGCTTCAAGGACATCTTGTGGGCTCACAATTGTCACTTTTTTGATCGCCCGTGTCACAGCTGTATAAAAAAGTTCACGAGTAACGATACGACTGCGGTGTTCTGGCAGCACAACGATTGCATGCTGATACTCTGACCCCTGACTTTTATGAATAGTAATCGCATGGACGGTTGCAATGTCTTCAAGTCTTGAGACTGGTACTCGAACATGTTGTCCGGGCTGACCAAAAACAGCCTCAAACCGATTCTCACTCTCATCTGAGCGGACAATGACTCCGACATCACCATTAAAGAGTGCGAGTGAGCGGCAATTCCGAGTAATCATTACGGGCTGACCGACATACCACGTTGTCGCTGGAGAAATACCAAGCTTTGATTCAATACGCGCATTCCACTGACTCACTCCTGTAAAGCCTCCACGATGTGCACAAAGGACTTGGAGTTCCTGTTGTATCTGAAGAATAGTATCGAGGTCAGTTTTATGTGCCGCTCCTTGCAATCGCCTTGCGTGGCGACCAATTTCAGCTACGAGTTCCTCTACTGCTTGTCCATTTGTTGGTTCAATCCACTGAATATCAGCATGACCTGCTTGTAAAACAGTAAGCGTTTGACCAACATCACCTGCACGAATGGATTCTGCTAAGGCTCGAATACCTGGTGCATCTTTTGCACGGTGAATTGTCTTCAGCTCTTCAATTTTATTATGGAGAGGATGTTGCCTGAAGTGACTGGACCGAAAACTAGCAATATCTCCCAATACTGTCCCTGCATCAACACTGGCAAGCTGATCAGGATCACCTACAAGAATGATCTCGGCATCTTCTGCTAATGAAATAAGAAGATGGTACATCAATGAACTGGAAAGCATTGATGCCTCATCAACTATCACAATGTCATATGGTAATCGATTACTCGAATGGTACCGAAAAGGTTGCGGTCGCGACGGATTATAATCCAGTAACTTATGTACCGTACGAGCCGGTTCTGCCGTCACGGCAGCAATTACGCTTGGTGAGGCACCTACTTCTACACATCTTTGCCTGAGTACATCGGTCATACGAGATGCTGCCTTACCGGTGGGTGCCGCAAGGCCGAGTCTCGGCCAAGGGCTCTCTGCAGGAAGGGTAGAAAATCGCTCAACCAGATCGTGCGCAATTTTCGTTGTTTTTCCTGTACCTGGCCCACCAAGAAGAACATGTACGTGCATACATGAATCTCGCATCAATACATCTGCAATATCTTGCTCCTCTGAGAGTGATCTGGCGAGATAAAAAAGGTGACCATCAATAATGAAAGGACATCGACTACTCGAATCGCCGACAAGTGACCTAACAGCTCGTAATGAAGTAAGCCATGTAGTGGGCTGTAACGGCCAGTCAGGCGCCCCGGGAGCATCAATTTCAATTCCACCCGCCCACTCCTGGATGTTGTCAAAATCAACACAGGTGTGACCATCCCGTACACTTCGAAGTGCTAGACAAAAACCAATCCAGGCAAGAAGGTCTGGTTGCTCTTCACTCTCTCGATGAGCCATTGATACAAGTACTGAAGCGGCTGCGATGTCTTCGCGACCGATAACCCCCAACTTTCGATAGTCCTGTAACGCAGGAGGTGGCATCATGTGTCTGCCTCATTTTTACCGGCAAGCAAGTCACTCAGTTTATGCCATAAGCCATCTGGTGCTTGCCACGTAAAGACACCATATCTTCTTCCTTGGTCGTCACCAGGTGTCTGGATTCCTTTCATGCCGCGAGTAAACGCATAAATAATGCCTACAATACATTGATCTGGATCTGCCTTAGGCAATCTCCATCTCAACATGCGAAAAAGGGCTGTTCCATAAAGAAGTGCCTGTAATGGATAATGATGATCTATCATCGCATCAATGAGTCGTTCAGGGGCATAGGCTTGCAAAGGATCGGATGCTCCATGAGCATGCAATCGATTGCTTTTATAATCACAGATCGCGAGTCTGGGACTATCAGATTGACTACCCGGCAAACCAAAGATTGTATCAACTGAACCTGTAAGAAGGCCGCCAACCGGTATATCAAAAGCTGGGGCACAAAGTATCTCCGCGTACCTTGCGAGAGAATCATCAGGACTTACAAATTGCCTAAGAATTTTTCCGACGGAAGCCACCTTTATATTTTTCAACTGTCCACCCAGCCCCATTTCAAAACCCATCTCAGGCAAGGATTGATATGGAGGAGTATCTGTTAAGCGGCAGTCACCGAATGGACCACCAAGCGGTGTTGTCAGAGTTTCATAGACCATCGTATTGAGGCTCTCACGGTAGTGCCGGAGTATTCCATTAGATGTTTTCTCTTTTATGACCCGCTGTATTTCCTCCTCAAGAGGCACAGCGGCGACATCTACTTCCTCAAAAACTTCATGAACTGTTCTGCCAACTCCCAAACCTGCTGGTAAATCAATCACCTGATGCTCTGCTGAAAGACACGGTATAGACGGAGACAATCGTCTTACGCTAGCTGATACATGCTCGTCATATCCGCCACGTTCCGGTCTATAAAAGTCTTCTCGCCCACGTGTAGCGACAATGCTACTGAAAGACATTCGCCGTGAGGAACATATCGCTGAGGGCAACAAGGCATTTTTCATACCGCCTGAAGATGTCTCTATTCGCAACTTCCGTTTAAGTCGCTCCAGAAGTTTCCCTGAGTAAACAGCAGAGTCCGGAAACGAAAATGATTCTTGAATAATGCTCGGAACTTTTCCATCAGCTACGAGAACTCCCAGATAGTGCTCCGCTCGTGTTGCAGCAACATAGAGCAGCCGTTTTGACTCCTGATCTTCTGCTTCCTCATGTCGCCGGCGGGCTGTTGCCGAAGCCTTTTCAACTGCGAAACCAATATCTACTTTGCGAGTTCCATCTTCAGCATAAAAAACAGTAGGCCGAGATTTGGCACGCGTATTTTTTGACGCTGGCTTCCAAAGGTCAGCGACAATAACAAACGGAAACTGAAGTCCCTTTGCTGCATGCATTGTGAGAACTCGAACTGCATCAGCATCACTCTCAATACGTCGACTCACAAGGTCATGTCGTGGATCCTTCTTTGATAGGTGGATAAATGTTTCGATAGCCTGGTGAGGAGTACAACCACCAGAAGGACCAATCGCATCCAACGCTTCAAAGACATGGAGGAAATCGGTGAGATTTCGTTCACCGTCAGGGCCCGCAGCAATACGCTGCATCATGTCCACTTCTTGTTCAATAGCCACACCAAAAGCAGCAAGGCCTTGGCGCGTCAGCACAGCTGAGAGCTTCATAAGCTCTTCCTGCACCCGATACATGACAGCATCAGCCAAAAGGCCACTCTCTGACAGTGCATAACCAAAAAAACATGTCGCAGCTGCTCGTCGAACATGACCGCTGCTGGCTGGCTTCTCAATAGCTTCAAAAATAAGACGCAGGTCGAATGCCATGCGACCTGCCATGACACTATTTGTGCCACCACTCACCGCTGGAATACCCACCTGAGCCAGGCGTCTTTCAATCATTCGACTCACGCTTCCTGTGCGTGTAAGAATGCAAATATCATTCGACTCTACATGGCGTGCTCCCGTTTCACCACGCGGAATGAATTGCACCTGCTCTAAAAGATGAATGACTTTTCCGACAGTTGGCCCAACAAGTGACTGCTGACTGTCCGTCTTTCCTAGGTGAATCATCTCAAGAGGCTCTACATCACCCACGAGACAAGAATCCCTGTGATCATCTGACGCAGTAACATCGCTATAAGCAATTCCATCTCCAAAGCTCACGTGTGAGAATGCTTTATTTAGACTTTCCAGAAGAGGCTGATCTGAACGCCAGTTTGTCGAAAGTGTCCGATGATTCTTTGCCTTTCTCGTAAAATTTACATATGCCTGTACATCCGCGCCACGGAAACTATAGATAGCCTGCTTTGGATCACCGACGCTTACTAATGAACGATCATCAGTCCCAGGGAAAAGCCGTGTAAAAAATTCCCATTGAAGCCGATCTGTATCCTGGGCCTCATCAACAATTGCCAACAGGAACCGCTTCTGTAAACGCTTTACCACTGCCGAGCGTGGATCTGCTACGAGTTCATACGCGCGTCGCAAGAGATCATTTGAATCCGGTGTTGACGCCATCGCATTGTGCACACGATGAACACACTGAGTCAGTATTTCCGTTAGACTCCAAAGACAGTCAATTACGGCCTGGTCTACTATTTCCTGTTCATCAAACCAGGGTTCAATGAAAGGATCTCCTAATAAAATTGTCAGTAGTGAACGCAAGGTGGACTCATCCCAGCGTTGACCAGACGCAGCTGCGGCAACAATCGCATCGTTTACGACTTCATTCACAATGCGGTCTGTTTCTTCAGCATCGACTACCGTTTCAATATCTATACCGGCCGTTCGAAGCACACGACTGCAGACACCATGAATTGTTGAAATCGTTGCGGTATCAAACTCTACAAGAGCTCTCTCGAGACGAAGAGCTCGTTCCATTCGCTCAGTTTCATTGGTATCAAATAAGAAACTTGTAACAGAGTCGGCTCTGTCAACAGATGAGCTTCGTAGAGATGAAGCCGTTGAAATAATTCGCTTTCGGATTCGATGCCGTAATTCCATCGCTGCATTTCGCGTGAATGTCGTTATCAGGATATGTCCAATCCGTAGATCAGCACGGACGGCTAACTCCCGAGCCACGAGCGCAGCAACAGCATACGTCTTTCCAGTACCAGCACTCGCCTCGACGATCATGCTCGTGTGAATCTGATCATTAGTCAGGTCAAGTTTCATTCTGGACTGTAGATATTCGTTCTAGGTTTAAAGCGAGTAATTGCAACATATGGATTGAAAAATGCTTTTTGCCTTTCACTATCCGAAAACACCTCATCGAATACAGGGGTTCGACCATGGACAACGACTTCAAGGCTATTTTCATATGAAGCGTATGTGACAAATGAAGAAAATGACTTTCTTGATTTGTTTTGATCGGTAAGAAAGTCCTCAGCTGTCTTTCCAAAACTACTGTACGCACTCATAGCTGCCTGCTGATACAGCCGGCACAACTCTTCAAGGAGATGCTGGGAATTTTGTCTGGTTAGACTGTTGTCCAGAGTTACTTCACGGACCATAACAGCTTTCCGTGGCTTTCCTTTGTCATCTACTGCACCAGGTGACCACTTTTCATGCTGGCTATAAACACAGGCACGTTTTACAGGTACACCCGCAACCATTGCGACAAGTAATTGTGCTAACGCAAGGTACTTCGACCGTCGAAATTGTGTTGCCGTCTTTGCGCCTGGGTGAAGCAGTATGAGTGACAAAGGATCATTCTGACAGAACTCCAGCGTACCTGAGATTTGAAGGCTATTCACTTCAACACGGATTCTCTCCACTTGTCTTTTGGCAAGCGGTAACCCGTCGTCATCTGTCTGTTTCACTACTGCCTCAGCAAACCCTGTCACTTCCTCAATTGCGGTCTCACCAAAACCCCAGATTGGAACATCACCATCTGCTCGGACAGCATCTGTCCATGCATGTACAAACTCCTCACGCTGATCAGTATCAATAAACCCTTGAATATAGTTGTCTCGTAATTCGCGCTGCTCATAAGACGAGAGCGTTAATGGAAGCGTGGCTGGAATCTCAACGTCGTCATTTCTCCATGGATTAATCGCTAATGTTTCGCGTACAAATGGCCAAAGTGGATCACACATAAATGCCGCAAGTGACGAAAGCTCGAGAAGTGTTCGTGGTGCAACAGATACAGGGTCAGACATGACGGGCTGAGGCGGTGCTCCTAATGCTTTAGCAACATACAAAGCTTTTCTATCATGACTCCATATGATGTCGGGACGAATCCCAGCCACCAGAAAGTTTTTCTGGCTACACGCATGCCGCGGATGAAACACCTCGACATCGCTGTGTTGTTCACCATTCCAATTCCAGAGAGGCACCCCATGACGACCTACAAAATCAATAAATTCAGCCAGCGGTGTTACCAATGGTAATGTTGCGTTTGTTGAAACACTCATTCCAGTGCAGGTGATAATCAATTGGTCTTGAGCTGACACAACACAATCTAGAAAACCACGACGAAGATTTACTCTAGGATCACTGTCACCGAGCAACTGCTGTCGCTCAACAAGATTGTCATGATCACTGACAGCCGCTTCAGCCACATCTTCATCAAAGCCAGCGACACAGATTACCCGAAATGGCACTGCACGGAGTGGAATCATAGAAGTTGCTGTAATCGCACCTGTATGCAAAGGCTGATGACCAACAGCAGCATTTAACTTTGTTATCAAAATTGTTTTGATATCGTGGTAAGGCACTTTGGTCTCAGTTGCAACTCGTCGCAACTGATCAAGTTCATAGACCACTGTCTCAAGCTCTTCCGTTTCATCCCCAATGAGTTGTATCAGTGATTGCTCAAGATCGTCACACCAATCACCAACTGATTGGTCACTGGTCACAAGACGATCCAACGCATCTATCACGCGCACGATAGACAAAAGTGGTGCAATCGATTCAATATCTGCAGTATCCACACCCGTCAATGGGACAACACCACCAAGTGCTGCTTCGGGTGTACCATCCGGAAGCAACATCCCCAGTAGCATTCTCTCGAGACCTTGCCACCATGTGTGTGCGGCTAACTCTGGCTGATCAAGTCCATCTCGCTTACGACGAGGGCCGTCAATGCCCCAGCGAATCCGTGTACGTTCTATGCAGCGCCGCCAAACTTCTATCGCATTATCATCAAGACCATAGTGACTCCGGACCAATTGATGGGTAGCTACCGCTAAAGTATCTTCAACAGAACAACGTGAACCGATGAGTTTGAGCAACGCAATGAGGAGTTCTGCTCCATCACTTACATCACGAATTCCTCGATCTGCAATGACAAGGGGGAGTTCAATTTCATGGCTACTATCTTCTAACGTACGGCTAAAAACTGCTTCAAGGTGAGGCGCTAATTCAGAAATCCGTGGGCTAACTATAAGAATATCATGAAGGGCTAGATCTTCATGCTGCTTGAATGAATGAAGAAGTGCGTCATGAATGACCTCTGCTTGTCTGCTGAGATCATGACAACGATGAATAAGGAGCGTATCATCTGCTTTATGAACAGTGTTGGCAGCTATGTCTCCATCTGCAATTGTCTGCTGTATTGATTTCAAAAGTGATTTTGGCCGCTTGCCGGCATCAGTTTCATGCTGAGCCATATGCTTCGGTATAAAACCTTGCGAGGCAAGAAGCATTTGGGTCTCTTGCGTTCCGCGTAGCCACGACGTAACCAACGGATCACCATCTTGTGAAATAGCTATCTCTTGTTTTTCAGGCAAATACCCAGGCGTTAACGCAGGAGCCATCTGTTCCCATTGAGCTTGAAGAGGCGGTGACGGGTGAACAAGTAGTATCCGAACGTCACAATACTCTCCATTCGTACTCTTAAGTGACGAGAGCTTTTTGACTACCTCGGTTTGTTGCAACGAGAGTGCCTCGAGGCCAGCCACAAGAACTGTTGACGGAACAGGCCCTTGAGCATTTTGATCTCGGGCCGGTGGACTTGGTTGATTGATAGCGGTGCGAACCAAATTCCAGAGATCAAATTGCCAGCGATCACTACGGGCCAATGAAACGAAAACCTCTTTGCCAGCCTCCTTTGTTTCTTCAATTTTTCCAACCGTCGGTGCAAGAACGGACTTTCCATCCTCCCATGCTAAAATCATACCTGGTCGGCGGAAGTGATACTGGTCAAATCTGTCAGCAATACGCCGAGCCGCAAGCAAAGGACCTCCTGCTTGCTGAATAAGCCATTCATACTGTGGCGACTGCACAATGACATCGAGTACCGAAAATGTTAGTCGCTGAACAGACCACGGATCATTCTCGTACTCATACGATCCGACTAATTGTGACAGCGAACCCGGGTAGGAAAAATCCACGCCAGCGACTATTCCGTCACCTAATTTTGAGTCTGTTGAACCTAGTCTTCTCGCTAGTTTGTCAGCCAGCCAACTTCGAGCTCCGATAGTTGGTATTACAATTTTGTAGGATGTAAAAAGGTCCTTTGGCTGAGACAGATATTCAACGGCCTCATCAACAATAGCATCCAAACTCGTAACGTACTGAATGGAAAGTGGCATAGTCGCTGTAGTTTATCCGGCCTTCAGAATTCCTGAAATATTTCCATTCAAACTTTGTTTACACTTGTGTTGAGATCGTTGGCTATTCATCAATCCTAGGCTCGAGCCGGCATGTACAAATAGACTGCTTCACACATAGGAGCAATGGCAATCAGACGACAGGAACAGGGACACAACTCGGAAAACCATGGTACTCGTGATGCATCACCCTCACCCGAGCATCATGATACCGTTGCGTCGGTCGAGGAGTTGTCGAGGCAGACGACTGATTTTGGTCTAGGAAACGATGAGACTGTCACAGAACACGCTGATTCACTCATTGGCTATGCGTTTGGTGATTTCGTTATTGAGTTGCTTCTCGCATCAGGTGGCATGGGACGTGTCTATCAAGGACGACAGCGTTCACCTGACAGAAAAGTAGCAATCAAAGTCATACGACCAGGTCATCGAGCGCCACGTGCATTCCAACGATTTCAGCGTGAGACCGAGCTTTTAGGACGACTAAGCCATCCTGGGATCGCCCAAATTTATACTGCTGGTTCTATCAAGAGAAACGGAGAGGATTCGCCATACTTTGTGATGGAACTGATCCAAGACGCACTGCCATTGGTGAAGTCAGCAAATCACCGGAACTTGTCAGTTCAAGAACGCCTGACTCTCTTTTCATCGGTATGCAAAGCTGTTGCATACGGGCACTCACATTCTGTTGTTCATCGTGACCTCAAGCCGAGCAACATACTAGTTAATGCCGCAGGGCAACCGAAGGTCATTGACTTCGGAATTGCTCGGATAGAACAAGACAGTGATGCAACTGAAACAGGTACATTTCTTGGTACACGCCAATACGGCAGCCCTGAACAATGTGCAGGAAAGAAAGTAGACGCCCGTAGTGATGTCTATTCACTCGGCGTCCTCCTTCATGAATTACTCACAGGAGAACTTCCTTATGAAGTGCAAAATGCTTCTTTTCTTGAAACAGCTCGCATCATTCATGAACAACAACCAAACAGGCTACGGATACAAGAAAAGAAATTTCGCTCAGGCGTTGAATTAATTGCAGAAAAGTGCCTTGAAAAAAACCCTGATGACCGATATTTAAATGCTGGAAAACTAAGTCTTGATATTGATGCACTTCTTTCTGGACAACCACTCGCTGCAAAGCCGCAAACACTTCTTAAAAAAAGTATCAATTCCTTGAAGAGCCATTCGTCGCCTACTGCGACGGTTGGGATACTCGTATTGATTGTGAGCGTGCTTTTCTTATCAGATAAGTTTTCTTCACCAGAAAGTATTATTCATGAGACAACA
>MPMF02149595.1_pt1 | contig 11766 bp, 8 predicted proteins | sample 1617271 | NCBI WGS metagenome assembly MPMF02 (sample SAMN05944812, study PRJNA350692) | marine metagenome | biome: marine; feature: ODZ; material: water; isolation source: 120 m water sample prefiltered with 30 um filter, filtered on to 0.2 um... | place: Pacific Ocean | collected 2012-04-09... | reverse complement strand
GTGATCTTCGTTCATCTTGGCGGCGCGTTCGAGCAGCCGCGAATGCAAATAGAAAACGTCGCCCGGATAAGCCTCGCGCCCCGGCGGGCGGCGCAGCAGCAGTGACATCTGGCGGTAGGCCACCGCCTGTTTCGACAGATCATCGTAAATGATGAGCGCGTGCATGCCGTTGTCGCGAAAGTATTCGCCCATCGTGCAGCCGGTATAGGGCGCCAGGAACTGAAGCGGTGCGGGCTCCGAGGCCGAGGAAGAGACGACGATGGTGTAGTCCATCGCGCCCGCATCCTGCAGGGTCTTTACGACCTGTGCGACGGTCGAGCGTTTCTGCCCGACCGCGACATAGATGCAGTAGAGCCGTTTCGATTCGTCGTCGGTAACGTTGACCGACTTCTGGTTGATGATGGTATCGATGGCGACCGCGGTCTTGCCGGTCTGGCGGTCGCCGATGATGAGTTCGCGCTGGCCACGCCCGATGGGGACCAGCGAATCGAGTGCCTTGAGGCCGGTCTGCATGGGCTCGTGAACGGACCGGCGCGGAATGATTCCGGGCGCCTTGACCTCGACCCGGCGGCGTTCGTCCGACTGGATCGGGCCCTTGCCGTCGATCGGGTTGCCGAGCGCATCGACCACGCGCCCCAGCATGCCTTTGCCGACCGGCACATCGACGATGGCGCCGGTGCGCTTGACGGTATCGCCTTCTTTGATGTTGCGGTCGTCGCCGAAGATAACGACACCGACGTTGTCGCTTTCGAGATTGAGCGCCATGCCGCGAACGCTGCCGGGAAATTCCACCATCTCGCCGGCCTGCACCTGATCGAGGCCGTAAACGCGGGCGATGCCGTCGCCTACCGACAGTACCTGGCCAACCTCGGAGACCTCTGCCTCGGTGCCGAAGTTCGCGATTCGATCCTTGAGGATGGCCGAAATCTCGGCCGCGCGAATATCCATCAACCGACACCTTTCATGGCAAATCTGATGTTCTGCAATTTCGTTTTGAGCGAACTGTCGACCATACGCGAGCCGACCTTGACCACCAGGCCGCCGAGCAGGCTTGCATCGACTTTGGCGGTCACGCTCACCTCCTGGCCCATGGCTTTGGCGAGCTGGGACCGGATCGATTCGAGTTGCGCGTCGTTCAGCGGATGCGCCGAGAACACTTCGCCCGAGATCTCGCCACGATGCGATGCGAGCAGACGCCGAAAGTCGCGGATCATGCCGGCAAGCGCAAAAAGGCGCCGGTTCTGCGCAATGAGCCCGAGAAAGTTCCGGGTCAGGGTCTCGAATTCGGCGCGCTCGGCCACCGCCGCCATGGCGCGGCCCTGCTCGGAACGGCTCAGAACCGGGCTCCGCACCAGGCGCACGAGATCGGCGCTATCATCCAGCATCGCCGCCAGCCGGTCGAGATCTCCCGCCACCGCATCGAGAGCGCTCCGGTCGCGTGCAAGCTCGAACAGGGCCCGCGCATAGCGGCCCGAAATCCCTGTCACGGTCGAAGTTTCGGCTACCAACTGGGTGGCTTCCCGGCTTGTGAAGTCTCGATTACTGGTATGGTAAGGTATTGAAAGATAAAAAGAAATATGTCCGCAGACCGAATCCGGACCCCACCGACGACATTCGCGGCTTACCTAGCACACTGATTTTGACGTGGCAAGCAAACCGGGCCGCCGGAAGCGATTCCAGATAGCCCAGGGCGGGGGCGGACGGGCAGGCATTTGCCGAGACGGCAGCGGCCTACTGAAACGAATAGGGATCGACGTCGATTTGCAGGCGCACCCGGCGCGGCATGTCGGTGGCGCCGATCCACTCGCGCAGAATTTTTTGAATATTGGCGCCGCGGGCGGTTTTCACCAGCAGCCGGATGCGGTGGCGCCCGCGCAGCAGCGCCATCGGCGCCGGTGCCGGGCCGAGGACGGTAATACGCTGCGAGCGCGGCGCGCGGCGGGCCAGCAAGCGCCCGGCCCGGCGGACGGCGTCTTCGTCCTCGGATGACAGGATCAGGGCCGCGAGCCGGCCGAACGGCGGCATCCCCAACGCCCGGCGGCTTTCCGTTTCGCGGGCGAGAAACCGGTCCCGGTCGCCCGAAGCCAGCGCCTGCATCACCGGATGTTCGGGCATGTAGGTCTGCACGTAGACCAGTCCCTTGCGCTGTTCGCGCCCGGCCCGCCCGGATACCTGTGAGAGCAGTTGGAAGGTCCGTTCAGCGGCACGCAAATCGCCGCCAGCCAGCCCGAGATCGGCGTCGATCACGCCGACCAGCGTCAACAACGGGAAATGGTGCCCCTTGGCGACCACCTGGGTGCCGACCAGCACATCGATTTCATGATCCGTCACGGCGCGGATGAATTCGGCCGCCGAATTCGGGCCGGTGAGGGTGTCGCTCGACAAAACCGCAAGGCGCGCCTCGGGAACCAGTTCGTGGACTTCTTCCGCCAGGCGTTCGACCCCGGGACCGCACGCCGCGAATTTGTCCTCGGCGCCGCACGCCGGGCAGGCGGCGGGCATTGCCGTGGCATAGTCGCAATGGTGACAGTGAAGCCGCCAAGTATAGCGGTGTTCGACCAGCCACGCCTGGCAACTCGGGCATTCAAGCCGGTGGCCGCACCCCCGGCACAGTGTCAGCGGCGCATAGCCGCGCCGGTTCAGGAACAACAATGCCTGTTCGCCGCCGGTAAGCGTCTCGCGCAGCGCGTCCGCGAGCACCGGCGACAACCAGCGTTGGCTGGGCGGCGGATCGGCCCGCATGTCGAGCAAAACGATCCGCGGCAACACCGCGCCGCCGTGACGGTCGGGAAGCGTGAGATGCCGGTAACGGCCGTGATCGACATTGGCGAGGGTTTCAAGGGAGGGCGTCGCGGTTACCAGCACCGCCGGGATGTCCGCTTCGCGCGCCCGCACCACCGCCATGTCACGAGCGTTGTAGGCGACGCCGTCTTCCTGCTTGAACGAAGAATCGTGTTCTTCGTCGATCACGATGAGGCCGAGATTGGCAAACGGCAGGAACAGCGCCGAGCGCGCGCCGACCAGCACCTTGACCCGGCCCTCGGCGACGGCGCGCCAGGTGCGCCTTCGTTCGCGCACGCCGAGTTCGGAATGCCACATCGCCGGACGGACACCAAAACGCGCTTCGAAACGATCGAGCCACTGCACCGTGAGCGCGGTCTCGGGCACCAAAATCAGACTTTCGCGGTTGCGTTCCAGCGCCGCGGCGATGGCCTCGAAATAGACCTCGGTCTTGCCGGCCCCGGTCACGCCTTCAAGGAGCGTGACGGAAAACGACTCGGCCGCGACGCGCGCGCAAAGACCGGCGGCGGCTCCCTTTTGTGCCGCCGACAGGGACGCCCGCGGATGCGCCGGATCGGGTGCCGCAAAGGGCGCATCGCCAGCGACCCGGTCTGCCGCCAGGGCACCAGATTGCGCCAATCCGCGAACCACCGATGCGCTGACCGCGGCGGCCTCGGCAATTTCGCTTGCGGTCCGGGGCGGGCCGTCGGCGAGAACGGCAAGAACGCGCGTTCGCGCCGGCGTCATGCGCATCGGTAACGGTCCGGCCGGCCGGTACACGGTCCGTTCGGGCGGCGGCTTCAGGGCATCGGGAACGCTCAACGCCATCTTGAGGACGGCCCCGGGGCGGCTAAGCGTGTAGTCCGCCACCCAATCCACCAGCCGGCGCAGGTTTTCGGGCATCGGCGGCAGGTCGATCCGAGCCTCGACATCGCGAAGCTTGGCCTCAGCCACTGGCGTCCCGCCGTCGGGCCGCTGGTCCCAGACGACGCCGCTGACGGTGCGCGGACCCAGCGGCACGCGCACGTAATCGCCCGGCGCCAGTCCCGGAAACGCCTCCGGCCGGTAGTCGTAGGCCCCGGCGAGCGGCAAGGGCAGTAACACCCTCACCCTAGATGTTGTGTGTGAACTGGCCTGCGGTAACTGCATAGGCTACAATCTGACAGTCGGAGGCTGTCGCAACAAGGCAAGCCGCCGGCCGGGCAGCGCCGAATATCGGCGAAGAGGGGCTGAATAGCAGCGCATGAAGTTCTTTGTCGATACCGCCGACATCGGCGATATCCGCGACCTTGCGGACACCGGGCTGCTCGACGGCGTGACCACCAACCCCTCGCTGGTGGCGAAAACCGGGCGCGATTTTTTCGACGTCCTCAAGGATATCTGCGACACCGTCGAGGGCCCGGTCAGCGCCGAGGTCATCGCGACCGACTTCGATTCGATGGTGACCGAGGGCCGCCGCCTGGCCGAACTTGCCGCCAATATCGCGGTCAAGGTGCCCCTGACCTGGGACGGCCTCAAGGCCTGCAAGACGCTCCGGCAATCGGGCACGATGGTCAATGTGACGCTTTGTTTTTCGCCGAGCCAGGCGCTCCTGGCAGCGAAGGCAGGGGCCAGCTTTGTTTCGCCGTTCGTCGGCCGCCTCGACGATATCTCCGAAGACGGCATGGGGCTGATCCGGGACATAAGGCTTATTTACGACAACTACCCGCACCTTGAGACCGAAATTCTGGTGGCGTCGGTGCGCCATCCCGGTCACGTCGTCGAAGCCGCCCGCATCGGCGCCGATATCTGCACCGTCCCGCCGGGCGTTTTGCACCAACTGGCAGAGCACCCGCTGACCGATAAAGGCCTGAAGGCGTTTCTGGCCGACTGGAAAAAAACCGGACAATCCATTCTCGACAGGACCTGATACATCGTGGTGACAAAAACAAAGACGGCGCCGGGCGCCAGCGAACTCTCGGACGGCCAGATCGCCGGATACCTGCGCGACAACCCTGACTTCCTCGATAACAACCCCGATCTGCTGGCGGTGCTGACGCCTCCGGGGCTGCGGACCGGGCACGGCGTGGTCGACATGCAGCGCTTCGTCATCGAGCGCCTGCAAGGTGAACTCGACCGCCACCAATCGAACCGGCGCGACCTGATCGACGCCGGCCGTGACAACTACTCCAGTCAGGGCCGCATTCACACCGCGGTCTTGCGCCTTCTCGAAGCGCGCACTTTTGAGCACCTGCTTGAAATCATCACCGACGATCTGGTCGAGTTGCTGGAAATCGACGTCTCGAAGCTGTGTTTCGAAAGCAATGATTCGGCACTTGTCGGACTCAGGACGCGCAGTGTGCGGGTTCTGGCAGCGGGCCAGGTGGGGCGCCTGATGGGCAAGAGCGACATCGCCCTGCGCAGCGGCGTCGGCGGCGACCGGACGCTGTTCGGAACCCACGCCGAGGCGATCCGGTCGGATGCGCTGGTGCGCCTGGATATCTCCTCGGCGGCGCCGGCGGGCCTGCTGGCGCTAGGCTCGTCCGACAAAGCCCGGTTCCACCCGGGTCAGGGTTCCGAGTTGCTCAAGTTTCTCGGTGAAGCGCTGGGCCGCTGCGTCCGGACATGGCTCGATCTGCCGGGATAACGCAAATCCCGAGCCGGCGGAATCGCCGGCGACGACGGTTTGCGGACTATGTCAAATGGATAGAGCTTTTCGCGTGAGCGCATGCCAGCAGGAAACGCTCTAACGGCGCGCCCACCCAAAGCGTCGCCGCCCGCCCGCGCGGCCGCCGATGCCACCGCGGCGCTCGACGATTTCCTGGTGTGGCTTGCCGACGAAAGGCTGTCCTCGCCGCATACGGTGAACGCCTACCGGCGCGATCTTGACCGGTTTTTCGGATTCCTCTGCGGCCATCTGGGCGCGCCGCCGGCACTCGACGATCTTGCCCGCCTGCGCACCGCCGATTTCCGCAGTTTTCTCGCGCACCGGCGCAACGAAGGACTTGGCAACGCTTCGGTCGCCCGCGCCCTATCGGTGCTGCGCACATTCTTTCGCCACCTCGAGCGCGACGGCCTCATCCACAACGCCGAAATCGCGGCGGTCCGTTCGCCCAAATTGCCGCACGCGGTGCCCAAGCCCTTGGGTATCGAAAGCGCCGCCGCTGCGCGCGAGGAAATCGCGCACCTGCATGAAGAGGCGTGGGTCAACGCCCGCGATCAGGCGGTGGTGACGCTGCTTTATGGCTGCGGGTTGCGGATTTCGGAGGCGCTGGGACTCGACGGCAAGGACTTCGCCTCCGGCCGAGCGTTGGTGATTCGCGGCAAGGGCGGCAAGGAACGGATGGTGCCGGTGCTGCCGGTCGTGACCGAAGCGATTCAGACCTACCTCGATCTGTGCCCGTTCGCGCCTGGGCCAAACGGTCCCTTGTTCTTCGGCGTGCGCGGCAAACGCCTCAATCCGGGGCTTGTCCAAAGAGCGATGCGCCAGGTACGCCGCGCGCTCGGCCTGCCGGAGAGCGCGACCCCGCACGCGTTTCGCCACAGTTTCGCGACCCACCTGCTGGCGGGCGGCGGCGATTTGCGCACCATCCAGGAACTGCTGGGACACGCCTCGCTGTCGACGACGCAGCGCTATACCGAAGTCGAGGTCAATCAGGTGCTGGACGTCTATCGCAGCGCCCACCCCCGCGCGCGGCGCTAACGAGGCCGGCGGCCCCGGCGATCAGAGGTGAATCGGCAGCCCGCCGACGGCCAGCGCCGCTTCCTTCATGCCTTCGGCCAGCGTCGGGTGGGCGTGCACCGTCGCCGCGATATCTTCCGCCGAGCCGCCGAATTCCATGCACAGCACTGCCTCGTGGATCAGGGTGCCGGCGTCGGGACCGATGATGTGCACGCCGAGCACCGCGTCGGTGTCGGCATCCGCTAGGATCTTGATGAAACCGTCGGTGGTCGCGTTGACCCGCGCCCGGCTGACGGCCGAGAATGGGAATTTTCCGACATTGTATTTGACGCCCTCTTCTGTGAGCTGTTCTTCGGTCTTGCCGACGGTGGCGACCTCGGGCCAGGTGTACACAACGCCCGCCACCTTGTTGTAATCGACCAGCGGCAGGTGGCCCGCCATGCGCTCGACGCAGGCGATGCCGTCTTCGGATGCCTTGTGGGCCAGCATCGGCCCGGCGATGACGTCGCCGATGGCATAGATGCCGCTGGCGCTGCTTTGGTAGGCGTCATCGACCGGAATGCGGCCCTGATTGTCGAGGTTGATGCCGGCGGCTTCGAGTCCGAGACCCCGGGTGAAGGGCTGGCGCCCGATCGACAGCAGCACGACGTCGGCGTCGAGGGTTTCGCCCTTGCCGCCCGCTGCCGGTTCGACACTGAGGGCAACGCCGGTTTTGGTCGATTTCGCCGCCGTCACCTTGGTGGAAAGTTTGAACTTCATGCCCTGTTTGGTCAGCACGCGCCGGAGCTGCTTGGACAGTTCGCCGTCCATGCCGGGGACGAGGCGGTCGAGAAATTCGACCACCGTGACCTCGGCGCCGAGGCGCATCCACACCGATCCCATCTCGAGGCCGATGTAGCCGCCGCCGATCACCACCATCGATTTCGGCACTTTCGGCAGGCTGAGCGCGCCGGTCGAGGACACGATCTTTTTTTCGTCGATCTCGACGCCCGGCAGCGGCGTCACCTCCGACCCTGTCGCGATCAGAATACGCACCGCCGACAGCAAAATCTTCTTGCCCTTTTTGGGTTTCACCTCGACCGTCCCCGGTCCGGTGATCGTCCCGTGGCCGCGGATGTGTTCGATCTTGTTCTTTTTGAACAGAAACGCGATTCCCTTGGTGAGGTCGTCCACCACTTTTTCTTTGCGCGCCATCATGGCGGCAAGGTCGAGGGTCACCTTGCCGGTCTTGACGCCGTGATGGCCGAGTCCGTTCGCAGCTTCGGCGTAGAGTTCCGAGGATTGCAGCAGCGCCTTTGAGGGAATGCAGCCGACGTTAAGGCAGGTGCCGCCCAGCGCATCGCGGGCTTCGACGCAGGCGACCGACATCCCGAGTTGTGCCGCGCGGATCGCGGCGACATAACCGCCCGGGCCGCCGCCGATAACAACGAGATCGAAATTCGAAGTACTCATGTCCGTGCCTCCGCTTGTGCCCCCTCAATTGCTCGGCCGCCGCCGCCAGACGATCTCGGCCGTTGATATGCGCCCGTCGCGCACCCCCTTCGGCGCCACGAGAACGAGATCGCCGCGCTCGAGACGAGCCTCCCGGGGCAAACTTTCCCCTTCCCAGTTCGGAAAAAAGCTGGCCTCGGGACAATGATATACCGTGTCGCCGCGGATTTCGAACGGGCCGCAATAGGAGACGAAATGTTCGGCGGCGCCAAGACGTTCGGCCTCGCTGCCGCCGAATAAATCGTTGGAGGCGTAGCGGGCGCGGCCGGCGGGCATCATCAGCGCGTGCATATATCCGTCGTCGCTGTAGGTCAGCCGCCCTACCGGCGACGGCCCCAACGGCAGGACGACATTGCCCTCGCCGTCGCGGCGCGCGTAACGCACCAGGTGCCAGGTACCAACGAGGTCTTCGAGCTCCAGCACAAGAATGGGACGCCGCAGTCCGGCTACATGTCGAACAGGATACGTTGCGGATCCTCGATGCAGTCCTTGACACGCACCAGGAACGTTACCGCCTCGCGCCCGTCAATGACGCGGTGATCGTAGCTGAGCGCCACGTACATCATCGGGCGAATTGCGATTTCGTCGCCGACCACCATGGGGCGTTTCTCGATCTTGTGCATACCGAGGATGCCCGATTGCGGCGGGTTGAGGATCGGCGTCGACAGCAGCGATCCAAACACCCCGCCGTTCGAGATGGTGAACGTCCCGCCGGTAAGATCTTCGATCGTCAGTTTGCCGTCGCGGGCGCGGATTCCGAGATCGGTGATCGATTTCTCGACCTCAGCGAACGACTTCTTGTCGGCATCGCGCAATACAGGAACCACCAGTCCTTGCGGCGCTGATACCGCCACGCTGATATCGTAATAATTCTTGTAAACCAATTCGTCGCCGTCGATCTCGGCGTTGGCCGAGGGGATTTCGCGCAAAGCAACGATGCAGGCCTTGACGAAGAACGACATGAACCCGAGGCGGACACCGTGTTTTTTCTCGAAAGTTTCGCGATAGCGGGTGCGCGCATCGATGACCGCGCTCATGTCGATTTCGTTGAAAGTGGTGAGCATCGCCGCGGTGTTCTGCGCCTCTTTGAGGCGCTCGGCGATACGCTTGCGAAGCCGCGTCATGCGCACACGTTCTTCGCGCAGGTCGACAGCACGCACCATGACGGGCGCGCCGGGGGTCTCGCCTAGCGCCGCGCTCGGGCTTTCGCCCCGCTTGCGCGCGGTGCCGTCCTGAAGCGCCTTGAGGACATCGCCCTTGACCAGCCGCCCATCCTTGCCGGTGCCGGTGATCGAAGCGGGATCGAGGGCGTTTTCGTCGATCAGGCGGCGTACCGCCGGCGACAGCGGCATCAGATCGGCGTTCGCGGCGGCAACAGGGTCGGCCGGCGCCGGTGCTGCGGCGGCAGCCGGTGCGGCGGATGCGGCCGCGGCGGTCGCCGGGGCCAGTGCGGCCGGTTTCGCGGCTTGGACCCCTTCGCCTTCGGCGATCGCCCCCAGCAGTGCGCCGACTTCGACGGTAGCGCCTTCGTCCGCGTCGATGCGGCTGAGGGTGCCGGTGTTTGCCGCCGGAACCTCGACGGTGACCTTGTCGGTTTCCAGTTCGACCAGCGGCTCGTCCATCGCCACGGCCTCGCCGACGGCCTTGAGCCATTTGGCCACCGTCGCTTCGGTTACGGATTCGCCCAAGGCGGGCACACGGATTTCAATGGTCATAGTCAGTTCTTACCTCATAGCGAAATCGCATCGTCGATCAGTTGCGCCTGCTCCTTGAGATGGGTTTTCAGCAGGCCGGTCGCGGGTGAGGCGCTTGCGGCGCGACCGACGAAGGCCGCGCGCTGGCCCTTGCGGCCAATTCTCGCCAGCACCTCTTCGATGCTGGGTTCGACAGAAAACCAAGCGCCCTGATTCTTGGGTTCTTCCTGGCACCACACGATATCGGCTTTCTTGAATCGGCTGAGTTCTTCGATCAACGCTTCGTCCGGGAAGGGGTAAAGCTGTTCCAGCCGCAACACCTGAATATCGCGGATGCCGCGTTTCTCGCGTTCCTCCAGCATGTCATAATAGACCTTGCCCGAACACAACACGACGCGGCGGATCCTAGCATCGGCGACATTGTCGCACTTGTCCCACAAAATCCGATGGAACGAATTCTTGGTGCCCATGTCCGAAAGCGTCGAGACCGCCCGTTTATGGCGCAACAAGGACTTGGGCGTCATCAGGATCAACGGCTTGCGGAAATTGCGGTGCATCTGCCGCCGCAGAATATGGAAGTAGTTTGCCGGCGTTGTGCAATTCGCGACCTGCATGTTGTCGTCGGCGCACAATTGCAGGAATCGTTCGAGGCGCGCGGAACTGTGCTCCGGACCCTGTCCTTCGAGGCCGTGCGGCAGCAGCACCACCAGCCCGCTCATGCGCAGCCATTTACTTTCGCCGGTGGCGATGAACTGGTCGAATATCACCTGGGCGCCGTTGGCAAAATCGCCGAACTGCGCCTCCCACAGCACCAGCGCATTGGGTTCGGCCTGGCTATAGCCGTACTCGAATCCGAGAACGCCGAACTCGGACAGGCTCGAATCGACCACCTCGAAGGCGGCCTGAGCGGCGTCGATGTGGGCAAGCGGCGCGTGGCGGCTTTCGTCGGTCTGGTCGATCAGCACCGCATGGCGCTGCGAAAACGTTCCGCGCTGGGAATCCTGGCCCGACAGGCGCACGCCGAAGCCTTCCAGCAACAGGCATCCGAAGGCGAGCGCCTCGGCGGTCGCCCAGTCGAACCCCTCGCCGGTCTGGAACATGGTCTGCTTGCGGTCGAGCAGGCGGCGGACGGTACGGTGGAGGTGAAAATCCGCGGGCACGGCTGTCAGCGCCTGCCCGACTTTCTTCAGGGTCTCGGTCTTGACCCCGGTCTTGCCGCGCCGCGCGCCGAGTCCGGCGATCTTGAGGCCCTTCCAGCGCCCTTCCAGCCAGTCGGCCTTGTTGGGCTTGTAGGAGGGCGCGGCGGCGAAGTCGTGCTCGAGGCGGTCGTGAAAATCGACGCGCATCTTTTCGGACTCCTCGGCCGAGATGTATTCGCCTTCGTCGAGATTGCGCGCATAGACTTCCCGCACACCCGGGTGGTGCGCGATTCTGCGGTACATGATCGGCTGTGTGAACGCCGGTTCGTCGCCCTCGTTGTGGCCGTGGCGGCGATAACAGAACATGTCGATTACGACGTCGCGGCCGAATTCCTGCCGGAATTCCGTGGCGATGCGCGCGGCGTGGACGACGGCCTCGGGATCGTCGCCGTTGACGTGAAGAATCGGCGACTGCCCGCCTTTGGCCACATCCGACGGGTACGGTGTCGAGCGGCTGAACGTGGGCGCGGTCGTAAACCCGATCTGGTTGTTGACGATGACGTGGATCGTCCCGGCGGTGCCATACCCCTTGAGAGCGGAATAACCGAAGACTTCGCCGACAATGCCCTGGCCGGCAAAAGCGGCGTCGCCGTGCATCAGGACCGCCATCACCTTGTTGCGGCCGCCCTCGCCGTGCTGGGTCTGTTTGGCGCGCACCTTGCCGGTCACGACCGGATCGACCGCCTCGAGGTGCGAGGGGTTGGGCGACAGGGACAGGTGCAGTTCGTCGCCTTCGAAGTCGCGGTCGGCCGAAGTGCCGAGATGATATTTGACGTCGCCCGAACCCTGCACGTCGTCCGGGTGCGCGCTGCCGCCCTGAAATTCGGAAAAGATCGCGGTGTAGGGTTTGTGCATCACGTTGGCCAGCACGTTGAGCCGGCCGCGATGGGGCATGCCGATAACGATTTCGCGCACGCCCAGTTGCGCGGCGCGCTTGTTG
>MPMF02267518.1_pt1 | contig 11774 bp, 13 predicted proteins | sample 1617271 | NCBI WGS metagenome assembly MPMF02 (sample SAMN05944812, study PRJNA350692) | marine metagenome | biome: marine; feature: ODZ; material: water; isolation source: 120 m water sample prefiltered with 30 um filter, filtered on to 0.2 um... | place: Pacific Ocean | collected 2012-04-09... | reverse complement strand
CCAGATATATCAGACTGATTATGCATTATATGAACTTTGTGAAGTAGGTGTTATGCCTTCTGAATATAATTGTATGGATGATAATTATTCATATTATGAACCTACTTGTGAAGCATGTTCTCCTGTTTGTGATGATGGTAGTGGTGCAGGTAATTGTGGTGATGGATCTTGGGATAGTAATAATGAGCAATGTGATGCTAGTGCTACTCCAGATGGTTTAAGTAATTGGGATTGTACAGAAGGTGATTATGTATCTTGTAATACTTGTGTGGTTAATTGTAGTGGGAGTGGTATTCCTTATTTAGGACAATGTGGTAATAGTATTCCTGAAGGACCTGAATCATGTGATTTTGCAGGTGTTTTATCAACTGCTTTAGCTAATAATTAAAATACACAATATCAATGTACTAATATTTGTACAGATTATGGTGGCTGGTGTGGTAATAATAATAGTAATCCTGAAGGCCCTGAAGAATGTGAATATAATAATTATGAGGCTCCACCTCCTATAGCTTCTAATATTAATCATACATATCAGTGTTCTGGAGTTTGTTATTATGAGGGTGGTTATTGTGGTGATGGTGGTAGTCCTAATACAGATTTTGGTGAAGAGTGTGATACAGCTAGTTATTCATATCCAACCCCTAGTGAATCTAGTGCGCAATTACAATATGATTGTACTAATAATTGTAAAATAGATGGTGGTTTTTGTGGTAATGGTATTCCTAATGAATCAATTGAAGAATGTGATCCTACTGATTATATTGCTCCAGATCCTCAATATTCTAATATAAATGAACAATATCAATGTACTAATATTTGTACAGATACTGGTGGTTGGTGTGGTGATGGTGATCATGATATAGCATATAATGAACAATGTGATCCTTATGGTTATGATATTCCAGCTCCTAATGAATCTAGTTCAGGTGTACAATATAGCTGTTCTAGTATTTGTGCAGATACTGGTGGTTGGTGTGGTAATAACAATCTTTCTGGAGAGACAAGTTATGAACAATGTGAAGGTAGTCTTCATACTCAACCAACACCAGCTCAATCTAGTTCTGATTGGCATTATGAGTGTAATGCTAGTACCTGTCATTATCAAGGTGGTTATTGTGGTAATGGTACTCCTAGTAATGCTAATATTGAATCAGGTTATGGTGAAGAGTGTGATTTTAATAGTTATAATCCTCCAAATGCTCAAAATTCTTCCGAAGTTAATCAATATAATTGTAATTTTAGCTGTGAAATTGATGGTGGTTGGTGTGGTGATGGTCAGAAGAATATAGGCTTTGAAGAGTGTGAAGGTGGTATGAGCTGTAATCAATATGATCCAACATATTTAGCAGGTCAAATTACTTGTGGTACTCCTGGAGCTGCAAATGCTTGTACGGTGGTAGATACTGCTTCTTGCTGTACTAATAATACTTTAAGAGCTAAATTTTTAGTAGATAATACTTTTACATTATGGGTAAATGGTGTTGAGGTAGGTACTGGGGGTCACTGGGGTGGTTGTGATGGTGGTGGAGCAGGAGATGCTTGTGAATTTTTAATTGATAATGTAGCAACAGGTTTTTCTTTTGATAATAATGAAAATGTCTTATCTTTTAAAGCTTATGATTCAGGGGGTGGTTATGGAGTAGTAGGTACTTTTTCTTGTCAAGATCATACTTGTAAAAGTATTTGTTATAAAGGTACTAATGCAGGTCAAGTTTGTAGTAATAATACAAATTGTCCAAGTGGTACATGTGTACACCCTGCGGTAGGAAAAGAAGGAACTTCTTGTGGAGAAAATAATGATTGTAAAAATTATACTTTAGATGGTGGTGGAGCTGCAAGTGGTGGTCAACTTAGTAAACCAAGTCTTTGTTTACCAGATGATTTTGGTATTACAACTAGAGAGGGTGGACTTTGGAAATGTGTTAAGAGTGGTAGTGATCCAGGAGGGGGATGGAAAGAAGCAGGTTATTCAGAAGGTTCAGAATGGATAGAGCCGGAAGAAGAGTGGTATCCTAATGCATGGGGAGATGCACAACACCCTTCATATTGGAAACATATGGTTCCAGGAGCAGTATCTATTTGGACACCTTCAGGTGGTGGTACTATTTGGTGTCGTTATGTTTTGGAAACAGGAGCAACTTTAGAATAAGCATTTGTTTTAAAACATAAAATATGGTTAAATTAATTAAGTTATACTATGTTTAATGAGATAAAAAAAGAAGGAAATAAGGATAATAAACAAGAGAATTTAGTTTCCCCTAATTTGAGTGAGGAAAAAAAAGTAGAAGAAGGTATTAATGATATTTTTTCTGGTGTAGATACTGGTGATAGGCCTAGCGCTATTAAATCTGGTAAAATAAAAGAAAAAATTAAATCTTCTTTATTACAAAAAAATATTGCTAATAAAGGTATTGAGATAGTAGAAAAAAAATCTGGTTTAATAAAAAAAGTAGTAATTTCTTTTATCATTTCTGTAATATTATTACTTATTTTTGTTTTAATTTTTTACTTTTTTAATATTAAAAAAGATAATGAAGACTATAATAAAAATAATATAATTAATCAAGAAGAAAATAAAAAAATAGAAGATAATATTAATATTGATGTTTCCGAAGTAGAAGATGTAGAAGATGTAGAAGATGTAGAAGATAAAGAAGAATCTTTAATAGATTTGAGTTTATTAGATGATGATTCTGATGGTTTAAATAATATGGAAGAGATAGAGTTAAGAACAGATCCTTATAATCCTGATACAGATAATGATGGATTATTTGATAGAGAAGAAGTTAAAATATGGGGCACTAATCCTTTAAATCCTGATACAGATGGGGATGGTAGTTTAGATGGAGCAGAAGTAGAAAATGGAAATAATCCAATGGGTGAAGGTAGATTACCTGGTTTAGAAAATTTTGATATAATTAAAGAGGAAATTGATCCAAATCTTTTAGATAATGATAATGATGGTTTAAGTAATGCTGCTGAGGAAGAATTTGGTACGGATTTAAATAATCCTGATACAGATGGTGATGGATATTTAGATGGGACAGAAGTAGATGGTGGTTATAATCCTTTAGGAGAGGGTTAATTATAATTAAAATAAAATATATATGTTTAATAAATCAAAAGAAAAAGAAGAAAATGTTGCTCAAAAAACGGCTGAGAATATAGTAGATAATATAAATAAAAAAGATAATCCTGATGTTGAGGGCTCTGCTCCTGATCTAAAAAATGTAGAAATTCATGTTATGCCAGATAAGTTTTTACCAAAAGTAGAAAAGAAAAAGATGGGTACTAAGAAAAAAATGGTTATTTCTATTGTTTCTTTTATTATTTTTTTAATTTTAGTATTAGGAACCATGCTTTATATAGCTAATAGTAGTATAAAAAAACAACAAGAAAATAAACATATATCAAATGTTGAAAAATTTCAAAATGAATTAGCTATTGAAGAAACACCTACTATTGAAGATGAGGAAGAAGCTATTGAAGAAACACCTACTATTGAAGATGAGGAAGAAGCTATTGAAGAAACACCTACTATTGAAGAAACACCTACTATTGAAGAAACACCTACTATTGAAGATGAGGAAGAAGATATTGGAGAAGAATTAATAATAGAAACAAATTTAGATGAAGATCAAGATGATTTAACACTAAGTGAAGAAAATTTATATAATACTGATAAAAATAAACAAGATACAGATAATGATGGTTATAATGATGGTTCAGAAATTAAAAATTTATATAATCCTTTAATTCCAGGACAGAAGTTAATAGATTCTGGCTTGGTTTCTGTTTATACAAATATGTTATATAAATATAGTTTATTAAAACCAATAGCTTGGTTAGCTGATTCTTTAGGTATGGATAATAGTGAAATAATATTTTTAAATAGTTCAGAAACAGGAGAATTTTTTTCTCTTAAAGTTTTAGATAATACAGAATTTTTAGATTTAAATATGGCAAAAGATTTGATTAAAGAAGTATTGGGGGTTACAGAGTTATTTACAGAAAATTATAATTTAGGAGGGGAACCAGCTTTACGTACTATTGATGGTTTAAATGTATTTACAGTTAAAGATAATTATATTTATTATATAAAATATAATTTAGGTGAATTAAATATTATTAATTTTGCTACTACTTTTGATATGGTGTTAAATAGTTTTGTTTTATTAGAAAATAATGAATAAGTTAATATATTTGAATAAAAGAGGGTATTTAGCAGATTTTAGTTGGTTAATAAATTTAGAAAAAATTTTAAGAAGTAAAAAGATTAATTTAAATTTAAAGCAATTAAAAAAATATATTTCTTTAGCTCTAATTAGTAAAAATGAAATAAAAAAAATAAATAAATTATATAGAAACAAAAATAGAGTTACTGATGTTTTAGCATTTAAATTAAATGCTAAAGAAGTGTTAGGTGAGATAGTAATATGTTTAGATATAGCTAAAAAACAAGCTAGAGAAAAAAAGAAAAGTTTAAGGTCAGAATTAAAATTATTAACTATTCATGGTTTTTTACATCTTTTAGGTTATGATCATGAAAAAAGTTTAATAGAGGCAGAAAGACAAGAAAAAAAAGAATTAGAAATATTAAATTTATTAAAATAATGAAATGTAGAATTTTTCAAAGTTTTCAAAATGCTTTTCAAGGTATAAAGATAGTTTTAGTATCAGAAAAGAATTTTCGTATTCACTTACTAATAACATTATTAGTAATATTATTTGCTTTGTATAAAGGATTAGATAAAATAATGTGGATTGGATTATTATTAATTATAGTTTTAATATTAGCTTTAGAGATTTTTAATTCTGCTATTGAAAGGTTAGTAGATATGTTAGCACCCAAAACACATTCTTTTGCTAAAGAAGTTAAAGATCTTTTAGCAGCTATGGTATTAATAGTAGTTATTTTTGCTATTATTATAGGATGCATATTATTTTTTGCTTAAATTAATAATTTTAGATATAATTAGTTAAGTAATATATAAAAAATGGATAGAAATACTATTGTAGGTTTAGATATAGGTAGTAGAGCAGTTAGAATTGTAATGGGTCAAAAAACTCAAGATGATCAATTACAAATTATTGGAGCTGCGGAAACACCTTCCGAAGGTATTACCAGAGGAAATATTAGTAGTATCGAAGATACTGTTTCTTCTATTTCTGAAACAATTGAAAAATGTGAAAGAATGACCGGAGTACGTATAGATAAAATGATAGTTGGTATAAATGGTACTAATTTAAAAACTATTAATAGTAAGGGAGTGGTAGCAGTAGCTAGAGCTAATACTCAAGTAGATGAGTCTGACATTTCTAGAGCTATAGAACTAGCAGAAACTACAAGTACTTTACCTAATTATGAAGTTATTCATGCTTTACCAACTGCCTATCATTTAGATGATCAAAAAGATATTAAAGATCCAGTTGGTATGTCAGGAGTTAGATTGGAAGTTGATACACAAATAATCATGGCTTTAACTTCTCATATTAAAAATTTAAATAAATGTATATTTAGGACAGGGGTAGATATAGAAGATATTGTTTTTTCTATTTTAGCTACAGCAGAAGCTGTTTTAACTAAAAAACAAAAAGAATTAGGTGTAGCTGTAGTTAATATTGGAGAAGCTACAACTTCTTTAGCTGTTTTTGAAGAAGGGGATATATTACATACTTCTGTTCTACCAATTGGAGCAGGACATATAACTAATGATTTAGCTATTGGTTTAAAAACAGCTGTGGATACAGCAGAAGCTGTTAAAATAGATCATGCTCAAGCTTTAGTTGATGGTATTTCTAAAAGAGCAGAAGTAGATTTACATAAATATTCTGATGAAGAAAAGAAGGGTAGTTATGTTTATAAAAAAGATATAGCTGAAATTACTTCAGCTCGTATGGAAGAAATATTTAAAATGGTAAATGAAGAGTTGAAAAAAATAGATAGAAATGGTAAATTACCATCAGGTTTAGTATTAACAGGAGGGGGAGCTAAATTACCACTTATTATAGATTTAGCCAAGAATGTATTCTCTTTACCAGTGTTTATGGGAATATCAAAAAATGATTCTTTTGCTATTGATAAATTAAATGATCCTGAATATAGCACAGCTTTGGGTTTAGTTATTTGGGGAAATAATTATATTGTAAATAATAGTAATTTTCTTTCAAATTTTTCAGCTGTTAAACAAACTACAGAAAAAATGACTAGTTGGTTTAAAAATTTATTACCTTAATTAAAATAAAATAATGTCTATAAAAAATATTAAAGAAATAACACCTCCTATAGAAACTTTTGCAAATATAAAAGTGGTAGGAGTTGGTGGTTCAGGTAATTCTGCTATTAATCGTATGGTTAAGTCTAAAATAAGAGGAGTAGAATTTATTGCTATTAATACAGATGCTCAAGCCCTTCATCATTCAATAGCACCTAATAAAGTTCATATTGGTAGAGAAACTACTAAAGGATTAGGTGCTGGTATGGATCCGGAGTTAGGTACTAAAAGTGCTGAAGAAAATGAACAAGACATACTTAAATCTTTAGAAGGTGCTAATATGGTATTTATTACTTGTGGTTTAGGTGGAGGCACTGGTTCTGGAGCAGCTCCTATTATTGCTGATATAGCTCGTGAATTAGATGCTTTAACTGTAGCAGTAGTAACCAAACCTTTTACCTTTGAAGGCTTACAACGTAAAGAGATAGCAGAAAGGAGTTTTGATAATTTAATAGATAAAGTAGATGCTGTTATTACCATTCCTAATGATAGATTATTACAGATTATTGATAAAAAAACTTCTTTGTTAGAAGCTTTTTCTATTGTTGATGAAGTATTAAAACAAGGGGTACAGGGTATTTCTGAAGTTATTACTGTTCCAGGATTAATTAATGTAGATTTTGCTGATATTAAAGCTATTATGAGTCAAGCTGGTTCAGCTTTAATGGGTATTGGTACTGCTAGTGGAGAAAATAGAGCTATTGAAGCAGCTAAAGCGGCTATTAATAGTCCTTTATTAGAATTAAATATAAATGGTGCTACTGGCGTTTTATTTACTATTTCTGGTAGCCCAGATTTAACAATGTTTGAAGTAAATGAAGTAGCAGAAATAATTACAGCTGCTTGTGATCCTGATGCTAAAATAATATTTGGAGCAGTAATAGATGAAGATTTAAAAGATGATATTAAAGTTACAGTTATTGCTACTGGATTTAGAGAGATTAATAAAGATAAATTAGAATCTAGTGTCACTCAACCTATTATATCTAATCATGAAGCTTTTGCTAAAAAAGCAGAAGATAGAACTATTAAGAAAGCTTTTAAAAAAGAAATAAAAGAAGAAAAGCCAATTGATATATCTAAGAGTAAAGAAGAAGAGGAATTAGATATGCCTACTTTTTTAAGAAATAAGATGAAAAATAGATAATGTATTGTCCTACTTGTAGTAATAAAAGTACTAAAGTATTAGATTCTCGTTTAATAGGCGATGGTTTTAGTATTAGACGTCGTCGTTCTTGTATAAAATGTAGTTTTCGTTTTTCAACTGTTGAAGAAATTGAAATTTTAGATTTAACAGTTATAAAAAGAGATGGGCATAGAGAAAATTATAATCGTAATAAAATAATAAGAGGATTAAAAAGATCATTAGAAAAAATTCCATATTTAGAAGAAAATTTTAATTCTTTGATTAGAGAAATAGAAAGAGAAATTCAAAAAAAAGTTATTAGTAATGAAATAACATATAAAAAATTGGGACAAATAGTAATGAAAAAATTAAAGTCTTTTGATAAGGTTGCTTATATTCGTTATGCTTCAGTATATAGATCATTTAAAGATGTTAAGAATTTTCAAAAAGAATTAAATAGACTTTTAAAAAGAAATAAAAATAAAAAAATAAATAATGTATATGGAAGATAATAAAGAACAAAAAGAAAGTAGCAGATATCATAAAGAAATAATAGGAGAATTAGAAAATAATAAAGAAAAAATAGATAATATAGATGATAAGGTAAGAAAAATACATAAGAGATTAGTTTGGATTAGTGTTTCAAGTTATTTAAAAGCTGTATTAATTTTAACACCAGTTATTGTTGGTATTATTTATTTATCTCCTGTAGTAAAAAAATATTTTAAAGCTTTGGAACCTATTTTCCAAATTTTACGTTTATCTCCTGAAGATAATACTTTTAATTTTGATAGTTTGATGAATATATTTTCCAAAAAAGGAGTAGATGAAGAAATATTAGCAGGTATATGTAATCCTGATATTAGAGAAGAGGTAATAAATCAGGTTTGTCAATAAATGGAAGAATTAAAAAAGAAAATTAAAGATTTAGCTCAGAAAATAAACAAATCTTTAAGAAAAATAAAATTAGAGATTAAAGAAAAAGAGTTAGAAAAAATAAAGGAGCAGATGTCTGCTCCTGATTTTTGGAATAAAAGAGAAAGAGCTAAAGAAGTTAGTTTAAAATTTAATAAATTAGAAAAAGAAATTAATATTTGGAAAAGTCTATCAAAGAAGATAAAAAATTTACAAATATTAATTAAAGATAAAGAAGTTTCTAGTATTAGTAAGGAAATAGAAAATAATTATAATGATTTAATACAATTATTTAATAATAATATTCAACAATTATATTTAAATGGTAAATATGATAATTTTTCAGCTTTAATAACCATTAAGGCTGGAGCCGGAGGAATAGATGCTCAAGATTGGGCAGCAATGTTAGAAAGAATGTATTTAAAATTTGCAGCTAATAATAATTGGCTTATAAAATATTTAACTAGATCTCCTGGTTCTGAAGCTGGAATAAAGAGTGTTACTTTTAAAATTTCTGGAGAGTATGCTTATGGATATTTAAAAAATGAAAAAGGAGTGCATAGATTGGTACGTATTTCTCCTTTTAATGCTGATAAAGCCAGACATACTTCTTTTGCTATGGTAGAAGTTTTACCAGAATTAAAAGAAATAAATTTAGAAATAAAGGAAGAAGATTTAAAAATTGATACTTTTAGATCATCAGGGCATGGAGGACAATCTGTAAATACTACAGATTCTGCTGTTCGTATTACTCATTTACCAACTGGTTTAATATCTATTTGTCAGAATGAAAGATCTCAATTACAAAATAGATTGCAAGCTTTAATATATTTAAAAAGTAAATTACAATTATATTATGAAGCAGAATTAGATGATAAAAAAAAATCTTTACAAGGAGAATATACTAGTACAGCTTGGGGTAATCAAATTAGGTCTTATATTTTACAACCTTATAAATTAGTTAAAGATCATCGTACTAATTATGAAAGTAATAATCCTGATGATATTTTGAATGGAAATATTATAGATTTTATTAAAGCTCAGTTAGAAAAAAAATAATCTTTATGTTATAATATAATATATGTTTAATCATTTAACACCACCTAAAGATATAAAAATTATTAAACCAAAGGATAATATTATTGATTTTTTTGTTTATTCTTTCCTCTTATTATGGGCTATATCTTTAGGTATTTTTTTTAATTCACCAGATTATAATCCTTCTGCCATAGCTTTTTATGCTACTCCTCAAATTAATATTAGTATTAAAGAAATAGAGAATAAAAAATTATCTATTTATACACCTAAATTAAATTTATTTAATTTTGTTATTAAAACAGATAGTAAAAGAGTAAATTTAGATAAATTAAAATTGTATGTTAATGGTTTATATTCTTTAGAGTTTTATAAATCTTTACAAGATAATTTAAAATTATATGTTAATGGTACTCAATTAGGTAATATTATAGAAATAGATGATAAAGGTTATATTTATTTTAATATTAATCATTATCCTTTATTAGTTGGAGATAATAAATTTAGTTTAATATTAGAAAATAATATTAATTTAGCATTAAATGATATTTTACAGTTTTCTATAGAAAAAAAAGAGGATTTAGTTTTAAATTATAATCAAAATATATTATCTATTGATTCTAATTATCCTTTAGAAGGTAATTTATTTAATTTTATAAATAAAGGATATTTTAAAGTTTATAATTTAAATAATGATAATTATTTAAAATTAAGTAATACAGAAATTTCTTTAGCTAATTTTTTAATTTCTAGTATTGGTGAATCTATTTATCTTGATAAATTTATAATTAATTATAATCAAGAATCAGACAAAGGTATTTTTTATTTAAAATACAATGAACAAATTATTAGTACAGGCAATATCATAAAAGAAGATAAAAAAATAGTCTTTTCTTTAAATAATTTTAAATTAAATCAAAATAAAGATCTTTATTTTGAAATTACTGGAATATTACCAGAAGGTCAATATTCTTTTTCTTTATTTGATATTGTAGCTAATGGTTTTTATTCAGAAAAAAAAATTAATTTAGAAGAAAAATTATATTTAAATACTGTAAATATTAAAGATACTTTTCCTGTTTTTGTTGTTAATCCTTTGAATACTAAATTAATTAATGATTGGAATATTATTTATGATTTAAATATTAAATCTTTAGGATCAGAAATTAAATTAGATAGTTTGGTATGGGATTTTAAGGGTGATTTTAGTGATCTTCAAGTTTTAATTAACGATGAGTATAAAGAAACAAATATAGAGCTTAAAAATAATAAATTAACTACTAAATGGTCTAATTTAATAATACCTTTAGAAGGTTTAAATTTAAAAATTAGAGTTAAAACAAAAGAGGAAAATTACATGCAAATATATTTATTAGAAAAGAATATTTTTTGGGCTGATGATAACTATAGTTTACCTAATTTTCCCTTAGAACCAAATATATTAACAAGATAATATGAATAATAAAGGATTTTCTTTGGTAGAATTGTTAGTGATATGTGCTTTTATAGCTATTTTATCAACTATTTTTTTAGTAAGTGGTAATGTAATAAGAGAGAAATCTAGAATGAGTAAAGCTAAATCTTTTGATAGTGAAGTTTATTTAAAATTAGGATATGATTTAGTAGGAGAATGGACTTTTGAAGATAGTAATAATTTAGGTAAAGACACATCTGGTTATTTTCGTCATGGAGAATTAAAAGGTAATCTTGCTGCTAATGGAGGTTTTAATTCTACTTATAATTCTTTATCATTTGATGGTAATGATTGTGTTCAAATAGATAAAACTTTTGAATCAAAAAATTTAACTGTTTCTGTTTGGGTTTATCCAACTACCGATGGTAGTAGTGCTGTTTATAGAATTGTATCAAGAGATCGTTCTGATTACTGGATGTTAGGTCAAGCAGAAAGTAATAGAATAGAGTGGTCATTAATTCTTTCTGATCCTAATCCCGGTGGTGATGGAGGTAATGATTTAACTGATCCTGATAGTTTAAAAAAAGATAAATGGAATCATATAGCTGCTACATATGATTCTTCGACAAGTTATAAAACAGTTTATGTTGATGGTGTTAAAATAAAGTCTTGGAACACTGGTGTTAATCCTGAAGATTTTGTTATTATTGGTGATCAAGCAGCATCGGTACCAATAGGTATTGGGGAAAATATGGAAGAGAGTTTAGGAGGTTGTGATAATAGTGCTACTTATGGTTTCAGGGGTCGTATAGATGATGTTCGTATTTATAGAGATGCTTTAACTTTAGCAAAAATACAAGATATTTATAAACAAGATTTAGAAAAATATAGTGAATTAGCATTTAATAATTAAAAAAATTAGTTCTTTTAAAAATAAATAGGAGGTACAAAAATGGAAGATACTTCATTTGGATCTATAATAAAGAATTTTATATTTTTTGTAATT
>MPMF02010367.1_pt1 | contig 11776 bp, 14 predicted proteins | sample 1617271 | NCBI WGS metagenome assembly MPMF02 (sample SAMN05944812, study PRJNA350692) | marine metagenome | biome: marine; feature: ODZ; material: water; isolation source: 120 m water sample prefiltered with 30 um filter, filtered on to 0.2 um... | place: Pacific Ocean | collected 2012-04-09... | reverse complement strand
CTGGTTTTATTCAACTCAAACCATCCTAAAAAGGTCCACAAGACCAGAGCTGACGAGTTGACGACAGGCAGGGTTGAGGTTGATACTTTCTTGATCGCATAAGCGATACAGGTCAGCATCCATGCGGTGAGCCCCCGACTGGAACTGAGCTCATATGGGACCGTAGTTCAATTGGTTAGAGCACCGCCCTGTCACGGCGGAAGTTGCGGGTTCGAATCCCGTCGGTCCCGTTCCTAATCCTGAGAATCATTGTGACGGTGCGAGTTCGGCTGGCTCCGAGTCCAACAGGTACGCTCCACATCGGCACGGCAAGAACAGCTGTTTTTAACTGGCTCTTTGCCCGCCATCAGGGGGGAGAGTTCCTCATACGCATAGAGGACACCGATAAAGAACGATCCAAAGCTGAATTCACCGCCAACATCCTCGAAGGCCTTGAATGGCTAGGCCTCAACTGGGATTCAGAGCCCATCATTCAAAGCCAACGGGTTGATCACCACCGCGCAGCAATCCAAACATTGCTTGATCTTGGCCTGGCCTACCGCTGCTATGCCAGTGAAAGCGAACTAGAGACAATGCGGCTGGAACAGAAGGCCAAAGGCCATGCCCCTCGCTACGACAACCGTCACCGCAATCTGAGTACCGAGCAAGCGACCGCCTTTGATTCTGAAGGCAAGAATGCCGTGGTGCGATTCCGTATCGATGATGCTGCAACCATCCGCTGGAACGATCTAGTACGCGGCCCGATGAACTGGAGCGGAAACGATTTGGGCGGCGACATGGTGATTGCGCGTCGAGCTCCAGCAGATCAAATTGGCGACCCCTTGTACAACCTCGTGGTGGTGGTGGATGACGCCGCCATGGGCATCTCTCATGTAATCCGCGGTGAAGACCACATCGCAAACACGGCCAAGCAACTACTGATCTACGAGGCCCTTGGACTACCAACTCCTCAATTTGCTCATACTCCACTAATCCTCAATTCTGAAGGGCGAAAACTCTCCAAGCGAGATGGAGTCACCTCAATCATTGACTTCAAAAGCATGGGATATACAGCAGAAGCCATGGCCAACTACATGACCCTGCTGGGCTGGTCTGTACCCGAAGGAATGGACGAACGCTTCACCCTTAATCAAGCCAAAACCGTCTTTAGTTTTGAGCGGGTTAATAAAGCAGGCGCAAAGTTCGACTGGGACAAACTCAACTGGCTCAATTCACAAGTGCTACATGAATGGAATAAAGAACAACTGCTCAATGCTCTAGGACCCTTATGGGCTGAAGCCGGCTGGTCCCTACCCGAGCAAAATTGGTGTCTAGATCTAACGGAACTCCTGGGTCCATCTCTAACAGTGCTCAAAGATGGTGTTGAGCAAGCGCGCCCTTTTTTCGAGCAGCCCAAGCTAGAGGCTGATGGGCTTGAACAACTCGCCATAGAAGGGGCCAAGGCAAGTCTTGGCCATCTTGTTGATCAACTCGAAAAAGCTGCCTGGGATGGCTTTGATAAGCAGCAGGCACAACAACTACTTACTAATGCTGCTCAAAATGCCAGCGTAAAAAAAGGTGTGGTTATGAAGAGCCTCAGGGCTGCACTTCTTGGGCGCCTACAAGGACCTGACCTAATCACAACCTGGGGATTACTGGCAAGGATCCGAGAGGATCTAAACAGGCTGCGCCGTTGTATCTGAACAATCTTCTTTTTCGCTTGAATCCTCAGGGGCTATTAAACCCAGAGCTTTAGCTAACGGCTGTGCGGTAAGACCCTGAAGGCCAACCGTCATCAAGATGGTGAGGAACACCAAACCCTGAAGCCGACCAGCTCCCAATACACCTGCCTGCTCAAGTCGAATCGAAAACAAGGAAGCCACTGCGGCTGTAACAATCCCACGCGGTGCAAGCCAGCCAAGGAACAATCGCTGCCTGTAATCAAGAGGGAGGCCAATAGTGGCAAGACTCACCGCCACAGGACGTACTACCAACATCAACACAAGCACACAGCTGACTCCTCCCCAACCAAGTGGACTTAGCTCACCCCAAGAGACGTCTGCTGCAAGAAGTGGAAATAGCACTGTTATGGCAAGACGCGCCAGCTCTCTAATCAGCTCATCAAGCTGAGCGGCCTGGGTAGCCGGCCTGCGGCCGACAACCACTCCCGCTGCCACCGAAGCCGGCAAACCCGACTCAGGCAAAAACCATTCACAGACTGCGTATAAGAGAAATAGAACCCCCAAGGTGAGCTGCAACCTCAGCCCTACTGAAGGGTCAGGTTTTAAACGTCGCAATCCCTCTGATAGCAACCACCCAGCACCAGCCCCCAGCACAACGCCACCGCCTAGGCGAGCCAACAGCCCAAGGGCAACCTCTCGCCAACCATGCAAATCGCCTAACAACAACTCCAGCAAAAGCAAAGCGAGCACCGCCCCCACTGGCTCAAGTACCAAGCCCTCTGCCTCAAGCACGTCCCCCAAAGGCGACGCCAAACGGATCTGCTGCACCAGAGGAGTCACAACAGTCGGGCCAGTAGCCAGCACGATGGCGCTATAAACCGCGGCAACTGACCAGCCCAAACCGGCCAACCAATGAGCTGCCAGCAAACCCGCCGCCAGGGAAACCACTAGCCGGATCAGCAATATGCGCAACACGGTGGACTTGATGGTGTCACCAGGGAGACGCAAGTTGAGGCCACCGTCAAAGAGCACAAGGCTCACCAACAAGCCCACGATCGTCTCTAGTCCCTGACCAAGATCCAATGGTTCAACCAGACCAAGCCCCGATCGACCGATCAATAAACCAGAAAGCAGCAACAGCACTACACCCGGCAGGCCAGATAGGGATGACAAAATCCGAGCTCCGGCACCTGCGAAGACGGTTATCCCCCAAAGCAGACCCAGCCGCTCAGGTGTCATCGATAGCCGCGAACTGAGGTTCCACTCTCACGCCGATCACCGCCTCTGGTCGCACCACCAAATACTCCCCATCCAACTCGTTAAGCGGCACGTTGACGAAACCCCCACTACCAGAAGCATTGACGATTCCCTGATACCACTGCTGAAACATCTCAAGGGTAGAGAAATGAACCTCTTCGGTCTGCCCCCCGGAGAGATGAAGATGCACCGCATAGCGGCGTGGGGTACGTGTCATCGGTGAACCGTACTGCCTACGTCCATCGCCTCAGGATGGCGGATAGTCGACCTACTTGCCCACATGAATGGCCTAAGCACTTCTTTACCAGGCATATAAAGAGGATGACGCGGGTGTCCCTCTCGCGTACAACCAAGTGCAAGAGGTCCAAGAGCCTCTGGAATATTCCTCAGACGATGCTGGCGATAGGGCTCTAATAAAGCCATCACGGCAAGATGTCGTTGAAGCCATGCCCCTCCTACCCCCCAACCAAGCCAAAGGTCCCATTGAGAACACTCAGCCCAATGGCCTGCACGCTTGGAAAGCTGGACATCATTTTGCTCACCAATCGGATCAACACAGTGCTTAAGAACTGACGGAGATTGACTGATACGGGCAAATAGATTCACCACCAAAAGACGTCCATATCCCCAAGAGCGACAAAACCCCAATATTCGTCGCAAGGTCGGATCATCATCTAAAGCGGAAGCCTTAGATGGATTCAAGCCGACAAAAAGCAACGTTCGACTACTTTCCCCAAGTCTGCGCTTCAACCACCAGCGGTAGTGACCGCAAGGACTAAAGGAAGCCTCAGACACCCAAGAGTTCACGGCTTGCCTCAAGGATTCGAACGCTTGCCTTGCCATCGCCAAAGGGATTAACAGCACGTGCCATGGCTTCGTAAGCGCTTGGGTCCTCTAACAGGGAAGATGTCTCGCTCAAAATCATCTCTGGATCAGTACCAACCAGCCTGGCCGTACCGGCTTCAACAGCCTCAGGTCGCTCGGTGGTCCTTCTTAAAACCAAAACCGGCTTACCCAGTGCAGGAGCTTCCTCTTGAAGCCCACCTGAATCTGTAAGCAAGAGTGTGCACCCCTTCATCGCTGCAACCAAGCGGTCGTAATCGAGGGGCTCGGTGAGTACCACCCTGGGATGATCACCCAAAAGGGATTGAATCGGTTCACGAACGGTTGGATTGCGATGCAAAGGCAGAAGCAAAGCCGTATCCGGATGAAGGTCAAGAACCCTTTTCATTCCCACTGCAATATCTTCAAGCCGTTCTCCCCAATTCTCCCGTCGATGCACGGTGGCCAAAATTACGCGCTGCCGCTGCCAGTCAATACCCTCAAACTCAATTGGCGGTGCCTGCTCTGCCATCAGCAATAGGGCATCAATCACGGTATTGCCAGTAACAAATATCTGACCAAGCACTCCTGAAGACTTCAAGTTGGCCTCAGAGCGTGATGTGGGAGCAAAATGAAGCTGAGAGATCTGAGAAATAAGACGCCGGTTTGCCTCTTCTGGGAACGGATCGAACAGGTTGTCTGTACGTAGACCAGCCTCAACATGACCGACCGGAATCTGCTCATAGAAAGCAGCAAGGGCGGCTGCAAATGCTGTGCTGGTATCTCCCTGTACAAGCACTAGCTGAGGGGGATGGGCATGAAAGTCATCCTTCAGGCCTTGCAATGCCGCACAAGCAATATGTGTGAGTGTCTGAAGAGGGGCCATCAGATCGAGGTCATGATCTGCCGAAAGACCGAAAAGATCCATCACCTGGGTGACCATCTCGCGGTGCTGACCAGTGAGCACTACGCGAGTCTGAAAAGCATTACAAGCCTGGAACTCCTTGATCACCGGTGCCAGCTTGATCGCTTCTGGACGGGTGCCCAGCACAATCGTGACACGGGGCAAGCCAGACATAACCAAAACAATCTTGAACGGATCCTAGGAGGACCTACTGATTAGCAAACGAGGGCTGGTACTTGCCAAGATCATCACCGCGACGATGCTGAAGACAGCGAACAACTACCCGTAGTGAATCAACCGGTTTTTCCACCCAATTTCCCTCCAAGAGCGCCAACATCTTCCCCTCAAGCAGCTGCAGCAATACCAACACCAAGTGCAGAGGTATCAACACCTCTAGGGGTGAAGCCTCCTGGTATCGCTCCAAGCTTGGAGGAAATAGTGCGAATCGCCTATCAACAAGGTTATTCCGATGTGCACCTAGGTATTGGCGAAGCACCTCGTTTTCGATCCCTTGGCGAGATGCAGAAAACAGATTGGCCAGTGACCGATCTAGAAGTTTTTCAAGGCTGGTTGCAAGAGATCCTCTCTGCTAATCAAATCGATGAATTCTTCCAACGCAAAGAATTCGACGGCTCTTATGCATTTGCATTTGTAAGAGTAAGGATCAACCTCCTGGATTCCCTCAAAGGGCCAGCGATGGTGCTTCGCATCATTCCTCAAACAATTCTCAGCCTTGAACAGCTACAACTTCCCGATGTGCTCAAAGAGCTCTCATCCAAGCCGAAAGGACTTGTATTAGTAACCGGATCAACCGGATCAGGTAAAAGCACAACCTTGGCAGCAATGATCGATTGGATCAATCGAAACCAATCGCGCCACATCCTCACCATCGAGGACCCTGTGGAATTTGTGCATCAGAGCAATCAATCTTTAATCCGGCATCGAGAAGTAGGACATCACACGCTTAAATTCCACAACGCACTGAAGGCAGCGCTTCGGGAAGATCCTGATGTGATTCTGATCGGTGAGATCCGTGATCAAGAAACCCTGACCACTGCCCTTGAAGCTTCCCAAACGGGGCACCTGGTATTCGGCACCCTCCATACCAACTCGGCCATCAAGACAGTTGAACGAGTCCTAGGCATGTATGCCCCAGACGAACAAGAGAGCATTCGTCGCTCAATTTCTGAATCACTGCTGGGGGTAATTTCCCAGGGATTGATCCGCACCACAGATAACAAGCGAGCCGCCTTCCACGACATCTTGATTAATACCGATGCTTGTAGGGACTACATCCAGCAAGGAGCCTTGGAAGAAGTTGAAGAAATCATGGAACGCAGTGGCTTTGATGGCATGGTCACCGCCAATCAATCACTGCTGAAGCTTGTTAAAGCGGACCTAGTCGAAGCAGATGTAGCAATTGCCGCAAGCCTGAAGCCCAATGAACTGTCTCAGAGCATTCGGGGAAGACATTGAAGCGCCTAATTCAGCCAAGTCATGTAATCAGCAGGCGCCACTAAACGAAGCAACAACAACACGCTGACACCAATAATCAATCCCGCCATTGCCATACGGCCATTCCAAATCTCGGCCTGTGGAGTAAAACCTCGACGCCAGGCATTTAGCTCTTCACTACTAACAGGCTCCGCAGAAGCACTGGAATCAATAGGAGATTCAGAAGCCATTGCTGGATTACGGACCACCTAAAGCTAATTGGCCCAATTCAAAATGGTGGGGTGTCAAGGTACAAATCCTTGACTTTGTCTAAAGGCCATCGAGCAGCTACCCCCAGCTCAAGAGAGCTGAGACCACCCCCAGATGCCATGTGCTGCAGGGCTGCAGCACCTATCATCGCCGCATTATCCGTGCAGTAAGCAAGGGGCGCCGTGTGCACTTCAATCCCTTGTTCTTTGCCACGCTGTCCCATCAGCTCACGTAAGCGGCGATTAGCCGCTACGCCTCCAACCATCACCACAGCTTTTAGGCCCTGATCATTAGCGCAGAGCAAGCTCCGCTCTACTAACACCTCTGCAACTACTTGCTCAAAGCTGGCTGCTAGATCGGCCAGAGGCAAGCATTCATGCGCCTCTGAAAGGGATTGCACCAAGCGCAGCATGGCGGTCTTCAATCCGCTGAAGGAAAAATCGTATGGATGGAAACCACCTCCAGGCTTAGAAACCCGCCCTTTTGGCAGAGAGAATCTACCGGGATCGCCAGCCGCAGCCAATGCCTGAATAGCAGGGCCACCCGGATAACTCAAGCCAAGCAAACGTGCCACCTTGTCAAAAGCCTCTCCAGCCGCATCGTCATGGCTACGTCCGAGGCGCTGCATCTCTCCGCCAACTCCAACGCGAATCAATTCGGTGTGTCCTCCGCTCACTAGCAGCACTAGATAAGGAGGCCGTGGAGGGCATTCCCCCAGATGCACTGAAGCTAAGTGACCCTCTAAATGATGAATACCAAAAAACGGCAACGCGTGTAAAGCCGCCAAAGCTCTGCCAGTAACCGATCCCACCATCAAGGCTCCTGCAAGCCCAGGAGTCACAGTTGCAGCAACGGCATCAAGGCAAGCCATCGATTGCCCCGCCTCCATCAAGGCCTTCCCTACAAGGTGAGGGAGAGCCTCCACATGCAAGCGAGAGGCAACTTCAGGCACCACACCTCCCCACTGCGCATGCTCCTCTACCTGAGAGGCAATGCAACTAGCCAAAACCTGAAACCGACCGTCGTCGAAACGCAGTACTGCGGCAGCAGACTCGTCACAACTTGTTTCGAGGGCCAGAACCGTCGCCATGGTTGTGGGGCACCTGATTTAGATTTTAGTAGTGACATCCTGCCGTTCCGGAGCAGGTCTAAAAGGAATCGAAACCAATGCGTCGTCTTTTCGCCGTTGTGCTCTCGGCCCTACTGATTATCGGCTTTGCACCCGTTGCCAAAGCTGACATAGCTGGCCTCACCCCATGTGCTGAGAATGCCCGCTTTCAGCAGCGAGCCAGTACGGCAGACACTCCACAGGCCATCGCCCGCTTTGATCGCTACAGAAAATCTTTGTGCGGTGATGACGGACTCCCACACGCTCTAATCCCTGCGCCAACTGAGCCGTTTGCGATGTCCTTTATCCGCGGACATGAAGGCGAAATCATGATTCCAGGCGTGATCCACCTTTATATCCTTGGGATTATTGGCTGGGCTGGTCGCTCTTATCTCCATGCCATCAAGGCCAAAGGTCATAAGCAGGCCTTACATGATGAGATCCATATCGATACAGTTCTTGCTTTCAATTGCATGCTTAGAGCCACTGCATGGCCTTGGCTAGCACACGCAGAAGGCCAAAATGGCAGTCTGCGGCAGAGCGACAACAACATCACAGTTTCGCCTCGCTGAGCAAGATTCTCCTCTTAACAACAACTCTCCTTCCCCTTACTCAAGATGAGAAAATTCTTCGAAAGCTTTCCTGTAGTTGCAGTTCTCTGGGTGTGGCTTACGGCCGGCATCATTGTTGAATTCAATCGCTACTATCCAGACCTTCTCTTCCACCCAATGAGCTTCTGATGAGCTCAAAATCAATTCGGCAACTAGCTGAAATGATGACTAGCTTCTGAACAATCTTCAAAAGCCCCCGCGGGGGCTTTTTTTTATTGCCTGCTCCTGCTGAAAAAGCTTGGCTTCAGTAGAAGGTGACTCGCATTAAGCACATAAGCCCATCAAAGACTCCAGCTCAATTACCGCAGCTTGCAGATCATCATTAATGACGACTGCATCAAACTCCTGTTGAGCCATCAACTCCTCCCTTGCCCTTACTAAACGACGCTGAATTGCCTCCTCTGTCTCTGTGGCACGACCACGAATGCGTCGTTCGAGCTCCTCGAAACTCGGAGGCGCAAGAAAAATCTGAACAGCTTCCGGGAAACTACGCCGCACTTGTCTGGCACCTTCTAGTTCAATTTCAAGCAAAACTGGTCGGCCCAATGAAAGCTGCTGCTTAACAGGTTTACGCGGAGTTCCATATTGATTCCCGGCGAATTCAGCCCATTCCAGGCAACCATCACCCTCAACCAGCTCAGCAAAGTGATCATGACTGAGGAAAAAGTAATGCTCACCATCTATCTCTCCTGACCTAGGTGAGCGGGTTGTCGCCGAAATAGAAAGCCAGATTTCAGGATGAAGCTCTAGTAGTTGTTTCACCAGCGAGCCTTTACCAACCCCACTGGGCCCTGTGATCACCGTGAGCTTGCCTTCCGCGATGGATGAAGCCATGTATTGCATCGAATCGGCTCGCAGAGTAGGAAGGCTGCTTGCGATCTAGGCATCAAACAAATCGATGGCCCCTGCAGTCCTACAGGCAATGGACCTCTCAAGCCTTCGTGCTGTGCTTGCCGAGCTTCGCAGCGAACTGCTTCCTAGCCGCTTTGAGAAAGTCCAGCAACCAGAGCCTCATACCCTCCAGCTTGGGCTGCGCACACTCAAGGGCCTCGTATGGCTTGAATTCAGCTGGCGTGCTGATTGCCCCCGACTGGTTCGCATTCCGCCTCCCTCACGCTTAGGAAGTGGCAGCACTTTGGCCCAGCAGCTTCAACATGGACTGCGTCAAATGGCCCTTATCGAACTAAAACAAAACGGCTTTGAGCGAGTAGTGGAGTGCGGCCTAGCTCATCGGCCCGGTGAACCTATCCAACGCACACTGGTATTGGAAATGATGGGACGTCACAGCAACCTGTTGCTACTTGATCATCAACGCCAGGTGATCACCCTTGGACGTCAGGTGCGCAGCAATCAATCAAGAGTAAGACCAATCGGAACTGGAGACGTCTATGTGTCGCCGCCGCCGATGCAAGGTATGGAAGCAAACTCCAAAGAATCGCTAAATCACTGGAGGGAAAGACTCTGCCTTGTACCAACAAAGCTGCGCAAAGCTTTGCAGCAGTGTTATCAGGGGATCAGCCCAGTCCTCGCTCTGCAGCTGGCTGATAGCGACGCCCAAAAAGCGAACTCCCTTCTTGAGCTTTCAGTGCTGGAGATTACGGACAAGCAATGGCAACGGCTTTACCAGCGTTGGAGTCAATGGCTGTTGTGTCTTGAAGAGGATCGCTTCTCACTTGCCTTTGACGGTCCCAGTCCTTACCGCGTTTGGGACTGGGACACCAACTCCTCCACCTCCGCCAACACAAACGGAATAAGCCTTGCTCTAGGAAGCTATTACCGCAAGCATCTTGACGCTCAGGCTCTTAATCAACTAGCCAAAGACCTCCAAAAAAGGCTTCTTCAATCGCGACAACGTGAAGAACAAGCCCTCGATGAACAACAGCGTCGACTCAACGAAACCAGCAGTAGCAGCTCTTTTCAACAACAAGCAGACTCCATGCTTTGCCTGCCTTCGCCGAGCAAGGATCTAATCAACCAAGCCCAAAAGCTCTACCGAAAGGCTAAAAGATTCCGCCGCTCAGTTCCAGTACTCAAAGAACGACTTGAACATCACCAGCAAAGGTTGCTGCTAATCGAAGGCAGTGAAATGTTTCTAGAGGATCTCCTCGCAGCTAACTGGGAAGAACAAGGAGAACGATTGATCAGGCTGCGGGAATTACAACAAGAACTAGACGACTTACTGATATCTCAATCAAGAAATCGCCAAAAGCGGAATCGTCGCAATCAACAGCCCCCCAAACCCCTTGAATTAACAACTCCAGGAGGACTAGTAATCCAGGTGGGGCGTAACCATCTTCAGAATGATTGGATCAGCCTGCGCCAAGCCCGCCCTGGCGATCTCTGGTTTCATGCCCAAGAATGTCCCGGCAGCCATGTGGTGCTGAAGGCTTCCAATGGACTTGCAGAGGAAATCGACCTGCAATTGGCCGCAGACCTAGCCGCACACTTCAGCCGTGCCAAAGGCAATCATCGCGTGCCCGTGATGATGGTGCCCACAAGCAATCTTCAGCGAATCCCAGGGGCAGGGCCTGGAACCGTGAGATACCGAGAAGGCAGCGTTTACTGGGCCGAACCAGAACGTGGCCGAAAACACCTCTGCACTTAGGAACTCTTAGTCTGATAGGAATCCAGCAGCGCCTGTTCTGACCAGTCCCGATCAGCCCACTGATTCGGTTCTACCGCCCCCTGCCCCGATTCACATCGACAGGAAAGCGACAGAGCCCAACCCACCCCACGACGTGGAGATGCCTCTAGTTGACCACTTAGAGGAGTTACGTCAAAGAGTTCTGCGCAGTCTCCTTTCCGTTGTTTTAGCAGCAGCAGCCTGCCTCCTTTTTGTGAAGCCACTCGTACGTCTACTGGAAGCACCAGCGGGATCAATTCGCTTTCTTCAACTCGCCCCAGGAGAATTTCTATTCGTCTCAATCAAGGTGGCTGGCTATGCCGGCTTAACGCTTGCACTGCCCTACATGCTTTATCAAGGGCTGGCATTTGTATTACCTGGCCTCACCAGCCGAGAACGACGACTAATTGCGCCAGCAGTGGCTGGATCAGCAATCTTGTTTCTAGCCGGACTGGCCTTCGCCTGGTGGGCATTAGTACCAGCAGCTCTCAATTTTCTGGTGAGTTACGGCGCCGATGTAGTCGAGCCACTTTGGTCAATTGAAAGGTATCTCGACTTTGTTCTATTGCTAATGCTGGCTACGGGATTGGCATTTCAGCTGCCTGTACTTCAGCTGATGTTGGGAATTCTGGGGTTATTGCGCTGGCAACCAATGCTCAGAGCCTGGCGCTGGGTTGTTCTTGCAGCTGCCTTAGCCGGCGCTGTACTAACCCCATCGACAGATCCGATCACAATGCTTCTGCTTGCCGGAGCAATTACAGCCCTTTTCCTTATTGGTGTTGGACTAGTAGCCCTGACAGATCAATTCAGGCCAGACATCACTGCAATCGACCAGTTGCCCCCAACCGCAGACTGAGGTCCCTCCCGCGCCTGAGGTTTTAGCTGTGTAAGCCAATAATTCCCTCACCACTGCACAGCCGCCAGAGCCAACTGATTCACCACCAAAAGCACATCAACAAGATGATTGCGTCAAGCATGTTCATCAAGAGGGAAAGGGCTTCTGCTCTAAATACGCCAAGATCCCCAAGACAAAGACGTTTCTGTCAAACCACCAATTTCACCTCGCGGGGAATACAGCTGCAATCT
>MPMF02011011.1_pt1 | contig 11781 bp, 9 predicted proteins | sample 1617271 | NCBI WGS metagenome assembly MPMF02 (sample SAMN05944812, study PRJNA350692) | marine metagenome | biome: marine; feature: ODZ; material: water; isolation source: 120 m water sample prefiltered with 30 um filter, filtered on to 0.2 um... | place: Pacific Ocean | collected 2012-04-09... | reverse complement strand
GTACGCGCTGTGTTTTCCATGGCTCCATATTCGTTCCAGCGCCACGCAGATCAACTGACCGGAAAGAAAAGGGCGGCTCGCCGCCCGTGCAGCGCGAGAACTCGCGCTGAAAAGTGTAGGATGTTGTGACAGAGCGCACGGAGTTTCGCCTGAGCGCGCTTTGTGGGGGAAAGACCGACGCCACTTGGCGCGGAGTTGCGCACACAGACAAAACGATGCTGTCGGGCCGAACTAACCGAGGGACTTACGGGGCGGTCGCTGAACTCGGCGCATCCGAACATCGGTTGGGCCACTTTAGCGACTGACGCGGATCGCGTAGGCGGCGCCGTTTAGAACGCTGCGATCACCGACGAAACGGTGGAATCCTGAATCGGGATCGTTGATCGTTTCGACCGTTGTCGCGCAATAGACGCTGACGTACCAACGACCTGGCTTCAGTTCGCGCTGAATCGTTTTGGTCGCGCCGCTGCGGACGTCGACATGGGTCGCCTGCTTGCGAAACGCGAGCGACTTGTCGGACAGAAATAAGTGCAGATCTACGTTTTGATCGGAGTACAGCTCGATCTTCACGTGGGGTCTCTCCGGCGAAACGACAAACGCAAAGTGGTGGTACTGCCGGTCGCCGATCCTGGCCCGCTCAGGCTTGTTATCACTCCAACAGCGGTTCATCTTTCGCGGTTCACCGTATTGCAGCGTCGCCTTTAACTGAGGTAGCCCCGTGCCCGCCAGCGCATACAGAAAGCAGGCTTCAGTTAACGCCAGTTTCTCTCCGTCGCTACTGCCTTCCGGATGAGAACCGATGTTGACGATACGGCCCACGTTTTCATCTGGCCAGTATGCCCAGATGGCCGCCCCGCCGTCAGCTCTGTGCCCTGGATGATCGTATCGTGCCAGCACTTCGACCTCAGCCATGCCGTCCAAATCTTCGTCTACGCGCAGCCAGTTCCCGTTGTTGTGATAGACATCATTGACGGCATAGTCATCACCGAAATTACGGTACCGCAGCAGCGGCGAATCGTCCGGAATCTGATGCCCGACACGCATCTTCTTGATTCCCGTGTTGAGCGTGTTGAATGGAAAGATATGCAAATATCCCGGCCGTGGCTCGGAACGGTCGTCGACGTTCCGGCCGCTCAGAAAAGAACCCGCGCACGAACCGCAATAGCTGCCGCCGGAGCGATAGAGTTGCCGCAGTCGATCGCGGCCCGCTTGAGTCAGCGACTTGCCATGATTGGTCGCTCCGCCGCCATTGACGTACAGCATGCGAAATCGCGGCTCACCATCCGGATACAATAAGACACCGTTTTCATCCGCCGGATTGCCAATCAACATTTGATTCTGCCAGGAAGCATCCGATCCGGCGTAATACTCATACGAAAGTCCCAGCGACTCGGCGGCGTAAAGCGTTTTGCGGCTGGTGAGGTTCTTGCCGCCGCTCATGAACACATCTTTGTAGAAGCCATCGGCCTGGCGAGCTGTCGCGCCGGTCGATTTGTGCTCGACAGACCGATCGTCACAGGCCAGTTGGATCAGCCGACGGAAAGCATCTCGCGGGCGCGTCGTTGAGTTGGTTTGGGTCAGCACCATGCCGATCACGTCGTCCACCGGATCGACCCAGACATACGTGCCATCCGATCCGGTGTGCGAGAACACACCGTTCGGCTCGGCAACTCTCCAACCTAATCCGTAAGTCCTGGCCGCCTCGCAGTGAGCTGACTGGGGATTGGTCATCTCTCGCACGGTTGCCGGCGAGAGGATTTGCTTTCCACCGTAACTACCCTCGTTCAACAGCATTTGGCAAAACACGGCGTAGTCCCAGGCGGTCGAAACCATGCCGCCTGAACCCCGTGGGAACGGCCAATCGGGCGGATCCCCTGGAGTCCAGCCGGCTTTCCACATGCCGTCGGCCTGACGTTTCATAACGGTTGACATGCGATCGTGGTCGGCATCGGTTTCGTGGTTGCAAGTGTCGCGCATGCCCAATGGTTCGTAGAGGCGTGTGCGCAAGTGATCTTTGTACGAGCCCACCACGTGTTCGATGACCGCAGCCAGCGTGTTGAAACCGGCATTGCTGTAGGAGTAGGTCGTGCCCGGTTTCTCGCCGGGTGGAATCTCGGCGAATCGATTCACCTCGAGCCGCAGATCGGGGGCTTGCGGGTGATCGGAAGAACTCGTCAGCAGCGGCGTCAGGAAGAGCGGCTTGATACGAGTGCCGCTGGTGTGCGTTAGCAAATGTCGAATCGTGACCGGGCGCCAGGCATCGTTGTCAAACGCTGGTAGGCAAGTGCCCACCGGCGCGTCCAGATCCAACTTGCCTTCCTCGACGAGCAACATGATTCCCGCGGCGGTCACCGCTTTGCTGTTCGACGCCATCCGAAACAGCGAATCGGTTTGCATGGGCTGAGTGCGCTCGATGTCCCGAAAACCAAATGCCTCTTGAAGAATCACGCGGCCGCGATGAGCTACCAATACTACCGCCCCCGGAATCTCGCCATCTTCCACGGCATGTCGAACAATCGATACGGCTCGGTCCAACCGGCCGGCATCAACGCCAACGTCCGCCGGTTCCCCGTACTCGAGTTGCCGCGGACCATCTGCCGGTTCGTTTGCGAAGGCACCTCGAACAACTGCAACCGTAAACAGAATAGCCAAACCGATTCGAACCATAACTCGCAACACCAAGTGGAAATAAAGTCAAACCGCTGGTAGGCGTGGCCCGTCAGATAAGGACCGACTCTTCGAGGACACAGGAACTGCTGGTTGTCGACTGTTTAAACTTGCGGCCAAAGCCCTATTGGTTGATCATACGATACATCAATGGAAGCGAACATGCTTCATCAAAAGTCAGTTTTACGGAGACCAGCTTCATGTTCCGGCACTTCCTCTCAATTGTTCTTCTGTTTGTGACGCTGCTGTGGGGTCGTGATTCCTTCGGCGAGAGGGAAGCCGCTGCGCAAGCTGCGCTTTCAGCGCAACCAGCAGCGACAGCGGAAGGCAGTCTGGTTATCTGTGGCGGCGGTTTGCTGCCCAAGCGCGTGTTGGCTCGATTTGTCGAATTGGCCGGCGGCAGCGAAGGACGATTAGTCGTTATCCCGACAGCTGGCAGCGACGAGGGAGCCGTGGAGGAAGCGGAAATCATTCGGCGTTGGACCGAACTCGACCTGGGAAGCGTCTCCGTACTCCACACCCGCGATCGAAAGGAGGCGGATTCGGCGACGTTCGTTGAACCGCTCAGCAAGGCCACCGCTGTCTGGTTCCGAGGCGGCCAACAGTCGCGACTTACCGACTCCTACGTGGGCACTGCCACCGAGCGAGCAATTGTTGAATTGTTTCGCCGAGGCGGCGTCGTTGGAGGGACCTCGGCCGGAGCCGCGATTCAGTCTCGCGTCATGATTCAGTCGGGGAATCCGATTCCGAAAATCACAACCGGCCTAGACCTGCTGCCTGGTGCTATTATCGACCAGCACTTCTTGCATCGAAATCGATTCAATCGCTTGCTCCTGGCCGTCCGCGAGCACCCCGAGTGCATGGGAATAGGGATCGACGAGGCGACGGCCATCGTTTTTCACCGGGGAAAATGTTGCGTGTTGGGAAGCTCCTACGTGACGTTTGTCACAGCCAAAGGGGAACTCTCATCCCTTTCGGTGCATACCTTTCGTTCCGGCCAGTCATTTCGCTTGCAGGAACCGGAGCGGTTGACAAACGACTGAGAAACCCCACGTTCTGGAGTAACAGGACGCAGATGTGCTCAGAGGTTTGCGCGCACATGATTAACCGTCAGGAGGCGGATGTTCCATAGTGCTATCTGACTCAGGACAAAACGTCCTTGGTCGCCAACTCCAGTCCTTGGTCGCCAACTCCAACTGCCCCAGTTGTCGTCATGAGTCACCAACGGTTTCGGCCCTGACGTGTCAATCATGTGACTCGAACTGAGCCATCTGGAGAAGGAACGTCAGGATCCTGAAGTGGTCGTCCTCGAAAGCTGTCATGGGGAACGTCTCGCTCTCGATCGGATATGGCCACGCCCTTCTCAACGGGTACAAATCTTAATTCACGCTGGGGCGGAAGCTTGCTTGCTTCCACTCGGCGTTATCATACTATGACCAACGCAGGTTGACTTTCCGAGCCGAGTTTTCTGAGCTTGTGCTCCCAACAATGCTCCATTTCAAATAAAACAGGACCAGCATCAACCGGAGAGAGTCATGAAGTCACAAGACAAGCGGCTGGATTCATCCCAAGATAGGCGAGACTTCTTGAAAGTCGCCGCGACCGTTGGTGGTGGATTGTCACTGAGCGCGGCAAGCCTCGAGGCGAAGGAGGAGACTCGCGACGCTGGATCTCCGCGTCCGAAAGACGATATCCGAATCGGCTTCGTTGGCGTTGGGGCTCGCGGTCGACATCTTGTCAGCCTGCTACTCGGCTTGGAAGGCGTGAGGATACCGGCCGTCTGCGACATCATTCCGGATCGCGTCAAGTGGGCGCAGGACGCTGTCTCGAAAGCCGGTCAACCAATGCCGGCCGGTTATGACCGAGGTCCGACGGACTTTGAGCGGCTGTGCGAGCAGGAAGAACTCGACCTGGTCATCAACGCGACGTCATGGAACTGGCACGTCCCAATTTGCGTTGCTGCGATGAAAGCTGGCAAACACGCCGCGGTGGAAGTGCCGGCGGCCGTGACCGAAGAGGGCTGTTGGCGCCTCGTCGAGACCGCCGAGAAGACCAAGCTGCACTGCGTTATGCTTGAGAACTGCTGCTATGGCCGCACTGAGATGATGTTCTTGAACATGGTCCGCAAAGGATTGCTCGGCGACGTAGTGCATGCCGAAGCCGGATACATGCACGAGTACTGCAGAGGCTGGACTGGATGGCGATTCGAGCAGACCAACGGTCGAGACGGAAACCTGTATCCGACGCACGGCCTCGGGCCGGTTGCTCAATGCATGAACATCGATCGCGGAGACCGCTTCGATTACCTCGTCTCGATGAGTACGCGATCGAGCGGCATGAATGAGTACTACCGCGAGGCGCTTGGAGCGGATCATCCAAAGGCCAAGGCGGAGTACACTCAGGGCGATGTCAATGTGAGCCTTATTCGCACCGTGAACGGATCAACGATTACGCTTGGCTACGACACGCAACTGCCTCGACCGTATAGCCGCATTAACCTCGTTCAAGGAACGAAGGGCGTCGCGCATGGCTTTCCCGAGCGAATCAGCGTTCAAGGACCAGGGAACGATCACGCTTGGAACTCGCTCGATGCATTCCGCGAGGAGTACGAGCATCCGCTGTGGAAGCAATTGCATGCCCAAGCTGAAGGCAAAGGCCACGGCGGCATGGACTACCTCGTGCTGTATCGGTTGATCGAAGCGTTTCGAAATGGTACACCGCCGGACATGGACGTCTACGACGCGGCCTCGTGGAGCGTGGTCTCCGCTTTAAGCGAGCGATCGGTTGCCAATCGCAGCCGCCCCATCGACTTTCCCGACTTCACACGCGGAAAGTGGCGAACGAACTCGCCCCTAGGAATTGTCACCGCGTGAATGACCTAGGTATGATTCGGTCCAAGGAGGCCGTTGAATTTCGCGTCGGCGGCAGCAAGCAGCATCAGCGACGCAGGTCCCGCCTCGGAGCCGGTTGTTTCGCGACATTGCCGGCCTTCGCTTCGCTTGTTCGCGGTGACCATATTATCACGCCACAAAGGCCACACACTTTCTCACCGAAACAGCGGTCGCACAGGACACGATAAAGGACCTGTATAGTCGATCACTTTGGCGTTGCGGTCGTAGCCAAGGGCGTGATAGATCGTCGCCACGAAGTCGGTGACGTGGACGGGTGTGGTGGTCCAGCGAGTTTTGCGCTGGACAAAAGTTCATCAACATCGCCCAGATTAGTGCAATTCTGTTCACCGGAAAAATCGCTGGACCACTACACCGGATTCATGAGTTTACTCATTTCGACAGAATTGTTCGTCGCCTTCCTAAACTGCAAGTACAAGTCGTATCTCAAGGCGACAGGCGCGTCAGGAACGGCTTCAGAGTACGAGACGATTGCAACGTCGCTTGACGAGAAGTACCGGTCGCGTGTTGCTCGCCGTTTACTCGGCGCTGTTCCGGTGGATCGTGTTGTTGCGTCGCCAAAGTCGATTGATCACGCAATTCGACAGGACTTCCAAGCGATTACAAATGCATGCGTCGTCACTGGTGAAGTGGTCCACCGACTTCCGGTATATTGGTCCAGCGACTTTCGGTGGCCCTTCAGTGTGGGTATCGGACCCCACGGAATTAGTACCGAAAGTCGGTGGACCACTTCACCGATGTCAACTAATTCTTCACACCGTGGGGTGTAGTGGTCCAGCGATTTTTCAGGCGAACAGAATTGCACTAATCTGCCTTGAGAATAGCCTGCCGCCGAGCCATCGAGAATACCCAGTTTGTCAAGACCGGCATCAGCCAGGCGCTAGGGAATCCACGGCCGATTACTCTCCTCGCACATCGTACGCATACAGTTGATCGCCGTGCCGAACGTAAAGCCGGCCGCCGTAGACCACCGGGTGGGCCCAGGTGGGACCTTCGCCGCCTTCGGGGATCTTGAACTGGCTGATCACCTGGTGGCCAGCCGGTGTGGGCTTGACCAGGCCCATCTTGCGGCGTTCGCTCAAGGTGTAGAGCATCCCATCAGCGCAGGCGAGTGAGCCCTGGCCCACGCCCCGCTCGGCATACATCATCTGGCCAGTTTTCCAGTCCAGGCAAACCCACTTGGCGTTGTTGCCGAGGTGAGAAGCGCCGTACAGGTAGCCGTTCAGAAGGATCACGCCACCGTGGCGGTTGTCGAGATCCTCGGTCCGCCAAGCCGGCTCGATCGTGGCCTTCTGGCCATCTACGTCGATCTCCAGCAGCACGGAACCCCTTCCGTATCCACCCGTGACGAAGACGTGGCCGTCGTAGTAGATCGGCGTGACGCAGTTTGCCACGTAACGTTCGGTGTAGTGCTCGAACCGCCAGAGCAGATCGCCGGTGTCGGCGTTTACTGCGATGAGACATTTTTGGGACATGGTGATGATCATCCGAAGTCCCTGGTACTCGGTTACGATCGGGGAGACGTAGCTGGCCGGCTCGCCCACGCTGGGTGACTTCCAGACGACTTGGCCGGTGGTTTTGTCCACGGCGGCCACGGCCGTCTTGCCGCCGGGAGAGCAAATCAGATAGTCGCCGTCGATGAGTAGTGATTCGGCCCGGCCGTAGCCGCCCTTTCTACCGCCGAATTTGGATGCCAGGTTCAGGCCCCAGGTTTTCTTACCTGTTTTGGCATCGAGGCAGACTACTTCTTCGTGGGCGTTTTCGTGATATAGCCGGTTGTCGTCGACGGTTGGCGTTCCCTGGGCGCCGCGAGTCCAAGAGCTGCCGTTGTTGAACTGCCATTGGATCTGGCCGTTCATATCGAGGGCCGTGATCACGTTGTGGTCGCCGATGTCGCCGGCGGTGTAGATTAGACCATTGGCGATGGTGACGCCGGCATAGCCTTTGCCAAGCGGATGGGCCGTCCAGAGGAGCCGGGGACCTCGTTCGGGCCACTCGGTCAGCAGCCCGGTATCGGTGGAGATATTGTCTCCCTTCGGCCCGTGGAATCGAGGCCAGAAGGGAGCATCGGCTGCTAACAGAGGGCTATTAGTGCAAAGGCCGACAAGAACGGGAACCGAGGTCAGCAACTTGGCCAACCTTCGTGGAGGAGACACGGCCGTTGTTCCTTGATCGTAAGCGTTCTATCTGCTGAGTCCGGAACCCATCATAGGCGCTCTGCTTCTCATTTCAAGAGCGGTGTAGCGGATGCCCAAGTGTCTCACCTCACGCCTCTACCCCACCCCCGACCACCGGGGCTATAGATTCTGCAGCGATGTAGCCGCCAGCCCTCGACCTTGGCGTCACCAGTCGAATGGCTGGCGTCACGCTCGACTCAAACGAAGCCGGCTTGATTGGATTCCGCCGCTCTACGTCGTCCGCTTCACCGCGAACGGTAACTGCGAAACACGTTCACCGCGCCGGAACTTACGCGTGGCTTGAGGCGACGGAGATGTTGGCACGAATGACTTGTCGCCTGAGGATGTGGCTCGCCAACTCTCCCGTCACTTTCGCTGTCACGTTATTGCGACGCTTGGTGCCGAAGGACTTGTTTGTGCGGAGCGTGGCCGGGATGCGTGGCAAATGGCGGCCAAGTCGGTTGATGTTCGGGATGTTTGTGGTGCGGGAGATGCTGTGTTGGCGACGATCGGTGTGGCGATGGCCAGTGGTGATACGTTGAGGCATGCCTGTTCGATGGCGCTAGCGATAGGGGCGGAGCAGGTTGGGAAAGTTGGGATTTCACCAACGGGAAGCCTGGAGTCAACGGCCGAGATACTCGACTGTCGGAAGCGTCACGATGCAATGAAACCATAGAGTTAGCGTTCGGCCGACTTTTTTGACCTTACGACATTGCTGTAGTCGCAGCAGTTCTTACCAGGAATTCTCTTCGTCTCATGATTGTCTCCGGGGAGCTGAATTGTGCAGGATTTCTCATGATAACAGCCATCGAAGTCAAAAACAGGATTCCGTTGGCTGGAACCGGCCCTCCGCTGCTGCCTTGCGTTGTCTACATTTCTTCGTCAACGAAAGTCTCCTTTGGCTGTCATTAGCAGCGAGACTTCCGTGAGTCGCGGATCAAGATTCAAGAGGCATTTTACGATTTCACAGTAACAACGCCGACGACTCGGAAAGATTCAATTAGGCGTTTGGTGTGCCAGCCCTGAGCGTATACCGGGAACTGCACTTGGTACTTTCCGGTTGGGGCATCTGGATTGTCTTGCCGTTGGAAAGTGAAGCGAACGCGACTTGCCTCAGTTATTGGAGCGCCTCGATTGATGACGTGAGAATTATTGATCTGCCCACGTAACACAATCGGCTGTCGGTCGCCTTGGGAAGAGATGGCATTGACCGTTATCTTCGAGTAGTTTCCCTTGGCGTACCACTTCGCTGATTCACGGCTGGGAGCATCTGACTGGATCACGCGGTCATGATCCACGGGAACATAGTAGTAAACGCCGCTCTTTCCCTTCATGACCTCTTTCGCATAGTCTTTGCTCGACCTGCCAAGCGGGAGCCGCTGGTTGCTTACATACTTTTTCGGATCGCCGAGTTTTCGGAACCGGAGTTTCTCTTCTCCGGATCGTGGCGGTCCCATCTGGTAATAGGTTCCGTCCCGATGTCGATACACCTTTCCAACTTCAAATTCGATTCCCGGCTCATCGTCCGTAATCGCGCCGTAATAATTTTCCATCGCTCGGCGCAGATGCGCCTCGTCCGGATACCCATTGGGAGCTAGAAAGGCGTCCATCTCACGCAGTCGCAACGCAGCCTCAGCGAATCCATGATCTCGTCCGACAATGACAGGCTTCGGTAACGTCCCATGAGGCGCAGTAATTTCGCGAACATCCAATTCCACGCGTCGATCAGTCTGGAAGACAATCGCAGCTCGATCGTACCGAAGAGACGCCGGCAAGTTGACGTGGAATTGATTCATGACCTTTGAATCGTAACGGTCCGCACTTAACGGAAAACGATACGTCTGACCGTTTTCGTCAGTCACCTCCAAGGAACAACGTGATTCAACCAATGCCGGATCCGAGTTGCGAAGCGTCTCCGGCGAAAAGACATTTCCCCAGTTGCCATAAAGTGCTGGATAAATGAACGATGGCACGTCGCTAGGTTGAATCGGGTCGTACATTCCCAGCAAAGTCACCACCGGAACGCCAATCTGATCCGGCTTCGGTGTGTTAGTCGTCGAAACCACCATCTTTTGTTTCTCTGCATCCCATTTGCGGTAGCCTGTTGGACTGTTGGAATCCAGCACGCCGGACTGTCCGCCTACCTTTTGCTGAATCATGTTCAACGAAAATGGAGTATGCAAAGTGAACACGCTGACCTGGCCCATGGGTTTACCACCTGCCATTGCGTCCGAGCCGTAGCCGTACGGAAAATCTCCATCAGGACGTTTGCCATTCCAGGAAAGATTGCCGATCAAACGATTCTTGAACAGGTTGAAACCCCACGCTCCGTTACGCGAGTGCGAACTCAGTTCCTTGCCACCTGGATAGTGAGGTAAACCGTGATCGTGACCGTACTCGTGTGAAAACTCATTACCCGTGGTGTTGCTTAATGTCAATTGACCTCCGCCACCGCTAAGTCCGTGCCGGACGGTGACTGCTCGAGCGTTTCCGTTTTCGTCTCGTTTGGTGTAAACACCTGCGCTGGTGTGAACGGTTGTCTGCCGAAACGGTCGCGGCTGTTTCTCCGTGCCTCCAATTGACGACGGAATGCCGATGTTGGCGTAATTGATGCCTGTGGAGACCATTCCCTTGGCAATGTTTTGACGCATGTCACCTTTGTAAACGCCGGCACCCTCGAACGTACTTTGCTCGGTGTACACGTTGCCGTTGGGCAGCACGACTTTTGGAAAATGAATGGGTAGGTACTGGGCAGCAGTAAACTCTGCGACGGGCACCATCTGGAAATAGTCTAGCGCCAGCTCGGGAGAGATGTTTCCGTCCGGATTGCACCACTTGTTGACCTGAACATCCGATGGCGGAAGGAGCATGCCAAGCTCCACATGCTGTGTGACCAACTCGATCGGCGGACCAAATTCGAAATCCTCCCCTGCAAGCCGTCCTACACCACCGACATCGTCCCGCACGATTAATTCCAACCCGACGTGCATGTACTGCCAGGGAACAACTGTAGTCCAAGCACGCTTGCTGTAGACCACCGGTGGGCGTCCGTCGGTGTTACCAGAATCATTTCGCGGTTCCATCCACGGAGCCTGGAGTGGCAGCCGCAAGTCTTGCTGGCCATTTTGACGAAGCACCGCCTCATATTTCTGAGGTGCCTCGTATTGCTGAGCCAACTGTTCGGTGGGAAAGAATAGCAGGTAAGCCGCCCGATCAGTCACCAACAGAGGTCGTTTGACGTCCCCTCGCTTTGGACCGACCAAAGTGTTTTGGATGAATGCGATCTCTCCTTCCACCTCCCCACTAAGGTTTGAGCGAATCTCGTGGCCTCCGGTAAAGTCAATCGCCTGATTCCAGTAGGGAGGTTTCTGATCCTGCGAACTTGCCGTGTTAACGCAAAGCAGCAAAACGAACGAGATTCCAAACGGTCGCAAACATAAAAAAGTATTGCAACAATCGGACCAAGCTAATTTTTCAAACATGTTCATCAAAGCTCGTGAATTGAGTGACTTCTCTCAAGCGGAACTAAACCGGATAAAACGCATGTCCGCAGCGCCCGCCCCTTAAACTAGTGCAGCGATGGCAAATTCTCAATTACAGAGGACCGATTCTCCGCTGATAATCACGTTGATACGCGTTGGTTGACATGCGTGGTGCTCATAGGGCGTATGGTGAAAACACTCGACCGAGCACTTTGTTATTTAGAACTTGGTTTTAGCTGTGCTGGTCCAGCGACTTTTGCGTTTACAGTTTATCCGATAAAATGGTCGTCGAGTCGCGGAATTGATGGCAGTTCTTCCATCCTCAGGATCTGCGAGTCGGAGCTCTTTGACAATTTGGACGATGAGTTGCGGGAACGACACCATCAGCGCGTACAGTTAGCGCTGCTGTCAGTCACAACATTCTGGACTTTTCAGCGCGAGTTCTCGCGTGCGTGCATGAACAGGTCCCCGGAGCGGACATGAAGACTGGACGCACCCTCTGGTTAAGGCGTATTCCCTGGTCGAATTGGTGGTTTGGCCACAGTT
>MPMF02266810.1_pt1 | contig 11784 bp, 8 predicted proteins | sample 1617271 | NCBI WGS metagenome assembly MPMF02 (sample SAMN05944812, study PRJNA350692) | marine metagenome | biome: marine; feature: ODZ; material: water; isolation source: 120 m water sample prefiltered with 30 um filter, filtered on to 0.2 um... | place: Pacific Ocean | collected 2012-04-09... | reverse complement strand
CGCTGGCGGCGGTACGGGCCGTTTTGGTCGAAAAGCCCCTGACGCAGGACCTCGGCGAGGCCCGCGCTCTGGGCCAACTGGCGGCCCGTGTCGACGCTTGCGTCTTGGTCGACCACATGGTGGCTGATGTAGCCGGCGCTACGCTGTTTCCTGGCGTTTAGGCTGTTGCGCCGGAGGCAGGGGGGATGACAAGGGGACAAGGAATGTCTGTGATGAAAATTGTGATCTTGGTGGCGTTCTGGCAGCTCGCCAGCGCCGGCGCCGCAAATGCACAGGACGGCCGCCAACTAACGGGCGATGAGCTGCTCGCGCTCCTGCCCGGCAAGACGGCCACCGGCCGCAATCGTAGCGGCGAATGGATCTGGAAGCTGGAAGCCGGCGGCAAGGGCTGGCAGGTCTGGGATTCGGGCGCCCACCACGCCATGACCTGGGAGATCGACGGCGATCGCCTCTGTTACGTCTTCAGCGTCGGCAAGCGCTCAGGCGAACGCCGTTGCCGGGCGGTGCATGCGCTGGAGGGTGGCGGGTACGCCTTGAAGTCGCGCAAGGGGAAGCTTTCGAAGTTCCGACTCAGGTAGCGATGGCTCGGGCGGTCCCGGGCTCCGCTACGGGGACGGGCTGACGGCTTCCATCACGCGTAGCGCATTGCCGCCGATAAACTTGACCAGGTCCGCTTCGCCGAGCCCTTTGTCGAGGAAATTCGCACACAGTGCCGGGAAATCGCGAAAGTCCCTGAACCAGGGGCCCATGCCGACGTGGATGTAATCGGTGGCCCAGCCGACGTGGTCGATGCCGACGTGATCGATCATGGCCATGACGGCGTCCACGAAGGCGTCGGCGCTGGACACCCCGTTGGGGGCGTTGATGGCCCAGGAGCCGATCATGCCGCCCGTGTCGGCGATCAGCTTGGCGTGATCTTGTGAAATCCAGCGGGGCGGGAAATCCGTCTCGCCGGGTTTCAGGCCCCCGGGGTACTGCATCAGCGTGTGCGAGAGCACGATCGGGGCTCCCGTCGCCTCGGCCATGTCCGTGGCAGCCTTCAGCGAGGCGTGGGCCGCGTCCAGCACCATGCCGAGGTCGTGGGCCCGCTTTACCGCTTCCTTGCCCAGCGGCGACAAACCGCCGTGGACTTCTTCGTCGTTCTGGTTGTCGCCGAGCTTGGTGATGACGTAGTGGATGGGCTGGAACTTGCTGATGCCGTCGGCCCGCAGCGTTTCCAGCAGGCCGAGGTCGTCCTCGACCATGTGGCCGCCCTCGACCGAGAGGAATACGGCGAGCTTGCCGGCAGCGTGGACGGGCTCAATGTCGTCCGCGCTCTCGGCCCGCTGCAGGGGCATGGTTTGGAAGAAGCCCTGCAGGATTTCTCGCTGGCGCAGGTAATCGTCCCAGGCTTCACCGGGTTCGTAGTCGCGGATCTTGTTGCCCGGCTCTCCCAGTGCCAGCAGTGATACGTCGCTGGTCAGGTTGACCGAGGCGCTTTTGCAGCCCCCGGCAATCATGCGCTCGACGAGAAGCTTGATCGTCTCGTCGCCGATGTATTCCCCGAGCCTGCCGATTCCCTCCAGGCCCTTGCCTTCCCACAAACCCAGATGGCTGTGCAGGTCGAGCGAGGGGTTCTCGGCGAGGATCCGTTTTGCCTTCTCGAGGTTGTTCGATGGGGAATCCGTCATTTTCCGGCGACCTCCGATCAGCTGTCTTCCGCCGGTTACGCCGGCTCGATCTCGACCAGCAGCGCCCCGGCGATAACTTGGGTGCCGGGTGCCGTCTTGACGTCGATCACCTCTCCCGCCGCCGTGGCCGTTACTTCGTGCTCCATCTTCATGGCCTCGAGGATGACCAGGGGCGCGCCTTCCGCGACGCTGTCGCCGGGCGCCACCAGCACCCTGAGCACGTTGCCGTGCATCGGCGCCGTGACTTGGCCGCCGCCGGCGGCGCCGGCAGCCAGGGCGGCGAAAGCGATGAGGTTTCTCAGGCGGAAAGCGAAACCGTCGATGGCGATGTGGATCTCGCCGGCGGTGGCGGTGAAATGCACCTGCTTGCGGGCGCCGTCGAGCGTCAGCACGGCCACCCCCTGGTCGAGCGCCTCGACGCTGACGGCGATCTCGTGCCCGTCCGCCGCCACCCGGTAGTCGTGCTCGCCAAGGGCTGTGACCATCAGGTCGAGATCCTCCCCACCCACGGTGTACTTGTAATGCGTATGCAGCTTGCCGGTGCTGGACCAGTTGCGCAGCTCACCGGCCGCCATGGCCTGCTGGCCGACCGGGCTGCCAGCCGCCGATTGCCGGCGCTCGAGGCAGTACTGCAGCACGGCCGCCGCCGCCGCCTGGACGGTGCTGGGGGCCCGGGCCGCCAGGCTGTCGGCGGGGAATTCCTCGGGGATGAAGGCGGTGGTGGCCTCACCGGCGGCAAAGCGCGGGTTGGCGATGATGGCGCCGAGGAAATCCTTGTTGCTCTCGGGCCCCAGCAGCACCGTGTTGCGTAGCGCCCGGGCCAGGCGGCGTCGTGCCACCTCGCGGTCCTCGCCCCAGGCGATGACCTTGGCCACCAGGGAATCGTAATAGGGCGGTATCTCCTGGCCCTCGTCGAGGCCGTGATCGATGCGCACGCCCTTGCCCGCCGCCGGCCGCCAGCATTGCGCCCGGCCCGAGGCGGGCAGGAAGCCGTTGGCGGGGTCCTCGGCGTAGAGGCGCGCCTCGATGGCGTGGCCCCTGATGTCGACGTGGTCCTGTTCGAAGCCCAGCAGCCGGCCCTGGGCCACGTGAATCTGCAAGGCGACCAGATTGAGCCCGGTCACCAGTTCGGTCACCGGATGCTCGACCTGCAGCCGCGTGTTCATTTCGAGGAAATAGAAATTGCCGCCGTCGCGGCCGTCGAGCAGGAACTCGACGGTGCCGGCGTTGGTGTAGTCGATGCTGCGGGCAGCGGCCACGGCGGCCTCGCCCATGGCCTGGCGCAATTCGGGCGTCATCACCGGTGAGGGAGCCTCTTCGATCACCTTCTGGTGGCGGCGCTGCACCGAGCAGTCGCGTTCGCCGAGGTGGACGGCGTTGCCGTGCTGGTCGGCAAAGACCTGGATCTCGACGTGGCGCGGGCGGATCAGCGCCTTTTCCAGGATCAGCTCCTCCGAGCCGAAGGCGTTGCCGGCCTCCGAACGTGCCGCGGCCAGAGCGGCCTCCAGGCCGGCGGCCTCGTCGACCAGGCGAATGCCGCGGCCGCCGCCGCCGGCGGCGGCCTTGATCATCAGGGGATAACCGATCTCGCCGGCCGCTTTGGTCAGAGCGGCGTCCGACTGGTCCTCGCCCTGGTAGCCGGGAATGCAGGGCACGCCTGATTCCAGCATCAGCCGCTTGGCTTCGGCCTTGTTGCCCATGGCGCGGATGGCCTGGGTTGGGGGGCCGATGAAGACCAGGCCCAAGTCGGCACAGCGCTGGGCGAAGTCGGCGTTTTCGGAAAAGAAGCCGTAGCCCGGGTGGATGGCCTGGGCGCCGGAACGCCGGGCCGCCTCGAGCACACGTTCGGCGTTCAAGTAGGAATCACCCACCATTGGCGATCCCACCAAGTGGGCCTCGTCGGCCAGGGCCACGTGCGGCGCGCCGGCGTCGGCTTGGGAATAGATGGCGATGGTGTGAAAGCCCAGCGACTGGGCCGTGCGCAGGATACGGACGGCGATTTCGCCGCGGTTGGCCACCAGGATGCTGTCGAAGTCGGTCATGGTCATGATCCCCGGCCAGCCTTACATCCGCGCCACGCCGAAGCTGTTGGGCTTCACCTCGCGGTGGCGTGCCTCCCAGCAGGTATCGAGCAGGAAGCCCAGAACACGGCGGGTGTCGCGGGGGTCGATGACGCCGTCGTCGAGCAGCAGCCCCGAGGTATATAAGGCGCTGGCCTGGGAATCGAAATGCGCGATGATTTCCTTTTCCTGCTCGGCCAGCGCCCCGGCGTCGGCCTTGGTGCCGCGCCGCTCGGCCGCCGCCGCCATCACGATCGACATGGTGCGGGCCGCCTGTTCGCCGCCCATCAAGCCGATGCGGGCGTTGGGCCAGGTGAACAAAAAATCGGGGTCGTAGCCCCGGCCGCACATGCCATAGTTGCCGGCGGCGTAGCTGGCGCCGACCATGAAGGTAAAGCGCGGCACCCGGGCGTTCGAGACGGCCTGGATCATTTTCGAGCCGTGCTTGATCATGCCGTTGCGTTCGACCTCGGTGCCGACCATGAAGCCGGTGGTGTTGTTGAGGAAGCAGAGCGGCACATTGGCCTGGTCGCAGAGCTGGATGAACTGGCCGGTCTTGGCGGCACCGTCGGGATCGATGGGGCCGTTGTTGCCGATGAAGCCGCAGGGATGGCCGAAGACGTTGCCCTGGGCGTTGATGGTGGCGTGGCCGTAATCGGGCTTGAAGTCGAGGAATTCGGAGCCGTCGGTGATGCGCGCCACCACCTCGCGCACGTCGTAGGGCTTGCGCTGGTCGACGGGCACGACGCCGGCGATCTCGTCCGCGTCGCAGCTCGGCGGGTGGAAATCCACCGCCTCGCGGCGCGGGCAGTTGTCGTTCCAATCCAAGCGCGCCATCAGCTCGCGGGCCAGCAGGATGCCGTGGGCGTCGTCCTCGGCCATGTACTCGACCAGGCCCGAGACCGTGGCGTGCATCTCGGTGCCGCCGAGGTCCTCCTCGTTGGCCTCCTCGCCGGTGGCCGCCTTCAAGAGCGCCGGGCCGGCCAGGAAGGCCCGGCCCCGGCCCTTGACCCCGATGACGTAATCGCTCATGCCCGGCATGTAGGCGCCGCCGGCCGTCGAGGGGCCGTGCAGTACCACCAGCGTGGGCAGGCCGGCGGCACTCAGTTCCGCCAGATGGCAGAACATGGTGCCGCCCATCAGCCAGTCCTCGACGCGGAACTTCATGAGGTTGGCCCCGGCGCTTTCCACCAGGTGGATGAAGGGAAGCTTCTGGGCCAGCGCGATCTCCTGGCAGCGCAGCGTCTTCTTCAGGCTCGACGTGGTCATGGCGCCGGCATTGATGCCGCTGTCGTCGACCATGATCATCGAGCGCGCCCCCGAGACGAAGCCGATGCCGGCGATCATGGAGCCGCCGGGGATGGTCTTCTGTGGATCGTCGGTATCGCGCAAGTACCCCGTCATGTTGCCGATTTCCAGAAACGGCATGCCGGGGTCGAGAAGCCGGGTCAGGCGCTCGCGCGGCGTCAACTGGCCGCGTTCCTCGAAGCGCGGCCGGCGGCGCTCCGAGGCCCCGACGGCGCGGCCGTTGAGTGCTTCGAGTTCTTCGATCAGGGCCATCATCTCGGCCCGGTTGGCGGCGAATTCCTGGGATGCCGCCTGGGCTCTCGATTGGTACACGGTCATGGATACTTCCCCTTGGTCTTGAAAGCGCTACGTTCAGGCTGCGGCCCATGATCCCCTGCGGCGGCGAAGCGATGGGCATTGCGCCGCCCGGCGAGATCGAAGGCCTCGGTTAGCGAAAGCCGGGCTATGTCGTCGCGTTCACCCGCCCAATCGGCGAAAGCCTCGGCCGAGACGAAAAACCGCACGTGATGACAGAAGACGCCGCGCAGGTCACGGGCGCAGTCGGCGAGCCCGGGTGCGACGATCGACATCAGCGGATTCGCAGGCCGGCTGGTGCCCAAGAACGCCGGCCCGACTTCGACCTCTATGGCGCTATCGGTTGCCGGGCAGCGCGTCGTGATCCTGGCCCGGTGGCCGAGGATGCCGGGCAGGAAGAGCCCGTCGAAGACGCACCAGGTGTGCAAGCGCCGGCCGGCAATTTCGAAGGCATGGTCGCTGGACCGCAGGCTGAGCCCCCCGAAGGCGACGATGGATTCGATTTCCCAAACCATGGCCGAGTCCGGGATCTCGGCGAGCAGGGCTTCGGTTTCGTCTGGCGTGAGTTCGCAGGCCTCGGCCAGCGCCGGCCGGTCCACCGGATCGCCCTCGGCCAGCAGGCGATAGAGCATGAACGACAGGCGCTGGAGTTCCGGCGACGTATCGCCCACCAGGCCGCCGATCATCAGTGCCTCGGCGCGTTCGCGGAGGCTCATGTCCCCTGGTCTCCCTGGTGGTGTTCGCAGACTTCGAAAAGGCAGGCCATCTCGTCTTCCTCTTCGAAAAAAGCCACCGGGCCGTGCAAGCCCTGGCGCGGAAACCCCTTTCTGACGCGGAAGCCGGCGGCGCTCAGCTCGTTCATGGCGGTGGGCACGTCGTCGACCCGGGCGGCAAGGTGGCTGAGGCCGGGTTTGATGCCCAAGAGCTCGCGGGCCGCACCGTCGCCGCCCCCGGTATGCTGCAAAAGCTCGACCGTGACGTTCTCGGCCTCGAAGGTGGCGATGCGGATGCCGGCCTCGGTCATCTCGCGGTGTTCATGGACCTCGCCGAAAATCTTGCGGTAGTGCGGAATGGCGGCCTCGATGTCGGCGACGACGATGCCGATGTGGTCGATACGGGTCATGTTGGTCGGGTCCTCAGCTTTTGCGTGGCCACCCGGTCGAGGGCCAGGGTTTGGGGATCGATGACGACAGCATAGAGGGTGCGGGCGCTCTCTGGGCTCACCAAAGCGTTGCGCACGTCGTCGAGGACGCTCTCTATGGGGCGCTCATGGGCCTGGCCGTAGCCGCCGCCGCCGCCGGCCTGTTGGCGGATGCGGCTGCCGGGTTCGATATCACGCACGATCTCCTTGGCTTGGGGCCGGCGCAGGCTGCCGTCGGGGGCCTCGATGGACAAGTTGTTGATGGCCCCGGCCGTGCCGCCGAAAAGGCCGAAGGCCCGGGCCTCCTCGTCGACGCCGTCGCCGAAGGCTATGGCCGTGACGTTGTCGCCCGCCACCACGAATTCGCTTTCCACGCCCAGGCCGCCGCGCCAGCGCCCGGCCCCGGCCGAATCGGGCCAGTATTCGTGGAATTCGATGTGCACCGGATTGTGGATCTCGAACATTTCGTAGTCCTGGGCCGCCAGGCCGCCGGCGCAGTTGATCAGGCCGATGTGGTCGTAGCCGTCGGCGCCTTGGGTGCCGCCGGAGCCGCCCTTCAAGGCGAGAAAAAGGATATCGACGAAGCGGCGCCCGGCGTGGCGCGGGTCCTCGCCGGTCAGCGCCAGGCTGATCATGCGGTTCCAGCCCGCCGTCACCATCTCCGGTATGGCCTGGGCGAAGGCGCGCAGGATGGCGTCGGAAGTGGGCCCGGTCAGCGAGTTGCCGAAGGTGGTGGCGGCGGGGAAGGCGGCATTGAGGAACGAGCCCTCGGGATTGACGATGTTGATGGGCCGATGCAGGCCGGCGTTGTGCGGGATGTCGGGGTTGATGAGCATGAGGAAGGTCAGCATCAGGGCCGAAGCCGTGGCGGCGTAGGGGGCATTGACGAAACCCGGCGTTTGCGGCGACGAGCCGGTGAAATCGAACGTCACCTCGCTGCCCGCCACCGTCACGCTGAGCTCGATCAACATGGTCGAGCCCGGGTTGATGCCGTCGTAATGGGCGACGCTTTGACCGCCATAGCTGCCGTCGGGGATCTTGGCGATCTCGGCCCGCACGATGCGCTCGGTGGAATCGAAAAGCTGCCTGAGCTGCGCCGCCATGACGTCCGGGCCGTAGCGTTCGTATAACGCCTTGACGCCACGTTCGCCGACCACGCAGCCGCCCAGTTGCGCCTTGATGTCCTCTTCCACGATCTTTAGCCGGACGTTGGCGAAGATCAGGTTCCAGACGTCGTCGCGGCGCCGGCCCTGCTCGAAGACCTTGACCGGCGGGATGCGAAAGGCCTCCTGCCAGACCTCACGGGCCTCGGGGTTGTAGCCCCCGGCCACGGCGCCGCCGATGTCGGCCTGGTGGCCCTTGCAGGCCGCCCAGGCCACCAGTTGGCCTTCATGAAAGATCGGCTTGAAGGCCGCCACGTCGGCGTTCTGGTTGCCGCCCGAGAAGACGTCGTTGTGCAGGATGACGTCGCCCTCGTGGATGTCGCCGGCGAAGTATTCGACAATGCGCCGGCAGACGGGTTGCAGCGCAAAGGCCAGCACCGGGATGTACTCGGTCTGCTCCAGCATGTCGCCGCCGGCGTCGTAGAGCCCGGTGACGAAGTCGCGGGCTTCGTTGAGGATGGGCGAGCGCGTGGTGCGGAGAAGCGTCAGTCCCATCTCCTCGGTGATCGATTTCAGCCGGCGTTGCAGCACCGAGGCCAGGATGGGATCGACGGCGTGGTCGGTTGGCCTACTCATAACACCGTCACCAGGAAGCTGCCGCCACCATCGCAGGCCAGGTCGTGGCCCGGCGGCAGGAAAAGCGTGGTGTTGACCTGCTCGACGATGGCCGGGCCGGGGATGCGCATGCCGTGCGCCAGGCGTTCGCCGTCGAAGACCGGAACCTCGGCGAAGCTGCGCGCCTCGGGAAGGAATACCCTGCGCCGGCCCTTGTGCGCGGGCGCCGGGTCGGGTCCCATTTCGGGCTGCGCCGCCAGCGGCGGCTTTTCCGTCACGCCGATGGCGCTCAAGCGCAGGTTGACGAGCTCGATGGCGGTTTCCTCGGCCGCCAGATGGTAGCCGTAGAGGCGGTCATGGGCGGCATGAAAGGCGGCGGCGATGGCGTCCCGGTCGAAGTCCTCGAGGACCGCGGCCGGCAGCTCGACGGTGACCTCGTGGTATTGCCCGAGGTAACGCAGATCCACGGCATGTTCGAGGCGGCGCTTCTCAGGCCGAATGCCGTCGCTGGTCAACACGGCCCCGGCCTCGGCTTGCAGCTCGGCCAGCAAGTGGCCGAGATCTTCGGGGTCGATGCCGCCGGGCGCCAAGATGCCGTGCAGCGAGCGCACGAAGTCGTGCTTGAGGTCGGAGCGCAGCATGCCGGCGGCGCAAAAAATGGACGAATCGCGCGGCACCAGGAAGCGCCGGATGTCGAGCTCAGCCGCGATCATGGCGGCGTGGATGGGGCCGGCGCCGCCGGCGCAGATCATCAGGAATTCCCGGGGGTCGAAGCCCTTCTGCACCGAGATCTCGCGCATCGCCGAGGCCATGTTGACGTTCATCACATCAACCATGCCGGCCGCCGCCGCCACCACGTCGAGGCCCAGCGGCGCCGCGATGTGCTCGGTGATGGCGGACTGTGCGGCCTCCGTCTCCAGGGTTATCTTGCCGCCGGCGAAATAGTCGGCGGCCAAGTATCCCAGCACCAGATTGGCGTCGGTGCAGGTGGGGCGCATCCCGCCCCGGCCGTAGCAGGCCGGGCCGGGATCGGCGCCGGCGCTTTCGGGTCCCATGCGCAGCAGCCCGCCCTCGTCGATCCAGCCGATCGAGCCGCCGCCGGCGCCGATGGTGTTGATCTCCATGGTGGGCAGAGCCAGCGCCAGGCGGCCGATGCTGCCGGCGCTGGTGAGAAGGGGCACGCCGTCCTTGACCAGCGCGGCATCGAAGCTGGTGCCGCCCATGTCGACGGTGATGACGTCGCGGGCGCCATGCCGCGCGGCATAGGCCAGCCCCGCCACCGGTGCCGCGGCCGGGCCCGAAAGCAGCGTCGAGGCCGCCAATTGGCTGACCGCGCCGGCCGAGCTGACGCCGCCGTTGGATTGCATGATCAACAAGACGCCTGCGAAGCCCGAGGTATCGAGCCTGGCCATCAGGCTGTCGAGGTAACGCTTCAGGACCGGCCCCACGGCGGCGTTCAGCACCGTCGTCGAGGTGCGCTCGTAAAACCGCACCTGGGGCAGGATTTGGCAAGATACGGAAAGATATGCCTCAGGCATCGCCGCCGCCACCAGCTCGGCCGCGCGCGCCTCGTGCGCCGGGTTGGCGTAGGAATGCAAAAAGCAGATGGCCACGGCCGCGATGTCCTGGCCGCGAAGCTCTTCTATGGCCGCCGTTACTTCATCTTCGTCCAGCGGCGCGACCACCTTGCCGTCGAGATCGACCCGTTCGGCCACCGGCAGGCGGCGGTGTCGCGGCACCAGGGGCTGGGGGGCGGTGTACTTGTTGTCGTAGAGCTTTTCGCGGATGCCGCGGCGCATCTGCAGGGCATCGCGAAAGCCGCGCGTGGTCAAAAGCCCGGTGCGGGCCACATCGCCGGTGAGCACGGCATTGGTGGTTACCGTGGTGCCGTGGACGATGATCTCGACGCCGGCCAGAAAGTCGTCAAGCGAGGAATTCTTCGCCGCCGCCATCTCGGCAAAGCCCGCGAACACCGCCCGCGAGGGATCCGTGGGCGTCGACAGCACCTTGAAGGCGGTTGCCCCGGCCACGTCGTGCAGCAAGAAATCCGTGAAGGTGCCGCCCACGTCGACGCCGATGCGAAAACCCATTGCCCCAACCGTGGCCGCCAGATCCGGCCCTGACATAGCCGAAATCGGCGGCCGAATCCATGGCCGGGCCGCCGCCGCTTGCGAGCGCCGCCGCTTACGCTATGCTGGCCCAGCCATGGCAAGGCGCCCGTAGCTCAGGTGGATAGAGCGCAAGATTCCTAATCTTGAGGTCGCAGGTTCGAGTCCTGCCGGGCGCGCCAGGGTAACAAACGGGACAACCCTTCGCCGGCATCGCCGCCAATTCATGGGGCGATGCTTTCCGGGCATGATGCCCGGTAGACCGTCTTGCCGCCGATGATGGTTTCCTCCACCACGAGCTCGCGGATGGCGCCGGGATCGGCCAGAGGATCGCCCGACAGGATCACCATGTCCGCCAGCTTGCCCGGTTCGAGGGATCCCTTGATCTCGTCTTCGAAAGACTGGTAGGCGCCTTCGATGGTGGCGGCGCGTAAAGCGCGGGCCGCGCTGATGCATTGCTCGGGGCCGAGCTCGGCGCCGTTCACGGTGCGGCGGTTGACCGCCGCCCAGACCAGCAGCAGCGGCGTCTGGGGCACCACGGGCGTGTCGCAGTGGATGGTGAAATGCATGCCCCGGTCCTGGGCCGAGCGGGCCGGGCTGATGCGCCGGGCCCGCTCCGGCCCCATGAAGATATCCCGGTGCCGGTCGCCCCAGTAGTAGGTGTGCAGGCTGAAGAAGCTGGGGATCACGCCGAGCTTCGCCATGCGGTCCAACTGATCCTCGCGGGCCATTTGACTATGGACGATGACGTGGCGGGGATCGGGGCGCGGATGGCTCTGCTGTGCCGCCTCGAAAGCGTCCAGAATGTCGTCGATGGCGGCATCGCCGTTGCCATGGATCGCCACCTGCCAGCCCTGCCGATGCAGATCCGCGACGATTTCCAGCAGCCGCTGGCGGGGAAAAATGGCATAGCCGCGATAGCTTTCGTCACCTTCGAAGGGGATGTGATAGGGCTTGCTCAGGTAGCCTGTGTAGCCCTGGATGGAGCCGTCCTGGAAGAGCTTGGCGGCACCCCGGCCGATGGCGTGGCCGGCCACCAGATCGAAGGCGGCGGTGCCCTCGGAAATCTCCAGCGCATAGTCCCAGTTGGGAAAACCGAGCAGGCGCAAAGGCAGCAGGCCACGCGCCGAGGCTTCTTGCAGCATGCGCATCTGATGCTTGTCGGTGGCCGCGTTCTGGGCCGAGGTCACGCCCTGTGAGAGATAATCGCGGCTCGCCGCCTCGATCACCTTCAGCTCGTGCTCCAGGTCGCCGGGCGGAACCTTGCCGCGCACCAGGTCCATGGCCGCTGGTTCCTCGAATACGCCGCTCGGCTCGCCGGTCTGCTTGTGATGGCGGATGACGCCGCCCGGCGGATCCCGGGTTTCCACCGTCACGCCGCCGATCTCCAACGCCAGGGAATTGCCCGAGCCCAGATGGCCGGAGATGTGGGAGACGAAGACGGGATGCTCTTGGGAGACCTTGTCCAGGTCCCAGCGGTCGGGG
>MPMF02130343.1_pt1 | contig 11811 bp, 6 predicted proteins | sample 1617271 | NCBI WGS metagenome assembly MPMF02 (sample SAMN05944812, study PRJNA350692) | marine metagenome | biome: marine; feature: ODZ; material: water; isolation source: 120 m water sample prefiltered with 30 um filter, filtered on to 0.2 um... | place: Pacific Ocean | collected 2012-04-09... | reverse complement strand
GGTGTTCATGTTTCCTCCTCATCGTTCCTGGCGTTGCCACCGCTGCCGTCCTGTGGAACAGGCGACCGGTTGGCGGACCGTCAACGGGCTAGGCCCCTCGAGTCCTCTGGATGAGTTACATGGGATGGGTAGGCCTGGGGTGTGACGTGAGACTCGCGAATCCCACTGTCGCGTCGGCCAATTCCCGAGTCAGGCCGGTGATCAGGAAACTCGCTCTCCCCTGCCTCTCAGCTCCTTCGGGAGTGCACGGCTGTGGACAACGACAAGTTCCTTGTTCGCACGGGTGAGTGCCGTATAGAGACGACCACGACGCCCGAGGTTCTCTGGAAAGGCCGAAGGTTCGACAACCACGACTCCGTCGTACTCGAGGCCACGAGTCATCGCCGGTCGGAAGATACCGAGCATCGGCATGCCCGTCTTCTTAAGGACGTGCCGCTCATGTGTCGTTGACCATCCCTGTTCCCTGAAACCCTTCTCGAATTGACGCGGACTCCTGGTGATGACTGCGAGACGACCTTCGAGATGACGTTGGGCCATTGATTCGATTTCCTCGACCACCACCCGGACGAGTTGTTTCGCACCGACCCTTCGCACTCTTGGCTCGGGGCCCTCGAGGAGCGCCTTTGGTCGGCGGTCTCCTCGATCGAGTAGTGCCGCGGCGTACCTGAGAATCTGCCGAGTGGAGCGATAGCCCTGCTCCAGGACCTCGGGTACGAACTCAGTGCCGTCCTCGGGTTCGAATTCGAGCGCCTGCGCGATGTGCATCCAACTTGTGTAGGAGGTATTGGCCCTCCGTTGGTTCAGGTCGCCGAAGAGCGACCAGCGGCCGTTCTGCGCCAGCAGACGATGGAGCAGGTACCACTCGGCGCCTCGGAGGTCTTGGACCTCGTCAACGATGACGTGCTTGAAGTTGTCGCCCCCACCTAGCTGATCGACTGCCTGTCCGACGACCGCAACCAGGAGGAGATACTCCTTCTCCCGTCGAACCGTGGCGGCATTGCTGGCCTGAAGCAACCATTGTGAGACTTCTGCGTCATTGACGAACTCACGGTGAATCTCCGTGGGTCCGACCAGTTGATCGAGAACCAGGTCGATGTTCTTCCTACGCGTCCTCGTCAGCGCCCCGCGCAACCGGCGGGTGGAGCGCGCGGCCGAGCGGGCCACTTCCCAGCCGACCTGGTAGTACCGCTCGGTGTTGAGTTGGAGAGCATGACGCGCTCCATCCGCATATTCGGCAACGAGGGCTTCGAGACTCACGACCTTGACCCCGGTAGCACCGAGTTCGTCTAGAACCCCCCGGACATGGTGCGCCCAGGCGTCATTCGGTCCGACCAGTGCTACACGTTCGAGTTTGGTCTCGCCCGACGGGTGGGTGAGCCACGCCGCCCGGTGGGTGGCCACGACCGTCTTGCCTGTGCCGGGGTGGCCCTGCACGGCGAGGTGGTTCGCTGCCGGGAACGTGACCAATTGGAACTGGTCAGGCTGGAGCGTCGACAGCATCGAATGCTGATACCCGGTCTTCGGCTCCGTGACCTTCCGACGGGTGAGTCCTTCGTTCCTCAGCCCCTGTTCGTCCAGCTCGGCCTCGCCTGCCTCAGATTCCGCCGCACCACGGTCCGTGGGCCTGGGCGTCCCGTCCTCGTCATCCGCTGACCTGCCATCGTCGCCCCATCCATCGGCCGCGAGGGGAGGCGCCGGTGGCTGCGGCTTCGGGGGGGACGGTGCCACCGATTTGGCCCGTGGGGCGGGCGGGGGGTCCACGTCTGGCCGCTCCTCCGGTGATTCATCGCGTGGAGGAACTGTGGCGGGTGGCTCAGGGATCGATGTGGCCTCTCGGCGGACTGAAAACACGGTTGCCGCATCAACCCCGGACTCCAGCTCGTCGAAATAGGCGACGAGGTCCTGCTGCTCAACCTCGAAGTTCCGTCGCGCCTGGAGGCTGCCGGGATCAGGGTTGTGCCATGCGCTGGCACGACCCTCGAAGAGCAGTCGCGCGACCTTCGCGGCCCAACTGACGACGACGGTCCCGTCGGAGAGTTCTTGGTAGTAGGTCCCGATGTAGAACGAAGCGCCGAGATCCGGGTCGTCGAAGTCGAGCCCGACCCTCCCGATGAGTGGACCGATGACTCTCGCCGAGGGCTGGATGCTCGGCGCTCCCCCGGCTGACATGGTGTTCTGGGGCACTGCCACGTAGGTCGTGAGGTCCGTCAGTCCCTGGTACCACTCCTTGAGGATCCGCAGGTACTCCTCATTGATCGCCCGCTCGTGGAGGAGCACCATCTCGTAATCGTCAGGCATGGACAACCTCCAGAAGGCATACCGCTACGTACTCCAAGTCCATCGACCCCTTGCTGGCCTCCTCAAGCGCCTGCTCGTCCCTGCCCAACCGATGCTCCTGTGCTCGAATCCGGCTCTCGAAGAGCGGGATCATGCCGGGATTGCCCGATTCCTGCAGCGTTGCGATGCCTTGACGGATCTGGGCGATCTTGCGGTCGTGCGACTCACGGAGGCTGAGGCGCCGTGCCTCGGCGAGGGTCCGGTTTTCGGCGACTCGACGTTCAGTCTCGTCGTCGAGCCATCGGTCGAGTTGCCGTTGGCAGTCGGCGAGTGCCCCGTCGGTTGCGGGCGCAGGGCCGTCGGTCATCTCCAGTCCAGCGGCGGCGAGAACAGCGAGGAGGGCATCGCCGGGACCATTACCCAGTGGTTCGCCTGCCGCGTCGACCGCCGAGGTCCAGAACTCGGAGGCCGGACGCACGCCGTTCCAACGGGCGACACCCACGAGGATGGTGTAGGTCCCCGGATCGAGGTCCCGCGATCTGATCCTTGCGGATCCGTAGCGGCACTGCGACACGCCGGGAACCTGGAGTGCCGCACGGACCAGCGGGTGCGTGGTGTTGAGCAGGTCGGCACCCCGCTTCCTCGCTGTCTCCTGGTCGAGGCACAGGATGATCTCGGTCTCGTCACGCAAACGAGCTGCGAGGTCTGCGATCTCGGAGGCTGATCGTTCCCCTGCGGCCTGCACCGCATAGAGGTGCTCGGCGAGATCAGCGGTCCCCCGAAAGTACAGCCAGTAGCCGTCGTCGGAGACCTCACAGCGCGCTCCGGCGGAGAACGACGCCCAGTCCTCCAGCAACCAGACGAGCTCGGGCTGGCCGACGTAGCGGCCGGTCCGAACGACCTCGTCCTCGAACCCGTCGATCTCGGCATCGTCGAGGACCCTCAGGCCCTGCTCGTCCTCGAGTTCCCGGATGATCGCCGACTTGGTCTCCACCGCGGTGAGGATCCGTTCGATCTGCTCCTGACGCTGCTCGGGGGTGAGCGCGAAGTCGTAGATGACCGCGTTCAGGTCGTTACGGAACTGCCCGATGATGGGTTCCAGTTCGCCGATCGAGTCATTGAAGACGCCGATCCGCTGATGGACTCGCGCGATGATGTCTGCCTCGATCGTGCCCGGGGTGTGGAGGTTGACGACGTAGACGACGTCCTCCTCCTGCCCGAACCGGTCGATGCGGCCGATCCGTTGTTCGACCTCCATCGGGTTCCACGGGAGGTCGTAGTTGACGACTGCTCCGCAGAACTCGAAGTCGAGGCCCTCGCTGGCCACCCGGCTGGCGACGAGGATGTCGAACTCCCCACTCCGGAACCGGGCCATGAGATTCTGGCGTTCCTTGCTCTTCACATCGCCGTGGAGCACAGCCACCCGGAACCGTTCGCCGAGCCGGCGTTCTAGGTAGGCGACCGTCGGCCGTGAGAAGCTGAACGCCAGGACTTGACGACCCTCGCCGACGATCTGCTCGAGCGGCTCGAGGAGCAGGTCGAACTTGGTGTCGATGTCGCCGAGTGCCCGTGCGGCGGCGATGACCTCTGGGGTCGGCGCATCAACGTCGACGACTCCGACGGTCGCATCGTCACCGTCGTCCTCGGGTGGATCGAGCATGTCAGCCGACCAGCCATAGGACCCGGAGAGGATCCTGTCACGCATCGCCGGCAGACAAGAACCCGCCAATCGGAGTGGCATCTGGCCCTGGAAGTGGAGAGGCATTCCACTGGCGGCGGCCCGTTTGGCCTGCCAGGCGTGGACCGCGTCGTAGAGCGCCCGTTCCTGGTCGGTGAGCGTGATCTGGACGGTGTGTGGCTCACGGGTGGTCTGATCCTCGCTGACTTCCACCTTGCGGGTCCGGGTGAAGGTGGTGGAGAGCGTGTGGAGCTCCGTGAGGAGGCGCTTGGCCCTGGCGACCTTGGCGTGGTCGAGCACGTCCTCGGTCAGCAGTTCCTCAAGTTCTGAGAATTCGGGGCGCCCGACGAGGACAGCGCCGTAGGTCAGCCCGGGAACGGCCCTGAGCAGTTCGAGCCGTTGCTCGTTCGTTGCCGTGGAGTCGAGCAGCGATGCGGAGATCCGGTTTAGCAGGGCATTCGGTTCGAGCCGAGTCCGCAGGGTGTGGATGTCGTCGAACTCACCTGGTTCGAGCAGTTGCAGGAGGTTGAAGAGGTCGTCGTTGCCGAGGTTGAGCGGCGTCGCCGATAGGAACACGAGTGCTTCGGCCCAGTCGGCCATCAGAGATCCGAGGCCGTGACTCTTGGTGCCGAGGTTGCGGAAGGCGTGCGCTTCGTCGCAGATGACGAGGTCAAAGCGGGGGGCAAGGTCGTTGAGCCGCTCGAGTCCATCCCAGATCCTGAGTCGCTCGAGTGAGCAGACACCCCTGAACCTCGCCGGCAATCGGTCCACCTCGAGTTGCCCCAGGACTTCCTCGAGCCGCTCTCGGCTGAGTTCCTTGACCTCGAACCCGAAGCGCTCGTCCATCTCTCGGATCCACTTGGGGACCAGCATCGACGGGCACACGACGAGCACCCGGTCGGCCTGGCCGCGAGCGTCGAACTCAGTCCAGATGAGCCCGGCCTCGATGGTCTTGCCGAGCCCGACCTCGTCTGCGATGAGAAGCCGGTGCCGGCCGGTCCGGAGGAGTTTCATGACCGGCCGGAACTGGTAGGGCCGGAAGATCGTCCTGGTGGCCCGGAACGAGTAGACGGTGTCCGTGAGCTGCTCGCGGAGCTTGGCGCGGGTGAGTGTGGCGGCGATACGCCTTGCCGGTTCGGACGGCTCCTGAATCCAGTCGTGTGGGTCGCCGGACTCGGGTGGCGGGGCGATGCCGGGCTCGAGGACCTGGACGACCTTGCCGCCAACCCTGATCGAGTAGCGCCAGACACCACCTTCGGCGTCGAGGCGTCGGCGAACAACCTGGGCGTCCTGCCCACCCGGATCGGTGACCACCGGGTCGTTCATCGCGTAGACGGGTCTCGGAATGTCCGGTGCGTTCGACCAGAGGTGCTCGAGCCAGCCTTCGGCCCGCTCGAGACGACTGTCGCCGGTCGGAGTCCGATGACCGCTCTCCGGCGGACCGGCGGGGGATCCGTGGCTGACAACCATGACCGCCACGCCTTGCGCCGACCGGAATCGGTAGTTCCCGACCGGGAGCTCGACCTCGGGCCCAGCGACGACCCGAAGGGCCGGGACGGCCTCGAAACCGTCGGGGAGGCCCTGACCGGTGTCAAGACCCCGGCCCAGCAGGAGAAATCGCTCCGTCGGGTACGCCGTCAGGAACTCGGTCGCGTCGGCAAGCACTGGGTGGTACATGAGGTCGGGGGGAACGGACATCTCGCTCATGCGCTCATCCCACGCCTTCGAGGCAGACGAGGCAGGGGTGCATACCCCGGTGGATTGCCTCACCGATGTGGACAGTCGAGATCTCGCTGGGGAACATGCCCCGCCTAGCCACCTTGTCCTGCCCGGCTCGCAGAGCCCGGCATTCTCGATTGCCGTGGAACGCCGAGCCGCCGCTGGTCGTGTAGACGGCCGTCGGATACGGCGATGGCTTGCAGCGACCGCAGAAGGCCAGCCCGTCATCGGGGCACTGTTGCCCCGCGTCCCAGTCTTCGAGGGTCATTCCTGCCACGTCAGATTCCCTTCGCCGGTCGCCCGGGCATCCCCCATGTTGTCACGGTCTGCTGTGACATGCCCTGGGACAGCGGTCAGCCCAGCAGGCGTTCGAGCTGCCAGTCGCCCGAGCAGCCGTGGACGCTGAGGCTCTCTGCGGCCAACTCGAAGACAGCCGGACCTCAGAAGCGCGTTTGGGGACGATGAAGTGGTGTGGTTCCTGCTCATACTCGAGACGAGGCTCGCTACGCCGGCAGATGTCAACGCCTGGGCCCCAAGACTTACGAAGGCACAACGCACGAGGCGGGAACTTCGGACTCGAGTGGTTCGTGAACGATCGCCTTCAGTCCGTGAACAACGATTCCTGCGAAGGTACCGGCGGCGCCGGAACCGGCTCATCGGACTCGAGAAGTAGTTGGTCAAGCTGATCGATGCCGTTGATCGGCAAGCCTCCCCGCCGGACCAGATGTGCGTTTCCGGGGCCCTCGCCCGACCCTCGCCAGACGGCAATCCGACCGAATCCGCCTCGAAGCGCCTCGACGGCACCCGCCCAGGTGCCACCCTCGTCTTTGTCGGATGCCACTACGAGGGTCACTGTCGAGAGTGCGTAGATCAACTTGTTGCGACCCATGGCGTTTCCGACGCTGAATGGCGCTTCGGGACCATACGGGGTCGCCAAGACCGTGCTTCCGCCAACCAACGCTCGCCTGGTCTCGGCCTTGTCAATAGTCCGGACCAGCGAGTCGGCCATGATCCCGACGACGCGCCCGTCCACCTGATGTGCCGCATTCATGGCAAGTTGGTCGACTCCTCGGGCTCCGCCCGACACGATTGGGTAACCGAGGGCTGTCGCCCGCTCAGCAGTCTTCGCTGCAACCTCAGCGCCCTCTTCCGACACGCCTCGGCTTCCGACCACTCCGACTCCCGGCTCTGAGAGGAGCTCAACGGCTCCGACCGCATGGAGCAGCGCAGGCGCCCTGCTACCCAAGCGCTCCCGCAGCCTGATCGGGTAGCCATCGTCGTAGGCCGTCACGGTTCGGATTCCTGCCTCTTCGTACCGGTCCAACTCGAAGGCCAGGGCGACTGACCGGTCAAGCAGGCGGACGACGCGCTCTGCCATCTCGCCACCTACGCCGGCGTTGGATAGTTCCTCGGCTGAGCGCCCGAGGAGTTCGCCTGGAAGGCCCGGTAGCGCCCAGAACTCCGAGGCCTTCAGCGTGTCGTGGCCATCGCCGGCCAGGCGGCTGACCAGGAGCGCTACGGCCAGTGAGTCGTCGGATCGGGTCATGTGGAACGTCCTGCGGAGTCGGCCAAGGCGAATGGGAGCACTGGGCCGGACCCGGCTTCCCGGAGTGCAGAACCCACAACCGTCATCGTCCATCGTGAGTCGACGACGTCGTCGAGGAGCAGGACGGGGCCTTCGTCTACCGGGCCACGGACGGTGAATGCCTGGTCCACGTTCCGGAACTGCATGGCGCTGTTGTGCATGTTCCTCTGCGGTTCCCGATCGGCAACCCTCTCGACGACCTCGGAGAATCCTATGCCGAGCCGCTCGGCGAGTCGGGCGGCGAAATCCGCTGTCAGCCCTGGGAAGCGGACGGACGGCAACACGGTCACCCAGGTGGGGAAGGGTTCGGGATTCCATTGGGTCTGGACGAGCTCGACCGCCCGATCCAAGGTGTCCTCGTCGAACTGGCCAGCCAGCCGGTTCTCAGCGACCCGGTCACCCCAACCGCCGTCTCCCCATCGGCTCAGGGCACGGCCCACCTCGTTGCGACGATCTTGCGGAATCCTCCCACCAGTGGGCCACTGGCGCCGCGGTTCGATCCGCAGGTATCCCCGCCGGAGGTGTTCCACGGCGGCGGCGATCAGGGGGTCGAACGGGTCCAGTGCAATGGCCAGCGACTCTTCGGCACACCGATCGCAGATTCCGCACGGCACGTCGACGGGGTCGTCGAGGAGGTTCCGGAGGTACACCATCCGGCAACCGTGGGTGGCGGCATACTCGAGCATCTGCCCTTGTTCGATGCGCCGGAGGGCCGTCACCTGTTCTGCCCTTTCGAAGTCGTACGACCAAGGCGCCAGCGTGCGGCGCCAACGGTATCCATCCCGCTCAACAGCCCCCTCCACCTCGAGGGTCGTGAGGAGATGGTTCAAGCGGGTGCGGCGGGCGTTGAAGGTCTGCTCGAGGTTGGGCACCGTAAACGACTCGCCGGATTCCTCGAGAAACGACACGACGGCCTCGGCCAGGTCGGGTGGCGGAAATGCGTTCTCGATGAAGAAGTCCTGGATGTCCTCGTCTTCGGTGCCACGTAGGAGGACCCCCCACGACTCGTCCAACTGGCGTCCGGCACGCCCAACCTGTTGGTAGTACGAAATCGGGTAGGCCGGCGCTTGGTAGTGGACGACGAACCGGAGGTCCCGCTTGTCGAAGCCCATCCCGAGCGCCGAGGTGGCTACGACGACGTCCACTTCATTGGCCAGGAGCCTCTGTTCGACGACGATCCGGCGCTCCGGTTCGAGCGATCCGTGGTAGGCCAGGGCATCGAGGCCTTGGGTTCGCAGCCACTCGGCGACCCGTTCAGCGTCCGCGATGGTGAGCGTGTAGACGATCCCCGTTCCCCCCAACTTCGGGATTGTCTCGGAGAGCCACACGAGGCGTTCGGCTGGGCGTGGTAGGTCGAGCACGTGCAGGCGGAGGCCCTCCCGACCCAGTGGGCCTCGCACGCTGACATCGGTTGCCAATTGCGCATCGACGTCGTCAATGACCCGATCGTTTGCCGTCGCGGTGCACCCGATGATCGGCACCCCGTCGGGGAGGAGGGCGAGCACCCGGGCGATTCGGCGATAGTTCGGTCGGAAGTCATGGCCCCAGTCGGACACGCAATGGACCTCGTCGATGACCAGCAGGCCGCTCCGCCGGCCAACCTCGGGTAGCACGTCGGTTCGGAAGCCCTGATTGGCCAGGCGTTCGGGCGAGATGAGGAGCAAGTCGACAGGCCCTCGCAACGTTGGTGGCTTTGGGGGCTTTGCTCGCTTACCCGGCAGTTCGCCGGTGGCCAGCAGTCGGTCAAAGGCCGCCTCGTCGATGACTGGCACCCCTAAGGCCTCGGCCTTGGCCAATTTCGACCCAGCACGCTTGCCGGCAACCAACACATTGGTCTTGACCGAAACGTCTTCGGTTGACCTGCCACCTCGGTCCACGACGGCTTCCCTCGCCGCGGCGCGGCTGTAGCCATCCAGTGCACCGGTGACCACCACGGTCATGCCCTCCAGGGGAGCGGAGGCATCCGGTGTTGGCCCTGGGGGCTCGTCGGCACCCAAGGAAGCGATTATGTCGCCCCACTCGTCCCTGTTCTCACTGTTGATGGTGACCGCCCGGACCCCCATGGGGACTGCGGCTTCGATCTGGTTGCGCATGAGGGCCAGCAGGGGTGAGATCAGCAACGTCGGTCCAGCTCCGCGGTCACGCAACATTCGGGTTGCTATGAAGTAGACCGCGCTCTTACCCCAGCCTGTCCGCTCGACCAGCAGGACTCGCTGGCGCTCCTCCACCAGCCGGTGGATCACTTCCAACTGTTGTTCTCGAAAGCCCGACGCCTGATCGCCAGTCAACTTCCTGAGGTGTCCAAGGGCTTCGTCCCGGAAGGCATCATCTACGGAATAGGGCATTGGCCTCGCCTCGGTTTCGCACTGGCGTGCGGTATTCGTCCACCAGTGTGGCGCCAAGATGTCTTCGGCGCCGCATCTGAGCCGGCATGAGCCACGAAATCGGGCCGGGGAGCCATGGAGGCCCTAGTCGTCATGCCATAGGAGGGCGAGGAGCGCATCTCCATACCGTTCCAACTTCACCGGTCCGATTCCCCAGACTTCCAGCAGTTGCTGGTGATTCGAGGGCCTCCGGTCGACGAGGTCCCGCAGGGTCCGGTCATAGAAGACGATGAATGCAGGGACTCCTTGGGTGCTGGCTTGTTCGCGTCGCCAAGCCCTCAACGCCTCGAATAGTTGGTCGTCGTCGCCTCGGCGGGTCGGCCCTTCGGAAGTCCACGGGACTTGGTCGCCTTCGGCCTCGTCGAGCAGCACCCGTGCCATCTGGAACCTGATTTCGGTGGGCAGTGTCGGATCGAGTCCATCTAGGAACTCGATGTACCTGGTGAAGTCGTCTTGGATCCCGGCCGGAACCAGTACGAGGTCGCCGAGGCCGAGTCCGGCGCCGACATGGTCCGAGACGTCGTTGCCGATCCTTGCCTCGAAGACTTCGACGTTGGCTCCCGCCTCGCGCAACTCCCTTGCGACCTTGAGGGCGTGGCTCAAGCCCGCCTCGTCCTTGTCGGCGATTACGACGACATCGGCCCCGGCCAGGGATCGGGTGTGGTGGGGAAGCCACCTTCCTGCGCCTCCCGAGTTGGTGGTGGCCACCACGCCCATTCCTTGGAGGGTGTGGACGTCCTTCTCTCCCTCGACGACGTAGACGGTCCCCCCGTCCCGTACTTGCGCCAGGACTTCTGGGAGGTGGTAGAGGGGCCGCTCATCCTCTGGGACTGCGCCTGTTTCCCAGTTGCCGTTCTCGTAGTGCTCCTGCCAGAAGCGCTTGGACCCACCGCCACTGAGTCGGACGACACGCAACACGGGCCGACCTTCGACATCCACGTAGACGTATTCCTCCCGCCGCTGGGCACCGGAGGACGGTGCGTTCGGGCGAAGGTCGTCTGGTGGCATCCCGATCGCATCGCAGATCTCTTCTTGCGTGCAGGGATCCGGTTCTCGATGGCACTTGAACACGATCTGGCCGGACGCGGCCTGGCCGATATTGCAAGAGGGGTTTCTGTCGTCCTGGCGACATGGGCAGGCGGCGGCCCACTTCCAGATACCGGTCCCACTCCGTCGCACCCGTTGAAAGCGAGAGAGGACCTCTTCGATGTCAGGCACCCTTTGAGGCACGAAGAAAGCCTATGGGCAGGAGCCCCCGTGCCGGACACGGCCCAGGGCAGCAACGAGCGCGTAGGCGCCCGGATGCGCATCCCTCGGCGCAGCCCACCCCTCGGCGGCCATTCGCATGGCCTGGTCGACGGCGTCGTCTAGTGACTTGGCCTGGAGCACGACCGGGCACTCGACGTATACGAGGTAGGTGCGCGGCTCGTCGTCGTCGTTCGGGGGTCCGGGTCTTCCATGGCGGGCTGCTCCTGGCCGGTGGGCGTGCTGCTAGTCGTCGGTGGTCGCCTGGCTTTGCCTTTCGGCTTCTTCGACGAAGGCGCACAGGGTGGAGATGAGCTTCATGTCGTCGAGGTTGCGGGCCCGGCTGTTGAGGAGCTCTTCGGTGCCGACTAGGTAGGCGAGGCAGCGGGCGCGGCTGAGGGCCACGTTGAGCCGGTTCCTAGAAAACAGGAACTTCATGCTGTGGGGGATGTGCTCGGAGTCGGAGCTGGTCATCGAGAAGACCACGACGGGGGCTTCTTGGCCCTGGAACTTGTCGACCGTTCCGACCGGCACGCCTGCGGTGGCCGGGTCCGCGGCTAGCCAGCGTCGAATCATCCGGACCTGGTCGTTGAATGGTGCGACGACCATGAAGTCTGAGGCCCCGAGTGGCCGAGTTGCGCCCTTGGCGTCAGTCCAGTCAGACCCGAGAAGGCCCGTGATGGTGTCGGCCACGATGTCGGCTTCCTCTTCGGAGTGGGTGGAGCGTTCTTGGTGCATGGCGCGAATCCACCGGAGCCCGGTTCCGTACTCGGTTCCCTGTTTGCTGCAGTCGCGGTGTGGGACGAGCCGGCCGTCGTAGACCTCGTTGGAGATGAAGCCGCACACGTCGGGGTGCATCCGGTAGGTGACGTCCAAGAACACGCCCCTGTCTTCGGGGATGGTCGCCTCACCGCCCAGGACGT
>MPMF02114444.1_pt1 | contig 11821 bp, 14 predicted proteins | sample 1617271 | NCBI WGS metagenome assembly MPMF02 (sample SAMN05944812, study PRJNA350692) | marine metagenome | biome: marine; feature: ODZ; material: water; isolation source: 120 m water sample prefiltered with 30 um filter, filtered on to 0.2 um... | place: Pacific Ocean | collected 2012-04-09... | reverse complement strand
CGCGTTCCTCGGTCGTGAGCCCTGTCCGGCCTTGCGTCCGGTCCGCGCGGGCCCGCTCCACCCAGGTCCGCAGCGCCGACTCGGTCAGATCGAGCTCCCGCGCGACGCGCCCGACCGTCTTCCCCTCGTCGAGCACCAGCCAAACCGCCCCCGTCTTGAACTCATCCGTGAACCGGCGCCGTGCTCGGCGCGTGCCTGTCTGTGCTGCCATCGTGGACATCGTATCCGCCTTTCGGAAAGCGTCCACGAAATCGGATCAAGCCCACAAGATGAACTGATGCCCTTGTTCGCCGGCGCGGGCGGCATGGGGGAGGTGCATCGAGCGCGGGGCTCCGCACCCTCTACGGCTGTTTCGTGGCTGTCACCTGACCGAGAGCCGTCCCTTCGCAGGTTGACTGCGTCTGAGAACGTTCGAGTCGAGTGACGGATGCATCGACTGTCAACTCCGCATCCACGCGCGCCTCACACCGTGGTCCCAAATATAAGGCCGAGTAGGTGAGCAGATTCCCGTTGATTTGACCCTCAGTGATGGGGAACTCGACAGTGTGAGGCGTCAACTGAGTGCAACAGGTTGCACTGACAACCGTACGGATAGTGAACCACCCGCACATCTGCACGCTCTGCGACCTCTGCAGCCAGAAGCCTGTGCGAATCTGGATCCCGGATGAGATTCGGGTCTATGGACTTCCCAGGGTTCTTTAGACACCCTGCAAGCTCTGCGCGTAGTCGGCTTCGAACTGCTGGGGCGACACCTCAACTTGACGATGCCTCGGTATCATGCGGCCCAGTCACCCCAGCGTGCGTGAGCTGAGCGATGTCCCTCGATCCGACGTGGCTGTTCCTGTCGCTCATCACCGGGGGCATCGGATTCGTCTTGCTCGTGTACGGCAAGAAACAGCAACGGTGGCCGCAGTTGGTTGCCGGGGTGGCCTTCCTGGCGTACCCGTACTTCACCGGCAGCCTGGTCTCCCTGATCGCCGTTGGCCTAGTCATCGGATTCGGCCTCTGGTGGGTAATCCGGCTCGGTTGGTAACCCGTCCAAGGACCCTTGGGCCCAATCTCCCTGTGCCATGCCGTGCCTCCCCCCTATAGGGGAGGCAGGTGGCACAGGGTGGTGCACGTAGATCGGTTGTATTCGGCACCCGACCCGCCACCCAAGGGGTCCCCTTCCTGGGGGCTGACCGACCCTCCACCACGACCAGCACGTCGGGATTCTCTGGCTGCTGGGCATACTGACTGCTGACCCGTCTACAATTGTCGGGTGACGGCCTATAATGGGCCGATTTCCTAGGCACGATGGTACTCAGTTCAGGCACCTCGCTCGGCCCATACCAGATGACCGCCAAGATCGGTGAAGGCGGTATGGGGGAGGACTATCAGGCCAGAGACACCCAGATTGACCGAAAAGATTGCTTCGTTAGGAGGAATTATGGCGAGTCGGCGTGACAGGACGGTGGTGGACGCCACCACGAAGTTGAGTCGGACCATTGCACGGGCACTGCGTGCGTGGGCCAAGGAAGTCGGAGCAGACGAGATGGCCGGCGAAGTGATGGATCGTGTCCGTGAGGGCTTCGACGTGGTTCGTGACCGCGCAGCGGCGGGGAGGGCTCGCACCAAAGCCAGAAGGTCTGCGAAGAAGGCCAGGAGCCCCGCCAAGAAGACAGCCAGAAAGGCAACCAAGAAGGCGGCCAAGACAGTCAGCCGCGTTGCCAAACGGAAGACGGTCCGCAAGACGGCGAAGAAGAAGACGGTTCGCAAGAAGGACTAGGTCCAGATCCGCGGTCTTTGCGAGCAATCTTGATCGACTGGCGCGGTTCCACCGTGGAGCGCCGACAGCCGACCGTCGACTCCTGCCGCATGCATGTGGGTCGCATCAGAATCAGAACAGGAGCACTCCATGAATGAGCCCATCAGAGTCCTACTTGTAACGCTCTTGCTCGCATTCCCTGCATCGGCGATGGCTCAGAGCGACCAGACTTACGCAACCTACATCACCGAAGAGCAGTGGCAGATGGTCAATGAGCTACCGGGTGTCGACCGGCAGATAGTGAGCCGGGACATCGGCAAGCTGAACCTCTCGGTCGGCATCATTCACCGGGGAGCGGTTGCCAGGGGAAGCGGTACGAGCACTCAAAATCCCGAGCGGCCCTGTGGTGTGACGAGCGCCGACCGGAACAGCGCGGCGCGGGGAATCATGCACCTGAACCAGACTGAGACGTACTACATCGCTTCGGGCTCGGGCACACTGGTCACGGGTGGTGAAATCATGAACGGCAATGCGTCGGCTCCGGACGGCAACGTGACACAGGTCCTGAACGGCCCGTCCTGCAGCGGCATGATAGTGGGGGCTTGGGTCGCCAAGCATGTGAAGGAAGGCGACATCATCATCATCCCGGCCGGCACGCCTCACGGCTGGCTCGAGGTCCCTGTTCACGTGGACTACCTGAGCGTACGCCCCGATCCCGATCGGGTGCTGGCCGACGATTACATCAACCCGGCGCTTGGATCGGATTTCCAGATACAGACGCAGTAGAAGGAGAGAAGGAGACTGACTCTGTTCGGTGTCAGCTTGGCGGAGAGCGGACTCTCATATCTTCCCGTTCTATGGTCATGCCCCTTTCCACCGGCCCCAATGGGGGAGAGGACCTCGTAGGGGCCGAGGGTGGTGCCTGGCTGGAGAGGCAAGAGTCGCTGAGAATCAGCCGGCTCTAGCTGTCGCGCGCCTCGGTCTAGGCGACCCGGTTCACCACTACTCCGCGCACGGTACAAGGGGAGCAGTCCCCCAGGGCGCGCCAAACTCGTCAACGACGTAGCGGAACGGGGTGTCGCGGCCAATTCTGTGCCCGACATATTGTGCCCACCCCTCACTCGTTCGGGCAAGAATCGGCGCTGGTGTCGGCGCCTGAAGCTGTCTGGCGGCTGGCGGACAACGGCGTGGCGACCAGCGCATCGAGCGCAGCCCGCTGCGCCTCGTTTCCATTGTGCCCGTAGGGCGGGCGCCGTGAACCTCAGCCCGCTCGACGCTACCGGCCGACCTTGGACGCCTCCGCCTCCCGGATGGTCTGCTCCGCCGCGTAGGGCAGGATGTAGCCGTCGGCCAGGTTCCGCCCAGCCATCTCGCGCACCGCCTCCACGTAGCCGGCGTGGGTCGGATACAGCCGCTGCAGCGTGGCGGCGTCGAACGGCTCGTGGGACCCGTAGAGCCCGCAAAACCGAGATCCCCCGTCGGCGGGCGTGTTCATCCCGGTATTGTTCGCGGTCGGCACCGCGTGGGCCGCCAGCCGCAGGCGGCCAAGGCACGTTTCATCGCTATTCGCTTGGTTCAGGAGAGAGCGGCCATGGGTTAATGGGCCGGCCTGATTTGTGGGAAGAGGCACTCGCATCGTTTGTTGCGCAAGTGCCCTGAGGACCCGGCAACCGGGCATCCTGTGGTCGACCCACTGGGCCTGCAGCCTATAATGGGCCGGTCTCACAATGCCCCTCAGTCCGGGTACGCGTCTCGGCCACTACGACGTGACCGCCCTCCTCGGCGAGGGCGGCATGGGCCTGGTCTGGCAGGCGACCGACACCAAGCTCAATCGCGACGTCGCCCTGAATGTGCGGGTTCAGACCGTTGTGGGCCAGTTGAGGCTGTGAGATAAGAGAGACTTGGCTGCCAGGGGAGGATGACTCGAAACGCGGCTGCTCCGGTTCGTTTCGTCGCCCTCTGCGCGTTGATGCTTCCCGTCGCCGCATTCGCCCAGACAGACGGCACTGTCTCTATCCTGCCGTTCGCCAACATCACTGGCGAGCCGGGCGACGCCTGGATTGGTGCCGGGATAGCCGAGACGCTGATCGTCGACCTGCAGGGAGCGCCCGGCTTTGAGGACGTGACGGGTGAGCAGATCGGCGCGCCGTGGGTCGTGAGCGGCGCCTATCAGCGGGTCGCCAACCAGATTCGGATCACCGCGCGGCTGGTCGAGGTCGCCAGCGGCGCCGTGATTCGCACGGCGACGGTCGACGGTGCGATGGATGATCTCTTCGACCTTCAGGATCGTCTGGCCGTGGACTTGGCGGGACGACCGGAGATTCCGGCGTCTCGGTTGACCGCAACACACCCGCCAGCCGCGGCGGCCTTCACGCCACCGACTGGGACCAGTGGCGGAGCCGGGATGCTAGCGATAATCGACGGCCCGCCACCGCCTGTCGCTCCCGAGGTGATCAGCCGCGACGAGCGAGGCGGCACGACGATCCGCGCCATCAGGCTCGACAATGGACTCTCCGTCGACGGCGTGCTCAACGAGGCGGTGTATGCGACGGTGCCGTCGTTTGGCGGGTTCATCCAGATGGAGCCCGCCGCCGGGGCGCCGGCGACCGAGCGCACCGAGGCGTGGGTGTTCTTCGACGACACGAATCTGTACATCGTGGCGCGCTTGTGGGATGCGGCGCCTGAGTCCGAGTGGGTGGTCAACGAGATGCGCCGCGACAGCAACACCCTCTCGCAGAACGAGGGTGTCGGCATTCTCCTTGACACCTTCTACGACCGGCGGAACGGGAACTTCTTCACCATCAGCCCGATCGGCGGACGGGCCGACGGCCAGGTGAGCAACGAGCGCGGGTACAACCGCGACTGGAACCCGGTGTGGGGCGTCGAGACCGGGAGGTTCGCGGGTGGCTGGACGTTCGAGGCGGCGTTCCCGTTCAAGTCGATGCGCTATCGCCCGGGGCGGTCGCAGGTGTGGGGCCTGCAGCTGCGGCGCCGCGTGCGCCACAAGAACGAGACGTCGTTTCTGACCCCGCTGGACCCCGGGCTTGGCCAGACGGCCATCTTCCAGGTCTCGCGGTCAGCGACCCTGGTGGGGCTCGAGGCACCCGAAAGCGGGCGCCCGATTGAGATCAAGCCCTACGCGATCGGCGACCTCAGCTCGGATGTGAACGCCTCGCCGGCCATCTCGAACCAGTTCGGCGGAAATGTCGGTCTCGACCTCAAGTACGGAGTCACCGAGAACCTGACCGCCGATTTCACCCTCAACACCGACTTCGCGCAAGTCGAAGCCGACGAGCAGCAGGTCAACCTCACCCGCTTCAGCCTGTTCTTCCCCGAGAAACGGGAGTTCTTTCTCGAGAACCAGGGCACGTTCAGCTTCGGCGGCTCGGCCGGGCGGTCGGGCGATACCCCGGTCATGTTCCACAGCCGGCGGATCGGCCTGAACGTCGGGCGGGAAGTGCCGATTGTCGCCGGAGGGCGGCTGACGGGCCGCGTCGGCCGGTTCAGCCTCGGGCTGATCAACATCCAGACCGACGACGAGCCGGTCAGCGGCGCCCTGACGACCAACTTCACGGTGGCCCGCATCAAGCGCGATCTGCTTCGTCGGAGTAGCATCGGCGCCATCGTGACCCACCGCTCGGCACTGGCGGGCAGCCCCGGGGACAGCCAGACCTACGGGGCTGACGCGACGTTCGCCTTCTACGAGAACGTGGCGATCAACACCTACTGGGCGGCGACCCGCACAACGGGGCGCGGGGGGCAGGACACGAGCTACAACGCGGCGTTCCGGTACAACGGGGACCGGTATGGGGCGACGGCCGAGCACCTGTTCGTCGATGCGCAGTTTGCCCCGGCGGTCGGGTTCGTGCGCCGGGACGACTTTCGCAAGAGCCGGGGGTCGGTCCGGTTCAGTCCCCGGCCGCGCGCGATTGAGGCGGTCCGCAAGCTCACGTGGGAGGGCTCCTACACCTACATCGAGGATGCGGCGGGGCTGGTCGAGACGCGAGAGGCGGAAGGGCGGTTCCAGACCGAGTTCGAGAGCAGCGACACCATCGAAGTGTCGTACACCCAGACCTACGACTTCCTCAAGGAGGGGTTCACGATCGCCCCCGGCATCATCGTCCCGGTGGGCGGGTACGACTTCTGGAACGCTCGCACGTCGCTGCGATTTGGCCAGCAGCGACCCATGTCCGGGTCGGTGTTCGCCGAGCACGGAACCTTCTACGGCGGCACGAAGACGGCGCTGGGGTTCGGGGGGGGACCGTTCGGCGGACGCATCGAGCTGACGCCGCAGTTCTCGTTCGAGCCGGGCCTGTCGTTCAACTGGATCGACCTGCCCCAGGGCAGCTTCTTGACGCGACTCGTCACGACGCGCGCGACCTACACCATCAGCCCAGCCATGTTCGTCAGCGCACTCCTCCAGTACAACTCGAGCAACAACGGCCTGAGCACCAACATTCGGCTCCGGTGGGAGTATCAACCGGGCAGCGAGCTGTTCATCGTCTACAACGAGCAGCGCGACACGCTCGCGCCGCGCGCGTTCCCCCAGCTCAAGAACCGGGCGGTCATCGTCAAGATCAACCGGCTGTTACGATTCTGAGACGGCCGTGCGCACCGGATGCGGTGATGCGAGTGCCGCTGACCGCTTCATTCAAACGCTCCTGCGTGAGTGGGCCTACGTCGTCGCGTATCCGTCCTCGCGGCGTCGGACGCGCCAGCTCAACCGCTTTCTGTGCTTCTACAATCGTCGACGGCCACATGCCAGCTTGGACTATCACGCACCGTGGTCCCGGCTCCCGAGTGCTGCGTGATGAACAACGTACTTGCACCCAACAGCTAGCTCGGCGTTGGACCGTCGGACCGGTCCTGATCGGGCTGGTTCGCGCCCGACGCGCGTCGCCGTCGACCGGCATCCAACGCCGCGCCAATGGCGATACCGATGGCGAGCCCTGCACCAACGTTGTCCATGGCCGCGCCCAGTGCGACGCCAATCGCGATTCCAGCTCCAACGCTGCTCGCGCCGACGGGTCCCGTCTTCTTTCTCATTGGCTTCCCCATGTCTCCGCCCTCTCTCTTGGGGCCATATCCGACCGAGACGGCGGCTGTTCCCAGGCGGGATCTAGCCGTCTGACTTCGAGCGCCTGAACGCCGCTCCAAGAGCTGTCCCGATGCCTGCGCCGAAGACGAGCCCCAATCCGACGTTGCCGAAAGCAGCGCCGAAGACGAGCCCTAGGCCCGCGCCGAGGGCAACACCAGTGCCCACAGTCAGGGCAAGCTTGTCTTCCGTCCGTGGCGCTTCACTCATCATCCCTCAGAATCCGCCGTGCTGGGTCCTGTCAGGTCGCCGCTGTTGCCGCCCGCGCATTTGTAACTACGCGCGGCGTCCATCCGATATTCGCACTCGGAGCACACACGGGTGTGGCATGGGACCGAGCCGGCGGTCAAGGCTCCGGATCTTGCGCGTCTTGCCGATCTTTTGTCGCACATTCGTCGCAGAGCTGCGTTTCCGTGAATCGCTCTTCACGTCCGATCTCCTTCCTGGTGAGATCGAACCCTAGACCCGCGTGCTACTCAAATGTGGGAGGACGTCGGCTGCACTGCCGACCGGAGCCCTCAGGCCTCAGTGACCTGACGGGTCCGCTACGCTTGGCCAGTTCCCAAGTCACCATGCCGCTCAGTCCAGGCGCCTGGTTGGATCGGTACGAGGTCATTGCCAAGATGGCGAAGGCCGCGTGGGCGGGGTGTACCAGGCACACAATTCGAGGCTCGACACTGTCGGCCGATAATGTCTATGAGCCCGCATGTCCGGATGCCATGGTGTGAGTTGGGCAGACGGTCCGCATATAGCACTCGACGCAATGTGGAGTCTTCGGACGACACCATTCTCGGCCGATCTCCCAGGCGGGAAGATCCACCAGTCCGGGAAATTCTGGATTCAGAGCCCTCGCCCTATAGATGACCTCTTCAAGTTTTGCCCCGTCGCTCACAAGCCCGAGTCGCCGAAACACCCGTTTGACATGGACATCCGCTGATATGTCGATCGAGTAATAGTCTCGTAGCGGTACCTTGAAGTCCCTTGCCAGAATATTCGTGGCCATTGTGGCGATCTTCGGCCCGACACCGCGGAACTGCAGAAATCCGAGCACGACCTCCGCACTTGCCGGTTCATCTCGCCAGATCCGCGAAGCGTCGCCCCCGTACACAGTTGCGATTCGGTCGATCGCGCTGTGAAAGTTCCGGCTCATCCTCTCAGGGAACCGATGAAGATTCTCGGGCTTGGTCAGCAGCAGCCGAACTGCGGCTAGCGAGAGCGCCGAGAGCATCGAAATTGAGAAGCCTCCGAGCGCTTGCGCGATTCGATGGGGAATGACCCAGGCCCGTTCGGCCTTGATCTGGCGATCCATCACGCACGCTAGAACGAATGCGTGGGGATGATGGTCGAGGTCATTCAGCAGAGCATCGGCGTCAGGTTCCTTTGAAAACTCGACGGGTCGCCGCGGAGCTGTGAACAGCTCCTCTCCGCGCTCGACAAGGATGTTCGTGATTGTCGACTGCACATTCGAGGCCTTTCATCGGAACGTCGTCTTGCAAATCCGCTGCGGTGTCCAAAGCGTTCGCCGGCGGTCGTCGGCTGCAAACGTTTGTTGACCAGCTATTCCACAATCTTGAGTTCTAAATCTTGGCGGACCCAATGCGTATGGCCGTACTTCCTTGCCTGGATGTCGCCCGGCTCCCGGTAATCGCACTCCACCGTGCAAGGCACGCCGGCTTGGATCACTTTGTCGATGTTGCCAGAGGCGCCCTGGCGGCCCCAGATTGCCGCCTTGCCTCCACTTTCCAGAACGCAAACTAAGCGAAGATTATCCGGGGGTCCGCGTACGCCACCCTCGTCAAATGCCACAATCCGGAAGGTGCCTCGCTGCATCGTGCCTGCCCCTGCTGCCGTCAATGCTCCTGCGCCGGAACAGTTCGTATCAACGCTCCCAAGGCTCGCTGGCGGTTGTACGGTGGCAACTCCCCATGCTCGATCTCAAACTGAATCAGCAACTCAGACTCCAGCCGCTCCGCATCTGCTTTGGATTTCGATGTCGTGAACCCGACCCGAAGGGAACAATCGTGCTCCCAGAGGCGCTCCTTCATTGCGAGATTTGTCGACTGCGTCGGGCCAGGATGAAAATACTGGCGCACGCGACCTCTAAGGCCGTTCTGATTCGTCGCCTTGCCGATGTACGCTATGTCCGAACTCCCGACCAGCCGTTCGTGCATGCAATCAAACAGAACCACGTACACACCTGGTGCCGACGGCAACTGTCCGAGCACAGACGGCTCGCTGCTTCGAGAGAACGCAGCCCACGACCCGACGCCGAGATCTGTGACCGAATCGGAGTTCATCCTGACCAAGCTTGACATTCGCCGATCTGAGCGCCTGGTTAACCGCCTGCCGTTCACCGGTGGCCGCCGAAATTGCGGAGAGTCCGCCGGGTGCAACGGCGGGTCAGGCCGCTCTTCGACGACGGTAACGCAGTGCTTCGGCTGCCTCCTCAAGGCACAGCTCGGTGCTCGACGCAACGGCCTTTCGAACCTGCGCTAGGTCGCGCGCCTGAATCTCCACCTTCACTCCAACTCCGCCGTTGGGTTTCTGAACCTTGAAGGAGTCCAGGCGGGGACCCGTGTGGCTCTCCCGACACAGCGCAGCGTAAATTTCGCGATTCACCGATGCCATTGGGACTATTCGGCCCTTACCTGCAGCGATCAGTTCGTACGCGCGGTCGTGTCTAGCGGTCATGTTCTCGTGCAGCCAATTATCTGGTCGTGTGTTCGCTTTCTGACGTACGACCTTCAGAGCTTCGCACAACAGTCCTCCTTGCCCTGGTGAGAATTCGTTCCAGACGTTCGCCAGATATGTAATCCGCCTATCCAGCCATTCGTCCCCGTTCTGGGTGGCAGAATTCCCCTTGTTCTCGAGTTGGACCCTCCAGTTCCGATCCTTCCAGTCGAAGAACACCCAAGCCAGAGCACCTGCCCAGTCGTATCGTTCGTGGGTCGCCAGCACGAGGGCGTTCTGTGCTCCCTCGAAGGCCAACCGAGCGTTCGAATACGCCTTGTGAGGCATAGGAGAAGTCAGCAGATGCCCAACCGCCACGCTGCTCTCGTAGACATCAGATGTGATTCCACGGAGCACCAAGTCCGGCAATAACGATTCGGCCGCGTACTGGAACCTCTCGAGTTCCCTCGACAGTTCTTCGAGGGCCTCAACCACGTTCGGCTTCCTGTCGGTCAAACATATATTCGACAGACCTGCATCTCTGGATAGAATGCACTCGCACCATAGCGTATTCGGATACCAGGCTCGCCAGAATTTCCCGAGATTATAGCCCCGGCATGGCTGAGTGGTCGGTTAAAGCGCGAATCCCTCGGTGGGTGTGTCACGGCCTTCGAGTTGCGCTCCCATCGTCAGCCTCGTCGGCTCGTCAGCCATCCGACGACCAGGCTGACGAGCTGACGGTGCTGACGCTGTTCCCGGCGACGGTGTGCTGCAGACCGGGACCCAGGCCTCATTCCCCTGACACTGTCCGCTATACTTGGCCAGCTTCCCTAGCCTCATGGCGCTCAGTCCAAGCACCCGTCTCGGCCAGTACAACGTCACTGCTCTCATCTATGAGGTCGGGTGGGGTGTTCGCAGATGACAGGCAGGGCACGGACGATCCGCATCACCCTCCCCGGCTACCAGCGAGACCGCTACCGGTGGCGACGGCAGATTCTCAGGGCGGTGCTTCGAGCGAAAGCCGAAGCGGGCGTGACCTACGCAGACGAGGAGCGGTTCGAGGTGGTCGTGTTGCTCTACCTGAAGCCGGGCAAGCGGCACGATATTCACGACGTCGACAATCGCTTGAAGGACATCCTGGATGCCCTCCAGGGACGATTTGGCTCGGTGCGTGCCCGGACTCGCTTGATCGAGGACGACCGATACATCTCCCGGGCCGTCGTCGAAAAACAACCGATCCCGAAGGCACTTCCGGAGAATGCGGGCGGCAAGCTGCTGATCAGGCCCTATGAACCGCGGCGGTGGCCCCTGCAACGCGTGAAGGGTGATCCCACTCGGAAAGCCGCTGCGAAACCGACGAGATAAGCGGGACAACAACATGACACCCGCACCCGGTGTCCGGTCGTCCTTGACGAACCGCTGAGACGAGGAGAGGTCCGTGGCGATCTACGAAGTTGGTGCGACCAAGCTGAAGTCGGTTGAGGAGACATCCTTTGGGACAGCCGGTATTCGTGAACGGACAGACCTGCAGCGGCTCCTGCGGGACCAGATCGAGGCAGTCTCCCCGGACACCCTCGTGATCGCGGAGGAGTTCGGCGAGTGGACTGATTCTCGCCGGCGGATCGACCTGCTGGGCATCGACAAGGCCGCGAATCTGGTCGTCATCGAACTCAAGCGTACCGACGATGGCGGGCACATGGAGCTGCAGGGCATCCGGTACGCCGCGATGGTGTCTGCGCTGACCACTGAGCGAGCGGTCGAAGTCTTCGACCGATATCTGAAGTCGCGCGGCCTGGATGACGACCCTCGGGAGAAGCTGTTGGAATTCCTGGAGTGGGATGAGTTCGATGAGGACGAGTTCGCGCAGGACGTGCGGCTGGTGCTGGTGTCGGCAGACTTCTCTCGGGAGTTGACGACCGCGGTGATGTGGCTCAACGAGAAGGAGTTGGACATTCGCTGCGTCAGGATCAAACCCTATTCACATGCCGGGGCGACGCTCATCGACGTTCAACAGGTCATCCCGTTGCCGGAGGCCACTGATTATCAGGTCCAGGTGCGAGAGAAGAAGCGACAGGAGCGCCGGGCTCGCCAGAGCACGATCGATTTCACACGGTATGACGTGACTGTCGATGGTCAGACTCACCCGGTGCAGTGGAAGCGGAACGCGATCCTTGTTGTCGTGAAGGCGATACTCGAGCAAGGCGAAGCCCCCGACGCCGTTGCCGAAGCGATGCAGTCGGTCGGACGGCGCAAGCCGTTCCTGGTGGTGCCTGAGGCCACTGACGACGCGGATGAATTCGGGAGGCTGG
>MPMF02345950.1_pt1 | contig 11822 bp, 8 predicted proteins | sample 1617271 | NCBI WGS metagenome assembly MPMF02 (sample SAMN05944812, study PRJNA350692) | marine metagenome | biome: marine; feature: ODZ; material: water; isolation source: 120 m water sample prefiltered with 30 um filter, filtered on to 0.2 um... | place: Pacific Ocean | collected 2012-04-09... | reverse complement strand
TCCCCGCCGTAACGGAACTGCACTACCGTGTTGGCGGTGTTGCGCACAGTGCCATCGTACTTGACGCGCAAATCCTCGAGCGCATTAACCAGCCGTCGCTGCATGTAGCCCGAGCGACTAGTACGCACGGCAGTGTCTACCAGCCCTTCGCGACCTCCCATGGAGTGGAAGAAGTACTCAGTTGGATTCAAGCCCTGTTTGTAACTGGAGCGGACAAACCCCTTCGCCTCGGCGCCAAGGTCGTCCTTGTTGAAATGCGAGAGCGTGCGTTTGTTGTAGCCGCGTGAGACACGCTCACCACGTATAGCCTGCTGGCCAATGCTGCCCGCCATTTGTGACAGGTTTAGCATACTGCCCCGCGCTCCAGAGCGTGCCATGATGACCGCAAAATTGTCCATGCCAAGGTGCCAGCCGGCAATTTCACCGGCACGGTCGCGTGCCTCTCCTAATTTATTCATCACCTCGACCTCTAGCGTCTCCTCCAGGCTGCGGCCGGGTCGCCGCTCGAGTTTGCCCTTGTTATAGGCAGTAGCTAGCTTGTCGACACCAGTCATCGCTTCCTCCATTGCATCGCTGATTTGCCGTGACGCCTCGGCCGGGATGTCCTCATCATCGATGCCAGTGGTGCAACCAGTCTCCATCAGTGCGCCGACGGCGAGGCGGGTGACGCGATCAATGAACTTGCGTGCTGCAGTCGGCCCCTTGAGGCGTGAAATCTCCTCGAGGATGATTCCCTTGAAGGCAGAGATGGAGCGGCCGTCGACTGGCCCGCGCAGCATCTCGCCATTCTTGATTTCGACAATCGTATCCAGCTCGGCATTCTCTTTCTCGCTGCGGTCAGCAAAATAGACCGAGGCATTGAACTTCAGGTTCATGTCATCTGGTAGCAGGACTGAGAAAATCTGCCGTCCCGACCAGCGGGGACCGTCAGCAGTCTTGGGCCAGGCTGGCTTTGGCAATGCACCTTGGAAGTCGATGCGTGACAGGATGCGCACCGTCTGGTCGTGGTCGTAGTTGGCGTCGCCGTGGGTTAACAGAAACATGCCGGTGATATGGTCATGGATAGCGCCAATCACAGCGCCGCCGAAGCGGGGTGAGCGGATGTGCTCCTGCACCCGCATCAGAATGCGCGCTTCTGCCCGTGCCTCCTCGGACTGAACGACATGTAGGTTCATCTCGTCCCCATCGAAGTCGGCGTTGTAGGGGGGGCAAACACAGAGGTTGATGCGGAAAGTTTTACCCTTCATAATCCGCACCTCGTGCGCCATCATCGACATGCGATGTAGCGACGGTTGCCTGTTGAACAGTACTATGTCGCCGTCCATCAGGTGGCGCTCGACAACATAGCCAGGTTCAAGCCGCTCTTGGTTGAACTCCCAATTTTCTTCGCTGAGCTTGACACGTCGCCCGTCGGGACGCACCATGTAGTTGATGCCGGGGATGTAGCGCTCTGCGTCGGTCGGTTCGAAGTTCTCCTTCATCAGCCATTTCATGAACTGTAGATTATGGATGTTCACTCGCACTGGAATAGTCAGCTCACGCGCTGCCATCTCAGGGACGCCAACCTGGTTAATGCTCAGGTAAGGGTCAGGCGTAATCACGGTGCGGGCCGAGAAATTGACGCGTTTACCGCTCAAGTTGGAGCGGAACCGACCCTCCTTACCCTTGAGTCGCTGAATGATGGTTTTCAGCGGCCGCCCGCTGCGGTGGCGCGCGGTGGGGATACCAGCGGTTTGGTTGTCAAAATAGGTTGTAATGTGGTACTGCAGCAGCTCCCACAGGTCGTCGATAATCAGTTGCGGGGCGCCGGCGTCGCGGTTCTCGCGCAGTCGCTGGTTGATGCGCAGCACGTCGACTAGTTTGTGGGTCAAATCGTCCTCCGACCGCTCGCCGCTTTCGAGCGTGATAGTGGGGCGCACCGAGACTGGTGGCACCGGCAGTACGGTGAGCACCATGTATTCGGGACGCGTGGTTTCAGGATTGAATCCGAGCGCCCACAGGTCGCCGTCTGGAATCTTCTCCAGCCGCGCGCGGACGTCGCGCGGGGTGAGCTTGTTGCCCCCCTCGCGGAAAGTCGTCGGCTTGTCGAGCGTCAGCTTGATTTGCCTCTCGTTGCAGTGGGGGCAGGTCTTTTGCTTGACGGTCTCGCGGATTGCGCGCCGGATAAACTCCTGCATTGTGACTGTGGTCCCCGCTTCCGACTCTTGGATTGCGCGTATCTGAGAAATATAACTGTCGATGCGTTCCTGTGGTAGCAGCATCCGTCCGCACGCTGGCGCCGCGCAGGTAGAGGCGAGAACGTCCTTGATGTTCTTGTTGTAGCCGGCGTGGATGACCGGCAGCGCAAAATCGATATGACCGAAGTGACCGGGGCACTCATCCAGTTTCTGGCTACACGTCTTGCAGCGCAGGCCGGGTTCGATGACACCCAGGTGCATGTCCATCAACCCCAGCGGGATTGGAAATCCGTCATTGTCGTAGGTGTCGGCGGTGATAATCTTAGTCCCGCTAGAAAGTTTCCGGATATCACCTGGTGACATCAGACCGAAGTCGATGCTGCAAATGCGCTTGGGAATCATGTGCCGAATCACGAGCGGTCCTCCAGCCGCAGTTTAGCGGCGATTCCGAGTGCCTTCAACTCTTCCAGCAGCAGTTTGAAGGCATACGACATGTCGACCGGATAGATGGCAGTGTTGTCCCCCATCGGTGAGCTGAGCACCCCCCGCCGGTCTTTGTACGCCAGATGGCCCGAGCGCCCATCGACGAATTGGGTGGTTTTGTCACTCTCATCAAGTAATCGGTCTTTGATAACCATCGAGGCGCCATGGCCGATGAGGCAGTCGCGCTCCATTTCACCGAATCGTAGGCCACCCATACGAGCACGCCCTTCAGTCGGCTGGCGTGTCAGCAGCTGCATTGGCCCGCGGCTACGTGCGTGCATCTTGCCGCTGACCATGTGGTGCAGTTTCTGGTAGTAGATGACACCGATAAAAATATCAGCGTCAATACGACGGCCGGTTTGCCCATCATAGAGCGACTCACGACCGGAGTGTTTGAAGCCGTGGTCTGCCAGCTCGCCACGCAAGTAATCTTCCTTCTCGCCAGAGAAGGCGCTAGCGTCAATGAATCGCCCAGCCATGGCGCCCACCTTGCCACCCACCATCTCTAGCACGTGTGCGATAGTCATGCGGCTCGGAATAGCGTGTGGATTGATAATCAGATCCGGGACGATGCCGGTGGCGGTGAAGGGCATTCCCTCCGAGGAGACAAGGTGACCGATGACTCCTTTCTGGCCGTGCCGGCTAGCGAACTTATCCCCTAACTCGGGGATGCGCTGATCGCGGACACGGATGCGCGCAATGCGCGATCCGTTTTCAGTCTCGGAAAGCATTACCGAGTCGACAGTGCCTTTCTCTCCGTGACGCACCGTCAGCGACGACTCGCGCACGCGTGCTGGTGTCATGAAATCTGTCGGCTCGGCAAGGAAACGGGGTGGACTAGTCTTGCCGATAAGCACCTCGCGACCACGTAGTTCCACTTCCGGGTAAATCAGCCCGTCTTCCTCCAGGTTGAAGTATGCATCCTCGGAGCGCGCGCCGCGTACTTCCGGGTCGGGGATGAGAAAGCGGTCCTCCTGTCCGCCAGGGTAGCGCCGCTCCTCCGAAATGTAGGAGCGCATGAAGCTGGAACGGCCGAGGCCGCGGTCAATCGAGCCGCGGTTGAAGATGAGCGCGTCCTCCATATTGTAGCCGTGGTAACTCATTACCGCTACAACCATGTTCTGACCTGCCGGACGTGTGAGTAGGGTGTTATGCTTCATCGCCTCGGTCTGCACCATCGGTTTCTGGGCATAGTGAAGCAGGTGGCCGCGCGTGTCGGGCCGCAGTCGATAGTTGGACTGGCCCATGCCAAGAGATTGCTTCGACATGCCAGCCCCCATCGTGCAGCGTGGTGAGGAGTTGTACTCCGGGAAGGGGACGTTAGAGGTTGCGACACCTAGGATGACCATTGGGTCAACTTCCATGTGTGTGTAGGCGTGTGTTTTCCGGTTACGTTTCAGATCTTCCTCATTAAGTGCAATGAGGCAGTCTTCCTCCTCTTCGGCGTCAATGTACTCGACAAGCCCCATGTCGAGCAGGTCTTCCCAGATTAATTTTCCAGTCCCGAGGCGGTCGATGTGCTTCTGCCCGAGCGCCAGCTTATTATTACGGTGGATTAGCAGCAGCGGCCGTCGGATTCGCCCCGGGTCGCTATTGACCAGTACGTCGTTTAGATGATCCTCGTAACGTACGTTGACTGTGTTACTCAGGCGCGCCTGTCTTCGCAATCCCCTCAGCCTTTTAACCAAGTTGAGTGGTTCAGGCGTGCAGCCTGCCAAGTCGCCGTTGAAGTAGACCTTACCCCACTTTTCCTGCAGGTTCTCGAGCGGCTGCATGTCCAGCTCACGCAGCGTTTCGAGCACATCGTCAGGAGGCAGGTTTTCCGAAACATCAATCATCAGTGCCAAGTTCTTTACTAGCCCGCAGTTCTGCCCTTCCGGCGTCTCGTTAGGGCAGAGTCGCCCGAACTGGGTTGAGTGCAGGTCACGTGCTTGGAAGTGAGGTTGGCTACGTGTCAGCGGCGAAATAACTCGCCGCAGGTGACTCAGCGTTGCCATATTGCAGGTACGGTCGAGCAGCTGCGACACACCAGCGCGGCCACCAATCCAATTCCCCGTCGCCATGGCGTGCATGATTTTGTTGGTTAGAACATCGCGCCGGATAGCGTTTTTGACCCGTTTTTCCTTGCGCTTGGTGTAGGAACGCTCCATCTGGTATTTCATGTCGTTGAGCAGCGCCTGTAGACCGGCGCGAAACAATTCCTCCATCAGGTTGCCCGCAAGCTTGAGCCGCTTGTTAGCGTAGTGGTCCTTGTCATCCGGTTCTCGCGTCCCGGTCGCTAATTCCAGTACCTCGCGCGCCATGCGCCCTATGAAAAGCGCTTTCTTGTACCGCGCCTCCAGACTAGTTGAGAGGTGTGGCAGTAGGGTATTGTCGAGAATGTAGTTGATACGCTTGCGCCGGTACTCCTTAGATTGCCCAGCTGCAAAGCGTCGTTCCAGGTACTCCAGCGCCTCCTCAGTAGTATAGACCAGCTCTTCGCGGTGGATGCCCTCGATGTTGGCCAGAACAAGGTTCCGCGTTGCATCGTCATTGGTGATAGCCTCCATGATGTCGTCAGCAGATTCCATTCCCAGCGCCATCATCAGTACCACCAGTGGGACTCCCCCCGAGGCGACAGGGATGGAAACATGCAGGATGCCATCCTTTTTCTTCTCAACCATGGTCAGTGCACGGAATCCTTCACGCTGCGAGAATACCTTGGCGTATTCGGTCTGTCGCTGGTACCGAGCCTCGCGCTCGACCATCACTCGGTTGGGCGCTAGGTCTTCAAGGCATACGAGCACCCGTTCGGTGCCGTTGATAATGAAGTAGCCACCTGGATCTTCCGGATCCTCCTGCTCCAGTTGCAGGATAGTGGCGTATTCATCGTCTGTAAAGCCTCCATCGGGCCCCAGCCGCTTTTCGTACTTGGTGCGGAGGTATTCACTCTCCCGGTGCAGGTTGCAGCGCGTTGACTTCACCATTACTGGCATCATCCCGATTTCCTCCTCTCCTTCCTCGATTTCGAGGTCTTCCTCGATAACGGTGAACTCTAGGAAGACGGGTGCAGCGTATGTGAGGTTGCGCAGTCGCGCCATCATTGGCGTCGCCATCGATTGCGAGCCGTTCGCCTCGACCACCATCGGCTGCCCCATCCGCGCCTTGCCAAGCTTCACAATTACATCCAGATCACCTAGTTCGAGCCGGATTGAACCGCGCACCCCCTCGTCTGTGCCAACAGCAATATTGTTGACAACACGTTGCATCCAGGGTGCAGGATTGCCTTTGTGTGGCAGGAAATCGTTATATGAGCCCAGCTGGTGGTTCACCAGTGCCGCACTTGTACCTGCCGCATTCTTACTCTGGAAGAAAGCTCTGATAAGCGGGTGGTCCTCATTATGCTGCCGTATCTGTGTCATTCTACCACCTTGCGGTACGCCAGGTTAAACCCGGCTCGCTCGTCGGTTCGCTCTATTTCGATGACATCGCCCGTAGCGATATCATCTCCCAGTGCCTGCACAGCCGAGTCAGTTTTCAGAATCTTGGGCAGCTGCTCAGACACTATGTTCAACTTTGCCAGCTTTTCAGCTGCCTGCTCCGGCTCTAGCCGTCGATGCCTAGGCACCAGTTTATGATGCCATAGTTCCTCATCATCCAGACTACTTCACCATCCTCGCCACCTTTGCTCACCTGCTATCGGCGGGCCTGAAGGGATTCGAACCCTTGACCGTCCGGTTAAAAGCCGGACGCTCTACCTGGCTAAGCTACAGGCCCTTCTACGCACCGCCGACACCCTGGGAGCGGGTCGCCAAACAAGCGGGCTATTTAAGAACTGCCAATTTCCACCAGTTAGGTGGGTCTTTCCACGATGACAGTGGCTCTTTTTCTATCTCTAGAGCGACACCCGTGTGGATTTCGCAACCACTATTATAAAACCGCGCGCAATCACGGCGCGTGGGGCCCGTGGCTGAGCTGGCGCCGGAGTTCCTGCGCGCCACCGAGGCAGCCGCTATCGCCGCTGGGCGCATGCGCGGTTGCGGTGACAACAAGGCAGCTGATGCCGCCGCGGTGACTGCGATGCGCGCTATTTTTGATACAATTGCTTTCGATGGCCGTGTCGCTATCGGTGAGGGCGAGCGCGACGATGCTCCAATGCTTTGGATTGGCGAGCCGCTCGGTTCACGCCAAGGGGACCCTGGGGCGGTGGCGGTAGATATTGCCGTAGATCCACTCGAGTGCACCAATAACTGTGCTCGCGACGAGCCCGATGCACTAGCGGTAATGGCAGCGGCGCCGCGCGGTGCTCTATTACACGCACCTGATTGCTACATGAACAAGATTGCAGGCCCACCAGAGCTGGCCGGTCATGTCAGTCTCGATGCGCCTGTCGCTGACAACTTGGCTGCAGCGGCGAATGTGTTGGGGAAGCCAGTATCTGAGGTTCGGGTCATTGTTCTGGAGAGGTCGCGCCACGAGCGTTTGATTGCTGAAATCCACGCGGTCGGTGCGAAACTACAGCTGATTGGCGACGGCGACATCGCGGGTGCACTGCGCGCTGCGACTGGCGAAGTCGACCTGTTGTTGGGTATCGGTGCCGCGCCCGAGGGAGTCATCGCAGCCACTGCGTTACGCGGAATCGGTGGTGTTTTCGAAGGACGTCTTCATTTCCACGAGCCTGAGTTCAGAACACGTGCGATCGAGATGCTGGGTGAAGACGTCGACCGACTTTGGCAGCGCGACGAGCTTTGCACGTCTGACGACGCAGTTTTCGTCGCGACGGGCGTCTGCGACGGTTGGCTCCCTGGACCTAAACTCAGAGGAGGCGGGACGGTGACAACTAGCCGTATCATCTCGGTAGCTGATGGCCGTGACGAAATAATCCGGCATGAGCACGCGCCAGTCTCTTAAGCTGCGCGAGCCTCGGGGGCACATGGACAGAGCTGCCCTCGAAGCGACGGCTCACGCACTGGCGGTGCCGGGCAAGGGAATTTTGGCGGCAGATGAGTCGACCCCCACAATGGGCAAGCGTCTATCGCAGATTGGAATGCCGAACGAGGAACGGCTACGGCGCGAATTCCGCGAGACGCTATTCACTGCGTTAGGAATGGAGGAATTTATTTCCGGTGTCATCCTATTCGACGAAACGCTACGACAGTCGGCCAGCGACGGCCGCGACATGGCTGAAATCCTGCAGTCGAAAGGAGTCATCCCCGGCATCAAGGTTGACGGCGGCGCGCACTCTATGGATAGCGCACCGGACGAGAAGCTGACCGCTGGCCTCGATGGACTGGCAGAGCGATGCACTGAGTACTATGCGCTGGGGGCTCGCTTCGACAAGTGGCGCGCAGTGATTACCATCGGAGCCAATCTCCCTAGCGCGGCGTGCGTGCAGGCCAATGCGGACGCGCTGGCCGACTACGCCCGCATTTCGCAAGACGCCGGCCTCGTGCCGATTGTCGAGCCGGAGGTGCTGATGGATGGTACTCATTCCATCGCGCGCTGCTACGAAGTTAGTGAGTGGACGCTCAACACAGTTTATGCGGCTCTCGCAGACCGTGGCGTGTACCTGCCGGGCACACTACTCAAGCCCAATATGGTCAACTCTGCTAGCGACGCTGACAACCGCGCCGACGTGGAGGAAGTTGCTGGTGAGACGCTACGCTGCCTCAAGGCAACAGTCCCTGCCGAGGTGCCGGGCATCATGTTCCTCTCCGGCGGCCAGTCCGAGGTGGAGGCGACAGCGCACCTCAGCGCGATGAACGCAATGGGTGGTGGGCCGTGGGAACTTTCCTTCTCCTACGGACGTGCGCTGCAGCAGTCAGCGCTCTACACGTGGGGAGGTGATTCAACCAACTGTACTGCGGCACAGGCGGCGTTCCTGCACCGCGCACAGCTAAACGGCGCTGCGCGCTACGGTACTTACACGGCAGCGATGGAAGCTGAAGCTTAACATCATCATTGTTCCAGGCCTAGTAGTTCCCGACTGGAATCGCGAATCAATCCGAGCGCCCAGCGCGCAATCACAACTCCGCCAACGATGCCGACCAGCGGGTCAAGGAATACCAGGGCACTGCCAGGGAACGCCATCCCCAGCAACAGCGCTATGATAACGAAGACCGAAACGAGCGCGTCAGCGAGCACATGCAGGTAGGCGCCACGCAGATTCAGGTCAGCGATATCTTGTGAACTGGCAAAGAGGCGTTCAATACGGGAGAGGATGAACTCGAAGTCTTCAGCGTAGGATTGTACCAGCCGGTTCCACTGGCCGAAATTGCGTGGCGCGTGCTTGCGCTCGTGTGTGTGCATGTGGCCATGTCCGCCGTGTCCCTGCCCTAGAATCCAAGCACACCCTCCGTTGACTAACAGGCCTACGACTGCCACTGGCAATGCTTGTCCATAGCTTATTTCTGGATGGTCAACAAAGTGGCGGAAGGCCTCGTATCCGATGTATAGCGCTACGATGCCAAGGACGATAGCGCTCGCAAAGCCACCCAGCGCATTGGCGCGGCTCGCCTGTACACTACCTTCCTCGATGCCGGGGTGTACACGCGTAAAATGGTAGGCGTAGAGTGTGATTCCTAGCGCAGCAGCGTGGGTGCCCATGTGCCAGCCGTCGGCGAGCAGAGCAACCGAGTTCGTGATTAGGCCGGTGGCTATTTCGATAACCATCATCACTAGTGTGATGGCGACGACGACTTGCGTGCGACGCTCGCCATCCTCAGCTATGGCCTGCGGGTCACCGTGCATTGTGGGGCGGCAATCCGCGTTGGCTATAACATTGGCGCCGAGTTAGTACTGATCTGTGAGGAAATCTCGAATGCGCCCCTCTAGTTCCGGGTGCGTGACAGGTGGTGCAATTCCGACGCGTCGTAGCCGTCCTGCCATACCTGCGCTGGCAATGGAATAGATAACCCGCCGCCCATCGCGCCGCCGTTGGAGGATGCCTGCTTCGACCAGCAGCTGCAGATGGCGCGATACTGTCGTACGATCACGACCTGCCGCGACTGCCAGCCACCCCGCTTCTTGCTCACCTTCGAGAAGAGCGCTGACGATGCGTAGCCGCCGCTCGTCGCTCAGGGCCTTGAAGAATCGAGCCAGTCCAACCATATAAGTGTATAAGTGTACAAATATAAAAGTATTGGGTTGATTTGATAGCAATCGTGGTATCTTAATCTAGCGAAACCAGATTGCGTTGCCGCCTAATCCAGATACGTGTTAAGCACCGGCTTCTCGTCGAGGTGGAAGAACATGTAGAGCGCCCACCAAGTGATGATATCGAGCGAATTGACCATGTTCTCTTCTCCCGTAGCGTTGTTGCCGTAAGGACGGGCGGGGGCGGAATTGTCCATCCATTCGGTCATCTCCTCGAGAGTGTCGCAGGTTTGGTGGTAGCACCAGTAGCCGTCAACCAACCCGCCGTAGCCGAGAGTGATGGTGCCAAGATTGTCCTGGAAGCTGGCGTGGTCGCTGCGCGCGGTAGTATCTTCGTAGACGATGATCTCGGGGCGCTCCTGCCGAAGCCAGACATCATATTTCCAAGTCGCGGCGTCGTCGCTTTCGTTGCCGACCAGCACGTCCATCTGCGCCGAGACGTTAATGGCATCGGCGCCGACCCAGCGCGTCAGCTGCACCATCCCAGGCTGGTTGACTGCGTTGTGGTCTATCGACGGGCCGATGTAGAGCCGCAACGGCCACACCTCCGAATCTTTAGGATAGCCACTTTCTGCCGGTTGTGGGTCTGGATCACCGTGCGGGGCACCGCCTCCGCCAGGCCAGTTGACGCCTGCCATGTCCAGGTTAACGTAGTTGGTGACGATGACTTCGGGGTGGTCGCCCTTGACGTAGTATTCGGTCCAGTAGTCGCTGCCGCGCTTGCCCCCCTCCTCGCCAGACCAGAGGCAGAAAACCATCGTGCGGCGACTGGCAAAGTCGCTCATCGCTTCAGCGACGTTCAACACCATGCTTGTGCCGGCAGTGTTGTCGTACGCGCCGACGCGGGTGCCGTAGCTGCGACTGCCAGTAACGTGCGGATCGAGAAGACCAGCGTTGGTCGGCGGTGCGACGTCGAAATGCGCGCCGAAGACCAACCACTCGTTAGGATAGAGTGTCCCATAGCGGTAGCCGCAGATGTTGTATGCCTCCGGGTTTTGCATGCCTAAGATATCGGTGAATTGGAAGCGGTGCGCCTGAACATCCAGCCCGTACGATCCCAGTTCGCCAATCAGGAACTGCGCCGCGTCCTCGTAGGCAGAGTTGCCTTGCCCCGCCCAACGGTCGAGGTATCCTTCAGCAAGGTCTGGAGGAAGCCCTGGTGTATCATCAGTAAGCATGTGGATGGTGTTAAACACTGAACGCCCATCAATGACCCCCGTCGCATAGCGACTGCCTTCATCCAAAGTATACGCAGGGGATTGTAGCCGCATGACCGGCACACGTAGTGGGATGACGCGGCCGCTGTCCTCGCTTGAGGCATTGAGGGCGTCAAACCCAGTTTCTTGCGGGATACGTTCAACCATCGTCACGGCGGGCATTCCCCGCCCAACCCACACCTCCCAACTTTCGCCTGGGTCGCGTGCCGGCCAGTATTGTCGACCACTCTTGCTGATGAACAGGTAGGCTGAATCAATGCGCGGCGGTGCAAGTATTTGCAACTGCACGGTTTCGCCCAGCGCTAGGTCGATGACGGTTGAATTCTGGATGTAACCGGTCGCCGGGTTTAGCAGCAGGTACGGCACGTAGACTGCCATCGGCTGCCCCGCAGTCAGCACTAGTGGCTGAAACTCGCCTCCCGTCAACACTTGCGGCGCGACCGTCAGGTCCCCGGCTGAGAGAGGCTGTATTTCCTCGCTATCAAGGCAGCCCGCCAGCGCAGGAAGCAGGAACAAGAATGCGGCTGCACAAGGTTTCAGCATTGCCCCGTTAGCGCTCTGGAGAATAAAGCTCACTCTGCCACACACGCCGGATGGCGGCACTGTGGCGGCAGGAAGTAATGCTCAATGTCCGGATTGACCTCGTCAACGCGCAGGACGCTGTCGTCGCCGGGCTCGATTTCAACCGGGGCGGAGGTTGAGGCGGGCAAGTAGTCATCACCAGTCGAGCGGGTGCAACTGCGCTGCGGGTGCTCCGGGCCGCCCGGTAGCAGGAACAATTTCGAGTTCGCCTGTCGCCATCGATTTGACC
>MPMF02320781.1_pt1 | contig 11831 bp, 10 predicted proteins | sample 1617271 | NCBI WGS metagenome assembly MPMF02 (sample SAMN05944812, study PRJNA350692) | marine metagenome | biome: marine; feature: ODZ; material: water; isolation source: 120 m water sample prefiltered with 30 um filter, filtered on to 0.2 um... | place: Pacific Ocean | collected 2012-04-09... | reverse complement strand
TGCGGCCGAACAGCTCCCGACCAAAACCCACCGAGAAGACCTCCACGCGCACGCCACAGAGCCTAGCCGCCCAGTAATGGCCGAACTCGTGGATGAACACCACGACAGTCAGAACGATCAAGAATGCTAGGGTGGAGTGACCGAAATCGGCTGCTATTTCCATGGTCTACCGTTGTAACGTCGATACCCGGCCAAGCGCAAACACCCTCAAGCTCCGTTGATAAACCCTGCGGCCACGCGCCGGGCCGCGCTGTCTATCGCATCGACGTCCTCGAGTGAGGACACGGCACCCGGTTCGAGAGCCTGCAAAGTGCGTTCGACCGTAGCAATAATATCTAGGAAGCCGAGGCGCTCATTCAAGAATCCCTGTACGGCAACCTCGTTGGCGGCATTCATCGCGGTGGCGAAGCCGCTGGGACTGCGCAGGGCAGCCGCCGCAAGTCTCAGTGCCGGAAAGCGCGTCTCGTCCGGAGCTTCGAAGGTAAGGCTGGCAATATCAACCAAGTTAAGCCGTGGCACCGGTACTTCCATGCGCTGCGGCCAGGCCAGGCTGTAGGCGATGGGCGTGCGCATATCGGGCGAACCCAATTGTGCCAGTACGGAGCCGTCACAATAGCCTACCATGCTGTGCACTACCGATTGCGGGTGGATCAGCACCTCGATCTGCCCAGCCGATATGGGGAATAGATGCAGGGCCTCGATCATCTCCAGGCCTTTGTTCATCATGGTGGCGGAGTCAACCGAAACCTTAGCGCCCATATCCCAATTCGGATGAGCGACCGCCTGCTTTGGGGTCGCCATCGCCATCGCTGCTGTATCGGCCTTGCGGAACGGCCCGCCCGATGCCGTAAGGACGATCTTCTCGACGCGCTCCGGCTGATCAAAATCGAACACCTGAAAAATTGCGTTGTGCTCGGAATCGACCGGCAGCAAGGTCGCGCCATGGTGTGCCACCTCGCCCAGCATAAGCTCGCCGGCACAGACCAAGCACTCTTTGTTGGCGAGCGCCACCGTGGCCCCGCGCCGCACGCTGGTGAGGATCGGCGCTAGACCAGCAGCCCCGACAATCGCCGCCATGACGCGCTCAGCAGGCATGTCGGCGGCTTCCAGCAGGCCACTCGCTCCTGCAGCACTTTCAACACCGGTGCCAGCCAAAGCCACCTTCAGCTCAGAATAAAGGCCCTCGTCGGCGATCACAGCCAGTCTCGGCCGCAGACGCCGCGCCTGCTCCGCCAATCTGTCCACATTGCGATTGGCGGTAATAGCCTCAACCACGTAACGCTCGCGCTCAGCCTCGATCAGGCCCACGGTGCTACAGCCCACCGAGCCCGTTGAGCCCAGTATCGTAATGCTGCGCACCTCATGGGCGCTGTCGACGCCCACCATTACCATGAGCGGGCCTCGCCATTTGCGACTAGTAACAGAAAGGCCAGTGCAGGCGTCGCTATCATCATGCCGTCGACCCGGTCGAGCAGACCACCGTGGCCGGGAATCAGACTGCCGGAATCCTTCACGCCGCGGCGGCGCTTGAGCCAAGATTCGAACAAATCACCGACCTGGGCCAATACGGCTAAGCCAGCCGCGGTAAGTACCGGTCGAACAGCTGGGCTAAGGCCAAGAACCGCTGCGACGGCAACACCGGCCACCGCCGCCAAAACCATACCGCCGAGTAGGCCGGCCCATGTCTTCGCGGAGCTAAGCCGCGGCGCCAGGCGTGGCCCGCCGAGCGCACGCCCGAATGCATAGGCGCCGACATCCGTTGCCCACACCACCGCCAACAGCCAAACCACCGACGCCAGGCCGGTTTCCGGCTGCTGCCGCAACCAAATCAAAGCCAGGCACGGCAGCCCAACATAGACGGAGCCCAGTGCCGAAAGCCTAGCTCCAGAACGCGTTACCAGGATTGCTGCGATTAGCAACGGCAGCAACGCAAACAGCGGCTCCGCGAAGGTCATCAGCCCGATCGCGCCCACGACCGCGGCCGAGACCGTTACGGCTGACGAATCCGCCATCAAAGCCTGCCACTCATAGGCCATCACGATAGCCGCCAGCATGACGAGCGCAGAAAATGCCAGGCCGCCCAGCCAAACCAATCCCAAAACCAGCGGCGCAAGCACACCCGCCGCCACGATGCGGGTTCGCAACTCGCTGCCAACCGTCACGTCAGCAGCCCGCCCCACCATAGCGGCGTTCGCGACTGCGATATTCGCGTATCGCGGCGATCAGTTCTTCAATGCCGAAATCGGGCCACAAAACGGGTGTAAAAACGAGCTCAGCATAGGCACACTGCCAGAGTAAAAAATTGCTCAACCGATGCTCACCGGAGGTACGGATGATCAGGTCCGGGTCGGGCAGCCCACGAGTATGAAGGTGCGCTTCGAACACGTCGGCTGTCACGTCATCGGGGCGTAACGCGCCGGAGCCGACGGCCTCCCCGATCGCTCGCGCAGCGCCAATAATCTCGTTGCGACCACCGTAGTTGAGCGCGACCGTCACCGTTAGCGCTTCGTTGTCCTTGGTCTGGCGTTCCGCATCCCCGATGAGCGTCTGGATATCATCGTCCAAAGCGGCGCGATCGCCGATCACTTTCAATTTGACACCGTTCTTACAAAGATCCTCTAATTCGCGCCTCAGATAGAGCCTGAGAAGCTCCATCAGGTCGCTCACCTCGTCGGCGGGGCGCTTCCAGTTCTCCGATGAAAACGCATAGAGGGTCAGATAAGCTATACCAAGGTCGATGCAATTTCGGACTGCACTGCGCACGGCATCGGCCCCGCGATTGTGCCCAGCGACCCGCGGTAGCCCGCGGCTCGCCGCCCAGCGCCCGTTGCCGTCCATTATGATTGCCACGTGGCGTGGCGGCGGCGATGATGCCAGATGCGTAACAGCGCGTGCCATATCCTCAAGGATTCCCGATTCTTATTCCGGCGGCGTCGCAGCCAAGATCATCATACGCGCAGGACGTCCTGCTCCTTGCTCTCCATGGTCTCGCCGATCCGCGCTATAACCCCATCAGTCAGTTTCTGTACCACGTCCGCCTGCTCGTGATGCTCGTCCTGCGAGATATCGCCCTCGCGTTCCATGCGCTTGAGGGTATCCATGCCATCCCTGCGGACATTGCGCACCGCGACCCGCGCCTCCTCAGCATACTTGTGGGCGACTTTGACCAGCTCGTGACGGCGCTCTTCGGTGAGTTCAGGGATTGGCACCCGTACCAATTGCCCGTCGCTCATGGGATTGAGGCCAAGATCGGCATCGCGAATCGCTGTCTCTACCGCCTTGACCAGTGACTTGTCCCAAACCTGCGCTGTAAGCAAGCGCGGCTCCGGTGCCGAGACCGTGGCCAATTGATCGAGCGGCATTTCCGATCCGTACGCCTCCGCCGTCACATGCTCCAGCAGGCTCGGCGATGCGCGGCCGGTCCGCAATCCCCCATATTCGCGCTTGAGTACCTCCAGGGCACCTTCCATTCGGCGCTCCAAACCCTTGAGATCGAAGCCAGCCATACGCCTATCCTTCTTCGTTGATTACAGTGAACGTCCCGCGGCCGCAGACAACTTCGGGGAACGCCCCAGGAATGTGTATCGAGAATACAAGAATCGGAATGCTGTTTTCACGTGCCAGGGCTATAGCCGCCGCATCCATCACCTTCAGCCCCTCACTCAAGACTCTATCATAGCTTAGTCTGGCAAATCGTTCGGCTAAAGGGTTTTTCTTGGGGTCATCAGAATACACACCATCGACTTGCGTGCCCTTCAAAAGTGCATCACAGCCAAGCTCAGCAGCACGCAATGCCGCGGCCGTGTCGGTGGTGAAGTAGGGATTGCCGGAGCCGGCAGCACAAATAACCACACGCCCCTTCTCCATGTGCCGCGTGGCGCGGCGGCGGATATAGGGCTCGCAGATAGTCTGCATCGGGATAGCGGAAAGCACCCGCGTGGTAACGCCAAGCTCCTCGAGGCAACTCTGCAGGCCAAGTGCGTTTATCACTGTCGCCAGCATGCCCATGCCGTCCGCCGTCACTCGGTCTATCCCCGCCGCCACACCGGCCATGCCCCGGAAAATATTGCCAGCGCCCACCACCACGCAGATTTGTACGCCGGTCCGGTGGACCGCAAAAATATCTTCTGCAATCTGTTGGACGGTTACCGAATCTAGGCCGTAAGGCTGGGCACCCATCAGCGCTTCACCAGACAGCTTAAGGAGTACCCGTTCATACCGCTCGCCGCCCGCAACCGGGGTTGGTTGGGCTTTCTCCGCTTGCTCAGATGCCACCATTTACCCCCATTATCCCGATCGCCACTGGAGCGAAACGGAATCCGCACCTTGGGCCCACAGTATACGCGATGGGGGGGGCGATGGGAGGCCCGATTAGACTCCAGCCTGAGCGGCGACCTCGGCGGCAAAGTCGTCTTCGCCCTTCTCGACACCCTCGCCGAGTTCAAATCGCAGGAACCCTGCGATGGCGATAGGCGCGCCCGCTTCATTGGCGGCAGCGGCAACGGCATCGGCGACCTTTGTCTTGCCGTCTATAACGAAGATTTGCTCTTCGAGCACTACCTCGCCGTAGTAGTTCTTGCGTAAACGGCCTTCAACCATCTTTTCCACCACATTGTCGGGCTGACCCGATTCTTTAGCCTGCTCAGTGAGCAGCGCACGCTCGCGCCCCACCTTTACCGGATCAAGATCGTCACGAGTCAGCGCCTCTGGCCGCGCCGCGGCCACATGCATCGCGAGTTGCTTGCCAAAAGCTACCAGCGCGGCCTGATCGGCTATCGAACTCAGCGCCACGAGAACACCGATCTTGCCGAGATTGGGCATGACACTGTTGTGCATGTAGCTGACGACGGCGCCCTCATCCACCGACAGGCCATTACTGCGGCGCAGCACTAAATTCTCGCCGATGCTGCCAATCAGGTCGGTTAAGCTCTTGGCAACTTCACTCTCGCCAAGCTTTCTCATATCACCGCCGACCTCAAGCGCCGCTCGAGTTGTGGCGCTCACGAAGCCCTGAAAGTCTTCGTTGCGGGCTACGAAATCAGTCTCGGAATTAACCTCCACAACCACACCCTTCGTGCCGCTGACCGCAACGCCGATAAGGCCCTCCGCAGCAACGCGTCCAGCCTTCTTGGCAGCAGCTGCTAGGCCCTTCGTGCGCAACCAATCTACGGCCGCCTCGAAATCGGCCTCCGTTTCGTTGAGCGCCTTCTTGCAGTCCATCATGCCCGCGCCAGTCTTGTCGCGGAGTTCCTTAACCATGGACGCCGTTATTTGCGCCATCTTGCTTACGCTCCCTTTTCCGTGACAGTTTCGCCGACGACTTCTTCAGCCGACGCCTCCGCTTCGGAGAATTGTTCTGTCTCGGTATTGGTCTCTGACTCAGCTTCCGAGGTGGATGCCTTGGCATCACCAACAGCTTCCGCGGTCGACACCTCCTCTTCGGAGGATCGTTCTGTCTCGGTATTGGTCTTGGTCTCTGACTCGGCATCACCAACAGCTTCCGCGGCCGGCGCCTCCGCTTCGGCGGGTTGTTCTATCTTGATCTTGATCTTGGTCTTGGTCTTGGTCTTGGTCTCTGACTCTGCTTCCGAGGTGGATGCCTCGATCTCCACCGGCAACTCCTCAACCATGCCTTTCTCGCTGGCGCCAACATCGCTGTCTCGGGCCACCAATTCGGCCTGGAGGCCGCCGAGCACCGCCTTTGCGACGAGATCGCAATAGAGGTTAATGGCACGGGTCGCATCATCATTGCCCGGGATCGGGTAGTTGATGCCCTCGGGATCACTGTTGCTATCAACCACGGCAATCACAGGAATGCCAAGTTTCGCAGCCTCGTGCTTGGCAATCTCTTCTTTGTTGGTGTCGATGATGAACAGGGCATCCGGAAGCCCGCCCATCTCGCGGATACCGCCGAGCGTGCGTTCCAGACGATCGCGTTCGCGATTAAGTCTAAGCAACTCTTTCTTGGTCAGGCCACTTCCCTGCTCGTCGAGCTGTTGGTCAAGGGTGCGCAGCCGACTAATCGAGTTCGAGACCGTACGCCAATTGGTCAGCATGCCGCCGAGCCAACGGTGATTGACGAAATACTGCCCGCAGCGTTTGGCCGCGGAGGCGACCGGCTCCTGCGCCTGGCGTTTGGTACCCACGAAAAGCACGCGCCCGCCCTGCGAAACCACACCCTGAACGAACTCCAGCGCACGGTAGATCATGGGCACGGATTGCTGTAGGTCGATGATATGAACGCCACTGCGCACCCCAAACAGATAGGGATCCATCTTCGGGTTCCAGCGATGGGTCTGATGGCCAAAATGCACGCCGGCTTCCAAGAGCTGGCGCATGGTGAAGGTTGGAACTTCTGCCATGGATCTGTTTCCTTAATCCGGTTGTACCACCGCGAGCCGCAAGCCAGACCGTTAGGCCCGGCACCGGATCAGTGATGCGCTGCGGCGCACCCCCGTTCGCTCGCGTGAGTAATAACGTGCCGCGCGACATACCCCCAACCCGTCGCAATGGCAAGCCCAGAGTGCTACTACCGGCCGATCTCCACCAGGAAGGGCTCCGCGAAGTCGCGCAGCTTAGCCTCGCCAACGCCGTGAACGGTGGCTAACTCGTCATGGGTCTGTGGCTTGCGTGCAGCCATATCGACAAGGGTACGGTCGCTGAAAATAATATAAGCAGGCACACCACGCGCCTTGGCCAGATTTAGGCGCAGAGTCTTGAGCCGAATTAGCAAATCTGCGTCGATATTGGCGAGGGTATCCGGCACCACTTTGCGGGACTTGTGGCCGGCGGCGCGGCGTATTGCGTCCTGACGATACCCGAAGGTCTCGTCGCCACTGAGCAGCGCCCTGCCTTTGGCCGTAATGGTCAGTGCGCCGTGGCCTTGGATATCGATGCGCAAAAAACCGGCCGCGACCAGCTGGCGCATAAATGAGCGCCATTCGGTCTTCTTGCGCGCCGCACCGACGCCGAAAGTGGACAGATCTTGATGGCCGAAGCGTTCGACCTTTTTCGTATACGTGCCGCAGAGAATATCGATGACATGGGCCACTCCGAAGCGCTGACCCATGCGGCGGATGACAGATAGCACCTTGCGGCCGTCCTCACTGCCATCGCTGATGGGCACCGGATCTAGGCAAACATCGCAATTGCCACACGGCGCCGCCGTTTCGCCAAAGTATTCGAGCAGGCTGCGGCGGCGGCATTCCGGTGCCTCGCAATAGGAGATCAGCGCGTCGAGTCGGCGGTGCTCACGGCGCTGACGGCTGTCATCGCTGTTCTCCTGCTCGATGAACATGCGCCGCATGCGGATGTCGTCGAGCCCATATAGCATTTGCGCTTCGGCCGGGTCGCCATCTCGCCCAGCGCGACCGATCTCCTGGTAATAGGCCTCGATGCTGCCAGGCAAATCACAATGAAAGACGAAGCGGACATCGGGCTTGTCTATACCCATGCCGAAAGCGATGGTGGCAACAATGACCACGCCGGGCTCGGTCATAAAGATATTCTGGGACTCATCGCGCGCGCGCTTGTCCATACCCGCGTGATAAGGCAGCGCCAAATAACCTTTGTCAGCCAGATATGCCGCCATCTCTTCCGTCTTACGCCGCGACAAACAATAGACGACGCCGCTCTCGCCGCGATGCTCGGCCATGAAACTGGCGAGCTGGCCCTTCGCGTCACGCCGAGCCGACACCGCAAGGCGGATATTGGGCCGGTCAAAGCCCGAGACAAAGACTCTGCCACCACCGGCGAGAAGTCGTGCTCGAATATCGCCCCGAGTGATCTCGTCCGCCGTGGCCGTGAACGCGGCAATAGGCACGCCAGAAAAACGTGCACGCAGTTCGCCAAGCAGCGCATATTCTGGTCGAAAAGCTGGGCCCCATTGGGAGATGCAATGCGCTTCGTCGACGACGATCAGACACACAGGTAATTTTTCTAGCGCGGCCATCATGCGCTCAGCCATCAGGCGTTCGGGCGCGAGATAGAGAAGCGCTGTCTTGCCCGCCTGAACGCGGCGCCATGCCTCCACGTTATCCTCGCGCAGCCGAGACGAATTGATGGTATCGGCCGCCACCCCGCCCGGCAAAGCGCAGGCCTTCGACCTGATCCTGCATCAGCGCGACCAATGGCGAGACCACCACGGTTAGCCCGCCGAGCACCAGGGCCGGCACCTGGAAACAGAGCGATTTGCCGGCACCAGTCGGCATGACGGCTAGCACGTCCTCACCGGCCAGTAGAGTATCGACGACGTCCTCCTGGCCCAGGCGAAAATCCTCAAAGCCGAATATCTCGCTTAGGACATGTCGCTTGTCCGTAGTCATCAAAGGTCGTGCACGTCCACCACACCAGGAACCGCTTTTAGCGCCGCACGCGCAGCTGGACTAACGGCATAGCGGCCCTCGAGATCGATCTTGATCTCGTCGCCGTCATCCACTGGCACCATTAGGCTGAGCTTTCCGGTGCCGTCGCGCTCCCGCTCGACCACGCCCTTGAGCGCCGTCAAGGTAACATCCGAGGCAAGGAATACCTTGTAACCGGCGCAGGCGAGTGCAGCACGATCATCGAGCGCCTCAACCTTTCGCGCGGTCAGACGCGTCTGCTCATCTTCGCGCCGCAGGCCCACCTCAATGCGCAGCATCTGACCCGGCTCGATCAATTCTCGCGCCTCCGCGTAACGGTCAGAGAAAATGGCAACCTCAAACAAGCCGCTCTGATCCGACATCTGCACGAAGGCAAACCGGCCACGCCGAGAATTGCGCTCCTGCTTGCCCAAGACAACTCCAGCCACGGCAACATTGCCGCTCGTTGCCTCGGCAAGACTAGCGAAGGAACTGATGCCAAGCCTTTCCAGATTCCCTGCGTAGGCGTCGAGCGGATGCGCCGAGAGATAGAAGCCAAGAGCCTCAAACTCGTTTTGCAGGCGCTCTACCATGGGCCATTCGGCAACCACAGGCAGCGGCGGGTTAGATACGACCGGCCCATCCCCAAACAGGCTTTCTTGGTTACTCGCCTGCTCCTCTCTCATTAAATTTGAGTAGCGCAGCAACAGGTCGGCAGCAGTCACCACTTGCGCCCGGTTGGGATCGAGACTATCAAAGGCGCCAGCCTTGGCTAGGTTTTCCAGCTGCCGCTTATTCAGCGAACGCGAATCGATGCGGTCAGCAAAATCAAACAAGTCCTGGAACGGCCCGTTCGCCTGCCGCTCCTCCACGATCTCCGCCATCGCTGCCGCGCCAACGTTCTTGATCGCCGCCAAGGCATAGCGGATCGCCTCGCCTTCGACGACAAAATCCACGTCAGAGCGGTTTATGTCCGGCCGGTGCAAAGGAATTTTCAGCCGCACCAACTCCTGGCGAAAAATATTGAGCTTATCCGTGTTTCCCCGATCGAGACTCATGGAGGCGGCCATGAACGCAATTGGGTGATTGGCCTTAAGCCAGGCAGTCTGATAGGCTACGATCGCATAGCCGGCCGAATGTGCCTTATTGAACCCATAGCCCGCGAATTTATCAACAAGGCTGAAGACGTAATCGGCCCGCGCTTTGTCGACCCCGCGCATCATAGCACCTGCGGTGAAGGTCTGGCGATGGGCCGCCATCTCGGCCTTTATCTTTTTGCCCATGGCGCGGCGTAGCAGGTCGGCCTGGCCGAGGCTATAACCAGCAAAAACCTGGGCGATCTGCATCACTTGTTCCTGATAAATGATCACGCCGTAAGTGTCCTTGGTGATAGGCGTGATGGTCTCGTGCAGAAATTCGGGTTCCTCGTTGCCGTGCTTGCAACCGATATATTTGGGGATGTTCTCCATTGGCCCGGGGCGAAACAGCGCCACCAGCGCGATGATATCCTCGATATTGTCCGCCCCCGCCTCTCGCAAGAGGTTGCGCATACCTGAGCTTTCAAACTGGAATATGCCCACGGTCTCTCCGCGGCTCATTAAGCCAAAAGTCTTGGCGTCATCGAGCGGCAGATCGTCGATATCCACGGCTATGCCGCCAAGCTCGAGCAGCTGTCGCGCCCGCTCAATCACCGTCAGCGTCTTGAGCCCAAGGAAGTCGAACTTCACTAGGCCCGCCTGCTCGACATACTTCATGTTGAACTGGGTAACCGGCATGTCGGAGCGCGGATCGCGATAGAGCGGTACCAGCTCGTCGAGCGGGCGATCGCCGATCACCAGACCCGCCGCATGGGTTGAGGCATGGCGATAGAGCCCTTCGAGCTGCAGAGAGGTGCGCAGCAACCGCGTGACCTGCGGATCCTCGTCCCTGGCCTCCTGTAGCCGTGGCTCGTCGTCGATGGCTTCCTGCAGCGTAACCGGATTGGCCGGGTTGTTCGGCACCAGCTTACAGAGCCTATCGACCTGGCCATAAGGCATTTGCAGCACGCGGCCAACATCGCGCAGCACCGCCCTCGCTTGCAGTTTCCCGAAAGTGATGATCTGGGCCACGCGGTCGCGACCATACTCCTCCTGCACGTGGCGGATCACTTCGTCGCGGCGATCTTGGCAGAAGTCAATGTCAAAATCCGGCATCGACACGCGCTCTGGATTTAGAAAGCGCTCGAAGAGCAGGCCGAAGCGCAAAGGGTCAAGATCGGTAATTTTGAGCGCCCAGGCGACCGCGGAGCCGGCTCCTGAGCCGCGACCTGGCCCTACTGGAATGCCATGCTCCTTGGCCCAATGGATGAACTCGGCGACGATAAGGAAGTAGCCCGCAAAGCCCATATCGACGATCACGTCAAGCTCGAAAGCCAAGCGCTCACGATAAGCATCCGCATCATCGCGGCCCTTCAGTCGCTCTGCCAAGCCTACCCTCGCATCCGCACGTAACTTCTCTTCCTCACTGGTACCTTCGGCCAGCTCGGGGAGGCTGGGCAACATGGGATCGTGGCGCCCCACCATGAAGGCACAGCGCTGAGCAATCACCAGCGTATTATCGATGGCTTCCGGCAGGTCAGCGAAGAGCGTGCGCATCTCCTCTGCCGTCGCCAGATGGTGGCTGGGAGTCACCCGCGCGCGGTCGTCCTGGGAGACATAGGTGCCGTTCGCGATACACAGCAGAGCGTCGTGAGCTTCGTGCATCGTGGCGTCAACAATAAAGGCCTCGTTGGTGGCCACCAACGGCAAGTCGTGGACGTAGGCGAGGTCGATCAGCGGTCCCTCGACGCGATCCTCGACCGACAAACCATGGCGTTGCACCTCGATATAGAGCCGCTCCGGAAACAGCAATTTCAGCTGCTCCAACACGGCCTCGGCATCCGCCTTGCGGTCTTCTGCAAGCTTACGCCCGATGGGGCCGCGCACGCCGCCACCAAGCGCAATTAGGCCGTCGCTGTGGCCTTCAAGATCAGTCAGCGCGACCTGTGCTGGTTCTCCCTCCGGCCCTTCAAGGAAGGCCTTGCTGACGAGCTTTATGAGGTTGTGCCAGCCCGCATCCGACTGCACAAGCAGAACCAATTGGTCCGGCTCGGTACCATCGGTCGAGATTGCGAGCTGACAGCCGACGATCGGTTGCACGCCTTCCGCGGCGCAGGCGAGCGAGAATTCGAGCGCACCGAACAGATTGCCAGTATCGGTTATGGCCACTGCCGGCATGCTCTGCTCCGCGCAACGCTTAGCAAGCGCATCGATACGGACAGCGCCTTCGGACAGAGAATAGGCAGTATGAACCCTGAGATGAACGAATTCCGCGTGCAGCATGGCTCACACCCCAAACCGTGAGGGTGGCATGCGAGCCGAAACGAGTCACCCCGGCCCCAAGAGCCGCGGCGTGCCTTCGTTTCAGGTGTGGCAGGCGCGCCATGGTACGGCGAAAATAGCGAATCGTAGG
>MPMF02172920.1_pt1 | contig 11840 bp, 8 predicted proteins | sample 1617271 | NCBI WGS metagenome assembly MPMF02 (sample SAMN05944812, study PRJNA350692) | marine metagenome | biome: marine; feature: ODZ; material: water; isolation source: 120 m water sample prefiltered with 30 um filter, filtered on to 0.2 um... | place: Pacific Ocean | collected 2012-04-09... | reverse complement strand
TAGATCAAAAATGAGCTGATTGACTATTCCTTCTGAATCAGCGATAACAGGAACTTAAGGATTCATTGTTGTGCATCAGAGAATCCGAGAGTGATTCCATGTTAGAATATAATTTGTCTAGGATCTTCATCTTGCTGATCTTTGAGGTTTCCCACTCCCAGAAATTTTGTAATTTGCCAGCCAGATGATTTGCCACGATTTAAAAACTATTTTCATACATATTCCTAAGAATGCAGGTCAAAGCATTGAAAATGTTTTCTTAGATCATGTTGGACTTTCCTGGAAACAGCGCGCACCATTTTTGCTGATGAAAAATGATAACCGAAAGATTGGGCCGCCGCGCTTAGCGCATTTGAAGGCTGCTGAATATGTCAAGTATAAATATCTTTCCCAGGAGTTGTTTAATCAGTACTATAAATTCTCTGTGATTAGAAATCCATGGTGTAGGATGGTTTCAATTTACAAGTATTTAGGCTTTAATGCAAAGATGAGCTTTACTGATTTTATTAAGTCGCGATTTAAAAACAAGGTCTTCATAAATAATTATTGGTTTGTTGGACCACAGAATGAATTCATTTATTCTGAAAATGGCGAGCTGATGGTTGACTTTATAGCTCGATTTGAAAATATACAAGAAGACTTTGATCTAATAAAATCATCAGCAGGCCTTCCTTCAAATGCAGAACTCCCACATGCCAACAAATCAAAACTCAAACAAAAAAGGAAAAATTTATCAGAGCTTTCAACGGTTGATCAACCAATAGATAATCTAAACATTAAGAATTCTACGGGATCTTATAAGGATTTATATGACCAGGAGTCTATAGATATAGTTGCTGGACTTTATCACAAAGATATCGAGATCTTTGGCTATGAGTTCTAGATTGTTGAGATATTGACTATAGGATTATTCAAAGCTTAATAAGCCTGCTGAAATATTTAATTGCTTAACTGAGGCCTACTTGTACTGCATTTAGTTTTTTGGTGATCACGAATGGTCAGTAGTTAATGATTGCCCCATTCGAATTTGATCAGTTCTGGCATGTGGTTTCTACGGTATACTTCTAACAGTAGTCTTTATGCTTCTTCTCAAATGGCTTATCTAGATTTATCAATTGACACCTTGCGTAAGTTAGTTCGATCTAAAACAATTCCAAAGGTATTTCAAAAATTTTCAGATCAAGAGAAAAAGTATGTAGAATCTATGTATCAGGAATTCCCTGATGATCCGTTTGTTAATATGAGCTTAGGCTTTGTTGATTGGTGGGATCATAAGAATGAGAAAGCTGCAATTCATTTTATTAATGCGCGCAATGCAGCAACAAGTAATCCACAGATTTTTAAGAATTTTGAAATTGGGATTAATTCTTGGTTTCCTGAGTTAACCACTGACTCCGTATTCTTATCGGAGCTGGGAAAAGATTTATATGAACCTTTTATCTATATAAGAAAATCACAAAATTTCCAGAGTAAAACCATTATTTTATCCTCATGCGATCAAAAATACTTTGAGATATTTGGAGATAACTTTATTACTGCTATTCAGCGCTTCTATCATGATTTTCATGTGCATCTTCATATTATGAACCTTGAGACTGAGCTTATCAATAGGCTCTTGTCTTTAAAGATTGATAATCTCTCAATAACGACAGATGTTCAAAGCAACAACACGGCAAGTCCATATTTTGCGAGTCGCCGATACGCAATAGCCACCAAGATCTTTGAGCTTTATAAAAGTGATCTTTTTATTGTTGATATTGACCTATTCCCTGTCAGTAACTTTAAATATATTTTTACTCATATGCAAAATGATGACTTTGATATTTGCTGTGCCACGCGCAAAAAGACATTCATGCCCTGGAATAAATATTTGGCCGGAAAAGTCTATTTTAAATACTCAAGCTCTTCAAGCCTGTTGCTTAAGTATATGTCAGCTTATATACAAAAAGTAGCGCAGAAATCACATGGTTATGATTCTCTATGGTGGATTGACCAGAATGCTTTATTTTTAGCGATCGACTATGTATCAAAAATGGGTAATATTAGCATTAATTCAATCTCTAGATATGGAAAGCTATACATAGGGCCTGGTGAGATATCTAAGGCTATGTTTGCATTGACAATTAGAAATCTTGCAAGCGCTACTGATCAAACATGGACATTTAATTCAATACCAACTATTTTTTTTCATCAGAATCAAAGTAATTTGAATAAGATATTAAAGAGGCACCCTTTACTTTTAGAAAATTTAGCTTGCCATACGCCTTCAACAGATGAGATGGGAATCATTGGATGGTCTGACTATTTATTAGCATCTAGCTTCGAGCAAGAGCTGACACCTAAATTATATGACCTTTTGATTTCACATCTGATTAGCCGGCAGTTCCTATTATTAGCCAAAATATTAATCTTACGAATTATTAATAGCTCAACCACTCAAAAATCTGATGCTGAAAAGTACAAGATCCCATTCGCTGAAGAGGATTTGAATCTTAATCGGGACAGCTCATGCGGAGTTATTGTAGAGAATACTTGTAATAATTCGAAGCAAGGTATTGATGAAATAATTGAGCAACTTGTTCCACCTTTATTTGAATCAAAGTGTTATAGATCACTATTGACATTAGATTCTAGATATACTGGGCATACTTCTGTTACACGCAATCTATTGTTTTCTAGCAGAATTGAGTCATTGTTTTCACGCTATGACCTAAACAATGCAAAAACCAGTTTGCATGAATATTATCTAGGCACCATCTTTGTTATTGGCCTTCCTGACTCTGGAGCAGATGATGTCGCAGACTTTTTGAGACGTAATACTAAATATTATGTTCCTCTTTTGGATGATAATACTATATTTTTGCAGAATTGTTTTCCTGATGAAACAGCCATGGGCCGAGTCAATAAATACATGGTGAATCCAGTTTCCACTGTAGAATATTTTGATGCGATCTGCATTCTTGTTCGACGGGAAATAGGAGAATGGCTAGAAATCATTAAACCTTTGATCGCTGAGAATCCCATTATGTATAAAAAAAAGCTGCGCATCAATATGAATGATTTACCCAACAGATTGGAACAACATTATTTTGACTATTTGACTGCATGGGAAAATACAAAGCTTAAGCTGTACTCTATCGACTTGGCTGATTTCCATGATAATCCAAAACAATTGCTATCGAACCTTTCTTCAATCACGAGGCACAGTAAAAAAGCTTGATTATTAGTTGATTCCACAAGACTAATAGTGCCTAAGAGTGAAGATATCTCAATCAATAGTTGGTGTGTGTCCCTTATTGTCTCTCTATGACATCGATTGAAAACCTTGGAAATTATTTTCTTTTGCATTTAGAAATTTGCTGGTTAACACTTTCTACTAGTAGCTTTGGCAAATCACTTGCCGACTTCAGCCCAATTGAAAATTAATCTTTGAATTTGCCTATCTTCCTGGACCTCTACTTTGCTATGATATAGGTTAAATCTTCAATCAACCAATTATGCGTGTCATCGTAATATCAGCCCCAATGCGAAGTGGTCACCATGCATTTATAAGTACATTGTTGATTAGAAATACATGCCCTGTGTTCTTTATTAATAATCCACCAGTCAGAGCAGGTGATTGGCTTGATTGTCAATATATTAGTAAGCGTATGAACCTTAGGCTGCAATATAACATGACGTTTATGGAGCAGTACCCTGCGTCTGATTCCTTGCCTGTCTCTGAAGGAATATATACTTGCTCAATGATACCTGAGAGAGAAGATTTTATCCGTGCGATAATGGAAATGCAAGATTGTGTTTTGGTGGTCAACTTTGAGGATATACTGCCTGATCATAAGAGAATTGCAAGATATTTGCGTTTTCTTTCCCGGGATTTTGCAAATATCAAGTCTACATTTTTGCTTTTCATGAGGGATCCTTATAATCTTTTGGCTAGTCGATTGGCGCGCACGAAATTTTATGAGCTTAGGGAGTCAACTATGGTATCTATAATCAAAGAAAATGATAATGACGGTATCCCTAAATCAATTGAGAATATAATGGATGTAGTAAGAGACTTTTTGGGGTTTTCGTTATCCAATAAGCACCCTAATGAATTATGTATTTTGGATTATGCAAGTTGGCTATATGATACACCTTATCGTGCAAGCTATGAACAAAAAATTGATCTGAAACTGGGTGAACCAACCTCGTCTACGTCAATGCATGGAAAAGGGAGTAGCTTTCATTCTAATGTGAATGAAACAGATCATCACTCCTTAATTCACAGGTTCAAACAGTTTGAGAATACATACCCATATTCTTTTATTATTGACAGACTCAAGCTGGATATTGATAGGTATTATAAAGAAATATGTTCCGAAGCTGTTCCCCTAGGCTTCTTAAACTCCACTGGCAGTTAAATTTAGTATGATCATTTCGAACTCCCAAAAATTTGTTTTTGTTAAAACAAACAAGACTGCTGGATCTTCCATAGAAGGCCTCTTGTCATCATGCTTGCAGTCTGATGATCTTGTGACTAGACTCCCCTCTGATGAAGAGCCTATTAGGTTAAAGTTTGTCGCTTCAGGAAGTCTAAAATACTTAAAGGGATTTCATAGTCATGCACCCTTAAGTCAAGCTCATCAATCCTATCCAGAGTCGCGAGATTATTTTTCGTTTGGCTTTATTCGAAATCCTTTCCAAAGGGCTATTTCACTATTTCGCTGGAGAAACGCAAATAAAATAGCTCGCTTAATTGAAGAGCATTCTGATGGGGGCGATGCTCAGGTATTGCAAATAAAACTGCAACGTAGTTTCTTTAAATTCATGGACTCTCAAGGTAGTCAGTTGCTTATTGAACGTGGTAAAGATCTTCTGCAGTCACGATCTGATTCGCTAACATGGAGCGTTAATAGGATCTTTAGACTTGAGGACCTTGAGTCTGCAATCACAGAAATTCAAGCAGCGGTAGGGGTTGAAATCGATTTTTCCAAGATGCCCAAATTTAAATCTAGCGTTATTCGTATCCCTAAGGGGATTGATTTGTGGATGGATGAGACAGTCGCTTTGATTCTCGAAAGGCATCGCTGGGAATTTGATGAATTCAGTTATCCATCTTCTCCTTACACTTTATCTTGATTAAAGGCTCATCTTGTTAGATTGGATTTTGTCCATCCTTTACGTCGTGCCATCCAATATGGCTAATATTAGCATCATGATTGGCCCAGGTTAAAGCCTTGGTGAACTGCCTTCACAGCATTTACTCCGTCCTTTTCATTGACTACACAACTCGTGCGAATTTCACTGGTTGCAATCATCTCAATGTTGATTCCAGAATCTGCCAGTGCGCGAAACATCCTTCCTGCGGTTCCTGCAGTTGCCGGCATCCCCGCGCCTACAGCGCTTACCCGGGCGATCGCCTTGCCATCCTCCAGCTTGGCTCCAGGCCAGAGAGCAAGTAATGGAAACAGGGCCTGATCAGCTCTGGCCCTGACGCTCCGCTTCAGCGTGAAGCTGATGTCACGGCTGCCATCCTCGTGCTGACGTTCTGATTGAACGATGGAGTCAAGACTGATGTTGTCCTCCGCCAGAGCTGTGCATAGGGCTGCTGCTGTACCTGGCCGGTCCGGTACATAACGAACATTCAGTTGTGCCTGATCCCGATCCAGGGCTACACCGCGCACTTCCGGTTCACCTCTGCCATTCACCTGGGGATTGATGGCGACTTGATGGTCGCTGATCTCAAAGGCTTCACACACCGCCCGCAAGGCTTTGCTACCCAGGGAGGCCTCAATCACACAACTGACTTTCACTTCACTGGTTGCTATCAATCTCAGATTGACTCCCGCCCGGGACAGGGTCTGGAAGAGACGCGCGGCAATCCCTGGTCTCCTCATGATCCCGGCACCACTGATGCTGAGTTTGCTCATGCCGCCTTCGGCGCCAAGCTCGCCCCCTAGGTCTTTCATCAATTTTTCACAACATTCCTGAGCATGGCTTAGCTCTGCTTCATTGACGCTGAAGGTGATGTCGTTGCTGTTGCCCTCATGGGTCGACTGAATGATCAGATCGACATTCACACCACTTGCGGAAAGGGTTTCAAAAAGCTTCGCTGCATTACCAGGTTGGTCGGGGATTTGAGACAAGGCCAGAACAGCCTGATGCTCGATCAGCTCAATACCGTCCACTGGGCGCCCCAGTTCAAGCCCTTCGCGGCCTAAAGGTCGAGCTTTGCGTGTGGTGAGTCGTGTTCCTGGCGCATCGCTCCAGCTGGATCGCACCACCAGGTTGACCCCATAGTTGCGGGCGATTTCAACAGCACGGGGATGCAGCACCGCAGCTCCGAGGCTCGCCAGTTCCAGCATTTCATCACAGCTCACCTCCTCCATCAGCTTGGCTTCAGGCACCTTGCGGGGATCGGTGCTGAGCACTCCTGGAACATCGGTGTAGATCTCACAGGCATCAGCTTGCAGTGCTGCTGCCAGGGCCACGGCGGATGTGTCAGATCCCCCTCGCCCGAGGGTGGTGATCTCCGCCGTTCCGCCACTGCTCTGACTGGTGCCCTGGAAGCCAGCCACCACCACCACCAGCCCGTCATTCAGTCGTGCTCGCAGCCGTTCTGTACGCACTTCAAGAATGCGTGCCCGGCCATGGGCTGATTCGGTCACGATGCCAACCTGAGGGCCAGTCATCGACACAGCTCTCACCCCCAGTTCGTGTAGAGCCATCGAGAGCAGGGCTATCGAGACCTGTTCCCCGGTGGCCAGCAGCATGTCCATCTCCCGCTGGGGTGGGTTGCTGCTGATGGCTTTGGCGAGACCTGTGAGTTCATCGGTGGTATGGCCCATGGCCGACACCACGATCACCAGGTCGTGGCCATCTTCCTTGCTGTTGGCAATGCGTTGGGCCACGGCCTGGATCCGTTCCACACTGCCGACGGAGGTGCCTCCGAACTTCTGCACCAGCAAGGCCATTCGTGCTTTCTCAGGATCGCTTTGATTATTTCAGTGAGCCTTGCAGAGTCGTTTTCACCCAGCACCAGGCTGGCTGATCAGATCTGTCCCAGCAGACCATCGCGAAAGGCATCCCTAGGCAGAACCCCTCTTTTAAGAGATGCTTCCACCTCCAGCAAACGGCTTAGCAGGCTGAGAAACCGCTTGGCTGGTTTGCCCTGCAGTTGCTTGCGCATCACGTAGATGCGTTTGGGATTGCCGATGCCTGCGGCTTTGGCAATCACCGCCACGTCTCTTTCGCCCTGCTGTTCCAGCAGGCTTACCCATAACCAACCCCTGATCTGGCCGGTGAGCGTGGCCACGATTCGCAAGGCTGGCTCGCCGGCTTCGATCAGAGCATCAAAGCGGGCGATGGCATCGCCGGCATCACCCGCCAGCAGGGCATCACCCACCTGCAGGGCGTTGGTGGCCATGCCCTCCACAAGCAGGCCCACAGCCTCAGCTGTGATCCGGTGTTTTTGGGCACTTCCCCCTGACGCGTCAGTAGCGCTGCTGTCGGCATGGATCGCCAGCTTGCTCAGCTCTGAACTGAGCCGGGCACTGTCATTGCCAATGGCCTCCACCAGGGCGCTGATCGCATCGGCGTCCAGTTCAAGGTTGAGGGCGGCGGCGGTGCGCTCAACCAATTGTCGCTGGCCGGCTCCGTCCCACACCGCCGGCAGCAGATGTTTCTGTTCACTGGCCACCCCCTGTTTGATCAATGTCTGCAGGAGTTTGGTTGTGCGCAGCCGTGCGTCAGGTTTGTTCGGATGGCTCAGCACCAGGTGGCTGTTGTCTGCAATCAATTCGATGCAGGCGGCGAAGCGATCAGCCAGTTCGCTGGGGCAGGCGTTACAGAACGGACTGCGCTGCAGCAACACCAGCCTGCAGCCACCGCCAAAGGGCGGCGTACGTGCTTCCTCCAGGGCCTGGCTGGCCTGGTCTGGATCGCTCCCATCCAGGCGGCTGAGGTTGATGCTGCTCCAGCTGGGATCAATCAGTTCACTGATCAGAAGCTCGATGGCGCGTTCTGAAGCCGTTGCGTCATCGCCCCAGATCAGGTGGATCGGCATCCGTTCAGCCGTTATTTAGGCACTCATTGATGATGACCGATCTGGACCCCTTGTCCTGAAGACGTTCATGCCGGCAGACCATCCCATTTTCAGCGAGAGCATTCGCCGGATCCGGGAGCGGCTGGGGGAGACGGGACTGGATCCTCTGCAGGAGCAGGTATTGCAGCGTTTGATTCACAGCAGTGGTGATTTAGGCCTGGCTCCACAGCTGCGCTTCAGCCCCGCTGCCTGTGATCTTGGTCTGGCGGCTCTCAAGGCGGGAGCCAGGATTCTCACGGATACGGCCATGGCCGCAGCAGCCGTGGGGCCGATGGCGCAACGAACACTCAAGACTGAGGTGGATACCTTTCTTGCCTGGGCTCCTGATCAGGCCCCTGCTGGATGTACCCGAGCCGCCTTGGGGCTTGAGGCGGCCTGGTTGGACTTGGCTGTTGATTTGAACCAGGCTGTTGATTTGAACCAGGTTGATGGTTTGAACCAGGCTGATGGTTTTGACGGGCCTGCTGATTTAAGCCGGCCTGTTGATTCAGGCCGGCAACCAGCACCTGTGGTGTTGATCGGTAGTGCGCCCACAGCCCTTGAGGCTCTGATCGATTTGGTGGCAGATGGTGCACCTGCACCGAGTCTGGTGATCGGCATGCCGGTGGGTTTTGTCGGAGTGGCGGAGAGCAAGCGGCGACTGGCTGCCAGTGGGTTGACCCAGATCAGGCTGGAGGGCAGCCGCGGTGGAGCCGGCCTGGTTGCTGCTGCGGCGAACGCCCTGCTGCGCGCTGCTGCGATGGCGTGATCAACCAGGAGCTGAAGCTGCCTCAGCGGCCATTACTCGCTGCCGCTGCGGTGGCTGTTGTCTCAGGCAGTGTCTGAACAGCAGGATCATCTCGCTCCAGTTGATCCAGCACCTGCCGGGCTCGCTCCACAACATCTGTTGGCACCCCTGCCAGTCGGGCCGCTTCGATCCCGTAACTGCGGCTGGCTCCACCAGCGCTGACGCGATGCAGGAAGACGAGATCCTCCCCGGTTTCTTCAACCAGCACCTGGAAGTTGGCAACATTGGCCATTTGTCTGCTGAGGTGATTGAGCTCGTGGTAGTGGGTGGCAAAGACAGTGCGACTGACCAGCTCGCTTGCTAGATGTTCACTTACGGCCCAAGCGATCGAGAGGCCGTCAAAGGTGGCGGTGCCCCGGCCGATCTCATCGAGAAGCACCAGTGAACGGTCAGTGGCGTGATGAAGGATGTTGGCCGTTTCGGCCATCTCCACCATGAACGTGGACTGGCCTGCCGCCAGATCATCCACCGCACCGACTCTGGTGAAGATGCGATCGGCGATGCCGACCCGGGCCTCTCGGGCTGGCACCCAGCTGCCCACCTGAGCCAACAGTTGAATCAGGCCGATCTGGCGTAGATAGCAGCTTTTGCCGCTGGCGTTGGGGCCTGTCAGCACCACCAGGTCAGTGCCGTTGCCAAGTTTCACAGCGTTGGCCGTGAAGCTGTTGTCCACCAGCAGTTGCTCCACCACGGGATGGCGACAGGCCTGCAGATGCAGCTGGCGATCATTCGTGATCTCCGGCTGGCAATAGCCACCGGTTGCAGCCACTTCCGCAAGGCCTGTGAGTGCATCCAGGCCGGCCACGGCCCGGGCTGCCCTACGAATTCCAGGGGCCTGTTCGCCGACCTGATCCCGGAGCATGCAGAACAGTTCGTATTCCCTCTGGGCTGCGCGGGCTTTGAGCTGAAAGATCTGGCCTTCTCTGGCTTTGAGATCTGGGGTGATGAAGCGTTCTTCGTTGGCCAGGGTCTGGCGGCGGATCCAGTGATCCGGCACGGTTCCGGCCTTGGCTTTGCTCACCGCAAGGAAGTAGCCGAAGGTGCGGTGGTATTGCAGGCGCAGATTGGCGATGCCGCTGCATTGCCGCTCCTGGGCTTCCTGGCTGGCGAGCCAGTTGTCCTGATCATCGAGCTGATTGCGCAGTCCATCCAGCAGTGGATCGATGCCGTCATGAATCAGCCCGCCTTCGCTGAGGCTCAGGGGTGGCGTGTCGTGGAGTTGATGGCGGATCTGAGCTGCCACTGCCAGCACCTCGGGATCCAGGTTGAGCAGGTCCTCGATCCAGTCCGGGGCCGCATCGATCTGAGCTTCGAGGCGTTCAGCCAGGCGTGGCAGGCGCTCAATGCCGTCGGCAATGGCGGCGAGATCTCTGGCACCTGCCTGCCCTTCCCCGGCCCGTCCGGCCAGTCGTTCGAGATCTCCCATGGGCCGCAGCAGGCGGCGCAGGCCCTGACGCAGTGAGCGCTCCGCCACCAGGCGCGCCACCACGGCCTGACGTTTTTTAATCGCTGCGGCTTCCACCAGTGGTGCTTCCAGCCAGCGGCGCAGACAGCGGCCTCCCATGGCCGTGAGCGTGCGGTCCACCGCCCAGAGCAGGGAACCGTGAAACTGGCCATCCCGTTGGGTGCAGGTCAGTTCCAGATTGCGACGGGTCTGGGCATCCAGGACCAGGGCATCGCCTGGGAAGATTGTGATCGGCCTTTCCAGGGGCATGGGTGCAACATCATCAGCCTCGCCAACGCCATCGCTCCGTTCGAGAGGTCTGGTGTCGCGCAGATAGCTCAGCAAGCCACCGGCGGCCCTCAGGGCCAGGGGCACCTCCTGCAAGCCAAGGCCATCGAGGGTGCCCAGTCGGTAGTGGTGGCGCAGTGTCCGCTCGGCTTCCGGTTGGCTGAACGGTGTGCTGGCAATGGCTGTTAGCCCGATCCGCTCGGGGCACCATGAGGGGCTTGGGTCGCTGTCTGCATGGCCAGCAAACAGCACTTCCGCAGCTTCGAGCTGGGCCAGGTGCTGATGAAGGGCCCCACTGTTCTGCTGCTGGGTGAGCTGGAATTCGCCGGTGCTCACGTCAGCGCTGGCCAGCCCCCAACGGAACGGACTGTTTCCCTGGGCCGGTTCGATCACCACGGCCGCCAGCCAGTTGTTGCGGCGGGCTGCGAGCATGCCCTCCTCCAAGACTGTGCCAGGGGTGAGCACCCGGGTGATCTCCCGCCGGAGCAGGCCACCCTTGGCGGCGGTGGTTTCCAGCTGATCACATAGGGCGACGCTGAGGCCGCGACGGATCAGCTCAGAGCAGTAGCGCTCGGCGGCGTGATGGGGAAGACCCGCCATCGGTACCCGACCGATGGCCTTGCCCCCCTCCTTGCCGGTCAGGGTGAGCTCCAGAAGCCGCGAGAGCTTGATGGCGTCTTCAAAGAAGCATTCAAAGAAGTCACCCAGCCGGTAGAGGAGCACCCGTTCAGGGTGGGCGGCCTTGAGTTCCACGTAGTGGCGCAGCATCGGTGTGAGCTGCAGGGGATCCACCAGGCTGTGGTGCGCCCAGGCCGGCAGATCGTCGTTGCCTTCTGCTGAGGCTGCAACGCTGTCTGGAGTGTTGTCTTCAGCAGCTGCGCTGGCTTCGTTCTGTTGTTGCCTGCGTGCCCGCGGACGCTGTTCAGCATCGGCAGTGAGTTGCTGATCGGAGAGGTCCCCCCTGAACTCTGCTGCGCTGGCCCTCTGATCCGGTTTGGAGCTGGATGTTGGTTCAGGAGATCCAAACAGACTGCCCTGCAGGGCCATTTCAGAAGGCTGCTGCATGGGCGCCATGATTGTTCAGCCCGTGTTGCAGCAGATCGTAGGGGCACCCGTGGGGTTTGATCTGGCGATCACAACTGATGATCGACCAGCCACAACTTGTGAAGCAAGCGTCCTCTGATTGCCCATGCTCGGCCTGCAGCGTGTGAGAATTGCCCCAGCAAATTGGCGGC
>MPMF02362697.1_pt1 | contig 11849 bp, 10 predicted proteins | sample 1617271 | NCBI WGS metagenome assembly MPMF02 (sample SAMN05944812, study PRJNA350692) | marine metagenome | biome: marine; feature: ODZ; material: water; isolation source: 120 m water sample prefiltered with 30 um filter, filtered on to 0.2 um... | place: Pacific Ocean | collected 2012-04-09... | reverse complement strand
GCGTTCGAGTGGGAAGATATTCGGGGGCATTCCGACGTTTGAGAAAGAGCACTTCCTGACCGAGTTGCGCGTGGTGGAGCGACTGAAGGAGTTTGCCGCGGGCAGCGACCACACGGTGGCGCAACTGGCGATCGCGTGGGTACTCTCGCGTCCCGAGGTCTCGGTGGCGCTGGTGGGGGCACGCAAGCCTTCGGAGATCGAAGAGAATGTCGCGGCGGCCGACTGGCGGCTCTTGGCCGAGGACAAGGCCGAGATCGACCGTATCTTCGCGGAGGAAGAATGCCCGACGTTCATCGACATGGCCCAGGCAACCTGAGCGGCGGTCTGGTCCGGCATGCCAGACGAATCGAAGGGACGGGCTTTTCGCGTTGAGTAGCGGTGACCGAATCGGGGTCGGCCTGATTGGCTGCGGGCTGATGGCGCAGACAATCCATGGCCGCTACCACGCGCTGACCGGCAAGCCGGTCATCAACGCCGACGTCGGATTCCACATCGGCCCGTTCGGCCGCCCGGTCGCAGCCGGGATGGCGACCCAGCGCGATCGCGGCCGGGCCTACGCCAAGGCGGCCGCCGCCTGCTTCACCGAGCCCCATTTCATCGGCTGGCACTGGTGCGCGTATATTGAAAACTCCACCCGCCGGGCCGGTTTGAAGGATCGCTTTGACGAGTCCCACGAGGACGCACTCGATCCGATCCGCGAGTTCAACCGCGGGCTGTACGCGCGGGCCGCCGCCGGGACAGCCGCATCATGAGCGCAATGCCGGCCACCGCCAGCGCCGCGCTGACGATGAACATGGGCCGAAACCCGGCCACGTCGGCCAGGTAGCCCGCCGCCAGCGCCGCCGGCAGCAGCAGCGGGGCAATCGCCACGTTGTAGGTCGCCAGATACGTGGTCATCTGCTCCGTCGGCGCGGCCTCCAGCACCAGCGTGAAATCGGCGATCGTGAACGCCGACTGGCTTATTCCGACGCAGACGAAGATGGCATAAAAGGCGACCGGGTCGGTGGCAGTGGCGGCCAGCACGGCGGCTACCAGCACCACCAACCCGCCCGCCGCCGCCAGTCGCACCGGGCCTAGCCGGTCGTTCAGGAAACCGCTGCCGAAGGTCGCCGCCGTCTGTGTTACCAGCAGCACCGTCGTCAGCAGACCGATCTGTTCCAGCCCGAGGTCAAAGTTGCGGGTGGCGAAGACCGCGAAGAACCCGAACGACGTCATCCCGTAGCCCACCAGCAGCCGCGCCAGGATCAGCCGGCGAAACGCCGGGTCGCCGCGCAACAGTCGCGGAATGCGCGCGCCGGCGCTCCAGATGGGTCGCAAATCGGCCGCCATCGGCGGCGACGGCGACTCCTTGAGCAGCAGCAACAGCCCGTGCGACGACGTCATGATCAACATCGCCACGATGATCACGATGCCGAATCCGACCGGGAACGGTTCATCCCCCATCAGCCGCGTCGCGATAAGAACCCCGGCCCCGGCCAACGCCTCGGCCAGCGCCTGCGCCACCCCCATCAGCCGGCCGCGGGTCTGTGGGTGGACGATCTTGCTAAACGCCTCCGCCCAGGCGATATAGGCGAAGCCGTTGGTCGCCCGAAACGCGAACAGCGCCACAAAGAACAGCCCCAGCAGCAGCGCCGCCGGCCGGCCGTCAGCCAGGATCACAAACCCGCCAAACGCCAGGAACACCACCCGCCCAGCCGTGCTGATTAGCACCAGTTGCGGCACTTTGTAGGGGCGCGGTTCGAAGTAACGTGCGCCGTAAATCAGCGGCAGCGCGAACGCCAGCTGGACGAATGGCGGGATCGCCCCGATCAGGACGTTGGAATCGGTTAGGAAGCTCACGAACACCGGCAGAATCGTCACCGGCGACACCAGATGGAAGCCCAGCCCGAACACCGCCGGGTTCGCCAAGAACACCAGGTAATTGCGGGTGCGGTCATTCACGGCGACGCCGCCGGGTCGGAAGGAGCATCGGCGAATAATAGGCCACCGGGCCAGCCCGTTTAATCGGGCCGGGCTCCCCGGGCGGGCGGCTACCAGTCAACGCCGGTGTCGCCGTCCCTGCGGCGGTGCTGGTCTTCCGGCGCAAGATGGTGGGATTTGCCAGCACCGGTATGCTAAGCGCGTCGTGTCCCATCGCCGGCCGGAGGAAGCCCCTATGGACCTGACGAAGGAAGTTCCGCGCAGCCCCTACGCCAAGCTCGGCGGCCTCAATTTCCTGCCCCGCGCCATCGACAAGGCCCGCGCCGACATCGCCGGGACCCTCGGCCAATATCGTTCCCGCGACGGGCGCACCACCTGGCTACTGGACTTCCTCGAAATCGGAGTCAATGAGTTCCACGACGCCCTCACCACCCGGCCCACCGACGAGTCGATGTGGCAATGGATCGCAGCAGAAATGCGAACCCGGACCGCCGCCGAGATCGCCGAATACAACGAGTGGATGTGGAGCCGCACCCCGGACAACGACGCCTGGACCTGGGAGGCCTTCCGCGGCTTCATGGAAGAGATCGGCCAGGCGCATCGCCAAGACATCGTGCGCCATTTCGACCGCCTGGACCTCGACGAAGGCCGCGAAGTGCCCGAAGGCGGCCGCCTCTGGAAATAGCGGGCACAGGCCGTTCTGTCTAGGTTGAGCGACTGGTGGCCCGGCCTGCGTGCAGGTTGGGACCCACCGGGTCCTTCGATCGGTTACGTAGCTCGCAGCCAGCAGGGCAAATCAAGCTGCGCCTGCGCTAGTGCCCGCCCAGGTACGCCTCTTTGACCTGCTCGTTCTCCTTCAGCGCCTCCGCCGCGTCCTCCATCACAATCTGGCCCACCCGCAGCACGTAGCCGCGGTTCGCCAGACTCAGCGCCGCGTTGGCGTTCTGCTCCACCAGCAGGATCGACGCCCCCTCGCGATTGATCTCGCGGATCGTGCGAAAGATCTGTTGCACCAGGATCGGTGCCAGCCCCATCGACGGCTCATCCAGAAGCAGCAATCGCGGGGCCGCCATGATCGCCCGGCCGATCGCCAGCATCTGTTGTTCGCCGCCGCTCAGCGTGCCGCCGATTTGTTCGCGGCGCTCGGCCAGTCGCGGGAAGAGCTCGAAGACCCGCTCGAAGCTGCGCTTCACCGCTTCGTTGTCGATGCGGGTGAAGGCACCCATCTCCAGGTTCTCGAAGACCGACAGCCGGCCAAAGATCTGCCGCCCCTCCGGCACCATCGCCACCCCCAGCCGGACCACCGCGTGCGCCGGCACGCCGTTGAGCCGGCGGCCTTCCATGAGAATCTCACCCTGGCGCGGCGGGGTCAGCCCGGTGATGCTTTTCAGCAGCGTCGACTTGCCCGCGCCGTTGGCCCCAATGAGCGCCACGATCTCGCCCTCGCTCACCGTCAGCGAGACCCCGCGCAGCGCCGCGATGTTGTCGTAGTAAGTGTGCAGATCGCGCACCTCCAGCAGCGGCGCGCTCATGCCGCCCCGCCCAGGTAGGCCTCGAGCACCCGCGGGTCGTTCCGGACCTCGTCCGGGGTGCCTCGTGCGATTTCCTCCCCGTAATCCATAACCGTGATCTTGTCCGAAATCCCCATCACTACGCTCATGTCGTGCTCCACCAGCAGAACCGTCAGCCCGCGCTCATCGCGCAGGTGCAGCACCAGGTCGGCCACCGCGCTCGTCTCCGCCGGGCTCATCCCCGCGGTCGGCTCATCCAGCAGCAGCAACTCCGGCTCCAACGCCAGCGCGCGCGCGATTTCGAGTCGCCGCTGGTCACCGTAGGACAGGTTGATCGACACCTCCACCTCCCGTCCCCGCAGCCCCACGAAATCCAGCAATTCGAAGGCGCGCGTCTCGGCCGTCGCTTCCTCCTGGCGAGTGGGCGGTGGCGTGAACACCGCGCCGAACAGCCCGGCCCGCATCAGCACATGGCGACCCACCATCACGTTCTCCAGCGCGGTCATGCTCTTAAAGAGCCGGATGTTCTGGTAGGTCCGGGCGATCCGCACCGTCGCCACCGCCTCCGGCGGCAGACCCACCAGTTCGCGGCCCTGGAACTGGATGCTGCCCGAGTCCGGCGGATCGAACCCGGTCACCGCGTTGAAGAACGTGCTCTTACCGGCACCGTTCGGCCCGATCAGGCTATGAATCTGCGAACGTTCGATGGCCAGACTGAGTTCCAGGAGCGCCGTCACCCCGCCAAAACGCTTGGTTACCGTCGTCGCTGTGAAGAACGTCTCCTCCACGTCAGGCCTCCGCCGGCGGCGCCGCAATATCCAGGCTTGCCGGCCCGCTCACCAGCGAGCGGCTCGCCGGCAGCAGACCCTGCGGCCGCACGATCATCATGAACACCAGCAGCGCCCCGAAGGTCACCAGCCGGAACTCGGAAAGCTCGCGCAACACCTCCGGCAGCGCGATCAGCGCCACCGAACCGACAATCACTCCGCGCACGCTACCCATCCCGCCGATGATCACCAGGCACAGGACGTTAATCGACACAATCAGCGTGAAGTCGTTCGGGAATATCGAGTTCTGCCGCGAAGCGAAGATCGCCCCACCCAGCCCGGCGAACACCGCCCCGATCGTGAACGCCAGCAGCTTGTAACGCACCACCCGGATGCCGATCGCCCGCGCCACATCCTCATCCTCGCGCATCGCCACCCACGCCCGCCCGATCCGCGAAGACAGCAGCTGCGCCGACATCACCGCCACCAGCACCACCCCGGTCGCGATCAGGTAGAAGTAGAACTGCTGCGGGTTGTCGAAGAAGCGGTCGGTAAAGACGCGGTCGGCGAGTTCTGGGCGGGCGATATCGCGCACCCCCTGCGGGCCGCCCGTCAGCTCGGTCAGATTCTGGCTGAAGATGCGGATGATCTCCCCGAAGCCCAGCGTCACAATCGCCAGGTAGTCGCCGCGCATGCGCAGGACCGGGATCCCCAGCAGCGTGCCCGAGATGCCCGAGACCGCCATCGCGATCAGCAGCGCCAGCCAGAAGTTCATTTCGATGCCCTGCTCCGGCGAACTCAAGATCGCCATCGCGTAGGCGCCGATCGCGAAGAATGCCACGTAGCCCAGGTCCAGCAGTCCCGCATACCCAACCACCACATTCAGCCCCAGGCCCATCAGCACAAAGATGCCCACGCTGGTCGAGACGTGATTCCAGTACTGCCCGGCGAACATCGGCGCCACGATCAGCCCCACCGCCACGATCAGAAGGCCAAGCAGCGTGCCCGGGGCCAGCCGGCGCCGGCCGGCGCCGCTCTGCGGAACCGCGTTGCGCAGCCTTGCCGGCGGCGACGGCAGCGACGCCAGCGCGCCGCCCAGCAGGCCCAGCCCGAGTCCGGCCAGGACGATGACCCCCGCGCCAGCGGCCCCCAGGCCAAACAGGATCGCGTCCGTATCCTCGGGTTCCGTCTGTACCAGTTTTTCGCTGACCCCCGGGACGCGCGTGAACAGCATGAATGCCGCCAGGAACACCCCGGCGGCCAGGCCCGCGGTCAGGCCGGCGCGCAGGCGCGAACCCGTGCCAACCGCGTCGCGGGCCGCCCGATAGCCAATCGCCAGCGCGATCAGGCCAACCAGCAGGTTGCCGACTGGCAGCCCGGCGAGTTCGCGTTCATTCAACGCCCGCACCATCCCCAGCACCACAATCGCCACCGCCGCGCCGCCGCCCACCAGCCCGGGACGGGTCGCGGGGAGCAGCGCGGCGCCCATCTCAGGCGCGCTCGCGCGAGAGGCGCTCGCCCATGAGACCGGTCGGTCGGAAGATCAGGATCAGCACCAGCAGGCCGAACGCGATCACATCCTTGTAGGCCGAAGGGATCTGGAACGCCGTCGGGCCCAGCGATTCCGCCAGCCCCAGGAAAAAGCCCCCCATCATCGCCCCCGGCACATTGCCAATTCCGCCCAGCACCGCCGCCGTAAACGCCTTCAGTCCAGGCATGAACCCCACCATGTGTGTCACCTGGCGGTTGTGGAAGCCCAGCATCACCCCGGCCATCCCGGCCAGCAGCGAGCCCAGTGCAAAAGTCAGCAGAATAATTCGATTCACATCGATGCCCATCAACTGCGCCGTCGGTTTGTCCTCGGCCACCGCGCGCATCGCCTTGCCAAAGCGGGAACGGTTCACCAGCAAGACCAGCGCCACCATCGTGATGATCGCCAGCACCATGATCATGATGCTCGTATTGGCCACGAACACCTCCCCGAAGCGTTGTCCGCCCGAGAGACCGGTGATCCGGGGCGTCGGGTAGATCTTAACGTTCGCGCCAAAGGCCTGGAGCGCGGCATTCTGCAGGAAGATCGACGCGCCGATCGCGCTGATCAGCGGCACCAGGCGCGGCGCTCCGCGCAGCGGGCGGTAGGCGATGCGCTCCAGCAGCACCCCCACCAGCACCGCCGCCGACATCCCGGCGATGAAGACGATCACAATCGTCAGAAACGTGTTGTAGTCCAGGAAGCCCGAGTTGATCGAGGCGTCCAGGACGAAAAAGCCGGCCATCGCGCCCAGCATCAGCACCTCACCGTGGGCGAAGTTGATCATGAAGAGGATGCCGTAGACCAGCGTGTAGCCCAGCGCGATCAACGCGTAGACCGCGCCCAGCGCCAGCCCGTTGATCAGGTTGCGAATCCACACTTCGGGGCCCCACACCTGGTCGTAGATGGTCTGCCCCAGGCGAAACGCCAGCACCGCGCCGATCAGCACGCCAAGGATCGTCAGAAAAGCTCGCTTGGAAAACGCCGCCGACCGGCCGGCGGTTGTAGATGTTGTCGCCATATGGGTAAAGTCCGAAAGAACGAAGGCGGACGGCCGGTCCCCCGGCCGTCCGCCCGTTACATCGTTAGGTGATGCTGGGTGCGGCTACTAGACCGCGGACCATGCGTTGTCGGCCACGATCTGGAAGCCGACAGTGCCCTGACCACCATCACCGATTGCGTTGAAATCGATGACGCCGGACACACCCTGGTAGCCGTGGTTGGCGCGAATCGCCTCGTTGACAGCATTGCGCCGGATAATCAACGAGCCATCCGCCGCTAACTCGGACGCCGAATCGATAGCGGCGATGATGATCGCCGCCGCGTCGTAGGCGTGCGCGTTAAACGGGCCCTGCGGCTCGCCAAACTTCTCTTCGTAGCGCCCCAGGAAGCCGGCCAGCAGGTCGGCGTCAGTCTCGCCGAAGTCGGCAAACGAGGAGTAGGACCCCTCGGCGTCGCCGGCGGCCGAGTCGATGTAGACCTGGCTGTTGATCCCGTCAGCGCCGAAGAAGATCGCGTCCTCGAGGCCCACTTCATTCTTCTGCGCAACCAGCAGCGCGCCTTCGCCCTGGAACCCACCGAAGTACAGCAGGTCCGGGGTGCCATCGGCGATCGTCGTCAGCACCGCGCGGAAGTCTTTGTCACCAACGGTGACGCCTTCAAACGCGGTTACTTCGCCGCCCAGCTCCTCAAACGCACCCTGGAACACCTGCACCAGGCCTTCGCCATAGGAACTCTGGTCGTGGATCATCGCCGCCTTGGTGGCGCCGAGCGTGTTGAACGCGAAATCGGCGGCCGCCGTGCCCTGGATGCGGTCATTCCAGCAAACGCGGTTGGTGACGTCCAGGCCGCGCGCAGTGAAGGAAACGGCCGTCGAGGACGGCGAAACCATCGGAATGTGTGCTCGCTCGTAGATCACCGAAGCCGGCTCGGACGAGCCGCTGCACATGTGGCCGACCACCGCGACAACCTCGGGGTTGGCCGCAAATTTATTGGCCACCGCCGTGCCGCCCTCGCCGCTGCACTGGCCGTCTTCGTCGAGCATTTCAACCGCGAATCCCTTAACGTCCGGGAACTCGTCAAACGCCAGCTCGGCGCCGTTGCGGATGTCGATGCCCAGATTGGCCAGGTCGCCGGTCAGCACCGTGACCAGGCCGATCTTGATCGAGTCGCCGGGCGCCACCGTGACAACGCCCCAGGGGTCGTTGACCACCAGAACGCTCTCGACCTCGACCGTCGTGGTAACCGGCACTTCCACTTCAACTTCAACGGTCTCCTTGACGACCTTCTCGACTTCGACCGGAACCTCTTTGACAACTTCCTTGACGACGGTCTCACCGGCGACTTCAACTTCCTTGATGACCTCTACCGGGACCTCTTTGATAACTTCCTTGGTCTCACCACAGGCGGCCAGTACGGCGGCGCCGGAAACGGCGAGGCCACCACGCAGCAGGTTGCGCCGCGTCATCGCGCTCAATAGTTCGCGCTTGGTATCCAAACTGATGCTCTCCCTTTGCTCGCCGCCTGCGGCAGTCGGCAGTCGTCCGGGTGCCCTCCGCTATCGGCCGCAGGCGACCTTAACGGTAGCGACGACCCGCGACATCTACCGCCGCATTACCTTCGGTCGCCGATTGGCAAGGCTGAGACACCCCCACCTCGGGGACGCCACCCACACTACAGTGAGGAGCGAATGTATCAGCCGTTCCGGTGCAGGTCAACGCCTTGGGGCGATGGCCGGCGCATCGGAAGAGGTTGGCCGGGGGGGGGCACGGCCTACTTGTCCGGAATCAACCTCGGCTGGATGTTCTCCAGTTCGCGCCGGCGCGTGTGTTCCTTAATCTCCCCGATCACTTCCGCCAGGCTGTCCACATCCTCAAACCGGCGATACACCGAGGCGAAACGCACATACGCCACCGCGTCCATATCCCGCAGCCGTTCCATCACCATGTCGCCGATCCGGCGCGCCGAAATCTCCGACAGACCGGCGTTCAGCACCTCCGACGACACCGAGTCCACCAGTTCCTCAATCTCCTCAACCGCCACCGGCCGATTCAGGCACGCCAGTCGCACCCCTTCGAATATCTTGCTGCGGTTGAACTCCTCGCGCCGGCTGTCGCGCTTGCGCACCAAGAACGCCGCCATGTCCGAGCGCTCCACCGTCGTACAGCGGTGATTGCACTCCAGGCATTCGCGCCGGCGGCGCACCCCGTTCTCGGCCAGCTCGGCCGACAGCACCCGTGATTCCGTCGACGCGCACTGCGGGCAGCGGAACTGCTCCAACCGCTCATAGGTAGTAAAGCGATGCTCACAGCTCAGGCACTGCCGCCGCCGCCGCACGCCGTTGGCGTTGTCGCGGCTGTCCACGACCTTGAGGTCGGATTTTCCGCACCGGGGACAGTGCATCGCAGGGAATTCCTCGCGGGGGGGGTAGGGCACCTCGCCGAAGAATAGCACCGGTTTGGGCGATTCGGGCCCCGGCGACAGGTTTGCGCGACCTCGCCGGCATCGCCGCGAGCGATCGTTTGAGCCGGATCGTGGCCATCAGGCACAATATCGGTCGGCCAGCAACGGGGAGCAGCCGACGCTGCGTCGATACACCTACCGTTGTTCAGGGAGATCCATATTGAACGCCCTCGGTCGCTTCGTCTACCGCCATCGCCACGCCATCGTCGCGTTCTGGCTCGTTACCGCCGTGGCCGGCGGCGCCTTCGCCCCGCGCCTCTCCGGCGAGCTGAAGGCCGGCGGCTACTCTCTGCCCGACGCCGAGTCCGAGCGCGTCGCGCGGGCCCTCGAGCGCGACTTCGACTTCAACGCCACCGCGCCGCTCCTGGTATTCGAATCCGACCTCCTCACCGTCGATGACCCCGCCTACCGCCAATCGGTCCAGCAGGCCATTACGGCGGTCAGCGCGCTCGATTTCGTCAACGGCGTCGACAGCTATCTCGACGGCGGGCCCGCCGCCGCCGCCATGGTCTCCGCCGATCGTACCGTCACCTTCGCGGTCGTACGGACCGGCAAGACCCTCGATGAACTACAGAACCTCCACGACGATCTGGTTGGCGTGATGCCCGACTCCGGCGTGCCGGCCATCGTCACCGGCACCCCGGCCGTCTACGCCGACATGACCAGCATCAGCGAGCACGACCTGGTCCGCGCCGAAACCGTCGCCATGCCCATCGCTGTGCTGGTCCTGCTGCTGGCCTTCGGCACCCTAGTCGCCGCCGCGCTGCCGCTGGTCCAGGCCGGCATGGCGGTCGTGCTGGCGATGGCCATCATGCTGCCCATCGCCCTGGCCACCGACGTCTCGCTGTTCGCCCTCAACTCCACCACCCTGCTCGGCCTCGGCGTATCCATCGACTATTCCCTCTTTATCGTCAGCCGCTTCCGCGAAGAGATCGAGCGCCGACCCGTTGACGAGGCCGTCGCCACCACCGTCGGCACTGCCGGCCAGGCCGTCGCCTTCTCCGGCATGGCCGTCGTCATCGGGCTCTTCGCCCTGCTGCTACTGCCCTTCAGCAGCCTGCGCTCAATAGGCCTCGGTGGATTCACCGTCGTCACCATCGCCGTCGTGTTGAACGTCACCTTCCTGCCCGCCGTCCTAGGCATGCTCGGACCGCGCATCAACGCTGTCCGCATAATTCCCCGCATGCGCATGAGCGGCGCCTTCTGGGCCGGGCTATCCCGGCTGGTCATGCGGCGGGCCGTGCCGACCTTCCTGCTCGTCATCGCCTTCCTGCTCTTGCTCGGCAGCCCGTTTTCGCAAATTCGCTTCGGCGTGCCCGACGCCTCAATCCTGCCCGCGACCGCCCCTTCACGATCCGGTATCGAGATCATCCAGCGCGACTTCGACTCCGCCACCGCCCCGCCTGTAATCGTCCTCATCACTGACGAGCGCGGCATCCTGCGCCCCGCCAACGCCTTCGCCCTCGCCGGCTTCGCCGACTTCATGGAGCAGTACGCCGACATCCTCGCACCCATCGGATTCGAAGCCGGCATCGACGACTCGGCCCTCGCCGCCCTCTTCCTGACCCCCTACGACGATTTGTCCCCTGATGTCGCTGCCGCCATCGCTCCCTTCATCTCCCGCAACTCCCTGTCACTGCGCTTCGGCAGCACCCTCGACAACAACGACGACCGGCTCCGCGAAGCCGTCGTGGCCATCCGCGCCTACGAGTTCCCGGACCACCTGCAGGTCGATGTCGGTGGCAACGCCGCCAGCTTCCTGGACTTCGTCGACACCCTCTACGGCGCCGTCCCGTTCGCCGTCGGCGCCGTCGTCGTCGTTACTTACTTGATCCTGGTGCTGTTGCTGGGCTCGGTAATTCTTCCCATCAAAGCCGTCATCATGACCGTGCTCAGTATTTCCGCTTCCTTCGGCGCCCTGGTCTTTGTTTTCCAGTGGGGCAACCTGGCAGAATTCTTCGACTTCACCCCGTCCGGCTTCGTCGATGCCACCATGCCAATCATCATCTTCAGCGTCCTCTTCGGCCTGAGCATGGACTACGAGATCTTCCTCTTGAGCCGGATACGCGAGGAGTACGCGGCCAGCGGCGACAACACCGAAGCCGTCGCCCTGGGCCTGGCCCGGACCGGCGGGATCATCACCAGCATCGCCGCCATCATGGTCGTCATCGCCGCGTCGTTCACCCTGGCCGGCATCGTCTCCGTGAAGGCACTCGGACTCGGCATCGCCCTCGCGGTCGGACTCGACGCCACCATCGTCCGCGGCTTATTGGTGCCCGCCACCATGTGCCTGCTGGGCCGCTGGAACTGGTGGGCGCCGGCCCCGCTAGCCCGCTGGCTCAACTCCGGCATCCGCACGGGTGTTCATTAGCCGCGCCCTGCGGATACCACCAAGAAACCATCCGCCACCGCGCCAGCTTCTACAGTCGACCCTCCACACATCTCCACCGCTCCTCAGCCACCTCTAGATCTCACCACCTCGATCACCTCCGGTCAATGCCCGACACGCTTTCGCGCCCTCGGGACCTCCGATCGACCAGCATCTCGAATCCAGCCGCCCAGGCAGTCACCGGACACCGCGACGCGAGTTCGGGCACAATGGCGTGGCGGCGGCACCGGCCGCTCCGTCTCCATCACGGCCCGTGCATGCCCACCGTG
>MPMF02279111.1_pt1 | contig 11860 bp, 7 predicted proteins | sample 1617271 | NCBI WGS metagenome assembly MPMF02 (sample SAMN05944812, study PRJNA350692) | marine metagenome | biome: marine; feature: ODZ; material: water; isolation source: 120 m water sample prefiltered with 30 um filter, filtered on to 0.2 um... | place: Pacific Ocean | collected 2012-04-09... | reverse complement strand
CCTTTATTGGCGCGGGTTTGCGCCGAAACCCTTGCCGTTATTAGTGCCGAATCCATCCTGAATCCTTCCGAGGATTCCGAGCAGTCCGGTAGTTTCCGTCACGACCGGGACAATCATCGGGACAATTTGCTCGGCTCGCTGGAACCTTTATGTTTTGGAAATTTGAACCTTCCAACTTACTTGTTCCGGAGGCTTCCGTAGCGTCCGAAGATTACGGCAAAAAGTCGAGCTGAGCGCGTTGAGGTTTCCGGCTTGAGCTTTGGTATTCGCAGCGACTAGCACACGCGCCACGCCTAACCCCTGAGTGGAACGTCGTGTGGTCGTGAGTCACCCATTGCAGTTTGTGCTAAATATTCCGCCATCGGACCACGAGGTGGGGACTCACAACCCGCTTGCCTCCGGATCTTCGACTGTCACTCGAACCGTACTATTCCCCCAAGCCATCACGAGGACCTTCGTTCCCTCCCGCGTGCGGTCAAAATAGAATTCCAGCCGGTTGATGGACTCCGCGCCTGTGTCGACAGCTGCCTCGAACGAAACGGGAGTAGGTTCGAGCACCTGCCCGGGCAACGGCGACAACGTGAATGACCAACTGCCTTCGGCATGTGGCATGAGGGTTAAAGCATACCGGCCCGCGTCCACCAACTTGCCGCCGAGGACGAGGGCGCCCCGGGCCTCGAGCACGGCCCCACCGTCGCCAAAACTCCAAGCTTGATCGAAAGGCACTTGGTCTCCGAAAAGCCGCGTAGCGTGGGTGACTCGTCGACGATACGAAAGCGCCAGTTCACTCCTCCCTACAGTGTTCATCACCATGGCCGGAGGCTCAGACGCGACATGGTCTGCGACGGCCGCCCGCCCACCGTCCGAGAGGACGATGTGCACCTCTACGTACTCCCACAGGATCCGCGCGATGACACCGCGCTCGGACCGCACGTCGAAGAAAACCTCCAGATGTTCCTTGGAGTTGTCCTCGAGTTGCGCGTGCGAACGCACGCGCAGCACCTCGTCCCCTTCACCAGCCCGACCCTCCCACTCGTTGAAGAGCACGACCCACTCGTCAGAGCCATCGCGTAGCTCGTCGGGAACGATTTCCATGGCATACGTACCAGCAGCCAGCCGCTGACCCTCCACGAGGATGTCTTGGTTGCTCGAGAAGAGAGCCGGGTTGGGAGCACCGATCGACCACGGATCACCGTAGGGCACGTCGTCACCAAACAACCGGCCCTCACGGCCCGCAACCGCCGACCGCCGATACTGGAACATCACATCCGCGTCGCCGATCCGTTCGACGACGACCGCCGGTTCGTCCAGAACCGTGATGATCCCTTGCTCGCCCTCCAGGTCGATCCGCGACTGGCTCATGTCGACAGCCATCCGGAAGCTCATGTGATCGTCGCTACTGAACTGGTCGGTAGATTCCCGCCGGTCGGCCCGGATGCTGTGGCCGCCCTCTCCGAGGCTAAGCTGCCCCGAAGCGTCGGTCCACGCACCGCCTCGGATCGAGCGTTGCAGGTTGCTGCCCCAGCCGCCGGGAATCGAAAACTTGTGGCGGGCCAGACTTCGTGACGGGCCGGCGGGATCAGTCGCAGAGCTATTCGCGTAGTACGTTTCGTCGAACCAGTCGTACAGCCAATCGATAGTGTTGCCCGCCAAGTCGTAGATACCGTACGGCGAGCGGCCAGCCGGATAGGCTCCGACCGGCGAGCTCTGAACGTACCCATCATCGATACCGGTGCTCGGATTCCGGCGCTCGGCAAATCCACGCGCGTAACTGACATCCGCGAAGTTTGCCTGGCTGCCGTCCGGAGGGGCGTCGCCCCACGGGTAGGCTCGCCCATCTGTGCCGCGCGCCGCCTTCTCCCACTGCGCTTCCGTGGGGAGTGTGAAGTGCAATCCGGTAAGCGCGCTCATCCACGTGGCGTAGGCCATCGCGTCATTCCAGCTCACGCAGAGCACGGGCTCGTCTTCGCGCTGGGTGACATACGGTGCCTGCCAGCTCGCGTCGTAGCGGACCTCGCCGGGCTTCTCCACCCAACAGCCTTCGCCGTGTTCGGCGTCGGTCACGTATCCGGCATCCCTCACGAAATTGCGAAACTGCGCCAGCGTGACTGGGAACTTGCCGATCCAGTAGCCGCTGAGCATGACGCGGTGCACGGGTTGTTCGAAGGGCTCCCCATCTCGAGAACCCATATCGAATGGGCCAGCTGGCACATAGATCAGGATGTGACCGTCACCGAGGTCCGCCTGCCAATAGCCGAGGTCGTTCTGCTCGACGGTAACTGCCTGCTGGCGAACCGCCTCGAACGCTGAACCGGGCCCGAATTCACCGTTAACGCATCCCGGCGACACCAACAGCGCGGTGACCAAGGCCGCTGCGCGAAGTATCGATTTTCCCGCTGCTGACGTAGCTGTCACCGTTCCCATCGCCAACCTATCGCTCTCGGCTCTCGAAAGCATTGTCGAAGCCATAGCGAGCAGAGGTAGCAGGCTCGGTCTTCAACAGGACCTTGCCGGCAAGTGCGCCGGTGTGGCTGCCATTCTGGATGGAGATCACACCGTTTACCAGCACAACCTCCACTCCACTGGCATATTGGTGGGCGTCGGCGTAGGAAGCGCGATCGGAGATCGTGTCCGGGTCGAAGATCACGACGTCAGCCTGGTAGCCTTCGAGCAGCAGGCCCCGATCCTTCATGCCCAGAAACTGCGCTGGCATCGAAGTCATCTTGCGCACTGCGTCGGCAAGCGTCAGCAACCCGTCTTCACGAACGTAGCGGCGCAGCGCGACCGACTGGCTCGCGAACGACCGCGGATGAGCACGCACTGGACGAGCACCGTCCGCAACCGGAGCGAACCCCCCACCGTCGCTGCTGATCATGACCCAGTCCTGACTCATGGCATAGAGCATGTCGTCGGTCGACTGCGACGCCGAGGCGAACAGCATGTCGGGTTCGTCGAGGATCAAGTCGGCGACGATGTCGAAGCCGTCCCTGCCTTGTTCCTCGACCAGTTCGTCGAGCGTCCTCTCGAGCAGCTCGGGATGCTCATCGGTGACCTTGATACGGAAGTCTTGCCATCCCCAGCGCGCCACGGCGCTGGGATCCGCCCGGCGAGGCTCGTAGGTTGACGCGCGCAGTCGCGCGCGTATCGCGTCGTCGACGAGGGCGCTCTGCAATTCGGCGACGAACTCGCGGCGGGTTGCGACGCGGTCGCTTTCGGAGACGTCGCCGGCAAACTCGGCGCGTCCCATGCGGCGCCGCAAATCCGAGAGCGCCGCCAGATCGTCGGGAACGTCGATCAGGTCGGTGATGAAATCGATCGGTGCCCCCTGCAGGAAGGGGTATTGATCGGCGGTTATCTGCACGCCCCGCGCCCGTGCCTCGTTCACCATCTCGACGACCCGGCGCATCTCTCCCCAATTGTCGCGACCGGCGGCCTTCAGGTGAGTGATCTGGACTGGCACACGGGCTGTCTCACTGATGCGGATGATCTCATCGGCAGCCTCGAGGATGCTTCCCGCCTCGTCGCGCATGTGAGAGATGTAGACGCCGCCGAATTCCGCTACCGGCTCGGTGACCTCAATCACTTCTTCTGTGCTCGCATAGATGTTCAGGCCGTCGTACTCGAGCCCGGTGCTGATTCCCCAAGCCCCCTCGCTCATTCCCTGTCTGACGATCGATCTCATGCGCCGGACCTCTTCTGGGCTTGCCGCTCGCAGATTGTCGCGACCCATCACCTCGCGTCGAATCACGTTGAACGGCACCATCATCACCGCATTGGTGCCAATTCCGCTGACCTCCCACCGAGCCTTGGTTTCCGCGATGCGGAAGCTACCTGACCCGTCGCTTCCCGTGCGCACGGTGGTAACGCCCTGCATCAGGTAGTTGAGGATCGCGTTGGCGTCGTCGCTGTCGAAAGCGTCGTCAACGTGCGTGTGCATATCTATGAATCCCGGCGCGACTACTAGCCCTTCTGCATCAATGGTCCGGGTGGCCTGCCGGTCTGCAAGATCACCGATCTGAACAATCGTGTCGCCGCGGATACCGACGTCGGCAAGAAACCATGGGTTGCCCGTGCCGTTGACGATCCTTCCGTTGGTGATCAAGAGGTCGAACTCGGCCGGCGCCTGCGGGGCACCCACCGGCGCCATGATCGCGACGACAAGCGCGAACAACGGTGTGGAAACTCTCATCGACTCGGGCAGCCTCATGTGAAGCTAGCTCCTCAGGATGTTCCGGAGATGATGTAGATCCCGTAATTCGGGACCTGAATCCACTCGACACCGTTGGGCCCGACGACTTGGGGATTTGAGAAATTAATCGAGATCGGGTATCCGGGGCGATCGGGCAAATTGGTATGAACCGCGTACTCGAAGGCGAAAATGTGGTTCGGATGGATGACCAAGTCGTCTCGATCGCGCCGGAAGGGGGCGATGGAAGCTCCGACGGTCATGAGTTCGCCGTCGTTGTTTCCCTGCGCGTGAAGGTCCAAGTAGAAGCCGGGGGTGTCCCCGTCGCCGAGATAATCGCGGACCATTTGGTAGTCTTGTTCTCCATCGTCGGTGAAGGGCGTATAGATGTATCCGTCTGCCTCCATCGCTGCGACGATTTCCTCCAGCGCTTGCCCCGAAGTCATGCCGACTCGGACATGCTGTCGCATGATTCCTTGCGCGCGCTTGCCGAAATCCCAGGCTCGCTGGATGCCTTCCGGAACCTCGGTTTCGCCTTCACGAAGCACGTAGGCGTGCATTTTGCTGTCGACCGTGAAAGATGAGAATCCGAAGTCGAAGATCTTCTCCCCGCCGTAGTTGAGCGAGAAGAAATCACCGGGTTGAAGCACGTAGTTACGGCTGTCCGTGGAAGAGGGGAGCCCGGGCGCTGCCTTGCCTTCTGCAGTGACAGAATATAGGACAGAGGCTCCGCGGAGGTCACGGAGCTTCGTTCTGCCCGGAACGACTCCTTTCAACTGCGCGATCGCGCCCTGTCGCGCCAACTCGAGCGTGATGGCTTGTACGGCAACCTCGAGAGAGAGGCGGCGCGAGCGGAAATCAGTGATCAGGTGCTCTGCCGAGACGACCCGTGACGAGAGCTCTGGTCCGAGGATCTGTTCAAGTTTTTGGAACTGGGTGTAGGAAATGCCGTCAGCGACGGCTAGCCAGTCGGAGTAGTTGACGCCGATTCTTTCGGGGTTGTGTGACTCCACGTACTCTCGTAGCTCGTCGTACACACTGGGGTCCACGTCCCCCGGGTTGTAGCCGGTCAATGCTCGCGATATCTCCATCGAGCCACGGACGTCGATGTTCTCAATCGCTCCCTGTCCGCCGAAGACTTCGCCGAAGACTGCTCGCTCGATACGATCTCCGACATCCGTGAAGATGATGAATCCGCCGGTCCTGCCGAACTCGTATTCTAGGGGGTCAGGGTTTCCTTGGCGGGTACCTTGAATCCACATGTCGATGTCGTGGTCGCGCATGGCGCTCGGCAGGATCAGGTCGAGCCTGTCGTTGCGGATCAGTCGGAGCCACTCGTCTTGATCGGGCTTCGGAATCTGCTCCTGCGCACCGACAAGAGAGCCAACACCCAGCATGAGCATCACAAGTGCGAACAACAGGCGATCTCGCATCGGTTCCTCCCGACCTGGCAGTCACGACGGTGGTGTGACACGCCTAGCTAATCTAAAACTGCTTCCACTCGCCGGCAGCTTTCGTGGTGAGTTTGTCGGGCGAGAAGTGTACATAAAAGGCACTGACATCACCAACGAGCCCGATTTGGTAAACGCGCTCGGTCGCCTTGACGATGAAGGTGGGCCAATCTTGGCCCAATCGGCAGTTTTCAGCGGGAAAGAGGCAGTCTTCCGGCTAGCGGACGACGGGCAGAATGATGCGCGATGGATACGCAGCGGAGTGGTGCACGGTGTTCGTTGCGATCGCCCATTCGGTTGTCGCGTGGTTGTCCATTCCTGTGTTCAGATTCCGGCTCCAGCGCGGGAAGTTCGAACTTGATACCTCGATGCGAATGCGGTGCCCGGGCCCGAAATAGTTGCTCGTCGCATGGAGGTCCAGGCGGATCTCGTAGACCTCGCCTTCTACCATGAGAACCGATTCGGTGAGGCTGTCGCGGAAGCGCATGCGTCGCGCTGCCTCCTGGATGTTGTACGCGGTCCCGTCCGGGTAGACGTCGACCAGCTTCATCGTGAAGTCGGTGTCGGGGGCATCGCTCGTCACGTACAAGAACGCCTGGAGCGGGCCCGTGACTTCGATGCCCTCGTCCAGGACATCCGATGTGTAGACGAGAACATCCTCTCTCGTCTCGATCTCGGACTGATCGTAGCCGCCCGCTCCGGTGCTCATCCCGGTGCAGCAAGCCTGGCCGCCCAAGGACGGAACCGGGTCAGCCGGGTCGTACACCAGGACGTCTGAAAGCTCGTCACCAGGGGCTGTCGTCGACAGCACCCCATCGCCCATCCGGGTGTTGGCGTTGCCCTCTCCCCGGAGGTAGAAAGGCACGAACTCCGTTCCTGGAATCGGCCACGCCTCTGCGCTCTTCCACTCGTTGGCGCCCATCAGGTAGTACTGGACCCGCGCCATCTCCGTGATTCTAGTGTCGTCGCCATCGAGCCAATACCGGTACCAGCGAAGGTACAGGTCCTCGAAGTCGAGCCGCCATTCGCCCACGTCGCGCGCCCCGGCTCGGCTGTTCGCCGGGCGCATCCACGCACAGTGCGTCGATGGGGTCACGATGACGTACTGGTTGTCCCTCGCGCGAGCGGAGAGGGCGTTCTCCCGCTGCTGATTGAACAGCTGGAGCGTCTCGTTCACGCCGAAGTCGTACCACGAATCGACGTAGAGCGCCGGGACGTCGAAGCGGTCGTCGGCGCGAATGAAGTCGAGCGAACGGAAGTAGTCGGAGACCGGCGTGCTCAATGCGTAGTCCTCATAGTCGGTACCGACCGCACCGGACTCGGCCACGACGTCCACCACGGGGAGGCCACGGTAAAGCTCAAGGCGGTCAGAGGAGCTATCGAGCATGAACCACCCCGCGGTCTGCGCGAGCTCGAACGCGCCGCCATCGAAGGCCGTCCAAGGACGCCCGCCGATGTCGTACGCAGCTGAGGGAGCCATCGGAATCGCTGCGACATGATTGGGGTGCCGCTCGGCAGCGAGGGTGATCTGGGTCTCACCTCGATACGAGCAGCCGAAGGTAGCGATCTTGCCGTTCGACCACGACTGATTGGCTAACCACGTCGTCACATCGTAGCCGTCCTCGCGATCCGAGAAGCGGACCGTGAATTCGCCTTCCGAGTCGTAGCGGCCGCGGGTATCCTGGAAGGCGACCGCGTATCCTGCCTCGACGAACATCGGGATCATTCCACCGTACGGGTACTCGCGGTCCTTCCCGTACGGCGTGCGGATCAGGATCGTCGACACCGGGCCGACAGCGTTGGGTGGGAAGTACAAGTCTGTGGAGAGTCCGACGCCGTCCCGCATGGCGACCTTGACGCCGGCCTCCTTCCGGATATCCGGCGACGAGACGGGCTCTTGGGCACAGGCAAAGGCTGGCACGGCTACGGCGAGCGCAAGTGCCGCCGCGGCTAGGTGTTGCGCTTTCCGTAACCTCATAACTGCTTGCTCAAGTTTCTTCTCCCAGCACGACGTTCTTACTTGGATCAACCTAAGTCACTGATAACAAAAAAGTACCGAGAGAGAGGCTCGAACCCTCGCGCTCTTTGCGGGCACCGGATTTTGAGTCCCCGGTCTGCTGATTCCAGGAATCCTATAACGGCGCGGGTTTGTGCCGAAACCCTTGTCGTTGCAGGTGCCGAAGCCATCCGGAATCGTTCCGTGGCTTCCGTCGCTTCCGAGGATTACGGCAAAAAGTCGAACTGCGCGCGTTGAGGTTTTCGACTTAAGGTTTGCTACTCGCAGCTGCGGGCACACGCGCTACGCTTAACGTCAGGCGACGACTACCCGCGAAACACCGATCCCACCGGCGTAGAGTTTCGGCATCCAATAGCGATCTTCAGGAAGGACCGTACGCCTATGGACGAATCTCAGCGCAGGATAGTCGCAGCCGCTGCCGCTCTCGACAGAGCGAGGAAGAAGTCACCGAGCCAGGCGAGGGAACTTCATAGCCGGGGCAGCACTGGAGCGTACGAATGATGACAGCAAGAGGGGGCCTTCTCGATCGCTGGAACCTGTTTCTTGTCGTCACGATTACGACGAGCGCCGCGGTGGCACTGACAGCGAGCTCGCTGGATCTGTCCAGCGCCGCCGACATCTCATCGATGATCCAGTTCTCGGTGCGCGCCTCGGTGCCGTGGCTCTACATGGCTTTTGCGGCGTCTTCCCTCGCTGCGGTATTTCCGGGCAAGGCGAGCCGCTGGCTGCTACGGAATCGCCGCTACATCGGCCTCTGTTTCGCCGCCGGTATGGCATGGCAGTTGGTCTTTATCCTCTGGTTCGTCGGCGTTCACTGGGACTACTACCTGGAGAACGCGTACGCGTTCGTTGATATCGCCGTTCAGATTCCGGGATATGTGATCCTCACCTTGATGACCGTGACATCGTTTCGTCCCGGGCGCGACAAGCTGAGCGCGCGCCAGTGGCGGATCCTGCACAAGACGGGGATCTATTTCCTGTGGGGCACGGTCTACAGCACCTACTGGTACGAGCTGTACTACTACGACGATATCCAGCGGGTCGCCCATTTCTACTATTGGGCAGGCTTCGCCGCGGTGGGCGTGCGCATGCTCGCCTGGAGCCTCAAGCGATGGCGGGCGGGGGTGGCTGGCGGTGTCGCCCGGACGAGGCTGCCGCTCCTCTTGGCAGGCGCCGCCGTGGCGGTCGTCGGGCTGCTGGGGATCGCCTTCGCGCCGTGGTGGTCACCGGTGGTGATCGAGACTGTCTGGAGTCTGGGGTATGTGGCGCCAACGGTGGAGCTGGCCGTTCCCTTCCTGCCGATTCTGGTGCTGGGGCTCGCAGCTTGGCTCATCGTCAGGTCCAGGGCGACAGCGGCTGCCGCGGCGGTGCCTGCAAGTGGTCCTGGAGCGTGATCAAGTCGCGCTAGTTACCGCGGGGTTCTCGCCGCCGCCGGCTTCTGGTACAGGGACGAGAACGGCAACGTGGTTTGGAGGGCGCTCGGGCGCTAACCAGCGTCAGAGGCTCCTGCCCGACGGCTACCGGCGAAAACCTGTACCCAACAGCATAGAGTCAGGTACCGAATAGCGATCTTTCGAAAGATCGAATTTCCTCAATTGCAAATAGGATAGGATGACCACGATGAAGACCTTGACCTACTTTCATGATGTTCTCTGACTGCGTTGTCACCTAGCAGGCCGTGCGCTTGCCAGCGTGGTAAAAGACTTCCCTGATATCAAGGTCGACAAAGTGGGATTTCGTGCCAATCGCGACCTTGCTATGGAAGCAGGTGTTAAATCGATTCCAGCGTTGGTCTACGGCGACAGGAAATTGAGTGGTTTGTTATTGACCAAGGCCAAGATTCGCCACTTTCTTGAGCAAATCTGAGCGCGTTTCGCTATTCGACCTAAGGTTTGCTATTCACAGCGACTGGCACACGCGCCACGCGTAACGTCTGACCGACGGCTACCATCGAAACTCCACCGCCATCTAACAGCGATCTTCATGGAGAATATTGACGATAAGTGAAGAGACCGTATTCGAGTCCAGATTGAACAAGTTGGAGCAAGACAACCGGCGATTGAAGCTAACGGTCGGCGCGATGGCGCTCGAGTATTGATATGCGGAGGCCCCACCAGGAGGATTGCCGAAACTCATGAGACGGACAGGGTTGTTCCTGGTCATATGCAGTTTCCATGTGCTGGCCGGGTGTTCATCTTGCCAAGACGGCAGGGCACCCGTCGCTCGGTTCGAGTTTGAGGGAAACATCGACAATGCCGGGGGAGCTTCCGTTGCCGGAGCGGTGGACGGAACCGTGGTATTTCTAGCGGGTCTCGAAGGCCAGGCTTTGAGCCTGACCGCGGGTGACTCTTCGGTGCTGCTGACACTCGATCGCGAGAACCTGCTATTTGATCGAGGCGAAGATTTTTCGGTTCAGTACTGGATACGAACCACCATGGATTCCAAAGAGCGAACCGTGGTGCTTTCGCACAAGGAGTTCGTCGACAACAGTCTCGCTTCGCATAAGCAATCAGGATGGGTGTTCTACATTTCCGGCGGTACCTGGGCATGGAACATGGGTTCCGGTGGGCGACGGATTACCTACGAGCGCGACAACGGAGAGCACATGCCCCTCAACGATGGGCGATGGCACCAGCTCACCATGACCTATGATAGCGCCCGGTCGGAGATCCGGTTGTTTTACGACGGGCACAACAAGGTCGTGTACAACGTCGACGATTCTATGGGCTTTGATTTCACTAGCGGCACCCCGTTGGTCGTTGGGTGGGCCGGAACCGAGGCAAGTCAGCAGGCGGAGATACTCCCGGCAATCCATACGGGTGCCGAAAACCTCCAGGAGCTCGTCCACGAATTCAACCGCCTTGGCCTGAACGAGGTTGCCCCCGAGGAGTTCGTGAACTTGATTGTTGAGCCCGAGCGGTTCTTCGACCAAAAGGTCGATGAGATGGCCCAACTACTCGGCGCCGCCGGCGCAGCGTTTCGCGAGTCGATGCAATCGGTTGATTTCGAGCCGGTTAGCGTGGTCGAGGCCGAGCTGATGCAAAACCCCTATACGATCCATCAGGCATTCAGCTTCATGGAAGTCGCACCCCTTCTGAAGATCTACACGCTGGTCGATGACGACGTAGTGATTGACGAGAGTGCCGCCCAGGCGTTTACCGAGAGAGAGCGCCTGTACCCGCCTGATTTCGACATCGACAACCTGGCGATCTGGGATCGTCCGCTGTCAGCCGGCGAAGTGCTGGACTCGTACACGGAGTACTTCAAGCCCGCCACCACCGATCTCGACGAAGAAATCACCTCCATCACGGTGGGTGCTTGGAACATCTTCCACGGCGGCAAGCACTTCAACGTAGACGAGCACGGCTGGGACTCGAGAATTGCGATCGCCGAGATTCTGAAACGGCAAAACGTCGACGTCCTGATGATGCAGGAGACCTACTCGTCCGGTGATTTCATCGCCGCAGAACTGGGCTACTACTTCGCCACAACGGTCGATTGGGACTACCTGAATCAAGGGGCCAACATCTCGGTGCTCAGCCGCTATCCGATCGAAGAGGTATACGTCGAAGAAGACTCACCCTTCATGACGGTCGCCACCAAGCTCGCGATCAGCAAAACCCAGCATCTGTACGCCATGTCGAACTGGTACGGGATGGAGCAGTTCCCCGCCGTGTTCGCATTCAACGAATCCAGATTCGCCGAATCGGACACCATCCCGACGGTGTTCGGCGGCGATTTTAATGCCGTTCCGCATACCGATGGAGGCGGCAGTCCCGCCTCACCAACAATGCTGGCAGCCGGCTTCACCGATGCATTCCGAAGCCTCCATCCAGATGTGCAGGAAAACCCCGGAGCCACACATCGAAACGGCCGCAGAATTGACCAGCTCTACTACAAAGGAGCGGGGCTGCGGAATACTTCGACGAGGCTGGTGACAACGTGGCCGACCGGGTTTCCTTCCGATCACAATTTGATCTTGACGACATTCGACCTGAACTACCCGGGCGAGAGATAGGGAACGCGCTCGGATCGGAGCCTAGGCCGGTGGAAGGATCTCAGTGCCTTTTTCGGCAGATCAGCTCGAGTCAATCTCGGCGATGGCGCGGTGCGCCTGGTTGATGGCTGCTCCCATAATGGCGCTCGCACCGGCGTCGGAATTGGCAATCGAGATGCGTCCGAGTCGTCGACGACCCACGACGTGTG
>MPMF02194767.1_pt1 | contig 11887 bp, 17 predicted proteins | sample 1617271 | NCBI WGS metagenome assembly MPMF02 (sample SAMN05944812, study PRJNA350692) | marine metagenome | biome: marine; feature: ODZ; material: water; isolation source: 120 m water sample prefiltered with 30 um filter, filtered on to 0.2 um... | place: Pacific Ocean | collected 2012-04-09... | reverse complement strand
GGTGCAGTAGGACGAGCAGTTGGCTTCACGATGGCATTCTATTCGTCGGTTTTGATGTTGATCTGCACTGTCTGTGTCTTGCTCCTCTCTGGCGTTGGTAGTGGTTCTTAAGGTGAAACTGTCACTACTCTGAGCCTCAGTCAAACGAACTAGTATGATTCCCATATGATGCTCTTGATTCAGTAGCAGATAAACATACGTAGCACTTTTATCATCTCTGTTTCTACATCAAGTTACTGCATGTAAGGATCTTCTTAAGCTAAGTTTCGCCATCTCATCATTAGAAGAGATTGAAGCATTTGACTCAACCCTGAACTTTGTGGGTTCAATGCTTAGCCTCTTAGTCATCAGAGTTGATTGATCTAACCTACTCACGGCAGCATCAAAACCTTTCGAAGCTAGACCAGCTGTCCACTCCATAGATGGGTTGGCTTTTTACTCGGTATTGTTAAAGGGGAAGATAACCTAATGAACAACAAACTTCTGCGATTCTCACGTTTTGGACTTCGGGCATTAGCTATCACAGCAAGCACGGTTGCGCTTATCGACCTGATTAAACAACAATGGGTCCCCGCGACCGCTTGCTCCGTGGCATGGGTTCTGATTGCGTGGGTGGAGAGGGATTTCATCAAAAGGTTCTCAGATTCTGCAGAGTCATGAGCATCACTAGAACTCCCAGCAATAATGTTTTTGGATTTGCAACCATGCAGGAATGATGCGCACCATCTTGATCAGTGGTGCCAGTCGGGGCATCGGCCGAGCTATTGCCGAAAGAATGTTGGCGGATGGCCATCGTCTTAGCCTTGGCCTGCGGGACCCTAAATGCCTGATTGGTAGCTCACTTGACCCGGCAATCGCTGGTTCTAAACAAGTGTTCCTACATCCCTATGAAGCCCAGGACGTTAACGCTGCCGAAAGCTGGGTATCAGCAAGCTTGGCTCATTTCAGTGGCTTCGATAGTTTGATTCACTGTGCAGGTGTGTTTCATCGCACACCCATACAGTTTACTGATAATCAGCAGCATGAGATTGATCAGCTCTGGCAGGTGAATGTAATGGGCCCATGGTTGCTCAGTCGCGCTGCTTGGTCTCAGCTTGAATGCCATTCTGAGGCGCGCATCATTGTGTTGGTGTCAATGAGTGGCAAGCGCTCAAAGGGACGCTTGGCTGGCTACACCGTTAGTAAGTTTGCTCTGATGGGCCTATGTAAGACCATGCGTAACGAAGGTTGGGAGCAAGGCATCCGCGTGACGGCGATTTGTCCTGGCTGGGTCAATACCGATATGGCTGCCAGGGTTAAGTCTTTTCCCAAAGAGGCGATGACTCAGCCTGATGACATCGCCTCTTTGAGCTCTCATTTGCTACAGCTACCGAACAGTTGTGTACCGTTTGAACTGAGCATGAACTGCACTCATGAGATCTGAATCCTTCGTTGAGTTGATGAGACTTTATTACTAGCAAAACAATTGCAATCAAAACTTTCCAAAGTGCGTTAATAACATCAATTCCTTACTATTAACACAGTAGATATAAGGGTAAGGACAGTACTATCTTCGCATTAATTAGCCATCATTAAACATGGCAAAGTGACCAAACAAGACAATCATTACTTGAATTGGACTCATTATTTTTCAGTCTAGACCTGTTTTAATTCATTACTTACTCGTACTAGAGATCAGGCTGTCGTGGTTTGGACATGACAGCGAAAGAAAAATCAATGCGACTAGACAACTTGCCTTCATTGAAGCTGTCTTGGCAGGAGGTTTCTGAGAGTAGGGCTTTTGCAGAATCGCAAACAAGCGAAAGTTTGCGGAGAAGTGCTCGTTTTGATTTAAAACATTTGAACTTCGGGCTGATCACCATTCAGAAAGCGACGTAAGTTCACTCCAGCTTCCTTTGATGCAGCATGAAGCTCAGCACGCTGCATTGCATCAAGACCATCCCAGAAGGCGTTGAACAGTTCAATCGAAGCAACACCCATGCCGACCATCCCCAAGATTGAGAGTGGGATGCTCAGCGAAGGGAACACCAGTAGCAATACACCCAACAAGACACTTACGGCAGCACCCTGTTTAACTGATTCCCAGACGGTTGTGCTGATCATTTGGATTTGTACGGCGCGGCTGATCGCACCCCGCTTGCGCAATGCTTCGGTTCTTAATCCGCTCAGAAGAGTTTGGTATATTGCATAGACGGCCATCCCGCCAAGCGTGGACTCGGCCACGATTTCGCCACCATTGATAGCTCCTCCATTGAGGTTGATATCAATCGAAGCAAGGCCTGCGATCGCCGCGATCTCCAGTCCTGCTCGTGGGATGCGGAAGGGATCTCGTTCGCGGGTCATGGTCGTAGCAATAAGGTAGTAATGCTCTGCATCAGTGTAGGGAGCTGATGATTCAGCCAATAATCATTGGGATTGATTCATCCTGCACCAATTTGTCGTGTGATTTCATTGTCTTCATCATTGGATTCAATCAAATCCTCTGAAGTTGGCTGGCGTGGACGCTGGGAGCAATGATCTCAAGAGTATTGGCAATTTGCTGGCAATAGATACTTTGCCTTTTAGTAGGTTCCCTTTTCAATTCAAGATCATTTGGTCGAGGGGTTGTAAATGAGGCTAACTGCTTTTATCTAACCCTTGAACTATTGCCAAGGGTGGTGTTAATTGATGGCAATCCTTACTCTGATTATGCCATAATCGATTGTAGGTTAGGCATTAGAGAGCTTTAGCCAGGCCCTTCATGTCAAATCAGACTATCAATGCTATGACTTTAGAATCATCAGCAATATACAACCAAAATTCATTGAGAGATGCTCTACTGAATCCAACCTACAATCATATTATTTTGAAAAAAATAGAAATTCCAAAGGCTTATGCAGACTTCATTCAACCCGAAAAGTTACGCCCATAACTGCGGTGATGTCTTTTTTAATTGTACTAGTATCGTATGATCCATAACTACTCATTTGTGTTGAATTTGGCACTGTGATCTGGAATGTGCCGGTATCGGCGTTAGTGATTGCGCCAATACTCGAGCCAGCTTCCCTGGCAATAGCCTTTGCCCGCTTACGTGCATCACGAGTAGCTTTTGCGAGCATGTCGACACGCTTGGCTGCAAGCTTTGTAAAGGTGTAGGAGGGTCGATTAATTGAAAGAGGCACGCCTTCACCAATTAGGGCACTGATCTTTCCTGAAATCCCATGGATTTTGTTGACATCCCAACTTCCGATCAGAACAGCCTGAGTTGTCGTCCAAGTTGTTGATAGAAGCTCTCCCGTTTTGGGGTTACGAACTTGATCTTTATTGGACCTAACAGTCCCTAACTCCATCTCATCGGGTTTAACCCCATTGGCTTTTAAAAAAACAATCGTTTTTTCTAACGATGGTTTTAAGCGCTGATAGGAAGCCTGCTGGTTGTAACCAGTTTGTTTAACATTTACAGACCAGTCGACGTAGTCGCTATTGATCCGCTCAGTACTGGCTCCTGTGACAGTGATTGTGTCATTGCTACTGCGAATTCCCTTCACTAAGATTGACGATGCTGCGACAATACCGCACACGAAAACAGCCGTAGCAAAGACCAGTGGCGGAGTACGTCGCAGCAGCTGCCAGCTATGATCACCCCACTCGCTTAGCAAGCCTCGATTTTGCTGTGGGGTCATAACTGGCCTAATTCATTGAACAATCCTAGTAATTATTCCTGTCCATGGCTAGTCAATTTTCTATTAAATTAACCTAGTCAGACTTGCACGAGAATGAAGATATTCGCAGGAATTCAATTGTCTTGTTCATTTTTTACTTTCTGTAATCCAATCCCCTGCAACGCCCATCTTCTTTCTTGAGGGATTAGATGCATGAAAAGCTATCTTTAGATATTTGATTCCATTTTGCGGACGCACTGTCGAGTACTTATTTTTATTGTTTGTCTGTTCAGTTTGTTTAAACTTTTCTGTGTTTATGGTTCTTGATATTTAGGCTTTTAGCAAGCGCAAAACGTTAAAATAAATGAGTGAATCAAAGGAGTAGTGAGTACTGATCAGGCTGATCGATACATTCGGCACGTTGACTTGGTGCCTTGATTACAGCTTCTTCCCCAAGCAGATGCGAAGTTAGCCATGGACGGCGTCCAATCCCCTGGGTCCGGAACTCAAGGGGATTTTTTATTGTCATTCTCAGTTTTTTTGTCGTCTCATTTAGGAGAGATGCTTATTAGCACTGAGCCAAATGCCGACCACGATGAGCTAGTGCAAAGAGCCTCCTGCCCCCTTGACGGCTTTGAGTATTTCTACTGATGAATCTTGTCGCAGATGCTTTTGATTGAAATATGCCCAGTTTGCAGTTGCTCTGATGGCCCCCTCTTAAGAGCCAGTCCCCGTTCGCTCAAGCAATCAATCGCGGCAGTTCATGTTCATCCTGTAGGCATATTTACTCCCTGATCAACCATGACTGTAAAGACTTATTGCGGGCACGGCTTGATGAAGGTCTTGAATGGGGCCTTCGTCAACGACAGCTTTAGGGCGGATCCAGCACGAGTGGAGTGTAGATGGCTTCAACAGCCTCATCATCTTTGCAATACAAAGCGAACAGGCGTGATCCATGCAGGATTTTGTATCCGCATGAACGACCAACCCTGCCCCGCCAAGTGCATAATTGATTTGTAGCGGTAGCTACAAAAACGTTCACCCTGATAATTGCAGGGCGCAGTTCGAGCCAAGCCATGGAACGGGGACTTGGACATCATTACGGACTCTGAATCATGACGACGCTTCTCTATCGCGGCCAGCAGTATGCCCAGCACAAAGAAGCTGCACCTAAGCAACTCGTTGAGCTGACCTACCGCCGCAGTGTCTACGCAAACAACAGTCAGCAAGCAACCCAGTCCCATCCTGTGCTCACCTATCGCGGACATGAGTACCAGAAGTGATTCATTTGGCAATCACTCCTTAGAAACGCTTTCGCCTCGCCCCGCTCGTCGGGGCTTTTCTGTGGCCTAAGCTTGTCTCTAACATCTCAACTGTTTTTAGCTTTGTTGCAGAGCTTTTTCGCGATCATCAAATCATCTTGTTTCTAGATCTCAGTACGGGACTTGTGGATGCCAGGATTGTTTGGAGTTGTTCTGCTGCCACTCACTGCGATTGTCATCAGAACCTGCTATCTCCAGAGGATGTTCCTACGAAGCCATGAGTCGTCAACTCGCCGCAGGTCTAACCGTCATATTCCTGCTAGCACTACTGGCCGCCAACCCCTCATTGAGCGGTATCCCCATCTATGGAGATACATCTCTGCTTGAGTTCTGGGTGAAGAACATCGCTTTGGCCATGCCCCCAGCCTTCACCCTTGGCATGTGCACTGTTCTGATCTACAAAGGCTTCCGCTATCCCAGAGGAACAGTTTTTACCATTCTTGGCCTTCTTCAACTTGTATTTGTGGGATGGCTTATTTGGCTAACGTTTCAAGCAGGAGTTGTCTGGGTGTCCTTACCAATCCTTCTTGTTGCTGCCCTTGTGGGACCGAAGTCCGCTAAAGCAACTTGGCAGTGGCTCGGCGTTGATCGCTATTACAGAATCAAAACGGAGTGAGATGGCGATTGATTGACCTACCTTTTTAACCTTTTGGAGTGGCAGGCATTCGCCACTATCACTGGGCCCCTGTCCAGAGATGGCCGCCCTAACATATCCAAATGAGCAAGGCTCGTTTCTCCTCCTGCAAACAGGCTGATTCGCGATACAGCAATGAGTATTCCTAACGAGGGCGCAAGGCTTTTGGCCGCGTTTTAATTTGAGATGAGCAAGGTATGCAGGCCTCCAGACCGACAACTGGGGCCTTTTTTTTGACTAACCACTACAGCTGTTAGCTAACAGGCCGCTTGGTGGGTTATGAATGGTCCTGAGTAAGCTCTTGGCGAAATGCTGTTTGGCTTTACTAAAAAGCAGATCTTTGGCTGGTGGCTTTTAACAACTGGTGCCAAGGTCACCTTGGGCATTTGGCTATTTGGTCATATGGGCTGGGATTTGCCCTGGTGAAAGAGCATCGATAGGCCTACCAAGGCTTTTCAGATCTGATGAATCATCAACACAGGTTTTGGCTGTATCCATTCGATTTGAGTGGCAAATTGCTGCCTCGTTAACTAATTGCCATAATCTTTTTTCATTCTCATAGACTAAATGAAGAAGAGTGGCCTAATTATCTGGTCACTTAAACCAAAAGCCTATTTTAACCTTTCTTCAAGCGTTGTTCCTTAGTTAAACCTCAGCTTTTGATCAGACCAGCCAGGAAGGATACTGAATCTCCTTTTTTCAATTTTTGGGAAATACTTCTACTTGACTTAATTATAAGCAATGATTTAGTTTCACACCTTAGCTATTTACCTCAACGATGTCATAGTATTCTCTTTCATCCTCATCGGAACAGCTGAGATCAGCATAATATCTTTCCAAGACAGTATGTGCCTCATCATAGCTGGAAAAATACCTGCCAGCGATCTCATCTGATTGGCCGTCAGTTCGTATGATTTGAAAGGTTTTAGCCAGCTTGTTGTTGACACCCATCTCTGCAACGAGTGCTCTACATTCAGCATCAACTCCCTTTTTTGTTGCCCACTCGGCAATTGCGCTTTTTTTCTCGTGAAGTTGCAACAATTCCATGGCAATGCCACGTAGGGTTTTTATATCCTGACACTCCTGAATTGTTCGACGCAGTTTCTCGGTCTGAAACTGCATCACAGTGCTTGGCTCAATGGGCTTCTCGACTGACAATGCAGGACCCCCCTGCGCAAAGGAACCGTAGCCATTGTGGCACCAGCTTGTACGTACATGCATAGCAACGTGGGGGTATAGGCAAGCTCTAATAAAAATAGGCATTAATTGTTACTAGCCAAGAATCATTGAATCCAATGTACCTAATATTTGAAAATCATAATTTCCCTTTTTGCTCATAAAAGCAATCAGCAATGATGGATTAGCAAGCCTTGTCAAAGCAATGTTAGTTCTTAGCCTTGACTGCATACTGCAGCCTGCTAAAGGAAAGGGCTTCAGCTTGTGAGTTGGTGTTCAACTGCGCATTGACTTCTGCAAAAGCAGATGTAGCAACAGTCGTTACAAAGCCAATCGCAATACTGAGTGTAATGATCTTCTCGATCTCTAGTTCGAATTTGTTTGTTGTCATGGGCTGATCCAAATGATGATCATTGCTTTATTGATTTAGTTATACTCTCTCGCTTTTATCATTTAGGTAGTGACTGTGCTCATGGCGAGCTGTGATTTTGATTACAGCGTTGACTAGTCATTCCAGCTGCCACCGCGAATGCTTATCGAACTGATTTCCGCGATTACTCCTTGAGATGATTTGATAGAAGGACTTTTTAGGGAAACAATTTTGTTGATCCTTACTTGGATCTTGATTGTCTTTGCTGCTGGAGCAGCGATCGGCTTGTTACTGCTGCTGTTCAGTCTTGTACGTGTGTTCCAAAATGCTCCAACCTTAAATTCCAAGCAGTTTCAGCCTGGGCAGCTACCTAGCAATGAGGTGCCCCTCAAGAAGACTGAACTCACAGTGGTTGTCCCTGCTTATAACGAGGCCGCCAACATCAAGGTGTGCCTAAGCAGCATTTTGGCCAGTGATCCACCCTGCAACAACTGGAGAGTGTTGTTGGTTGATGACGGTAGTACTGATGAAACTGTGCAATTTGCAAGCGATGTAGCCTCAGCCTTAAAGCTGGAGGAGGGTCACTTTAGAATTCTCAACGCCGGACCAAGACCCTTGGCGCAGCGTTGGGTAGGCAAGAACTGGGCCTGCTCGCGCGCAATGGAGCTTGTGAGTAGCACCTGGGTGCTGTTTGTAGATGCAGACGTGGAACTTGACCCAGCAACCCTCAAGCGTGCACTGAATCAGGCGATTGAAGAAGAAACAGATCTGCTGAGCCTGGTTCCACGTATTAACTGCAGCTGCTCTGCTGAATGGATGGTGCAACCGATCATGGCCTGTCTTTTGGCTGTAGGTTTTCCGATTAAAGCCGCCAATGATCCAGCTGAGTCAACGGCATTTGCCGCTGGACCATTTATGTTATTTCGCCGTTCAACGTATGAGGAGATTGGTGGTCATCGCGCACTGGCTGATGTGGTGATAGAGGATCTTGCTCTAGCTCGTCGAATTAAAGGCGCGGGATTTCGACTTCGTTATCTGCTGGGGTTAGATGCCTTGCAATTGCAGATGTACGACAATTTTCCTGCGCTTTGGGAAGGCTGGAGCAAGAATTGGTTTCTTGGCCTAGATAGCAGTATCGTCAAAGCAATCGGAGCATCAGCACTAGTGTTCTGGATGTTCACAGGCCCCTGGCTAGTATTGTTTCTTATCATAGTTAGCCTGCTCTGGATCCCTTTTTATGGGGCACTATTAATTGCCTTTGGTTTGTCGGTCATTGGTGTATTGCTTCAGTTCATTCTACGTCTTTGGACACGTCAGAGATTTGAAGTGCCACTAACGAATTGGTGGTTGATGAGTGCAGGCGGCATCCTCGTTGGCTTACTTGGGCCAACTTCGGCTTGGAGAACACTGACTGGACGCGATTGGACCTGGAAAGGCCGTTCCTTGGCTTGAAGAGTGTTAGCCATCCATGAGTTAGACCAGTCGAACAAACTATTAATTAATGCTAGAATTAAGTTCATTCATCTTCCAATAGAACACTCAATAGGCTGATATTTCTATCACACTTGATCTTTAGAAATTCCAAGTACTAACTATATAAACAGGTATATCATTCAACCATCTTTATTCCTAATCCTGAACATCATCAATAAGAATAATTAGTGTCAACGTTTTATGCCGGCTTCAATCCCGTAAATAGATGATACAGGTTAACCGAAAGTCCGTAAGAGCATTTCACTGAAAATAAGCAGCTTCATTCTTCACCTCACAGGCAATCCCAGGAAGACTTAACTGGCTTAAGTGAAAAAGCTATAGTCAAAATTTGCATAGACAAGTAATGGAAACTGTCAAAGGGAGAAGATGGATCTATCTTTATCACTTGAATTGATCTATTGAAAGGCAGGGCTATTAATAGCTAGATATATCACATGCTTAAACAAGCATATCTTTAGTTCAAGCGATAAGTCTAAATTATTTTCTTTATGATTTTCTAGGCAAGCTGCATTTAGATGCCTAGTCAAGGAACTCTTGTAAGTTTCGACTTTTGACAGTGAATAGACTTCTAAGGATTCCAAAATAGCCTCAATGTCCTCTTTCAAATTATTATTGGGCCATCTATTAACAACTATGTCTGTCAATATAAGAATTTTGATGTCCCAACCATTACTTGCCCTATGAGACATCCTCTGAATGGCTACTTTGTTATCTACTTGCCGAGGTCATCATGACCCAGAGAAGAGACAATCTTGTCGTTAAACGTGGAATCCTCTTGGGAATTGCATTGACCTTTGCAGTGTTCCTGTTGTCCTTTCATCTCTTGCCAAATCTCAACCATGAGCCAGGCCTACTGATGCGCCTCAAGATTGGAGTAAAGAGCTTAGTTTTTCCAGCTCTCTTTTTTCTTCTAATGATCATTCGCATTGGAACTCAGCGCTTTGGGAACCCTGCAGAAGACCCGACGCGGGTATTAGCGAGCTCTCATGCCATGCAAGTCGACCTTCGGGTCCTTACCAACACCCATGAGCAGTTGATCTTGTTCATGATTAATGCCATGGCTCTAGCTGTTCTGTTGCCATTTACATGCTTGACGTTGTTGCCAATCTATTCGGCAATATTTGTTATCGGACGCATTCTTTTTTGGGCTGGATATCGTCACAATGTGCTTTGGCGGGCGCCTGGCTTTGGGATGACCCTGCTTCCAGCTCTCATAGGGCTTCTCTATTCTGCGATAGCACTTTTAATAACTTCTGTATGAGCCAGTTTCCTTTTTGTATATTTAACATAAAAACTATATTTTGGAGTTCAATAGTTCGAATCTGGTTTCAACTGCTTCTAGAATAGCCTTGCAATACAGACCAGAAGGATTCTTCGTCATGCTCTCAACTAATAATCAATACAATCGAAAAAAATTCCGTTATTAACGAATATGACCGCTTGCGATTTATAGATATATTCGCTATTGAAAATATCTGCGCTGATCTTCAGCACAGCAGACATTTCCATTTCAATCAATCATTAATTTGACTGGTTTGTCCTTTCTGGCTTTCGTCTTTTTTGCATTGTCTTTATAAAATCAATCTTCTTTATTTCAACCTGCATGACTTCTTTCCCAGCGGCCGTAGAACATCGATAACCGGTTAGCTGTAATGCCATGGGCAATCACACTCAAAACGATGGTGACCGTAGTGGTAGTGAGGATGACTTGTGCATTTGGAAGTGCCGCGTCTACCACCATCACAACAAACACAATGCTGGCCAAACCTCTTGGCCCAAACCAACCAACGAAAAGTTTCGTCCAGTGATCAAGTCCAAGGCCGCTGGTTGCTAAGGCAACCGGAAAAATGCGCACCAGTGTCAGGCTTAAAACCCCATAGGCCACACTTGCGACTGTGATGTGGCTCCAGGCATCGGGCACCATGGCACTGCCAAATACAACCCAGGTCAGTAGGGCCAGCATGTCACCCATTGCCAGAGAAGCCACCATCTCGCCGTCCTTGAGTTCTTTGCGACTGTTGATCCCATAGAGCAGACCAGCGATGAAACAGGCAATGAATCCGCTCCCATGAAGGGTTTGAGCGAGGGTGTAGGCACTCAGCGCAAGGGCCGCCGTGATCAGAGGCCTCCAATCCTCAGCAATCCATTGACGTTGTTGTGCCTGATCCCTTAACCAACTACCCAATAATCCAACACACGCTCCTATCGCGAGGCCGATACCCAGTTCACTAACGAGCAGCTGGGCGAAGATCTGTAATGCATCCTTTGGTCCATTGATCTGGTCCAGATGACCTGTTGCGATACCAAGGAAGCACAACAACATGGGAACACAAATTCCGTCATTAAGGCCGCTTTCAACATTGAGGTCTTCGCGGATAGCTTTTGGTACCTCGAGGTTGGTGGTCACCGCCTCGCCAAGTGCCGCATCTGTTGGAGCTAGCACCACAGCAATTAGGGCTGCTTCAATCAGGCCTAGTTCAGGCAGTATCAATCGGGCCACAACGAACCCCATGAGGATGCTGAGTGGCAGTCCGAGCAGCAGCAGACGCATTGGCAGGCGGGCACTGTTGCGTAACACTGTCCAGTCCAAGGCTGCTGCATCGGTGAACAACACGAGACCCAAGGTGATCTCTGCCAGACGCCGTAGCAGCTCTGAATCCAGTGAGATGTTGAGCCAACCCAGGTTGGCTGGGCCAAGGACTAAGCCCAGCGCAACAAAGACCAGTGGTCCAGAGACTGCTGTCCTGGACAATCGTCTTGATAGCAGGCAATAGGCGAAGATCACTAAACTGATCACTGCCAGGTCAAGGTCGCTGTGGAGCACTGCTAGTGGTGCGTTTGAGTCCCCATAATGCTGACCATAATTCGGATGTAGATCTCGAAATCCACCATCCCTGTTCAGATCTTGTTGATGGGATTTCTGTGAAACCGATTCATGGCCTCTTGAGCAGTTTTCATCGATGCTTTGCTACTGATCTTCAAGAAAGGTGGTCTGTTTCAACCAATGAATAGATAGGCCCTTCATGAGGGCGCTATTGCGAAGGCAACGCACGTCAGACATGTTGATAGCTATAGGTTTTCGTTGGGATAAAGGCAAGCACGAGCCTTTGTGCCTTTGCTTGCAAAGTAGGCCTATAAGCTAGTCATAGCAAGTGGTCTCATGGTGTGGTGTACTTGAAAACCACAGAGTCGCCAACGGCAATCCGGCCAGACAAGTTGATGCAGCATCGACAGTGTGCCCAGGTTTTGC
>MPMF02036770.1_pt1 | contig 11888 bp, 6 predicted proteins | sample 1617271 | NCBI WGS metagenome assembly MPMF02 (sample SAMN05944812, study PRJNA350692) | marine metagenome | biome: marine; feature: ODZ; material: water; isolation source: 120 m water sample prefiltered with 30 um filter, filtered on to 0.2 um... | place: Pacific Ocean | collected 2012-04-09... | reverse complement strand
GGGATCAGGTCGGCACGTTTATCATTGCAGCGCTTTACGCCGGGACATTTTCGGATTACGGTTGTTGATGCCGATGGCCGTAAGGCCTGGTCTAACCCAGTTTGGCTGGAGTGATATTGGAGCTCGCGATATGATGGATCTAAATGGTGTGACCGCGCTGGTGACAGGGGCGGGTTCTGGTATGGGTGCTGCAACCGCAAAAGCGCTCGCAAAGCGTGGAGCCCGGGTCGCGGTGGTTGATCTGAACCTCGAAAGCGCGCAACAGACCGCGGATTCGATCAAAGGTCTTGCCCTGGCGGCTGATGTCTCCAGCGGCGAGTCGGTAGAGGCAGCATTGCAACAGGTGGTTGATGAGCTGGGCGCGCCCCGTGTGGTGGTGAGTTGCGCTGGGATTGCAGCGGCATCACGCATTGTCGGACGCGAGGGGCCGCACGAACTGGATCTGTACCAGCGGGTGATCAACGTAAATCTGGTCGGCACATTCAACGTATTGCGCCTTACAGCCGAGCGGATGAGTCTACTTGAGCCGGTATCTAAGAGCGGCGCCCGCGGTGTTATCGTCAATACCGCTTCTGTTGCAGCCTATGACGGGCAGATAGGCCAGGCCGCTTACAGCTCATCCAAAGGGGGTGTGGTGGCCCTCACTTTGCCAGCGGCGCGTGAACTGGCCCGTTTTGGGATTCGGGTAATGACGGTGGCGCCCGGGCTCATCGCCACTCCCATGCTGCTCGATATGCCCGATGAGGTTCAGCAAAGCCTGGCTGGCCAGGTGCCATTTCCACAGCGTTTCGGAGCGCCTGAGGAGTATGCAGATCTGGTTTTGCATATTGTGGATAACGAGATGCTGAACGGTGAGGTGATCCGATTTGATGGCGCTATCCGCTTACAACCGAAGTAGCGGTTTGGGTTAGCGCGTAACCCACTTTCTATCATGCTTGCCAACTCAGAACATCTTGTCCTGTTCGGTTTGTTACTGGCGGTCTTCGCCCTGCTGATCTGGGGCAGAGTGCGCTACGATCTTGTGGCATTCAGCGCTTTGCTCGCCGCGCTGGTACTTGGCGCTGTCCCAGCTGATCAGGCGTTTGCTGGGTTTGGCCATCCGGCGACCATCATTATCGCCCTGGTGCTGATTGTCAGCCGCGGGCTATTTAACTCTGGAGTGGTTGAAGCGATTGCGCGCGTGTCGGTCTCGCGAGTGAAACGGGTCGCCAGTCACATCGGGTTGATGGCCGGTGTTGGTGGGGTGTTATCCGCCGTGATGAACAACGTCGCGGCCCTTTCACTATTGATGCCAGTGGATATTGAGGCCGCCCGCCGGGCCGAGCGTGGCCCGGGGGCAACGTTGATGCCGTTATCGTTTGCGACAATCCTTGGGGGTATGGTCACGCTGATCGGAACACCGCCTAATATCGTGGTTGCGACGTTTCGCGAGCAGTCGCTTGGCGAGCCTTTCGTGATGTTCGACTTTGCCCCGGTCGGTATTGTCGTCGCTATCGCCGGTATTACGTTTGTCGCACTGCTGGGTTGGCGTTTGCTGCCATCGGCTCGGCGTAAAGACAATGCCTCCAGCGCGCTTTCAGACTTGACCGGATATATCGCAGAGGCCGAGGTGCCCAAAGACAGCAAGATGGTAGGCGCACCATTGCGCGACGCTTTTGGGGTTGCAGAAGAAAACGATGTTGTCATCACCGGGTTAGTGCGTAATCACGTGAGGCTGCCCGGTTCAGCGCGGCGTGAGCAGGTCCGCCCAGGCGATATTCTGGTGCTCGAAGGCAGTGCTGAAGCAATCGAACAGTTTGTCGGAGCGGCTGGCCTGAACAGCGCTATTTCAGATTCAAAAACGCAATTGCTGGGCGAGTCAATGGCGATTGTTGAGGTTGTCGTGCCCGCGGGAGCGAGAATCAGCGGCCGCTCATCCACTGATGTGCGATTAGCGTATCGCCATGGAGCCATGTTACTGGGTGTGTCACGCCAGGGGCGCTCTTTTCGTGACCGGGTCCGAAAACTTCGTATCCTCCCTGGCGATATCCTTTTGCTTTGTGGCCCTGAGGACCGCCTTGATTACGCGGTTCAGTGGTTGGGCTGCCTTGCGCTTGCTGACCGCGGGCTGAAGGTATTGCAGCGTGAGAAAGCCTGGCTGGCCGTGGGCGCATTTGCCGCGGCGATTATTGCGGCAAGTGCAGGTTGGCTTTATCTGCCGGTGGCGCTGGGCCTGGTTGCGGTCGTGTATGTTGTTTTTGGATTGGTTAAATCAGGGGAGATATATGAGTCAGTCGAGTGGCCGGTACTTATACTCCTTGGCTCGTTGATACCACTGGGCAGTGCGCTTGAGAGCAGTGGAGGCACTGCGCTTATCGCGCAATGGATCCTTGGTGCCACCGAGGGTCTGGCGCCGGTGGTCGTGCTTGCGATCCTGATGATCGTGACGATGAGTCTTTCAGATGTATTAAATAACGTGGCTACAGCACTGATTGCAGCACCCATCGGCCTTGAGATTGCGCAGCGCCTTGGATTGAACCCCGACCCCTTTTTGATGGCCGTAGCCGTTGCGGCTTCCTGCGCGTTTCTTACGCCTATTGGGCACAAGAACAACACCATTGTAATGGGCCCCGGGGGATATCATTTTGGGGACTACTGGCGCATGGGGTTGCCGCTTGAGATTATTGTTGTTGCGGTCAGCCTTCCGGCGATCCTTTATTTCTGGCCGCTGAGTGGATGATGAAGCTGCCATGGCGATCTCCCGGCTGGCTTTCCTGATTGGCAGGAAGAGCCTGAGCAGGACTCACCCATGAGCAGAGCTCTTGATGTCGCTCGGCAACGCATTCATGACGTCCGTAACGCCGGGGAAGGGCCGCGCGTCACCGATCTGCTGAATGATTGGCATCCAGGAGTCAGGCTGAAGGCTGAGATTCATGATCAGGCTGTCAGCCTGATCGAGCAGGTTCGCACTCAGGGGTCAGCCAACCTGCTTGAAGCGTTTCTCGCCGAGTACGGGCTCTCCACCGACGAGGGGGTTGCGATGATGTGTCTCGCTGAGGCACTGCTGCGGGTGCCGGACAGCCCCACAATTGATGCCCTGATTGAGGATAAGATTGTGCCTGGGCAGTGGGGGCGGCATCTCAATCGCTCCAGTTCGTCTCTCGTGAATGCATCGACCTGGGCGCTGATGTTGACCGGGCGCCTGTTGAGTCCGGCCCAGGCCGACAGCATGGTGGCAACGCTGCGCGGTGCGGTAAAGCGTATGGGGGAGCCCGCGGTGCGCGTGATCATCGCCGAAGCGATGAAAGAGTTGGGGCGCCAGTTTGTGCTGGGCCGCGATATTGGCGAAGCCCTTAAGCACTCGTTCGCTGCGCATCAGAAAGGTTATACCTTTTCATATGACATGCTGGGCGAGGCAGCCCGCTGTGAGGCCGACGCCCGGCGCTACCATCTGTCTTATTCTGAGGCGATCTCGGCCTTGGCATCGGGCTGTTCCAGCACCCATGAGCGGGATAACCCCGGTATCTCGGTGAAACTTTCGGCCCTGCACCCGCGTTTTGAGCACGCTCAACGCCAGCGCGTGTTGGATGAACTATTGGGGCGCGTGGCGGCGCTGGCGCAACTCGCCCGAAGCGCTGGCATGGGCTTTAACATAGATGCCGAAGAGAGCGAGCGACTCGATCTGACTCTGGATATTGTTGAGGCGTTAATGTCTGATCCCTCGCTCGCGGACTGGGACGGATTTGGTGTGGTGGTCCAGGCCTATTATCTTGGGGCGGGCGCTGTTATCGACTGGCTGCATTGCCTGGCTCAGCGTTATCGCCGGCGCATCATGGTCAGGCTCGTCAAAGGGGCTTACTGGGATACCGAGATCAAGCGCGCCCAGGTACTCGGCCTTGCCGGGTATCCGGTTTTTACCCGCAAAGCGAGCACGGATCTTTCCTATATCAGCTGCGCCAAAAAGCTGCTGGAGCGGCGGGAGTTCTTTTATCCACAGTTTGCTACCCATAATGCTCATACCGTGTCGGCGGTGATGGCGCTTGCGGGTGGCCCCGACGAGTCGTTTGAGTTTCAGCGGTTACACGGCATGGGTGAGTCCTTGCTGAGCCGCGTGAGCGAGGTCAGCGGATATCGCTGCCGGATCTATGCTCCCGTTGGTGCCCATAAGGACCTTCTCGCCTACCTGGTACGCCGACTGCTGGAAAACGGCGCTAATAGTTCATTCGTCAATCGGATTCTGGATCACGAAATCAAAGCGGTCGATGTGGCGCGGGATCCATGGGATGAGATTCGGCCAGTAGCCCGGAATCCGGCCCATCCGGCTATCAGCTTGCCGCGTGAGCTTTTTGCACCCGAGCGACCCAACAGCCGTGGGTGGGATCTCGACGACAGTACCTGCGTTAGCGCGCTACAACGCCAGATGCAATCGTTCGTGAATGATTATTGGGATCTGACCCGCACCCAGCCAGGGGTTTTGGACGGCCCCGAGGTAATTGTGCAAAACCCCGCGATACCTGGCGAGAAGGTCGGCCTGATACGGGTGGCGTCGCCCGAGGATATTCCGCGAGCCCTGGCGCAAGCTCAAAGGGGGGTGCGCACCTGGGGTAAGAGGACTGCTCATGAGCGGGCTGACATACTGTGCCGTGCTGGCGATCTTTATGAAAGTCACGCACCCGAGCTTATCGCGGTGGCGGCCCGTGAGGCCGGCAAGACACTGGCCGATGGTGTCGCTGAGGTGCGCGAGGCGGTGGATTTTTTACGCTACTACGCTGCCCAGGTGATACAGGCCGAAGATTCCCAGCCCCGCGGTGTATTTGTGTGCATCTCGCCGTGGAACTTCCCGTTGGCGATTTTTACCGGGCAGATCAGTGCAGCGCTTGCCGTTGGAAATGCGGTCATCGCCAAGCCAGCCGAGCAGACGTCATTGATGGCGCTGCGGGCTGTCCAGTTGCTGCACGAGGCGGGGATTCCAAGCGATGCGCTGCAATGCCTGCCTGGTGAAGGGGCAAGTGTGGGTGGCGCATTGGTGCAAAGTCAGAAGGTCAATGGCGTTTGTTTTACCGGCTCGACCCAAACATCCCGCAATATCCACCGCACCCTTGCCAGCCAGGGCAATGCTGGTGCTGCGCTGATTGCCGAGACGGGCGGGCTTAACGCCATGCTGGTCGATTCCACCGCCCTGCCCGAGCAGGCGGTGCGCGATATCGTGGTGTCGGCATTTCAAAGCGCAGGGCAGCGCTGCTCGGCGCTGCGCATCTTGTATCTGCAAAGCGAGATACGTGAGCGGGTGCTCGAGCTGCTCTTTGGCGCTATGGACGAGCTGTGTCTGGGCAATCCTTTGGATCTTGCAACCGATGTGGGTCCGTTGATTGATCTTGAGGCGTTGGAAAATATCCAGACCTATTGCGCTCAGCGCCAAGCGAAAGGGCAGGTCCTTAAGCAGTTACAAGCCCCGGCGGGTGGGCACTTCATGGGCCCCACGGTGATAGAGGTAGGGGGGATCGAAGATCTGGATCGCGAAGTGTTCGGCCCGGTGCTGCATGTGGCAACCTATCGCGCAGACGAGCTTGCCGAGGTCGTCAGGACAATCAACCGGTGTGGGTACGGCCTGACGCTCGGTGTTCACACCCGGGTCGATGCACGGGTTCAGCAGGTTATTGACCACGCTCAGGTAGGAAACATTTACGTCAACCGTAATCAGATTGGCGCGGTAGTAGGGTCTCAGCCTTTTGGGGGAGAGGGTCTTTCCGGCACCGGGCCTAAGGCCGGGGGCCCGCATTATCTTGCCCGCTTTGGTAAACGTGACTTCGCGGCATCCTTGATGGAGCAAAGCAATGAGTCATGGGTAGCCATTGACCGAATCAACAACTGGGCAAGTGCGCACAAACAAAGGCCCAGCCCACTGGACCCACAGCAAACTGCCAAAGTACTTGAAAGCGCTTCTGATTGGTTGGCGCCCCAAACAGCCCAGGTGATCATGCGCATCGCTCAAAATCCCCTTGAACTTCCGGGGCCTACCGGGGAGAGTAATCGTTGGACGCTGTACCCCCGTGGCAATGTGCTTTGTCTGGGCCCTGATGCACCAAGTTTGCGGTTACAGGTCTGCCAGGCGCTGGCGCTGGGTAATCGTGTACTTGCTGTTGGCGCTGATACTGATCTGCTTGAGTCGTTCCGATCCGGCTGGCCTCTTGAAGTGATACCCGGAATCGTTGATCCCGGAAATCTGGAAAAACTTTGTGGCGTCGATGCGGTCATTCTTTGGCTTTTTGGGGAAGCGCTGCGGCCATGGCGTCAGGCGCTGGCACAACGCGAGGGGCCAATCATTCCGTTGGTCAGTGAGCCGTGCGCGAGTGAATGTCTGGTTATTGAGCGCCATGTCTGTGCCGACACGACCGCATCCGGGGGTAATACTGCGCTGCTGGTGCAATCAGCTTAAGCGCGCAGGGGATGGTTCGCCCGGATTTTGTTTAAACGGTAGACTGAAACAGCGCAGTTGGATAAGACAAAAGGAGTGGTGATGACTGAAGGGGTAGGGGGATCATCGGCGCAAGCCGAACTTTGCGAATTGACGCGTCGCACGGGCTTTACAGCCATCACGGTAGCAGAGCGCCTGGGCCGTATTGAAAAAGCGCAGCGCCTGATGGTCGAGCAGGGTATTGATGCCCTGTATCTCGATGCCTCGACCAATCTTTTTTACTTTACCGGCCTGCGTTTTTGGGCCACAGAGCGACTGCATGGCGCAATTGTCCCGGCGCGCGGGGACATTATCTATATAAGCCCTGGCTTCGAAGAAGAAAAAACCCGCGCCATGTTGCTGTTGGGTGATGACGTTCGCACCTGGGAAGAACACGAAGATCCTACCGCGCTGGTGGGCCAGTGTTTCGCTGAGTTAAGTGGCGCGCAAGGTGTGCTGGCGATCGATCCTGCGACACCGTTTTTTGTTTTTGACGGCTTACGCCGCGCCATGCCGGGAGTACAGCTTATTAATGGGTCGGGCGTGACGGCAAGTTGCCGCATGCATAAGTCCGACAATGAGATTGCATTGATTCAGTTCGCAATGGATCTCACCTTAGAGGTTCAAAAAAGCGCAGCGCGAATACTGGAACCTGGCATCAGCACCATTGATGTGCAGGAGTTTCTTACCGCCGCGCACCTTAGGCTTGGCACCGATGGACCGCCGGCATTTCGCATTGTGCTTTTTGCTGAGCCCACGGCTTACCCGCACGGGGTGCCATACCCTCAGGAACTTAAAGAAGGCGACATGGTACTGATCGATACCGGCGCCACCATCGACGGTTACTACTCGGACATTACCCGCAGCTATGTTTTTGGCGAGCCCACGGCCCGCCAGCGCCAGGTCTGGGATCTCGAAAAAGCGGCTCAGGCTGCGGCCTTCGATGCAGCACAAGTCGGGGCGCCAGCGGAAACTGTGGACAAAGCCGCGCGTGACGTAATCGAAGCCGCAGGTTTTGGCCCGGGCTACAAGGTCCCGGGCCTGGCGCATCGCACCGGACATGGTATTGGTCTTGATGTCCACGAGGAGGCTTATATCGCCCCGGGCAACAGCACCCCACTGGCACCGGGCATGTGCTTTTCCAATGAGCCGATGATCTGTATCTACGGTGAGTTCGGCGTACGCCTGGAAGATCACGTCTATATGACTGAAGCAGGCCCTCGCTGGTTTACTCAGCCCTCTTTATCTATCGATCAACCCTTTGGTTGAAGCGTGTTGCTGGCTACGGTTAATAGTTCGAGCCACAATCACTTTATGAACCATACAGTTGTCTAAGCAGGCTTTTGGGTAAATACCTCAATAATTCTGTCGGCATTACGTTGCTAAATTGCCCGGGTTCTCTTGCCTGCTCCCTGGTTCACTGTAATGAGCTTTCTTTAGGGCGCTACACCAATCGCCGCAGGCGCTGCCAGCGGTTCATCGAGGCTCGTGACATCGGCGCCAGTATGACTAGAGTCGGTATCATAGGTTCTTGGCAGTACTGCCGAGCGCTCAGGCTGACTAGCGTATCCAATCAGCTCGATGCTTTTGCCAGCTCCACGCACCTAAGCGTTCACCACCCGGGAATCCTCAATTCATGCACCAGAAACTGAAGATCAACGGCGATCGCTTTCTTGTTGATCTCGAGGCCCTTCGGGGATTCGGCAAACAGGGCACCGGTGTCATCCGACCTGCGTTCTCACCCGCGGATATCGATTCGCGGCGCTGGCTTGCGGAGAAATTTGAAGATTGCGGACTCACACCCCGCTGGGACCCAGCGGCTAACCTGTTCGGAATGCCGTCACAACCCGGCAAACCGATTCTGATCGGATCACATTCCGACAGCCAGCCGCAAGGCGGCTGGCTCGACGGTGCTTATGGCGTCGTCCTGGCTCTTGAGGTGGCGCGGACTTGTCAGGAAGCCGGTGGACCACCGGTCGCCGTGGTCTCGTTCCAGGATGAAGAAAGCGCCTTCATGCCTTTGACCGGAAGTTGCTTTTTCAGTGGTAAATTGTCCCGCGATGCACTGTATGATCTGACCAATGCCGCCGGACAACGGTACGGTGATCTAGCCAGCGCCCTGTCGGAGCTCGAGGAGCCTGAGACACTGGCCCCCGGTTTGTTCAGTGCTTTCCTGGAAGCCCATATCGAGCAGGGCCCGGTTCTGGACCAGGCCGGGGAGATCATCGGGGTAGTCGAGACCATCGTCGGCTCTCGCCAGTTTGAAGTCACCATCAAAGGCCAGCAGAACCATGCTGGCACGACGCCGATGGCCCTGCGACGCGATGCAGTCACTGGATTTAGCGCTTTCATAACAAACCTGGAAGAACGATTCAAGGAAATTGCAACAGCACGTTCGGTCTGGACCATTGGCCGTGTCGATGTACACCCCAATGCGCCTTCCATCGTACCGGGAGAGTTGAACTGCTCCGTGCAGATCCGCGATGGGTCTCTCCCACAACTGGATGCCATGTGCGAGATGATTCACAAGGCAGCAGCCCAGACGGCGGTAGAACGAAATCTCGATATTTCGCTGTTAGAGACCAAAGCTGTCGCCCCGGTTGATATGGATGAGGGGATCATCGAGCAATTCTGTGAAGCGGCCGAATCGACTGCGCCTGGTGCCTGGCGGCGCATGCCCTCGGGTGCATTACACGACGCCATGAATCTTGCCCCACAACTTCCGACCGGGATGATATTTGTACCTTCGATCAGCGGCATCAGCCATGCTTTCGAAGAGGATACCCAAAGGGAACACCTGGTTGCTGGTGTTCAGGTCATGGCCAATACGGTCGCTCGGCTCGCGCATCAGCTGGGCGAATCTGGCTAGGCTGTACTCGTGCCTTCCAGGTCGAGTTCTGACGCTATCTTCTCCCGCATGAGGGATTTCTGCGGCTTTGCCATCACGGTGACGGTATCGCCAATGCCACGTGCCGACAACACACCAGCCACGGCATCGGCTAAAGTGGTTTAGGTGGGTTTTTCGATAAATTCAAAAGTAATGCCGTCAGTATCATGATCATGCAGGTAGACCACCCAGGCTAGCTGATTGGGTTCTTGATCCACCATGATGACTCGGCTTTAGGGCAGTACATCACGAAAAAACCCGATGCTGCAGTTAAGGTCTGAGACTGCAAAACTGGCGTGATCGGTAGCGATGATCGAAGTGATATTTGTAAGACGCCAACGGTGGCGTTGTTAGCGCGGGTGGGCCCACACCAAAGAGTATGGATATACCGCCAACCTGGGGAAGAGTCTGGTCTGAAATTCGGGTCTTTTTATCAAGAAATAGAGCGAAAACCAAAGGAATTCAAGAATTACCTTAAAAAGATTATGAAAATGGCTATTAACTGACTGTTAGGTAATAATGGACTCAGGAATCGTAGGGTAAAAGAGAATAAGAATACTTTGAGTTGCCTCCTGCAAATCGGCAGTTCCTGGGGCGCCGAGCACATCGGGTCCGGCGACTGTCACAGCAAAATGTCCCGGGGTTACCGCCGTTCGCGTAAGAGTCTGTCTATCGTTCATCCGCGCGGTGGATCAGCGATGCCCTGGTTCGCGAGAGCCTTTCTTGCAGTCGCTCTACTGGGCGCCAGTCTCGCCCCATTAGTGGCCGGCGCTGAAGGCCGGGAAGCTGGTCAGGTTGAGCGCAATATAGAAACCTTCGAAACCCTCAAAGAAGGCTACTGTTATGACTCCAAGTACGCGCGTGGGGCGTGGGAGTTCACCAGTAAATTCGCGTGCAACACCACAGGCGGCGTACTGCTAGCAAAGTTCGATTGCCAAAAAAGCTACCAAACCGATCAAGGTACTTTTTGCGCCAGATTCAAGGTCAACAACCGTTTTAAGAAAGCAGACGCCGAGTTTATGCGTAAGGAGCTTTTGCGAAAGGTGCGAGTCAGACACGATTCTGTGATCAAGGCCAAGGAGATTCTGATAGCCCTTGGTTACTACGATGGCCCGGCTCTTTTTGGTTTCAATTCAAGTTTTACCGGGGCAATCAACGTTTTCTGGAAATCGAATTCCACGAATTCCTTGGAGGAGCCGATCCGTACAGATTCGATGCGGCGCCGCCACCTGTCGAGTGCCGTGATAAAAGCCCTTGATGAAGCAAGCGACGGCTATTGTTTTTCGGTAGAACAGGATGAGGCACTCAGTGCTGTTTCTCCCGCGTCGCAGGAAGGCTGGTGTACTGGAAGCGAAAGTGCCAGATCTGCGCACCGTTCATCCGCCGCTGTTTGCACTGCTCGTAAAGGATTTCTCTTACCAAAAGATGCCTGCCGCACACCTTATGGCACTAGCTGTAAGGTTCTCAGTTTTGCAGGGGCCGCGACTTTTCTGCGCGAGGCCGAGGGCGAGAAAGAGGTTTATTTTGCCAACAATGCCAAGCAGTGTACAAACGAGGACGGCGTGCTTTTTTCCAAAAACGACTGCGCCGAAAAAGTGCAGACAACCGTACTGCTACGCAAAGAGTATTGTCGGCAGATACATGCAGAGACTCGTTCTTCAATAAAGGCGCGCTGGCTGGCCGCGAAAGCTTACTGTTATCGTGGCGAGAGCCAACTCGGGTTGCTTGCGGTGCCCCGCTCAGCATGCACCGATGCCGGTGGCATTGTCTTGAGACGAAAGGACTGCGGTGCGTTTGCCGGCACAACTACCCGTAGATGCCTGTCGTTAAGTGTGGTTGGAAGCCAGCGGGTGAAAGCGGTGCTGGCATCCCGCGATGGCTCTGGCAACACCAAAGTGGCCAGTCTGCCTGAAATAGACAAGCAAGCCGAAGAGGAAGAACAACGCAAAGCAGAAGCTACGCGTATAGCCGCCAAGGAAAAGAAACAGCAGCAAGAGGTGGTCGATGTCGATCCGCTGGTGGGCGTCTGGAAAGCTGCCTCCATCGCTCCCGGTCAACCGAGGGTGGGGGTATTTCTAGCCATCAAATCAAAGGGCGGTGGCCGTTATCAGGCTCTGACATGGGAGAAGGCTGTGCCGGTGCTACAGGGAATTGATGGGAAGTGGCACGCGGCGCGGAAGTGCACGAGCGTTGGATCTGATGGCGGGCTTCGGGCTCCTTTTTCACTGCATATTGTAGATAACAAAATCACCCATGTTGCCTGCTCAATCGAAAAGTTCACCAGCGCCAAGATAGAAAACGGGAGTATCCGTATCGGAGGGTATTACGTTGTGGAGCATTGGTCGGGGTCGGGGCGAGAGGAAAGGAAACCCTTCAGGTATCGGGGCAAGGCCTCGATCAATTCAGATGGCAAGCTTGTCCTTCGTGGAACCCGTGGCCCGAGGCAATGCCATGTTTCGCTAGAGCGACCGCCCGCATTCCCGGTTTTGCTCAAACAATCCCTACGTAATTTAACCCTCAGCAAACAGGCAGATGGCAGAATCCGCTGGGATGCGACATCTGGTGCGG
>MPMF02332120.1_pt1 | contig 11917 bp, 13 predicted proteins | sample 1617271 | NCBI WGS metagenome assembly MPMF02 (sample SAMN05944812, study PRJNA350692) | marine metagenome | biome: marine; feature: ODZ; material: water; isolation source: 120 m water sample prefiltered with 30 um filter, filtered on to 0.2 um... | place: Pacific Ocean | collected 2012-04-09... | reverse complement strand
CACCATTGACCGATTCCCATACAATGAATGTGTTACTTAACTTTTAAATCCGGGTGTGGGCGGTGACGGCCACACCCACCATTGGCAACTCAATCTTATATGCTCCGTAGAGTCCCATTGATTGGTGCTATTGCAGGCACGCTAGTTACGCTGCTGAGTTTCTATAGATTTGCGATTGCTGGAGAGAGTTTGCCGTTTCCTGCGGAACCAGTTCTGTGGGCCGCAGAACTTTGTGGTTGGTTGATTCATGGTGACGATGGCAGTCGTCGACAAATTCTTAGCACCGGTCTCCCAGTCGCCCTCGTGCTAAACGCGACTATCGGCTATCTGCTTGGTGCGGGCCTTTCTTGGGGGTATCGACGCTTAATGAGAGCCAACAGTTAAAAATCAACCCTACCCGACTGCACAGCGGCTCCCAACAAGTTGTGGTCGCTGGCCGCACCTTCGCCGGGTCACCTTCGCTGTTTTTGCACAATTGACCGATTCCCATACAATGAATGTGTGATTTAACTTTTAAACCCCGGTGTGGGCGGCGACGGCCGTGCCAATCCATTGGGCGATCGACATAGACATTGGATTATGCAGTTAAACGAGAACACACCATGATACGATGCAAACCGAAGGGCATTTGTTCATGGGATTTTCACCTCGACGGCGACGGACACCTTGCGACTTTGAACTTCAACTGGGCGGGCGAGCAGGGGGAGATTACGGAAGACGGAACACGTTTTGAGGTGCGAAAGCAAGGCGTGTTTAGTGGACATTGGACGCTAGATGATGATGCAGGTAAGCAAACAGCCTCAGCACAGAAATCCAATGCTTTCACTCAGACTTTCGAGATACAGGACCACAATGATAATCATGTGCTTCGTGCGGAGTCCGCATTCGGTCGTAGCTTTCGTATCGAGCGTTCGGGCGACGTAATTGCGACAGTCTGTCCAGTTCACGCATTCACACGTCGCGCCACCATTGAAGTCCGCGATCAAAAGTGGGATTTTCCCATTATTTGCTTCGCGTTCTGGCTCGTGGTCCTTGCTTGGCGACGTGCTGCCAGCTCCAGAGCCGCTGCCGGAGGTGGTGGATAAGCAGGTCCTCACGAATGGTTTCTCCTAAAGTCGTATCGTCCGGCGCACAACACATGCACTAAGAACGTATATGAATCCACTCGCGCGATTAGTGTGTCTGCTAGTAGTTGCTGGATGTCTCACGGGCTGTATGCCTTCCTCTTTGCTAGATGATCCAGGGGTTTCCCTACCAGCGAAAAGGCCAAAGCAAACGCATTCACAAGAGGCGATCGACCTGAACGATAAAGCCGTAGAGTTGCTTACAATCGACCAAAATGAAGCGGCTCGTCTCTATGACAAAGCTCTCGAAATTGACCCCGGCTATTACGTGGCCTACAGCAACAAGGCAAATTTGTTAATCGGTCAAAAAAACTACGTCGATGCAATTTCGTGCTTTGAGCGCCTCTCGAATTTACAGCCACAAATGGCTGAGAGTTATGTCGGATGGGCCTATTGTCTCCACAGCACGGGCGAAGAGTCAGAGGCGAGGCGGCGTCTGCGGTTTGCGATTGCGGCGTACAACGAGCGATTGAAGGAGAAACCAAGTGACTCTAATATTTTAATAAATCGAGCACTGGCAGCATACCTCTCTGGTGAAAACGAATTGGCTCGCAGCGAAATTGAACGGGTACTAAAGTCACATCCTGATTCCGAAATGGCCAAACATTTATTAAAAGCAATACAGGCACCTAACAACAAAAATGATCCCTGGGCTCTCATATTTGATTGACATTGGGTATGTCGTACAACAAATACCAGTGGCAAGGTGGCCTACGGTCAATCGCCGCATTGGCGTTTCAGCGTTTGCTCATCTGCTATAATAAATCAGCGGTTTGGAGTCGCCCGCTTCGATCACGTGCGGTGGCGGCTGTTCAAACCACTGGTCAGTTGAACTACCCGACTTGCGGGCACGAAGTGAATGCACGTCGGTTGCGACATCGTGGCGGACCATAATGCCAATGTCGTGTACCGAAATGCCAATGTCGTGTACCGACAAAAAGCCTCATCACCCATGGATTTCGTGAATGCAGACCAATATACTCTTTGCCTGGAGCTGGATTCTTTGTGGATTGATCTCCGGAACCGGGATTGGGCTGTTTTTTCACCGGCGTGACTGGCTTGGAGGGTATGACTCGTGGCGAAGGCGGATGGTGCGACTCGGACACATTTCATTTTTCGGGACGGGGCTACTCAACCTCGGTTATGGGCTGTCGGTTGTAGCACTGGAGGTCTTACCACAACCACGACTTGCATCCGCTGCTTTCATTGTGGGAGCGGTGACGATGCCGCTCGTCTGTTTTCTTTCTGCATGGGATGATCGGGGTCGCTATCTATTTTTTGTCCCGGTGGTCAGCCTGTTACTGGCGACCGGAGAATTGTTGTGGGTGAGTCTAGCCAGATGAAAATCGGTTTCATTTCCATGAGCGGCGTGCGGGCATGCGACCCGGATTTACTCAAGCTCGGTCTCACACTACCCGGCTTTGTAGAGCGAGGAAAGACGATCGCTTCGTTACCCGGTTTGGGATTGCTTACACTCGCCGCCATGACGCCCGCGGAGCACGTTATCGAGTACATCGAAATAGACGACCTCCGCTACCAATCGACGCTCCCGGGCCACTTCGATCTGGTTGCCATTTCTAGCTTCAGCGCGCAGATTCTTGAGGCATACGAACTTGCCGACCGCTATCGATCACGGGGAACATCGGTGGTGTTGGGGGGACTCCACGTCACCGCACTGCCAGACGAAGCGGCCCAGCACGCAGATGCCGTCGTAGTCGGCGAGGGAGAGGCAGTCTGGCATACACTCCTGGACGATTGGGTTGCCGGACGGTTACAATCCCGCTACGTTTCGAATGGCGACTTCTCATTTGACGATGCACCGCTGCCGCGGTTGGACCTACTGGATGTCGATAAATACAATCGACTCACAGTGCAAACGAGCCGAGGCTGTCCCCTGCGGTGTGAGTTCTGTGCCAGCTCAATCTTGTTGACACCGCAGTACAAGGTCAAACCGATTTCCAAGGTACTTGCAGAGATCGACCAAATCCAGCAGCTTTGGCACCGCCCGTTCATCGAATTTGCTGACGACAATTCGTTCGTTAACCGCGCTTACTGGAAGGAACTACTCGGCGAGTTGCAGAATCGAAGACTGCGGTGGTTCACTGAATGCGATCTCCGAGTCTACGAAGATTGCGAACTTCTCGACTTGATGCGTGCCAGTGGTTGTGCCGAAGTACTGATCGGGTTTGAGAGTCCCGTCGAGGATGGCTTGTCGGGGCTTGAACTGAGAACCGACTGGAAACATTGCCGTTGGGGAGAATACCGGGAGGCGATCCATCGCATTCAGTCGCGGGGCATTCGAGTAAACGGCTGCTTTATCATCGGGCTAGATGGTCACACACCGGATGTCGTCGATGCTGTCTACGAATTTGCTCGCGATTCGGAACTGTATGACATCCAAATCACCGTACCGACTCCCTTTCCTGGTACTCCACTGTACACGCGGCTGAAGAATGCGGGTCGCCTGCTGCATGATGGCGAGTGGAATCGCTGGACGTTGTTCGACATCAATTTTGTGCCCGACCCGATGTCGGTCGAGGAACTCCGTACTGGGTTTTTCAGCCTCGCCCGAAGGCTGTATACTGCGGAAATCTCGCGATGGAGGCGCAATAATTTTAATCTGAAATATCTTAAGTCAAACATGCACCAAACCAGAAGGACATTGGTATGAACCTTACCACAATTCGCGGGCTGTTTGCCGTTGCGGCACTTTACGATGGACTCCTGGGCGTATTGTTTGTGATCGCCCCGAGTTGGGTATTCACCAAATACGGTATCGCCGAACCAAACCACCTGGGCTACGTACAATTTTCTGCTGCGCTGCTGATCATTTTCGGTCTGATGTTCCTCAACATCGCGCGAGATCCCCATAAACATGCACCACTGATTCTCTACGGTATCCTCTTAAAAGTTGCTTATTGCAGCGTCACCTTGACCTACTGGATCGATGCCAATATTCCTTGGATTTGGAAGCCTTTCACAATTATCGATCTCGTAATGCTTGGCCTCTTCGTATGGGCTTGGAAGTCATTGCGCGTTGAAAGGCAGGTAGAAAAAGGGGGCACATCTCAATCTCAGGGCGCCAACAAGTCGTGGCCGCAAGGCCGCACCTTTGCCCACGTCACCTTCGATGTTTTTGCACATTTGTGGCGCCAGCCTACAATGAGTGTGTTACTTAACTTTTAAATCCGGGTGTGGGCGGTGACGGCCACACCCACCATTGGTCAATAAGCAACGTTTTCGCCACGGAAAAACATGAAGCCAAGGGAAATATTCTTAAGAAGTCTCAGGCGACAGGCCACGCCGCGCGTCGCGGTCGGCAGCGCAACGTCCATCGTCACGACCGATTTGATGGACGAGGTCGGTGTCGCGTTTCCCGAGGCGCATCGAGATGCCGAGACAATGGCCTGCCTAGCGTCCGCTGGCCATACCGTACTGGGATATGACAATGTCATGCCTCTGTTCAGCGTTTGGCATGAGGCCTCAGCGCTCGGATGCCGGGTGGACTGGGGGACTAAGGGCCGCATGCCTGACGGCAGGCCCGCCTATGCAACGGTTACGGACGACATCGCCATTCCCAAAGATCTCTTGGAAAGACTAGGCTGCGCGGTACCCCTGGAAGCTTTGCGATTGCTGAAAGAGCGGATAGGAGACGAAGTTGCGATCCTAGGGAAGGTATTCGGCCCTTGGACGCTCGCCTATCACCTCTTCGGGGTTCAGGAATTCCTGATCGCCACGCTTCTTGAACCGGACACCGTCCGACGGGTGATGCGGAAGCTTGTCGAAGTGACGTTCTCTTTTGCGAATGCTCAGATTGAAGCTGGCGCTGACGCGCTGTGCCTCGCGGATCATTGCACACGCGATCTATGTTCGCCGGAAAGCTACCGGGACTTCGTCGCCGAGATCCATCAGGAATGTCACGAAACGATTTGCTGCCCCCTCGTGCTGCACATCTGCGGAGATACGGCAGATCGGCTGAAGTACATACGGCACACCGGCATCGAGTGTTTCCACATCGACTCCAAGGTTCCTTCGATGGCCGAGGCAAGGAAACTCGCAGGAGAGGAGATGGCGCTGATGGGTAGCATTAGCAATCTCAATACGATAAGAGGCGGCACCTTGGAATCGGTCAGCAGCGATGTCCGGGAGAAAGTGCGGATTGGAATCGATATCATTGGCCCCGAATGCGCGGTCCCTCTCGATGCTCCCTTCGAGAATCTGAAGGAAATCACACGGATAGCCAGAACACTCAGCACCGATCAAGTGGCTACAACCGACGGCGAAGATACCCCGGTTGAGCTGTGATGTTCCATCGGTCAGGTGCCCAGTCGAACACAAACCTTTGCCACGGAGTTTCCCCGGCCGCCCGTGCGGGCTGTATCTCTCTCTAAGAGTACGCCGGGATAAAGAAAGGGGGCGCAGCTCATTTTCAAACCGTTTAGCAGATAGCCGCCAACAAGTCGTGGCCGCTGGCCTCACCTGTGCCGGGTCACCTTCGATGTTTTTGCACAATCGTGACGCGGGCATACAATGAACGGGTTGTTTACTTTTAATCCCCGGTGTGGGCGGTGACGGCCACACCCACCATTATGTGCTCGGATACATCTCACTCATGGAACTGATCGGCGAGATTATCGCATACTTGACAATTAAGCCTTTCTATTCATTTTTCCAGGCCCTCGCAGGGATACTGCAGCCAACCAAATCACCACATCTGATTCGCGCCCAACGAATTGCCGCGGTTGTTGTCATTGCTGGTGCTATTTCGGTCACAGTGGCAATCATTCTCGCGTCGTTTGGCACCGGCTTGCTAACGTTTGTGATCGTCTTTCTCGCGGGCGTAATTCTTTTGAGTATCGCAGGAGCCATTGGCCACTATATCGAGAAGGAGGTCACAAAAACGGCCAGGGACGATGGCACATAACAATGCATGTGACAGAGATGCTGCGCATTCGGCGCTTTAGTATTTTGACGCTGTCCGGTCTGTTATATAATAAGAGGCTGTTACCCATCGTTCGCTAGAGCATCGCGTTGTTTGAACGCTTCAATGGAACAAGAATAACAATTTATGAAACGAACCGCTCTCGCCGATTGGCTGCATTTTCTCCGCTCCTATTTTTCGGCACGACCATCGTATCTGATTTTGTTTCCAACGGCCGCCTGCAATGCGCGGTGCAAACACTGCTTCTATTGGGAGGAAATCGCATCCGCGAAAACGCGCAACGAATTGACGCTCGATGAAATCGAAAAAATCGCGGACAGCCTCAATCTGATCTACCTGTCGATTGGCGGAGGCGAGCCTTTCATCCGCAAGGACCTGCCTCAGATCGTGCAGAGATTTTACGATCGCTCCCGAATACTGTATTGCAATATCGTTACAAACGGGTTTTATACGGAGCGAACAGTTGCAACCGTCAAAGCGATCCGCCAGCAGTGCCCCCGTCTTAAAATCAAGATCCAAATCTCATTCGACGATTTCGAGCAAGAGCACGACGCCTATCGCAAAGTTCCGGGAATGTTTGCCAAAGCCACAGAAACCCTGAAAGCACTTTCGAAGATCCGTGAATCGGATACTCGCCTGAATCTCGACGTCGCGACATGCATGACCAGAACGAACAAGCAACGGGTGACGAAACTGTACGACTACATGCGGGAGCAAACCGATTTTGACGACTACCAGTTTCTCTATCCTCGTGGAAATGCGGAATATGAGGAGGAGAAAGAGGTAACCCCCGACGAATGGTGGACGGCTCTCGATCATCTGCAGGCCAAGGATTTTCGTCAGCAGCACAGTCCCATCCTCGGAGCCGTCAATAGGATTGCGAAGCGTGGCATCTACCGCTTCTTGAAAACGGATGAGCACCCGTGGGATTGCCTCGCGGGGAGCAAGTTTATTTCCATCACCGAGAAAGGTATCCTGCAGCCTTGCGAGGTGCTCCGCCAAATGCGGCCAGAATTTGACTCCGACATCGCAACACTGCGCGACTTCGACTTTGATGTCCGCAAGGCGCTCGCGTCCTCGAAAGGCCGCGAAGTGGTGGACTGGATTCGTGATACCCAGTGTCGCTGCTCTTTTGAATGCGCCGCTAATTGCAATGTTGTTTTCGCGAAAAAGGAAGCCATGCGTGTATTTGGAGCGAAGTTGACCGGTGGCTAATCTCGACATTTCGGTTATCGTCATTTGCCACAACGAAGAGCGGTGTATTCGTGCCGCCCTGGAGTCGCTCGCTGCGCAGAATTATCCCGCCTCATCGTTTGAGGTCGTCGTCGTGGAAAACGCCTCGACAGATAAGACCGCAGAAGTAGTTCGAGAGTTCGTGCAGGATCATCCCAATATGCGACTGGTACGTACGAGCCGCCGCGGCATTGCTCCGAGCCGTAACCAGGGGCTTTCAGAAGCCCGTTTCGCCCACGTCGCCTTCACCGACGCCGATTGCATTGCCGATGCAAACTGGCTTTCCGCTCTCGATGCTGCCTTCCGCGAAGAGCGAATGAAAGACGACCGCGTTGCGGCTGTCGGAGGCCCCAACCTCATGCCGGCCGATTCAACGTTCTTTCGGCGGGCCGTTGCGATTGCCGTGTCCAACTACTGGGGCAATCACGGTTCGGTTCAGGGAGCCCAGTTTAAAGCGCGCGTGCTCGTCGATCACCTGCCCACATTGAACGTGATGTATGATCGCAGCCGTGCGCTGCAGGTCGGTGGCTTCGATGAGAATCAGGGAAACATTGCCGAGGACGTCGACATCAGCCACCAGCTTCGGTGGCGGGGCTACATCTTGATCTACGAATCGCGCGCGATTGTCCGCCACCGCTGGCGCGAATCGATCTGGACATGGGCAAAAAATATGGAGGTCTATGGCAAGGGCCGCTCCTGGCTGATGAAGAAGGATCGACGTTACATCAAGCTCCAGCTTGCCGCCCCTTTGCTAACCCTGCTCTCGTTGCTCGCGGCATGTTTTTTCCCCATTAGCGTTTGGCTCGCCGCCCCGTTTGCCGCATACCTGGCGATGACCGCGCTCGTCTCGCTATACGCTTGCTTGGTCGCCCACAAACCGCACTACGTGTTTCACGTATTTGTAATCTACATCGTCACGCACATCGCTTACGCTGTCGGCCAAATCCACGGGTTGATGAGTCCGCGCGGTTCGGACATCCGGTGACCGATACGTAAGATATGTTGTTCGCCCTGCAGGGCCGCGTTGTGTATTTAGCAGGTGCCGAGTTGAATTACACGCCGATTTCACTTGCCAATGCTCTCCTTGGAAGGCGATAATGCCCGCATCAGTCGTTGAGACGAAATCGTTTTAGCCGACCTCCAGGAGTTGCCCGAGGGATGTTCTTTTTTTTCCCTTACCATACCGACGCGCCCCTCTACCACTATCCGATCGGCACGGTGTTGCTGATTGTGGTCAATATTCTGACGTTCGTCGCGACATGGGCTCAGGGTCCAGAGACGTATGCCACGCTGATTCTTACCTTTGATGCGATTCACCCGACCCAATGGCTAACCTCCAGTTTCATGCATGCCGATATCAGCCATCTGGTCGGCAACATGCTATTTTTATGGCCGTTCGGCCTGATCGCCGAAGGCAAGCTCGGCTGGTATCGCTTTTTGCCCCTCTATCTCGGGATCGCGATCGTCTGCGATGCGATCGTGCAGTTTGGGATGCTCGGTTCGAGCGGCGGTGCCCTGGGGGCCTCGACCGCCATCTTTGGCTTGATTGCGATTGGCCTAGTCTGGGCACCACGCAACGAGCTCTCCTGCATTTTCATCTTCTTCGTGCGCGTAAAGCATTTCGAAGTCGCCGTCACGACCATGGCCGGATGGTATCTGGTACTCAACCTTTTCTTTTTTCTACTCCATCTATGGATGGTGGGAGACTTCGCGCTCTCGAGTGAAGCGCTCCATCTGCTGGGGTTTGTGGTCGGCGCACCGCTGGGTATCGCGCTGTTAAAACTGGGCTGGGTCGACTGCGAGGGTTGGGATTTTTTCTCCGTCTGGAAAGGGACCGCAGGTCGGATCAAGACCCCGGCCGAACTGCAGCAAGAGGTCGAGGAAACGTTTGCCCGAACAGATGCAATCCGTGAGCAGACGGCGCAAACGGAAAAGGAGACGGCACTCGAGCTGCTCCGCGAGCACCTTCAGGAAGGTCGCGGACGCATCGCCTATGCGGCGTACGAAAAATCTCGGGACCATCACGGCAATCGGCTGGAGGTGCCCGAGAAAGAGTTGCTGCAACTGATCGATCTGATGAACTCCGAGAAACTGTGGAGCGAACTGGTGCCGCTGTTGCTGCAGGCCCTGGAAAAGCTTCCCCAGCACGCCATCCCCCTGCGGCTGCATTTGGCCAAGATCCTGTTGCAGGTAGAAAAACGCCCCCGACAGGCGATGCGGGTGCTATCCAAATTGCCCACCACACTCTCCGAGCCCGAGCAGCGGCAACGGCGGACGATCGAAAAACACGCCCGGACGGCCATTGAGGAGGGCGAGATGGAACTGGAGATTTATGACTGGTAGGGCAGCGAACACCACGATCGACCCGACGCGGAGCGGATGCGACCAGAGCGGTTCGCGTAATTTCTGGATTGCCTTCATGGTATTTCCCACGGTCATCCAGTGCATGGCCAGAAAAAATGGCTTCGGATCGACGAGAGTTTTCTCAAAACCGAGGCCGATGGAAACGCTTGCGGAGATTCATGAGTCTGCTTTTTTGGAGGATGTCCTGGAGTAGGTCCTTACCGCTTCAGACGTATAATCGCCCGGCCTGTTACACACCTTTTCTCGCGCCGGGCAGAGGCGGCAAAATCCGGCTGTTTTCCCGGTGTTCACCCCCGCACGACCGTTGGCGATGTTTGTTACAATGCCCACTCTACACCCGATCCCCTTCTCGTAAGGAGCCTGAGATGATGCCGCAAGCGATGCACCGACCCTTTCCATCGATCTTTCTGTTTTCCCTGATGCTCAGTACAGCTTGGACACTCGCATCTGCCGATCGGGCCGCGGCTGCCGAATCGGACGCGACGGGCCGCCTGTTTGAGATGCGGACCTACACCACCGCGCCGGGCAAACTCGAAAACCTGCATGCGCGGTTTCGCGACCATACCAACGCCCTGTTCGTCAAACATGGCATGGCGCTGATCGCCTACTGGGTCCCCAAAGAGAAACCCAACACACTGATATATATTCTGGCGTATCCGGATCGCGACGCCCGCGAAGCATCCTGGAAAGCTTTTATGGCCGACCCCGAGTGGCAGCGGGTCTGGGACGCCTCAAAAAAGGCAGCGGGCGGACCGATCGTGACCAAGATCGACAAGACATTCATGAGGCCGACCGATTACTCGCCCATCCATTGACCGGTAGTGTTCGAGGAATTGATATGCGATTGTTTCAAAGAGTGACCGTCTGTTTTTTGTTGTGCATCCTGCAGAGGACCGCGTTTGCCGACGATTGGCCACAGTGGATGGGTCCCGATCGCGCCAGTGTCTGGCACGAAGATGGGATTGTGGAACGTTTTCCAGAAGAGGGCCTGGATGTGAAATGGCGGGCACCGGTCGGGCTCGGCTATAGCGGACCGGCGGTGGCCGGTGGCAAAGTCTTTGTGATGGATTATCAGCCCCGCTCCGGGAAAGTCAGCAACAGTCCGGGAGAACGCGTGGCGCTCGAGGGCGAGGAACGGGTCCTCTGCTTCGACGCAGCAACCGGCAAAGAGCTCTGGAAATATGCGTACGACCAGTCTTACCGGCTCTCGTATCCGAGCGGCCCCCGCTGCACCACAACGGTTGATGACGGCCGCCTCTACGCGCTCGGCGCCGAAGGAATGCTCACCTGCCTCGATACCGAGTCGGGCAAACCGCTCTGGAGTCGCGAGCTCACCAAAGAGTATGACACCAGCAGCCCGCTCTGGGGCTATGCCGCGCACCCGCTGGTGGACGGAGATCTGCTCTACTGCCTCGCAGGGGGCGAGGGAAGTTTGGCGGTGGCCCTCGACAAACGGACCGGCAAAGAAGTTTGGCGATCTCTCTCTGCCCGCACGCAAGGCTACTGCCCACCGACCATGATCACCCTCGGCGGCAAACGGCAACTGCTCATATGGCATCCCGAGGCGATCAACGGCCTCGATCCCGCCACCGGCAAAGTGTATTGGTCGGTGCGGCTCGAGCCCGACTACGATATGTCGATCACCGCGCCCCGCCTCGCGGGGAACAAATTGTTTGCCAGTGGCATCGGCCACGTCGGTGCGCTGTTGCAACTCAATGCGGAAAAAAAGACCGCCAATGTTCTCTGGCGGGGTACTGCAAAAGATGCCCTCTACCCGGCAAACAGCACGCCGTTTGTAGAGGATGGGATCATATATGGTGTTGACTGCCAGTCGGGCTTGCTCATCGGAGCGCGACTCACCGACGGAGCGCGGCTCTGGTCGACCAACGCGCCGACCTCCGGCGAAGGTCGCAGGCAGAAGCAGGCGACCGCGTTTCTGGTCAAACACCAGGACCGTTTTTTTCTCTTCAGTGAAACGGGCGACCTGATTCTCGCAAAGCTCACGCCGGAGGGCTATGAGGAACTCGATCGCTTCCATGTCCTCGAGCCGACCGGCGAATGTTTTGGACGCAAAGTGGTCTGGAACCACCCGGCGTTTGCGGAGCGGTGCATGTTTGTCCGCAACGACAAAGAACTTGTCTGCGTCGACCTTTCAAAGCAATCGAGCGAATAATCTTGCATTAAGGAGCATCGACCATGGCACGTTTTCTCTTTCATGCAAGCGTCGCACTCTGTTGCCTGCCACACCTCGGCT
>MPMF02121937.1_pt1 | contig 11917 bp, 8 predicted proteins | sample 1617271 | NCBI WGS metagenome assembly MPMF02 (sample SAMN05944812, study PRJNA350692) | marine metagenome | biome: marine; feature: ODZ; material: water; isolation source: 120 m water sample prefiltered with 30 um filter, filtered on to 0.2 um... | place: Pacific Ocean | collected 2012-04-09... | reverse complement strand
TGCAGAACGGTTTCGGCGGGCGATCCAGATATCTCGATACCAGGCATGAGCCATCCCCCGGCGTCATAGCCAGATCCGCCAGCACGTGCGGCATATTCTTCAAGCGAGATGCGGAAGTAGTCATCTTGTAGATCACGCAACTGGGCAACTTCGTCGGCGTCTTCCCATTCGCCGATTTCCCCCGCCTTCCGTTCATTCGGGCGGTTCCCCGTTTGCCCAGGATCCGCAACTTCGCTCCAGAAAAAATAGGTTTCCTCAACCATCCATTTCGTGCCGCTGGCACTAGCGGCTGCAGCGACATGATCGAGGTTGGCCCCAACCACGGTCCGAAACGTGCCTGGATCCAGCATGTAGTGGTCTAGCGTAATACCGATGTAGTCGTAACTCGGCACCCGGTAATCCGGATGGGAAGTCCCAAAATGAGCCACCAACCGGCCCGAATACACGCTTCGTAAGTGGGGGGCCATCGATTCGAACAGCGTGCTGATCTCACCAACCCGGGAGGTGAGCGAGGGTTCGCCCCGGGGATTCACGGCAATTCCCACGCGATCCTGCACGGGTGCGGAGCCATAGCCGTCACCATAGGCCTCGTTGTCGAGGATTCCTTCGGCCTCGTTGATGGGTGAGAAGTACTCGATGTTGAGCCGTTCGGCGAATCGGGCCAAATCGAGTGCGGCGGCTTGTCGTTGGGCATAGAGGTTCGCGCGGTTTTCGGCTGTGGTACCACCTGAAAACTCGTCGTGAAAGTTGGTGGCGTTAAGCAGCACAGCCAACCCGTTGGTTCGGGCCGTGACGATGGCGGTTTCAAGTTGTGGCAGACGGCTCCACAAAATGTTTCCGTCGGAGTCCGTTTCGTAATGCACGATGACGCGCCACGTATTGGCTCCCCATGCTTGCAGGCTGGCGACATATGACACATCCGCCAGCAACGGTTGCATTTGGATATACCGGGTTTCGCCGATTGACACGATTTCAGCTGCGTAACGGCGTGCGGGCACCGATGGCTGCGACGTTTCACCCAGGAATCGATCCATCGTGGTCGCAACGGGTCCTGGCTCCGGCGGGCCGGCGGCCGGCGCCTTCGCACCTTCTCCTGACCCCTCTGTCGGCGTGGCCGAACCCGGCGGGTCGATGCTGTCACCAGTCCAGGTGACCAAACCGTCGGCCGTCCACGCCCAATGGGTCCAGCCGTCGGTGAATGTTGGCGTATTGGTGGACTTGCGGTAGAACGAGAGGCCCGTCGTCGTCTGCTGGAGCGTATCCCCGTTCTCAGGGTTCCCGTGTTCACACTCCAGCGGCTCGCCCATTGTTGGGCCGAGCAGGGATTTCAGATGTGCGAACCCAAATCGAAACTGAGGCGTTTCACCCGAACCGCAGTAATCGGCGGCTCGCACCACTCCTGAGAATTGCAGTTGAAATATCGTACAAATGATCAGGAATAGCGCAAACCTCACTATTCTCATTTGTTACCGCTCAGCTTCATCGTTGCCGCGCACCTCGTCTACCAGTCCACTTTAGGCTGCATACTATTGGATCTGGGCCTTTTTATCGTCTCCAAGGCAGTGGCCCATTTTCTGGTTGTCATCGTCCGTGGGCGTGTGCGTGCCTGCGGCAATGGCCGTAAAGAGCTCGTTGCCCAGCGCGGTTCGTAGGCAGGCCTTGACTTCAGGTGAGCCGCTCGTGAAGGGGCTTGCCTTGTCGTTTTGCGCACGAGCCTGGTCAGGTTGCCCCGAGGTGGGAGGTGTCGTGATAACGGGTGTGGGAGGCGCCGTGATGGCGGGTGTGGGAGGTGGCGTGATGACGGGTGTGGGAGGTGGCGGTAGAGCACTCGTTGTTAAAGGAGGCTTAGATATCACGGCTTCAGCCGAATTGGCAGAGCTATTGCTCGAACCACAAGCAGGCCCGAGAAGCAGGAGCAAGCAAGTGACGATGAAAGCTCGAATGAAACGCACCAAGAACCTCCGACTTCGCCAGATACCGCCGACAGAGGCCAGAATCCGTGCTCGAATCCCGACCATACTTATTCTATCTGTCCATCATGGTTGTTGATCTGAACCGGGATTCGACAATCCATCCCGGTCAGGGAGCACATACACCCAACCCACCAGACGGTAACTGTACGCCTTTCGCTTGGGGTCGACTCGAAGCACGCACAGCGCTTAGGCCCGCCTCCTTGCCAAGGAGAGGGTCACGGGTTCGAATCCCGTCTTCCGCTCCCCTGCGTGCTTGATCAGCGTGATTCACTTCATCCGCATCCTCTGTCATCCGAAGGTTTCTATGTGAGATACGTTCCAGGTGCGCTAAATTCACAGCAGTCTGATATTTGGCCTGTTTTTCGAGAACGGGTACTAGCTATATAGAGGACGGGATCATCCGGGTCTAACCTCGCCGCGTTTTGCAAACCATTTTGCAAACCAACGTGTTAGTAAAGGCCGATACACACAGGGGCACACCGTGATGGGCAACCTCTCCGTCACAGAGGTAGAGGGGTATCACGGGACGCGGTGGGACAGTAAGGGATGGATGCCGCCGAACTTCGGAACCAGGGGTCGGGGGTTCGAATCCCTCCGGGCGCGCCAGGTTTCAGGGTTTGGGGCAGGATAGACTCGCTGATCCAACGGCCTTCTGCTGGTCGCGTGTTCGACGACTGGTACTGAGACTCTATCTATATGAACTCCCGTAAACGTGTTCGTAAGACCCGGATATTCCGTGTGCGTCTTGCACTGTGTTTCACAACCGTACTTATGTTGTCTGGAATATTGATTGTTGGGTGTGGGGCGGGACAGGATCGATCTGCCTCCCCACCCCCCATTTCCACCTCGCCCTCCACGTCTCCCACAGTCACGAAGGAACAGCTAACGGTTCCCACAGTGACAGTCGCTCAACCTGCGGTGCCCCCGGCAGTCGAAGCCTCGCAAGGACAAGTGGCGATGGCCGTGGCGGGGGTCATTTCTAGAGCTAGGACGTCACCGGAACTCCTCGCTTGTCTCGCGGAAGCTGTGGGCATGTCCACTGTGTTGGAATTCACCAACCGTGAACCTAGTGCACAGGAACTTCTACTTATGTCCCCGTGTATTGGAGACGAGATTCGTAGTGTCCGTACGGATTCCCAGAGACCCACCTCTACTGAAGTTCCAACAACCACTCCTCCGCTGACAATCACGCCTCCGGACGACGTTTTCGATCTCTACTCATGCGCGGCACAGGATGCACTCCCTGTAGGAGTCTGGGTGTCTACCGGGGGTCCGGTTGGAGGATTGGGTTACAACATTCGATATTCGTCCGACGATCCTAAACAGCTATTTGTCACTGATGCATGGACCGGACTGCACACTAGCGCCAACAGCGGGATGACGTGGGTTTCCTCGAATGGCGATGGGGCCACCGGAATAGATTTTCGAACCGGCCCTACGTTCGACAATATTCCAGTCTTTTCGTTACTCGTTGATCCAAACGCTCCAGACACAATCTGGGTCGGAATGCTCGACAATGGGGGTGTATATCGTTCTGATGATCGGGGCATGACGTGGGTCGCGCTGCGTGACGGGCTTTCAATTCTCCGACCGGCCAAGGAGTTGGAGGACGAGGAAATTGATCCTGTTGATGAGGAAGCGCGGGAACAAATTACTGTTCGGGGCATTCAGGTTGAGCCAGGGAACTCAGACGTTGTCTACGTAACGGGCGAACTGGGTACGAGAAACGATGGATTCTTGTTCGAGCGAACTCGTGGCTTTGTGTTCCGATCGACTGACAGGGGCGAGTCATTCGAATTACTTCAGGTCTTCCCGAATCTGACGCGGTGGTTGTTCGTGCATCCCGATGATCCAGATCGTTTGCTGCTAACAACTGGCATCTTCGATCGTGAGCCGGATATCGACTATGAGGGTGACCTCGAATCTCTGAATCTTGACAAAGAAGAGATCGGATCGGGATTGGGCCCCGGTATGTACGTTTCTGACGATGGCGGACGCTCGTGGATGCAGTCCAACAATGGCATCTCCGAGGAACGAAGCAGGCACTTTGGTGGAGCTGCCGTCCACCCCACCCACCCCGGCACCGTTCTTGTGGGAAGCGGCAACGATATCGATCTTCTTCTACGAGAGATGCACGGCGGCCTCTACCTCACCACAGATTTTGGCAAATCATGGATCGACGTGACTCCACCAGATCCAGTTGATCCATCACGTGGCGAAGAGATCATGTTTGGGGCGGTTGCGTTTGCACCGTCCAATCCAGAACGTGCTTATGCGGCTGGAGAGCAGACATTCATGCGCTCTGAAGATGGAGGTCGTACGTGGGCTAGGGTCATCCAGAATGATGGATCGGCAAACGGCCGGGATAAGTGGGGTCCACCAGGCATAAACCCCGGCAATCCCATCGATATGGTTGTGCATCCTGATGATCCAGATGTGGTGCTGATCAACAACTATGGAGGGGGGGCGTTCGTCACGCAAAATGCCGGACTTTCTTGGGCGGACGCGAGCCACGGATACACAGGAGCGAATGTGGTAGGGATTGATGTCAGCAATTCTGGATGCGTGCTGGCAAACGGCCGAAGTCAGGTCTGGGTCCTAAACCCCGTGCAGATGCGCTGGACTGGAATCAACTACGGAGAAGCGTCTTGGCTGGGCGACGGTTCATTGGCAGCCTTTGTTGAACACGATAATCATGAAACTGCGCTGCTAGCTGGTGATGCGAATGGAGGGTTTCTGGTTCGTAGCAATGATTCGGGGGCAACCTGGACACGCGCTCGGGGACTCTCGGATGCCGAGTCAGATTCTCTGTCGGACGACCAGTTTGGGTTGCACGCTGTCGCCGTGAGCTCTGCTGATCCCAACCGAATCTACGCGGGATATATCAGGTCGAAGATCAAGGGGGTCAACCCTCACGAGTACGAAGATATACCCCGATCGCCCGGCATGTTCAGGTCAAACGATGGAGGCCTAACGTGGTTGGAGGTGAACGGGGGGCTTCCTGCTGGTCCCGGTAGCCGCAACGTAACGGCCGTTGCTGCCAGCCATCAAGATCCGGAGACCGTGTATATAGCCACCTTACTAGGGGGGCCGTTTCTCAGTAGAGACGGTGGAGAATCCTGGACCAGCATCATGGGCGAACTGCCCGGGGATCTTTCTTGGGAAGGATGCCTGCCCATGTGTGTGGACTCATCCGGGGATCTTCACCCTCCAGATGAAATCGAAGACGAAGCCGCTTTCATCAAGCGCAAGTACTCGATGAGCATTGCGGTTGATCCAGACGATGATTCCCACGTTCTGCTCGGCACTACCGCTCACGGGGTCCTTGAGTCGTACGATCACGGAATCAATTGGGGGCCGGTACTTGAGCCAACAGAAGTTCTCAAGACCTCGCACCGCGATCACATCCACGCCGTGGATATTCATTTTGACCCGACGGATTCAGAAGTCTTTTATGTTGCCGACTGGAACAGTGGAGTAGTCGCTACAAGCGATGGGGGTAGAACCTACGAGCGCTTGCGTGAGGGCCTCACGTCCGGGGTCGTCCAGGACCTTGCGCTATCTAGGGACGGAATGTACTTATACGCCGCAACTGAAGGGCACGGTGTATTCGTGTTGCGTACTTACTAGATTCGCTCTTGCGGAATGACGTGGCGGGTCAGCCCTTCGGGACCGACTCTCCGTGAAGACCGACGGCGAGTCATCTACGAGATGTTCTGGTGTAGATGACCCGCCAAGATCTTTCGTAGCTAACGCTAGGACCTTGAAAGAAGACCCCGCCCTAGATACACGGAGTAAAGCGTATGGATGATGTACGTGATACCGACGATTAACGTCATATTCGCAGCCACGGAGCCGTCGCTAGTTAGGATTCCGACGATTGAGGTAATTATTCCGACAAGTCCCACGACAGCTGCACCATAGGCGAGCGTACTGTTGTAATCATTCCGAGACGCGATCGCCAGAAACCCAGCGGTAGCGCCGATGGCAAACATGACACTAGAAATCTGTCCCAATCCCCATAATGTGAACATGTTTGTGTCCCCACCGGGCCAGTTGGTAACTGTAATCCCGACTCCAGATCCGTAGACCCAGCCGGCGAGACCGATCAGTATGGGGATCTTGGCGAATCCGACCAACGCTTCACCATTTCCGCGAATCTCGTTCAAGATGAAGAAGATGCCGTAGACAAACATTGTCAGCGCGAGGGGAATGATGAGACTGGTGACGTTGCTTAGGACGCTGGCGCTGCGCAACTTCTCCGCCGCAGCTGCGGCATTGCCCCATTCATCAGCCGAAAGCGAGATTGCGCTTTGCTGGATGAAATAGCAGATGACGGTAATTACGGGTCCAAGGATCAGTGAAGTCCCTGCAAGCTTTGCCGAAGAAATCGTGCCCATAGCCCCACCTTCGTGAATGGTTCTGCGATGCAGGGATCGAACCTGCAACCTCTACGGCGCAAACTTACTGCGGTACGTCACAATACCTCAAGACGAATCCACTGATCACTCGCTCACCCAAGATTACGTGCCTGTCGAAATCCGGCGAGCGGGTCCACCGACCTCATTCCATTGCAACAGCGGATGGAACCCGTTTCTATCGGCTGAAAAGTCTGAGTCGGTCGCTGGGCTATGGGGTTCGTAGCGAGCGAGTCCTTAGGATGTCTTGAAGGGGAGGACGAGCATTACCCACTGGGACCGAGTGCTGGCGTCGATTCAGGTCGAGCCGATGGACTATAGAATCTTGTATTCAGGTACGGATGAACGCTTGCGGGTATTGGTAGACGGTGTACATCGATCTCCGATACCGGGTCGCTGGACTCACGGACGTTCATCAACATCTATCGACTCGGGAAGACTTGTCGAAATCGCGGCCGGTTGGAAGTGTGGCCGTGCGCACCGTGGCCGTTCGCTAACTCCCGGGTTCCGTTCCGACGGTCCCGGATCAGACACCGTGGAATTGGTGATGCGACAGATCGTGAACGAACCGAACGGAGGGCAACGATGAAGCTGGAATCCAAGCGGGCGATAGTCACCGGTGGAGCCTCCGGAATCGGCCGGGCGATCTGCCAGGTTTTCGCCGGTGAGGGCGCTTGGGTGGCGATTGCGGATATCGACGAGTCCGGTGGCAGCGTGACCGCCGAACTGATCGCCGGCGACGGTGGGGAAGCCTTCTTCATTCCCACCGACGTATCCTCGGCTGCGGCGGTAGAGCAATTGGTTCGAGAATCGGCGTACCGTATGGGCGGTATTGACATTCTGGTTAATGATGCTGCGGCCTTCGTATTCGGCCGCATCGAAGACGTCACCCCGGCCGATTGGGAGAAAGTCTTCGGCGTCAATGTTATCGGCTCAGCGAACACTGTCCGGATCGCACTGCCCTACCTAAAGGATTCGGCCGGAGCGTCGATCGTCAATATCGCTTCCGTCAGCAGCTTCATCGCTCAGCCCGGCTTCGTCCCGTACAACTCCTCCAAGGGCGCCCTGCTGCAGTTAACCCGCTGCCTCGCGCTGGATCTCGCCGAGCACGATATCCGTGTGAACTGCGTGTGTCCCGGATCAATACTTACTCCAGCTACGGAGCGTCACATAGAATTTGAAGGCATTGACCGAGATGAATTCTTGAAGACAGCAGGAGACCGGAGCTTTCTCAAGAGACTTGGGACTCCGGATGAGGTTGCATACGCGGCACTGTTTCTGGCTTCGGATGAAGCATCGTACGTAACGGGCACACATCTCGTGGTTGATGGGGGCGCAACCGTATGAACGCCACCGCGGGCGATGCCGAATTCCGATTCGTCGACGCCCACGTGCATTTCTACGACATGGGGCATCCGCGGCTGCGCTACGAACACTGGATGCCCGATAGGGACCACCCCTTTCTTGGTGCCCAGACTCGCAAGCTGGGTTCACGGAACTACCTGGCCGAGGACTTTCTGGCCGACGCCGCGCCACACGGCATGGTAAAGGCCATCCACGTCCAGGCGGCGATCGGGTCCGAAGATTCTGTCGACGAGACCTCGTGGCTGCAGGAAGCCTCTTGGCGCACCGGTGTGCCTCACGCCATCGTCGGCTATGTCGACCTGCGTGCCGCTGACGCCGAAACCGAGATTGAGCGTCACCTGGAGAGCGGCAATCTCAAAGGCATACGCGACTTCAGCCACGGGGACTACCTAGTCAGTGATGAATTCCAGAGGGGGTTCGGACTCCTCGGCAGGTATGGATTGATTTCCAGCGTCGCCGCGCAGTGGCAGGATCTGAAGAAGCTGGCCAGCCTCGCCCGTGCCCACCCGGACATCACGATCTTGCTGGATCACGCCGGGTTTCCATCCGAGCGGACTCCGGAGTATTTCGACAATTGGCGTTCTGGTATCGCGATTGCCGCTGGCGTTGAGAACATAATCTGCAAGATCTCTGGCCTAGGCATGGGTGATAACAGCTGGACCGTCGAGAGTATCCGGCCCTATGTGGAGACCTGCATCGAGCGGTTCGGCCCACAACGATCGCTGTTCGCCACCAACTGGCCGATCGATGGCTTATGGAGCAGTTACGGTGCGGTGGTTGATGCCTATCGCGAGATCACCGCTGGCTTTAGCGCGGACGAAATCGACGCCCTGTTCGCGGGCAACGCGGAGCGAATCTATGGAATCTGACCGATCATGAGCGCGCCATACCTGGTGCTACAACCGAGCACACCTTGCCGAATAAGCATACTTTTCTCCGGTAAACCGGACGGTCTTCAACGGAGTCGGGCCGGTGGGACGGCCATTTGTTGGCTGCCCTCCCTCGGATTCAAAGGGAATACGATCGGTCCCATAGGGAAATTCGGCGCTCGGTCCTCGACGCAATTCGGGCAAGCGGAATGAAGACCTACAGCATTTCTCAGGATGGGACGAACCTCTACTTTTGTGACGAAGCGGAGGGTTTTCGTGACTCGATGGCAGTTCTCAAGCAGGACCCGGAACAAGCACGCCGGAATCAGGCCCATGATCACTGTTTTGAGTCCGCCTGGGGTTCGAAGTCCGGAGAGGCGGAGTTTGCCCGATTTCCCGAGGTGTCCCGACTTGAAGTCGGTTCGGAAATGGAGGGTTAGATGGGCAAACTGGGAGCCGCAATCTGGGGAGCTGGCAACGTCTCCGCCGAGCATCTCCGGGCATACGTGAAGAATCCGGATTGCGAGGTGCGAGCGATCGGAAGCCGCAGTGCCGGGTCCGCCGAGGCTAAGCGTGAACAGTTTGACCTTGACTGTCCGATCTACACCAACTACGACGCGTTTCTTGCCGACGCAAACATCGACATGTTTTCGATCTGTACCCCGGCTAGCCGGCATGCTCGCGAGACAATCCTTGGCGCGGTGGCCGGAAAGCACATGCTTATTGAGAAACCGGTCGCCACGAATCTTGACGATCTGCACGCGATGGCCGAAGCCGTGGCGAGATCCGGAGTTAAGACTGTGGTCAGCTTCGTGCTGCGCTGGAACGAGATGGTCGCCAATGCAAAGTCGCTGATCGCATCCGGCGCGCTCGGAAGGGTTTTCTACGTGCAAACCGATTACTGGTACTCGTCTTCATTCGGGAAGACCGGTTCTGGCTGGCAGGCTCCGCACGATGCCCTGCTGCTGGGCGGTTGCCACGCGGTTGACTTGGCGCGCTACCTGATGGATGCCGATGCCACCTCGGTTACCGCGTTGGGCTTTAATGTCGATCCGGACAATACGAGCATGGCCAACACGACGGCGCTGCTTGAATTTGCCAATGGTCGGGTGGGGAAGGTATCTGCTATCACCGAGGCCGGGATGCCGTATGTCTTCAATGTGGAAGTATTTGGCACGGAAGGCGCGTTCCGGAATGGCCATCTCTATTCGAACATGCTCCCCGGGCAGAATGACTGGACGTTCATTCCTTCGATCAGACCGTCGAGTGGCGACGTGGCCCATCATCCTTTCCAGAAGCAGATCGATCACTTTGTGGACTGCGTCCGGCATGATCGGGACTCACACGTGGATCTTGCCGATGCGGTCAACACGCACGAGGTGTGCTTGGCGGCGGCGGTCTCGATCTAGCGCGGGAACAAGAAGGTCGGACTCCTGCTCGAGGAATGATCAATTCACCGGCGGTGCTCTGTTCCGGGCTGATGGCCCGACCGCGATGGGTTCTTGCAGACAGCTGCCGACGCAAGTTTCTTGAACAGGAATGGCACACCGGGAAGTCGCCCACGCCGCTTTCTTCCTGGCGTCTTCCGGGGCGTTCTTCATCACCGGCACACATCTCGTGGTTGATGGGGGCGCAACCGTATGAACGCCACCGCTGGCGATGCCGAATTCCGATTCGTCGACGCCCACGTATTTCTATGACATGGGGCATCCGCGGCTGCGCTACGAACACTGGATGCCCGATAGAGAACCACCCCGGGACTAACATAGTGAGTGGTACAGACATTGGGGACAGGCAAGAGTAGGTCGGGCCGAGTATGAACTCTCGTGAACGTATTCGTGGGACCCGGATATTCCGTGTGCGTCTTGCACTATGTTTCACAACCGTACTTATGTTGTCTGGAATATTGATTGTTGGATGTGGGGCGGGGCAGGATCAATCTGCCGCCCCACCCTCCGCTTCCACCTCGACTCCCACTTCCACCCCGATTCCCACTTCCACCCCACTCGCCGCTTTACCCACAGTCTCTGTGCCTGAACAAGCATCTACACCATCCACGAACACATCAGATCGACCAGCATCGAACCCACTTACAGCGATCATCGATGGTGGCGACGCAAACCTCAAAGATTGTGTCCGTCAAGTCCTCGGTGACGAGCGCTATACCGAGCTTGTTTCACAGCCACCCGCTGCAAAGGACATGGAACTTGCCGGACCATGCTTGGTCGGCGAGGAACCTCCCAGACAGAAGCAAGACGATGCCGAGAAGTCAACGACGGACGCGAGACCAGCATCCAATCCGCTTGTAGCAATCATCGATGGAAATGATTCGAATCTACAGGATTGTGCGCGGCGTGCGCTTGGTGAAGATCGATATCAAGAACTACTTTCCAGGGCTCCGACCGAAGAAGAGATGCAGATAGCAGGACCATGTTTAGCTGGCGAGCGCCAGGCAGGTTCCCAGGAACGGGAGCAGGGAGGACCTGGGCGCTCCGGCGGAGAGACAGGCCCGGCGTCCAATCCGATCGCCGCAATTATTGAGGGGGATGATGATTCCCTCAAGCTATGTATCCAGCAGTCTCTAGGTGCCGATGTATATGAACAGTTGCGTTCGCGTCCGCCAAGTCAGGCCGAAATGGAGATTGCTGGCCCATGTTTGACGGGTAATCGAACGGCCCTGGAGTGTCCTGCCACAAACGATGTCACTAGCACAGCCTGGGTTCTTGAAAACACATTGTTCGATAGGCACTACTGGGGTATAGAAACACCACGTGAAGGACGCCAAGGTGCCTACGAGAGCACCGGTTCCGCAGATCCCCGGGTCATACAGCTGCCCGATGGGCGTTATCGCATGTACTTTGCTGGGGGAGACCTGCAAGAGGTGACGTACGTATCGACTGCGACGTCGACAGACGGTGTCAATTTTTCCCTAGATGATGCCCGTATTCTTGATATTCCGAAAGGGACCAACGGTGGTGGGGCCCACACTTCCTTTGTTCCATTAGATGACGGTAGTTGGCGGGTATATGCGAGTACTAGGGGGATAGAGGATCGGCATATTCTCAGCTACAAGGCTGAAGACGGACTGCAGCTCGTTCAGGAGCCCGGGAGGCGTCTCACCCTAAATGAGGTGGGTGGAGGCGATCTTATGAGCCCATATGTCATAAGAGACCCTGGGGGAGGCTACCGGATGTTTCTTACCAAGGCTCCCGACGGCGAAAAGATAGGCCAGGTTGGAGGGAACTCAACTACCTGGATAGTGAGCGCGATATCGGATGATGGACTGAATTGG
>MPMF02079650.1_pt1 | contig 11932 bp, 8 predicted proteins | sample 1617271 | NCBI WGS metagenome assembly MPMF02 (sample SAMN05944812, study PRJNA350692) | marine metagenome | biome: marine; feature: ODZ; material: water; isolation source: 120 m water sample prefiltered with 30 um filter, filtered on to 0.2 um... | place: Pacific Ocean | collected 2012-04-09... | reverse complement strand
TTAAATGGAATTGATTATAAAAAAGGTTGTTATGTTGGGCAAGAAAATACAGCAAGGATAAAACACAAAAACAAAATAAATAAAAGACTCCTTGCAGTAAAAATTATTGAAGGAAAAATCACTAGTGAAGAAATATTTTTTCGAGAAAAAGAAATAGGTAAATTACTAATAAATAACAAGAATCCTTTTGCTTTGATAAAAATTCATAATGGTCAATTTGACTTTGAAAATATTTATCAATGCGGTAATGCAAAAATCAAGGTCCAAAAGCCTGATTGGTTTTAAATTATTTTGCAAATTTTGATAAATCTGGCTTGAAAAATTTTGGTCCTTTCATAACTTTTCCAGCATCATTGTAAATTGGTTTACCATTACTTCCGAGTTTGCTCATATTAGAATTTTGAACCTCTTCAAAGCATTTGTCTAAATCTATTCCAAATGCATGACCCGCTCCATATGTTACATATAATATATCTGTTAAAGCATCAGCCACTTCTAATAAATCTTTGTTTTCTATTGCTTGTTTGAGTTCGTCAAGTTCTTCTTGTATTAGACTGTATCTTAAATCATTAATTTTTTCTGTACTAAACGATGGTATTAATTTTACTTCTTGGCCAAATGTTTGCATAAATGTTTTTACCTTTTGAAAGTTTGTCATTTTACTCCTGTAAGATTTGTTAAAACTAGTATATAAATAAAATACTTTAATTATTCAAATAAATGAAAAAAAGAAAAGAATTTGACAGCATTGGAGCTATTAATGTTCCAGCAGATAAATACTGGGGAGCATCTACAGAAAGATCTAATAAGTTTTTTAATATTGGAAAAATTCTTATAAATTCTTCAATAATTCGCTCCATAGCTATAATAAAAAGATCTGCAGCAATAATTCATAGAAAAGATGGTCTGATACCTAACAATATAAGCAGAGCAATTGTAAAAGCGTCAAGCGAAGTCATTTCTGGAAAGCTTGAAAATAACTTTCCATTAAAAGTATGGCAAACAGGTTCTGGTACTCAAACAAATATGAATGTAAATGAAGTGATTGCAAATAGAGCTATTGAAATACTAAAAGGAAAAAAAGGAACCAAAAAACCTGTTCATCCCAATGATCATGTAAACAAGTCTCAATCTACGAATGATGTTTTTCCAACTGCAATACATATCTCCGTTGCAACAGAAACAATTAACAAGTTGTTGCCGAACCTAAAATTATTAGAAAATGCATTAAAAAAAAAATCAATTGAATTTAAAAAAATTGTAAAAATTGGAAGAACGCATCTACAAGATGCAACGCCTCTTACTTTGGGTCAGGAGTTTTCAGGATATTATGAACAATTGAAAAAAAGTATAGAAAGAATTAAATTTAGTATAAAAGATATTTTATTCTTAGCACAAGGAGGGACCGCAGTTGGAACCGGCCTCAACTCAAAAAAAAATTTTGACAAAAAAATTGCTAGAGAAATCAGCAAGTATTGTAAAATATCATTTAAGACAGCACCAAATAAATTCTCAGAACTGGCGGCACATGACGCAATAGTAAGCTTTTCAGGGGCTTTAAATTCTTGTGCTGTAGCTTTAATGAAAATTTCAAATGATATTAGGTTTCTCGGTTCTGGTCCAAGAGCTGGTTATGGTGAGCTTATATTGCCAGAAAATGAACCTGGATCTTCAATCATGCCGGGCAAAGTTAACCCTACGCAATGTGAGGCTATAACTATGGTTTGTATTAAAGTAATTGGAAATCATACTGGAATATCAATAGCTGGAACCCATGGACACTTTGAGCTAAATGTATTTAAACCTTTGATTGCCCATAACATACTACAATCAATTGACTTATTGGCTGATAGTGTGAAAAATTTTACCCTGTATTGTGTGAAAGGAATTAAAGCAAACAAATTAAAAATTAAAGAACATTTAGATAATTCATTAATGTTAGTAACTGCTTTGGCACCTATAATAGGATATGACAATGCTGCAAAAATTGCAAAAAAAGCATTGAAGAATAATACAAAACTAAAATATGAAGCTTTAAAAACTGGACTAATAAACGAAAAAGAATACGATAAAATTGTCAATCCAATTAAGATGATTGGTCCCAATTAAGATAAAATATTTCTAACTAAAGCTTTTAATATCTGGATGTTTTTAATTATATAATATTCTTCTGAAAAGTTTTCTGTTTCAATTTTATTTAAATATATATTAGAAATAGATATTTCTCCATTATCAATATTTTTTTCAAGATCAAAATATATTTTATTTATATTTTTTACACTTTTTGAATTTACCTGAAATTTTCTTGAAAATTCCTTTTTATTAGTTATTTCTAATATATTTTCTGATGCAAATATTAAATCTCCTTTATTTTCATAATATCTAAAATCTGATCTTATTTTTCCAATGCCTTTAATCTCAAATAATGATTTTTCTAATTTAATTACCTTTTCTTTAATTGATAAGTTAATGTTTCCATTATTAATTATTGAATTTTTTAAATTATTTACTACTAAAGTTAAATTTCCATTCATATTTCCCAAATATTCTTCTTTTGAATTTAAGATAATGCTTAATAAATTATCAATTAAAAAATTAGTATCTTTGTGATCAATATTAATTTTTGCATCAAAAAAAAATGGATCTAATTCAATTTTTGAATTTAATTTAATTTTTTGACTACTATTTTGATTAGGAGAATCAATATAAATCTTACTATCTTTCATTAAATAATTAATAATAATATCTTCGTTTAAAAAATTAATAGAACTTTTACCTTTAAAAAATAACTTGCCTTTAAATGAAAAAAAATTTTTTATAAATAAATTTGGATTTTTCAATCTTATTTCATTTAAAGTTTTATTTGGATTATCATAATCTCTTTTCCAAAATGAATAATAATCAACATCAAATATGTTTCCTTTAATTTTTAATTCCTTAGAATTATTTTTATTATTGATTAAATATTTTATTTTTCTTATAGGAGAAATAAGAATAGTTTTCTTATTTTTATCCAAAAGAAAAAATTTACTTTTTTTAATATAGATGGGTTTGTTTATTTTATAATAAAGATGATTTCTAAAGTCTAATATGTCTTTTATATTAAAATAAATATTAGTATTGTGGATTTCAAATCCTTCAATATTTATTTCGGTTTTAGAGTATATTTTATTAGTAGGAATAAAAATTTTTAAGTTCTTGATTTCAATAATTGAAGATTTGTCATCTTCAATATTTAAATCTAGATTCGCTTTATTAACCAAATAATGAGGTCTTGGAAAAATTTTGAAAGAAATATCACCTAAAATTTTTAAATTTATCTTAAATTCTGTATAAAATTTTTTTTCGATTATATTTTGTAAGTTGTTATATTTAAATAAAATCGGTAATGATAAAAATAAAATTACAGTAAAAAATACTATAATTGATGATAAAATAATTTTGGAAGAGTCTATTTTTTTTCTTTTCCTCATAAAAATTAATATGGCTTATACTATAAAAATATAAATGTTAAATTCAGAATATTTAGATAATTTAAATGAGAATCAAAAAGAAGCCATTTTACACATTGAGGGACCACTATTAATAGTTGCTGGAGCAGGTTCTGGAAAAACCAGAGTACTTACATCAAGAATTGCACATATAATTAAACAACATAAAGCTTTTCCAAATCAAATACTTGCAGTCACATTTACAAATAAAGCTGCAAAAGAAATGCAAATAAGAGTTTCAAAATTACTTAGAAAAGAAGCCACAGGATTACCGTGGTTAGGAACTTTTCATTCAATAAGTGCAAAACTGTTAAGAAAACATGCTGATGCAGTTGGTTTAAAAAGTAATTTTTCGATCATAGATCAAACTGACCAAGAAAGATTAATAAAAAACATTTGTAAAGCCGAAAATGTAGATACAAAAAAAATATCACCTAAATATATTTTGGCAGTAATTGACAAATGGAAAAATAAAAGTCTTTACCCTGATAACGTAATTTTGAAGAAAAAAAATCCTTTAGAAAAAAACTTTTTAGAAATATATAAAATTTATCAAAAAAAATTAATTGATTTAAATGCTGCAGATTTTAGTGACTTAATTTTGCATACAGTTAAAATATTTAAAAATTATAAAGATATCTCAGAATTATATTCAAAAAAATTTAAATATATATTGGTAGATGAGTATCAAGATACAAATTTCATTCAAAGTGAATGGTTAAAGCATTTATCACAACATAATAAAAATATCTGCTGTGTTGGTGATGATGATCAGTCAATATATAGTTGGAGAGGAGCTGAAATAAAAAATTTTTTAGAATTTGACAAAGTTTATAAAAATACAAAAATTATTCGCTTAGAAAAAAATTATAGATCTACTCAAAATATTTTAAATGTCGCTTCAAATTTAATTGAAAACAATCAAAACAGAGTTGGAAAAAAATTATTTACAAACCATGATGATGGAGAGAAAGTAGCCTTAACATGTTTTAGAAATGTAAAAGATGAAGCCACTGAGGTTAGTTCAGAAATTGAAATTTTAAAAAAAAAATATTCTTTAAATGAAATGGCTATATTAGTGAGAGCAATTTTTCAAACTAGAGAATTTGAAGAAAGATTTTTAAAAGTTGGAATTCCTTACAGGATAGTAGGAGGAATTAAATTTTACGAAAGAGCAGAAATTAAAGATTGTATTGCATATTTAAGAGTGGTTCATCAATCTTTGGATGATTTATCTTTTGAGAGAATAATTAACATTCCAAAAAGATCTATAGGAAATACAACTATAAAAAATATTAATGAATGTGCAAAAAAAAATAACTGCTCATTAGAAGTGGCATCTAAAAAATTAATAGAAGAAAATAAAATAAAACATAAAACAAAAATTGGACTAAGTTCATTATTAAATTTTTTGAAAAAATGGAGAAATGATTTAAAAAATAATACTAATCATAATAAATTGTTACAATTTATATTGGACGAATCGGGATATAGCGAGATGTTGAAAAATAAAAAAGATTTAGAAAATGAAAATCGGTTAGAAAATATTAAAGAACTTTTAAATGCTATGAAAGAATTTGACAACCTTGAGAGTTTTTTGGAACATGTGGCTCTTGCTACATCACTTGATCAAAATTGGCAAAGTGAAAAAGTAAATTTAATGACAATGCACTCATCAAAAGGTTTAGAGTTTGATGTTGTTTTTTTACCAGGCTGGGAAGAAGGTTTGTTTCCTCATCAAAAAAGCATTGAAGAAAAAGGAGAAAATGGATTGGAAGAAGAAAGAAGATTGGCATACGTTGGGATTACTAGAGCAAAAAAACTAGCCAAAATTTCATTTTCAATGAATAGATTTTATCATGGCGATTGGATAGACAGTATGGCATCAAGATTTGTAGATGAGCTTCCAGAAGAATATGTTAAAAAAAGTAATAATTTTATTGAAGAAAGTTCTGAAGATTTTGATTTTAATCAAGATTTAGAATTTGGTGAAGAAGCCAGAAGTCCAGGTTGGATCAGATATCAAAAAAAATTAAATGATAAGTAAAATAAAAGAAATAATAATTAATAAAGGTTTAGATGGATATATAGTCCCTAAAAATGATAAATTTTTTACTGAATATTCTAAAATTAACAATCTTGAATTAGTCTCTAATTTTAGTGGTTCAGCAGGTTTTGCTATAATATTAAGAAATAAAAATTATCTTTTTGTTGATGGAAGATATACAATTCAAGCAAAAAAACAGGCTGGAAAAAATTTTAAAATTTTTGAGATTCCTTTAATTTGGCCAAGAAACATTTTTGAATCTTCGAAAAATAAATTTAATATAGGATTTGACCCAAAACTATTTACTTACAATTCATTAAAAAATTATTTTTCTAATACTTGCAATTTATCGCCAATAAATGAAGATTTATTTAATAAAAAAAGTAATAAGAATTTAGATAAAAAGAAATTTTATAAATTGGATGAAAAAATTACTGGAGAAAGTTCTAATTCAAAAATTAATAGAGTTATCAAAATATTAAATAAGAAAAAAATAGATTATCTTTTCGTAAGTGCCGGAGAAAATGTATGTTGGTTAATGAATATTCGCGGTAAAGATCTGCCAAATTCTCCTGTTGCTAACTGCAATATAATTTTAACCAAAGATAGAAAAATTTATTTTTTTTCTAAATTTAATAAAATATCTAAAATAAAAAAAAAATTTATTAATCAAAAAGTATTTTTTTATGGAGAAGAAAAATTATTTGAAATTTTGAGATCAATTAAACCTGGAAGTTTTTGCATAGACAAACTAACTTGCTCAATATTTAATGAAGAAATAATTAAATCAAATTTTATTATTAAAGAAAGATCTGATTTTATTTATTATTTAAAATCTATAAAAAATAAAACTGAAATAAAAAATATGATGAAGACTCATATAGAAGATGGCGTTGCTTTAACAAAATTTTTACATTGGATAAAAAACATTAAAAAATTAAATTTAACTGAAAAGCAAGTAGAGAAAAAATTAGAAAATTATAGAAAACAAAATAAAAATTATTTATATCCAAGTTTTGATACAATTGCTGGTTCTGGTCCTAATGGTGCAATTATTCATTATAGATCTAACAAACAATCTAATAGAAAATTAAATATAAAAGACTTGTTATTAATAGATTCTGGTGGGCAATATAAATGGGGAACAACTGATGTAACAAGAACCATTTGTTTTTCTAAAGTTAGAAAACAAATCAAAAGATTATTTACTAGAGTTCTTAAAGGTCATATTGCTGTAGCTCAAAGCAATATTAAATATGAAAAAATAGGCCACAATATTGATAAAAAAGCAAGACAGAGCTTAAAAAAAGCTGGCCTAGATTATAGACATGGAACAGGTCATGGGGTTGGTTTCTTTCTAAATGTGCATGAAGGTCCTCAAAGCATATCAAAAAATAACTATATTAAATTAGAAGAAGGAATGGTCGTAAGCAATGAGCCAGGATATTATTTAGAAAATAAATTTGGCATTAGAATTGAAAATTTAGTTTTCATAAAAAAAATTGAAAAAAAACTATGTTTTGAAAATCTAACTTTTGCACCAATTGATAGAGATCTAATTGATGTAAAAATGTTAACTAATAATGAAAAAAATTATTTGTTTAATTATCATTTAGAAACATATTCTAAAATTTCTCCATTTTTAAATAAAAAACAAAAAAAATGGTTGGCTAAATTAATTTAAAAGTTTAGTCCACTCTTGTTGGTTTATAATTTTCACACCAATTTTTTTTGCTAATTCAACTTTTTTATTTGTTGGCTTCTCTCCTATTATCAAAAAATTTAATTTTTTGTTAACAGTGCTAACAATACTTCCAGAATTTTTTTCAATTAAACTTTTTGCTTCTGCTCTGCTGATATCTATTAGCTTGCCTGTAAACATAAATGTTTTATCTTTTAATTTTCCTTTTTTATTTATTTCTAATTTTTGAATAGACAAAACTTTTTGAAGTTTATTTATATTATTTATATTTGCTCTATTTTTAATAAATTTTTCTATAGATTGAATTTGAGTTTCACCTATTCCATCAATATTTAAGAGCTGATTAATATTTTTTTTATTAATTATATCTAAAAAGTTTTCTATTGTTTTTGATTGATCGGCTATTAATTTGGCATTTTCAATACCAATATGTCTAATGCCAATAGAAAAAATAAATCGGTCTAATGTTACTTCATTTGCTTTTTCAATCGAATATTTTAAATTTGATATCGATTTTTTTCCCCATCCATCTAAATTAGATATCTTATCATAATCCAGTTTAAATATATCTTCTGGCGATTTAATTAATTTTAAATCCCAAAATTTTTCAACTACTTTTTTTCCTAAACCATCAATATTTAAAGCTTCTTTGGAAATAAAATGTTTTATTTTTTCAATAGCAATTTTTTCACATTCAAATCCTTCACTGCTGCATCTTCTAACGGCATCATATTTTTTTGTAATTTTATTAAAATCTTTTTCTGTTTTTAAACCGCAAGAGGGACATTTTGTAGGAAAAATAAATTTTTTTGAAGAATTTTTTCTTTTTTTAAAATCAACTTCTATTACATGAGGAATCACATCTCCTGCTCTTTCTATTTTTACTGTATCCCCAATTCTAATGTCTTTTCTTAATATCTCATCTTCATTATGAAGTGTTGCGTTAGACACAACTACACCACCAATATTTACGGCTTTTACTTTTGCAACCGGTGTTAATGCTCCAGTTCTTCCGATTTGTATGTCTATATTTAATATTTCTGAATATGTATAATCAGCAGAAAATTTATGAGCAATAGCCCACCTAGGTGCATTGGATGTAAACCCAAGTCTTTTTTGTAATTGAAGGTTGTTAACTTTATAGACCAAACCGTCTACATCATATTCTAATTGAAACCTTTCTTTTTCAAATTTTTTATGCAGAGATACTAATCCACTAATGTCTTTTACTATTTTATTATATTTGCTTGTTTTAAATCCCCATATCTGTAAATCATTCAAAAAATCAGATTGTAGTTTGAATTTATTATCTTCAAAATAACCAAAAGTATAAGCTATAAAATTTAGTGGAATTTTACTTGTTTCCGCAGAATTTTTCTGTCTTAGGGAACCTGAAGCGGCATTTCTTGGGTTTGCAAAAGTACCTTTAATTTTTTCAAAATCATTTTTATTTATAAAAACCTCTCCTCTAATTTCTATATCTTTGGGAAAATTACTATTTTCAACTTTATGTGGTATATCTTTAATAGTTTTCAAATTATCTGTAATTATTTCTCCTTCTCTTCCATCTCCTCTTGATACTCCATAAACAAGAACGCCGTTTTTATAAGTTAGAGAAGCTGATATACCATCAATTTTAGGTTCGACGCTATACTCCAAATAAACTTTTTTATTTAAAAAATTAAATATTTTTTTTTCAAAATTTATTAAATCTTCTTCTTTGAAAGCATTTGATAATGATAACATTTTTTGCCTATGTTTAAATTTAAGAAAATTTTTTGAAGGTTTAAAACCTACTGTTTGAGATGGAGAGAAATTATTTTTTAAAAAAGTATATTTTTTTTCTAAATCTAATATTTCTTTTTTTAATTTATCATATTCTTTATCAGAAATTAATGGCGAACTATTTTCATAATAAAATTTATTATGTTTTTTAAATTCATATATTTTTTTAAGATAACTTTGTTTTATATTTTTATTCATAAAACCTATTATTTAAGTAGATCTTTGAATTTCTTTATTAATGATTCCTCTTTATTTTTATTTTTTCTTTTTGAAATCTTTACATAATCTTTGTTTAATATCCCATAGCTTTCTTCATACCACTTGCTGGATTGATAATTATATCCTAATAAAGCTGCATATTTTTTAGATTCATTAATTAGTCCTATTTTATAGTGCAGTTCGACTAGCCTATGTAGAGCTTCTTCTACATAAATTGTAGAATCATAATTTTCTACAACTACTTTGAATCTATTCATTGCCGGTATCCATTTTTCTCTATCAAGATAATATCTTGCTAAATACATTTCTTTGGATGCAAGCAACTCTTGAATTAACTCTAACTTATATTCGGAGTCTATTGCAAATTCAGTGTTTGGATGTTTCTGTATAATAATTTCAAAATATTTTTTTGCTTTAAGAATTTCATTTAAATCTTTTGTCTCATCTATTATTTGGTCATAATGACTAAGTGCTAATAAATAATAAGCATAATCTCTTCTTGGGTGATTTTTATACTTATCTAAAAATTTTTCTAATTCAAGAACTGCGTCACTATAATAAAACTTTGAAAAGTATGAATATGCGGCCATCAAAGCGGCTCTAGGCGCCCAAATTGATTGTGGATATAGTAATTCAGCTTCATTAAATTTTTTTGCAGCATATATAACATCTCCTCTATCCAATTCTTCTAGTCCATCATTGTAGGCTCTTATCATTTGCATTTCTAAACTTTCTTCTTCGACGATGGATATTTTTTCTTTTTCTTTTGAACAGGAGGTGTTTAAAAATAATAAAGCTATAATTAAATATACTAAAGGAAATTTCATTTATAAATTTTATCAGAATTTTTTGAAAATTCTAATAATTAAGCAATTGATCTTAATTGATTCTTATTTGCTAAGGAATGAGGTAAATTTTTACCTTTAATTTCTATTAACGAATAGTTTTTTTGTTCACTAAATAATTTTCTAAGCAATTTATTTGTCAAATAATGTCCGCCTTGAGAGCATTCCAGCGAACCAATTATTCTGTAACCTGATAAATACAAATCTCCCATGCAATCTAAAATTTTATGATTAACAAATTCTTTCTCATTTCTTAAACCGCCCTCATTCATTAATGAATTATCTTTTACAACCAATGCATTTTCTAAACTGCCACCTTTTCCAAGACCCATATCTTTTACTTTTTCAACATCTTCAAATAAGCAAAAAGTTCTAGAATTATATATATCAGTTAAATTATCTTCGAATACACTTACTTTATTTCTTTGAGATTTGATAAATGGATTTTGATATTTTATTTCAAAATCTATATCTAAACTTACATTTGATTTATTAATTGAAATTGTCTTCTCTCCTTCTCTAACTTGAGTTTGTTGTTCTACTTTAATTATCTTTATTGGTACTTCGCTAGTTTGAATACCCGCTTGTACTATCAGTTCAACAAATTGTTTTGCAGACCCATCCTTAATTGGCACTTCTTGAGAATTTATTTCTACAATTGCATTATCTATACCTAGGCCATAAAAGGCACCCATCAAATGTTCTATTGTGGAAACTCTAACACCACAATCATTTGAGACTGTTGTACAGAGAGTTGCGTCTACAACATTATTATAAGTTGGTATAATTATATTGTTTTTTCTTATATCAACTCTTTTAAAAATAATTCCTGTGTTAGGGAGAGCTGGCAAAATATCTAATTTTGCTTTTAACCCTGTATGTATGCCAATTCCATCTATAGATATTTTTTTTGAAACAGTTTTTTGAGTTAATATTGACATTGGCTACTTATACAAAAGTGCCAAAAATTTAGATATACAACTAATGTTACAACAAAATACAATTAGCCATTCCCAAAAATATTAAAGAATCTATGAAAAAAACCTAGTTTTTTTTGTTTTTTTTTCAATTTTTGTGGATCTTCGTCTATAAAATTTTTTTCAAACATCAAGCCCGCCGTGCAAATCTCAAGATCATTTTCCTCATAATAATTTATTTCCTTAAAATTGTATTTGTCTTCTATTTGAAAAGAATTTTTATTAAATATTTTTGCTCCATTTCCAATTAAAACTAAATTCAAATTATGTTGTTTCTCGATATTGTTCGAAACACTTATACCTTTGAATGATAATTCGATTATTTCTTCTACTCTTGTCAATACGACTTTTTTTAATAAATCTATTGAGATATTTTTTCCAATAATTTTTTTTATTATATCTGTATTATCATTCGAATCTGTCTCGCTATAAGAAAAATCTATTTCAGATCTATTAAAAGTTTTTTTTAATTTTTCCGATTCATCTAAGCTTAATTTCATTATTTGAGATATATCTTTAGTAATATGATTTCCTCCAATTGGTATACTATTTAAACATTCTAATTTCTGATTGATAAAAAAAATTATCGTTGTTCTATCTAGTCCTATATCAAGAAATGCAACAAATTTATTTTCTTTAAAAAAATCAATATATTTAAATGACTTAACTAAACTTGAAGAAAAAAAATTTAATATTTTTAAATTATTTTTTTTAAATGTTTCAATAACATTTTTATATAGATTATAAGGCAAACATATAAATTTTATTTCTAATATTAAAGAATTAAGCTTCGACATTTCATCTGGCATATTTAAGAATTCTTTATCATTAACAATGTATTTCTTTATTATTAAATGAATGATTTT
>MPMF02259440.1_pt1 | contig 11936 bp, 6 predicted proteins | sample 1617271 | NCBI WGS metagenome assembly MPMF02 (sample SAMN05944812, study PRJNA350692) | marine metagenome | biome: marine; feature: ODZ; material: water; isolation source: 120 m water sample prefiltered with 30 um filter, filtered on to 0.2 um... | place: Pacific Ocean | collected 2012-04-09... | reverse complement strand
CCCAAATGTTAGCCAAAACCGGCCTTATTTCAGAGGTCGACTGCCAAAAGATTGTGCAATCCCTCCAGGATATTCGCCAGAAAATTGAGCAGGGGGATTTTATCTTTTCAAATGAGAATGAAGATATCCATATGGCGATTGAGGCGGCTCTTATCGATCGATTGGGCGATGTGGGGCGGAAACTGCACACGGCCCGTAGTCGCAATGATCAGGTTTCGACCGATTTGAGAATGTGGACTCGCGATGCGGCGGCCAACATTGATGTGCAGCTACACAACCTTCAATGCGCCTTCCTGGAAAGAACGGACCAAGATGCGGATATCATTGTTCCAGCTTATACACACTTGCAGCGAGCACAACCAGTCCTTGCCGCGCACTACTGGCTCGCCTACATCGAAAAATTCCAACGTGATCGCGAGCGACTTGAATCTCTAAAACAACGCCTCAATGTTCTTCCGCTTGGCACCGGTGCGGTTGCGGGTACAAGTTTACCGATCGACCGGGAGATGGTCCGAGAACAACTCGGTTTCGACCAAATTGCGCGCAACAGTTTGGATGCGTCGAGTGATCGTGATTTTGTATTGGATTTTGGTTACGCACTTGCGGTCATTGCCGAACATCTCAGCGGCTGGGCAGAGGAGTGGATTGTATGGTCGACAAACGAGTTTGGATATCTCTGTTTGCCCCGTGAGTTTTGCACTTGCTCCTCAATGATGCCACAAAAAATCAATCCCGATGTTCTGGAATTGATTCGGGGAAAGACATCGCGGGTTATTGGCAATCTGACAAGTCTCCTGATGCTGATAAAGGGATTGCCATTGGCCTACAACCGCGATCTTCAAGAAGACAAGCCACCTTTGTTTGATTCCTTTGATACCGTTGGAGCGTGTCTTGATCTTGCAATACCAATGGTTGCTCAGAGTCAGTGGAATGCTGATAACGTTCGCGCAAAATTAGAGGGCGGTTATTTAGATGCTACGACCCTAATGGAATATATGATCAAGCTTGGCATACCTCAGCGCACGGCACACCATGCTGTGGGAAAGCTCGTCGGCAAGGCTATGGAACAACAACTTCCGCTGCGCGAATTACCGCTGCAAGACATGCAAAGCATCTGTGCCAAACTCGACGAGAATGTCTATGAAATACTCGGTGCAGAAAATGCCTTGAAAACATTTTGCAGTTTGGGATCAACATCTCCAGACGAGGTAGCAAAACAGGTTACCGCATGGCGAGGACGGTTGGATGGCACAAGATAGCGAGACAACCTGATGCATTCGCTGATTCACGTTTTCGCAATAACAAACCTCGCGACAAAACCGCTTCGTCAAAGACGTTCTCGCCGATGCGCAGTGCGTCACCGTTGTTGGCTGGTAGCCGGATTTCTGGGCGCTGCTCTGATGACTCGGGTACCGAACCTGTCTGCCCAGAGCCCACCACCGACAACAGCCAATGGGAAGACCAGTGCGGCGGTCGTGGCAATTCAGGAATCCAATCCGACATCGCCAGAGGAATTGATCACGGCCATCAACCAATTAGTTGTTTTTCAAGAACTCGAGCTGGCCAAACGCTATGCAGCAAGCTTGGGCCAAATTGATCTCCAATCAGAAAATTTGGCAGCTTTAGGCGAAACAATTGGCTCTTTGCCCTTACTCCATATCATCGGGAACAAACAACTGGACCAAAAGGGGCGCGACAATTGCCAAAAGATCCTGGATGCCTTAATTACTAAAAGAACCAGTCCTGAGCGCCTTGCCCGCCTTGCCCGAGAGGCGACATCTGATGATCCACGAAAGCGACAGCACGCCATCACCGATCTTCGAGTCGCCGGGCCGGGGGCCATTGTGCCACTTGTTGCAATTCTCGCAGATCCCCGACAGGCGGCCTCGCGCGATGCAGCGGTCTTTGCTCTTTACCAGATGGGGGACCAGACAATTGCGCCCTTGCTGGCTGTCCTGGAATCAGCCGATGAGCCATTAAAGGCCTCTATTTTAGAGGTGTTGGGCCGACTCAAAGCACGTCGGGCACTTTACGATATTTTGGCAGCGGCCCATTCGACCTCTGAGCCGGTGCGGGCGGCGGGTAGGGCCGCGGCGGGCAGGGCAGTGGGAACGATTCCGCCTGTAAAAAAAATTAAAGCGCTGCTCACTGCAGCAGTGAATGATTATTTGGCGGGTCGCATTGTACAGCCTGCAGGTATCGATGGCCTAACGACCCTCTGGAGGTGGGATGCTGCGAACGGATCTCTGACTTCCAAGCAGGTAAAAAAAGAGGTGCTGGCAGCCAATACCGCGCATCGCATTGCCGATGCACTTTGGCAAATCGATCCAAGCGATGAGCAAAGCCGGCAAACTGTGGCGATCACCCGATTAGAGTGGGATAAACTCGAGGCGGGCCTCAACAATCCACTGAACTCTACGACGAGACCATTTTTAGATGGACTGTTCAGTAAGAATGATAAAGACACAGAGAACTTTATCGATTTTATTGAAACTGTTTTTGAAGAGGCACTGCACAAAGGATACCTGCCCGCTGCGATTGCAGCTGCAGAGATTCTTGGAGGAGAGGTCGTCGATGAAAACCAATCAGCCGATCTACTCTTTCGGCGAGCACCGCAGGCGCACCCTCTCGTAGAAGCTGCGGAACACAGCAATCGCCGCCTACGAATGGCCGCCACGCAAGCTCTCCTGAAAATGGAGCCTGACCTGCCATTTGTAGGTGCAAGTGCCATCGCCGAAGCACTTCGGTTTTTTGCCAACGTTGAAGGGCGGCCTCATCTTATTTTGGCTGACCGTCGTCCACACCGTCGCACAAGCATGGCCGCACTCCTCAAAACCGTCGGTTATGAAATAGAGGCCTACAAGAGCGGGGATGAGGCGTTTCTCGCAGCAAGCAAGAACCCGGAATGTGAGGCGATCTTTTTATCCATGACACTTGGTCCTAGGTCGATTCAAGAGGTATTACATGAACTGCGACTGGACCCGCGTACGGCAGACCTTCCGGTAGCACTGGTTGTGGATCTCGAGAACCGGCTTCGTGCAGAGCAGCTCGTTGAAGAAGACCCCTTAACACTCGTTTTCTTTTCACCGCGCGATGCGGAGACCGCAAGACATCAGGTCAGTCAGTTGATTGCCGCTGCCGGAATAAATGTTGTCTCTCAACAGGAACGTTTAGAACAGGCCTCCGAGGCAATCGCGCTGATTTCCATTCTCTCAAAAACACCTTCCGGAATATATGATCTGACCGGATTCGATCGCATGCTAAACAAACCTCTGCATGTACCTTCGCTCACCAATGCCACCGCTGAAGTACTTGGAAATATTGGTTCTCCAGCCGCTCAAACCGCTTTAGTCGATGCAGCGAGTCGGCCTGAGTTGCCAATCGACGGTCGAAAAGCTGCTGCGGCCGCACTGCGCCGCAGCATGAAAGATCATGGTATTGGGCTAACCATTGCACAAATCCAGAAGCAGAAGGAGCGGTACGACCAAAGTGTCAATAGCAGTCCGGAAGAGGAAGCCATTCTCTGGTCCATTCTTGACACCATCGGTAAGTCGGGAAACAAGCAGTAGACCATTGACGCGATTAGCGCAACTCAGACAACAATTCTAATGAGCCGCGGTTTTTCAAATACGACACCAGATGGCAAATCACCACCGATCAGGGAATTGATCGGTGGCTGCGAGGCGATGCAGCAGGTTTATCGCCTCATCCACAAAGTTGCCTTAAGCGATGCATCGGTCCTGCTTCTGGGTGAAACAGGTACAGGAAAGGAGTTGGTGGCTCGTGCAATTCACGAGATGAGTGGGCGACGAAATGGCCCCTTTGTGCGGGTCAACTGTGGGGCACTGACAGAAAGTTTGTTAGAAAGTGAGCTTTTTGGACACGTCCGTGGTTCGTTTACCGGAGCGGTAAGTAACAGAACGGGTCGCTTTGAAGCGGCCCATACTGGAACCATTTTTCTGGATGAGATCAACTCCACAACACCAAAACTACAGGTTAAATTGCTGCGAGTTCTCCAGGAGAGGGAATTTGAACGGGTCGGGGACACCCAAACCATTCAGGTCAACACGCGTGTGATCGCAGCGTCCAACTGCGACTTGATGGATGAGATTGAATCTGGAACTTTTCGGGAAGACCTTTATTATCGATTGAATGTCGTCTCGATTGTAATTCCGCCGCTGCGCGATCGCCGCGATGACATTCCAGAATTAGTTGTCTATTTTCTGAATATCTACAATGAGATCAATGATCGTTATGTAATCCATATCGATCCGGCTGCGATGGAAGCGATGAAAGATTACCATTGGCCGGGCAATGTTCGTGAACTTCAGAACTATATCGAGCGGGCAGTTGTCCTTGCCGAAGGGGACGAACTCTCGCTCGGCTTACTTCCGGAGGTTGTCAGACTCGAACCACAGGTTTCCCGAAGGAGGGGTCAGCGAGTCGATTTGGAAACCCTCTCGCATGAGGTTGTACAGGAAGGGCTAGCAACTGCCACGGCAGGTGAAAATAATTTGCACACTAAAATTGTCAGTCGCGTCGAACGCGAATTGATTGCCCAGGTGATGGCTGCCTGCGATAATATACAAATAAAAGCCGCGGGGCGATTGGGTATCAATCGAAACACCCTACACAAAAAACTCAAGGAATATGAACTTGACCATTAACGCTTGTTTTGCACCATCTTCCGCAGACCTCCGCTCACCTTTAAGGAATCATTGCTATTCCACAAACGGCTATGCGTGGTCACACCATTTTTCGTCCTGAGCTTGAACTATGTCCAATATTGGTGTCGTCTGTTTTGCATCCAGCTATGCTGTTGCCCTGGCACTTGAAATCTCACGACTATTTTTTCGGAGTGGGATCCGTGGTGCACTGATGATTATTTTTGCCGCGGCTGGTTTTTTGGCACAAACACTTTTTCTGGTCGCGCGACTTACAGAATCCAATGCCAGCGGTTGGCTCGATTGGTATCTACTGGCAGCTTGGATTTTGGTTGCAGCGTATCTGTACCTCACTTTTTATCACCCACAAAATCCGATCGGCATTTTTATACTCCCAATTGTCTTGGCCCTCATTGGTGCGGCCTATCTATTGCCCGACGCTCGTGGATTCACGGTGGGTGCATCCGCCTGGGGGTTGGTGCATGGATTGGCACTGCTGCTCGGCACCACGGTGATCTTAATCGGTTTTGTCAGTGGCCTGATGTATCTGATTCAATCGGCACGACTGAAGCAGAAGCGAGCAGTATGGTCAAGATTACGGCTACCGAGTCTTGAGTGGGCTGAAAAAATAACCGGACGCTGTATCGTAATCTCTGCAGTCCTGCTTGGCGTTGGAGTCTTTTCGGGAATCGCAATCAACGCACAAAGTGGCAAAGTTCCCTGGACAGATCCCATTGTCTGGGGCAGCGGATTGCTGCTCCTTTGGCTGGCAGTGGTTATGGTATTTAACATGGTCTATCGTCCAGCTCGAGGAGGACGCAAAATTGCTTACCTGACATTGGCAAGCATGGTCTTTCTTCTCCTGGTGCTGGCACTCACGCAACTGATTCCTTCTGAACATCCAGGACGAATAACCACCATTGCGCCCAATGCATCCACTGCGATGCGGGATCACCTTGAGCAATATCAAGGTGGGGGAGGCGCGGCATGAAACTTCAGATGGTCGGCTGCAGCCACCTGACTGCATCTGTTGAAATCCGGCAGCAATTGGCATTTCAACCAGATGATTTAGCGAGTGCATTGGAGGATTTTCGGCTTCGTTTTCCAAATACCGAGGCTGTCGTGCTCTCAACCTGCAATCGTGTCGAGGTCTACACGGCCGCAGAGGACGAGGGCGTCAGTCCTTCCCATGAAGATGTGGTCTGTTTTCTTGCTGAATTTCATAATATGAAACCTGAGGACATTTTAGGGGCCCTGTTCGAGCAGTCTGGTGAAGATGCTGTACGCCATCTCTTTTATGTTGCTGCCAGTCTCGAGAGCATGGTCATCGGCGAATCTCAAATTCTCGGACAGGTAAAAAAAGCCTACGAACAGGCAACCCTCCTCGGCAGCACCGGGCCTTTGACACATGGGGTTTTTCAAGCGGCTCTCAAAGCGGCTCGTCTTGTGGCTACTCATACCTCCATCCATCAGCGGCGGACCAGTGTACCGGCGGTTGCCATCGCCGAGCTTTCCAAACAGATTTTCGAACGACTGGATAATAAAAATATATTGCTCATCGGTGCCGGTGAAATGGCCGAAGAGACCCTGGAATATATACGCGAAGAGGGAGGAACGAGCATCACTGTTGTCAATCGAAGTGATTCGCGAAGTGAGGAACTGGCCCAACGCTGGCAATGTCGGCCTGCCCGCTGGGACCGCTTGCTCGAGTTGCTCGTGGAAGCCGATCTGGTGGTAAGCACCACTTCTTCTAGTGAACCGGTCGTCACATTTGAGAATTTTAAACAGGTTGAATCCCGGCGTTATCAGCGACCGCTGGCCATCCTCGATCTGGCGGTCCCTTGCGATTTTGATCCTTTGATCGGAGATTTCTTGGGAGTCTATCTCTACAATATTGACGATCTAAAAACTGTTTGCCAGCGAAACCGGGAAGATCGTCAAAAGGAATGGCCCGCTGCCGAGAAAATTATCGAAGCGGAAACCCGCCGTTTTATGGCCGATCTTCATCACCGCGCAACGGCACCCACAATTCGGCAACTTCAGGAGAGTTGTGCAAAACTTAAGGCAGAGGAATTGGAGCGGCTTTTTAACAAAGTGCCCAATATCAATGATCCCTGTCGCGAAGAGATCGAATATGCTTTCGATCGCTTCATCAACAAAATTCTACATCCACCCCTTGATTCTTTGCGAAAGGAGGCCAGTGATGGCACTCCGCACGCCCTGCTTGAAGCCCTGAAGCGATTATTCAAGCTGAAAGACTGATCGTTGGCATCATCCAGATAGGGTCTGTCTGCTCTCTCGTGAGCAGATAAGCCTGCTTGTCACATAACACATAATCGCAAGGACGATGATAACAAACAGCAAGGACCCCAGATTCAACCAGCCTTTCTCTCACAGCTACACTATTGAGCGGGCGAAAAAGCCGGGCTGAGCCATTGCAAATCGCGATGCCACCAGTTTCCCGTGGCATACCATTCTTGACGGTTAGTAAATCGATATTGATAGAGTGCAAGACGAAAGAATTTGGGAGGGTGATCGGGAAACGGATTTTTTTTGAGCAATTTCATCACTTCTGTCTGCTGCTGCATCAAACGGGTCACAAATGCTCGAAACCAGGGACTCGTGTATCGCGGCTCGACTGTTTTGGTCGCATCGAATATCTGTTCAAACCGCAACGCCTCAAACCACATCTGCCAGTCAAGACGCGGCTGATGGGGAATGTTGATTTTGGGGCTTCGCGCGGGGTCACCAGGCTTCCAGAAAAACTCATACGCCTTCCAGTGTTTGCCATCGTTGCTGCCTTCAATAATAATTTCTGGGCGGGTCTCCGTCATGCGACGAAAAAGCCCATAGCTGTTGACGAGATGAAATCGATCAGAGTCAACTTTTGATATCAGTAGCCGGCTCCATCGTGCCGTTGGAAACAATGCGGAATTGATCTGCAAGCAGCCCAAAAAGATCGCATACGCAAACAGCGGCAGTGACAGATATGTTTTCCATGATCTCCATGAGATGGCCGCACTGGTGACCGCAGGAACGAGGCGATTCTTCATGCGCTTGGGCCAGACCGCGTCATCTAAGAGTGTGAGCGAAAGACAAATAGTCAGAACATTAAAAAAGTTGTAGTTGCCTGTTGCGATAATCAGAAGCATTAGGAATATAAAAGCGCCCGAGGCGATGCGACGAAATAGCGGGGGGCCGAAAATAAAGAAAGGAATCACCAGTTGGATCACAAAGACGGCCACTACCGAACACTTTTGAAACCAGGCAGGGAGTTGGCTGGTATACCAGCTCGTGCCCAGCGGCAGCGGCTGTGTCCAATAATGAAAATCGAGGGCGCTCAACGATTCCCAGGCGTTGGCGACAGGCAGGCCCGGTCCATCGTTCCAAGTCAGTTTTACGACCCCCGACTCAAACATCAGACGAAAAAGGAGCCACCAGAGGAGCCAAAGGGCTAGTCGTGAGGCGCAGCGATCGGAAAAACAGCGCGAGCGGAGAGCGGGTACAAGAAAGATGGCAATGAAGCCGACCTCCAACAGCATAATATCCCACTGGAAGCTCAAAAAAACCTGTCCTACCTGATAGAGCGAAAGGTAGCATGCCCAGAGCAGAATAAGTACCGGCAGGGGCAACAACCCAAAAACCAACAACAGAGAGAGCACTGCACCGGCCACACAGAGAGCATTGAGAAAGAAGTCGCTACTACTAATCCATGCCAGTGTGGGAACGCGCCAGAAAGCGGATTCGGGGGGGTGTGCCTCGGCACAAATCTTCTCAACGGCCGATAAATATTCTCCGGCCGGAATGATGCCATGCGAACCGATCAGACCATCTATCTGCACCCACAATGAAATGAACGCGATCAGATAGACAACACCCAACAGCCTCACAAACAGCGTCGTGGCAATCTTGTAGGAGGCCGGATTGCCATCCTGATGCCACAAGGGCCGGGCTCGTGAGATCATTGCTTGAAGCAGGATCGCGGAAGTGGATTCTTCCTTTGCAACTCCTTCTCCGCATTCCGAGATAGGCTGCTTCGCACTGAGCCCCACGCTGAACTCCTTATCGTTCGTCCGTTACTGAATCTCAATGATTGTGCCGCAGGGTGTTGTGAAACAGGATAACACCAAGAACGGTCCATCGAACAGTCTGTTCTACTCCGGCAAAGGAATCCTGCCAAAAAGCATCGATCAGTCCTCGGCGGGAGCAAACAAGGGGTGCTCTAAATTATCTCCGGAACGTAAATAGGCCATTAAATCGATAATTTCTTTGCGCGTGAGCGTATCGAGCAAACCGGCGGGCATCATAGAGATGGGGGAGGGTTTGAATTCTTCGATCTTATTTCGGGGGATCTTTGTGTAGTCGCGAGGTCGCGACATATCGGTAATCACACTCCACTCCCCCCGATGCAGGTCGGCAATGTGACCCGTAATGCTTTTCCCGTCGGCGAGGGTAAATATTGTCGCCCGGTACTGATCTGAAATAACCTGACTCGGTTCAATGATTGTCTCTAAAAGATCCCGCCTGCTGAAACGACGCCCCACTCCCGTCAGGTCCGGACCGAGAATCCCTCCACGCCCGGCGATGCGATGGCAGCGAAAGCATCCAACTTCAGAAAAGATCGCTTCTCCCCGCTTCAAATCGACACTTTCCTCCTCGCTCGCAACCGTTTTGGCCAATTCCTCTACGCTCCACCTGTGAACGATAGGTCTCGCCGGAGCCTTGTTGGAGCTGCCTGATTCTGAGGATTTTTCTTCCTCGTGCTGCGAATCGCCCGCGAGAAGTAGAGCGAGTTTCTGTTTGGTCCGCTCGTCGAGATGTTCGATCGCTTCGGCACGAATCTGCTTGGCAAAACTATCAAACGATTCGCCACCCTGATACTCTCGAGCCTCCCTAAACCAGTCAAAATAGGTCCTCCGTTGTTGGTCGGTCCAATCCAATCCGGGCAGGCGAAGCGAAAGAATATAGTGTATTTTTTCTTGCTGCGTGCTTGCCGCTGCAAGCAGAGCAAGTGATTTGGAAACGACCTGAGGAGATCGAAGTGCGACCAGAAGCCCGCACAGTTCTCGATTCACAGACACCGTATCCGCCGGGTAAAGGGGTTCCAAGCGGCCCAGCAGTTTTTGTCTGAGCTGTTCGTTCGGCGGACCGAGGCGAATGAGCGCCAATTGATAAGCCCGTAGCAAATCGACCTGTTCGTTTTCCGAAAGTTGCGACCAATCAATATTCGCTAGAGCGGTACAAATCTTTTGTTGAAGTACGGGATCGACCTGCGATCGCGTGCGGGCGAGGGCAAGCGCAGCCTGAATCAGCGCCCTCGGATTTTTTTCCAAAAGTGCCCTTTCCTGCCACGTGGCTAGCGGTTGGTGCTCGAGGATCAAACGCGCCGCGTAGCGAATATGACGGTCGGGATGCGAGAGGAAAGGCCATGCATCCTCTAGTAACTCTACCGTCTCTTCAGGAGTACCCGGGCGATGCAAGGCTTCGAGCTTCTGACGGAGAAGTGGGAGCGGGCGATTTTCTAAGGGCGCAGGAAGGGCCTGATCCGGCTCTTTACCCTGGTAGCCAATCCGATAGAGACCCGATTCCAGGCCGCGACCGCCTGTCGTGAAATAAAGCATTCCGTCCTGGGGCCTGACTGCAAGATCGGTTACCGGCAACGGTACCGCGGAGGCGAATGACTCAACGCTTGCGCGATAGGAACTGCCTTGCGGAATCATATGCACGGCATAGATGTTACCGAAGCTCCAATCACCTAAAAAAAGTGCGTTCCTGTATTTTTCTGGAAAGTCGGTACCGTATCCAAAGGCAATTCCTGTCGGTGAGCCGGGTCCCACGTCAATAACCGCAGGGAGGCTATCGGGCTGATAGGCGGGCCACTTTCCTGTACCGGTTCGCCAGCCAAATTCTGCGCCACTGACCACGTGACAAACGCGGGTGGGTCGATACCAGGGCATCCCCATATCCCATTCGTTGTCCGAATCGAAGGTAAACAAATCGCCCGCGCGATTGACTGCCAGATCGTAGGGATTGCGAAAGCCGGTCGCCACCAGTTCCCACTCTCGGCCTGCCGGATCGGTCCGACAGACCCAACCACCGGGCGGACGCAGATCGGCCCCAAATCCTCGCGAATCGTTCTGTGTTTCCAAAATCGAATCGGTGGCCCAGTGCTTTGGCGAGCGACTAATCTCACACTGTGGCACTTCAGTCCCGTTGCCGCCGATGACGTAGAGCGATTTGCCATCCGGAGCCAAAACCACGCCGTGGGGACCATGCTCACCGGCGCCCTTGAATGGACGCAGAAGTTGCACCTGATCGTAGCGATCATCACCGTCGGTGTCCGAAACTTTATAGAGGCCCGATCCTTGAGCCGCTTGGCCGTTGACGACAACATATAGACTGCCGAACGCGCAGAGCAGTCCCTGCGCTTGGCCGATGGGGACATCTATTTTTTCGACTTCTGCCGCTGCTTGGCTCCCTTTTGCCAGACTCTCTTTTGGTGGCGGTATGACCCGAAAAAGCCCTCCTGACTCTGCCGATACGATCAATCGCCCCTCCGGATCGACCGTCAGAGCCACCCACGAGCCGTGCGTTTTTCGGGGAACTCGATAGATTGGCTCGACAAAAAAATTCTCTGCTACATGGATTTTGTCGATCATCGAATCGACTTGACTTTGCGACTCATCTGTCGTTTCGCCCCACGACAGCGAAGCAAACATGAGCCAACAGGCTGCGACTCCCGCAAAGAAAATTCGAACCGGTTTATTTTCTCGCATTTCCTTCTCCAACAGACTACCCCGTATCCATCGCTAGATTATACGTATGGCACTCCTTTTTCATGAGTGCCAGATCAGATTTCTGTAACAACTCCCTGATAAGGCAGGCCGAAGTAGGCATGGATGTAGGCCTTCCGATCCACCTTGCACTTAACGTATTTTAGGAGTGCGTGTAATTTTTTTTGGTCTCTCAATAATTTATCTTGCCGCTCCTTCGGATTAATCAGCGCCTGAGGCAACGGATGGATCGCTTTGATCCGGAGAGGATGCAAGCTTCCGTCAATCACCTCGTAGCGATCAAACAGTTGTAGCACCGTTTCGAGGCGAAAGTCATGTCGATTCTTGAAGTGCAATTGATCGCGGAGCCACTCCTGTCCAAACGCATTGATCTTTTCAGAATCGCGGTGCAGGTAATCGTGGACGCGGACACAAAAATCGGCATCAGGGTTATTCCACTGAATAAATTCCATCTGTGTCGCTAAATCACTTTCATCGT